>Ga0207428_10001191_pt1 | contig 27973 bp, 23 predicted proteins | sample RhiMethybrSRZTD1_FD_187600 | JGI IMG/M metagenome (GOLD analysis project Ga0207428, IMG submission 187600) | Populus rhizosphere microbial communities from Tennessee, USA - Rhizosphere MetaG P. TD hybrid SRZTD1 (SPAdes) (version 3) | ecosystem: Host-associated > Plants > Roots > Rhizosphere >...
GGGATCCATCGGCACGTAGGCCGCGCCGGCCTTGAGCACGCCGAGGATGCCGACCAGCATTTCCAGCGAGCGCTCGACGAACAGGCCGACGCGCGCCTCCGGGCCGGCGCCCAGCCGCACGAGGTGGGCGGCCAGACGGTTCGCACGGCGCTCGAGCTCGCGGTAGCCGAGGCGCTCGCCTTCGAACGCGGCCGCATCGGCCTCCGGCGTGCGCAGCGCCTGCGCCTCGATCAACCCGTGCAGACAGTTCATAGCGACCAAGCGATGAGCTCCTTCATGATCTCGTTCGAGCCGGCGTAGATGCGCTGCACGCGGCTGTCGGCCCACATGCGCGCGATCGGGTACTCGGTCATGTAGCCGTAGCCGCCGTGCAGCTGCAGGCATTCGTCGATCACCTGGCATTGCATTTCGGTGAGCCAGTACTTGGCCATGGCGGTGCTCGGCTCGTCGAGCGTGCCGGCGACGTGGCGCGCGATGCAGTTGTCGACGAACACGCGGCCGATCTGCGCGCGCGCGCGGCACTCGGCGAGCTTGAAGCGCGTGTTCTGCAGGTCGAAGAGCGGCTTGCCGAAGGCCTTGCGCTCGCGCGTGTAGCGCGTGGTGAGCGCCACCGCCTGCTCGGCCGAGACCACCGCGCCGAGCGCGATCTGCAGCCGCTCGTAGGGAAGCTGCTCCATCATCTGCGCGAAGCCGCGGCCCTCGGCGCTGCCGAGCAGGTTCGAAGCGGGCACGCGCGCGCCGTCGAAGGCGAGCTCGCACGTGTCCTGGCCGTGCATGCCGATCTTCTCGAGCGAGCGGCCGACCCGGTAGCCGGCCAGGCCCTCGGTCTCCACCATGAGCAGCGAGATGGCGCGCATGCCGGCGAGCTTCGGATCGGTCTTCACCGCGAGGCACACCAGGTTGGCGCGCGCGGCGTTGGTGATGAAGGTCTTGGCGCCATTCACCACGTAGTGCTCGCCCTCGCGCAGCGCGCGGGTGCCGATCGCCTGCAGGTCCGAGCCCGCGCCCGGCTCGGTCATGGCGATCGCGGCGACGCGCTCGCCGCGCGCCATGCGCGGCAGCCAGCGACGCTTCTGCTCCTCGGTGCCGTAGGCGAGGATGTAGTGCGCCACCGTGCTCTGGATCGCCGAGCCGAAGTGCACGCCGGCGCGCGCCAGCTCCTCGAGCACCACCGCCTCGTGCGCGAAGCTGCCGCCGCCGCCGCCGTATTCCTCGGGAATGTCGGCGAGCAGCAGGCCGGCGCGTCCCGCCGCGCCCCAGGCGCTCGCGTCGGGCGCGAGGTTCTCGCGCCAGTGCGCCTGCCGCGGCATGAACTCCTTCTCGACGAACTGGCGCACGCTCCTGCGGAACATGCGCACGTCCTCGTCGACCCAGGGCGATTCGTAGGGAGTGGCAGGCATGGCTCGATCTAGGCGGTCTGCACGGCGAGCGCGGCGATGAAGCCCGGGCGCGGAAGGAAGCTCTCGAGGCGCCAGCCCGAGCGCTTCGCGCGCGCGGTGTCGAGCGATTCGGGCGGCGCCGAGAAGCCGGCGCCGAGCGCCTTCGCGAGCGCTTCCTTGCGCGTCCAGCAGCGGAAAAATGCAGCCGGCCGCTCGCTCGGCGCAGCCGCGCGGTAGGCCTCGTGCTCGCGGCGCGAGAAGACGCGCGCCGCAATGGCGTCGGCCTCGGCGATCGCGTGCACCGCTTCCACGTCGACGCCGACCTCGCCCGCGCGCGAGAACGCGTACACCGCGAGCTCCTCGCAGTGCGACAGATTGAAGCGCCAGCCGCTGCGCGCGAAGCGCTCCGCAAGCGCGGGCTTTCCTTCTGCGGAGTACACGAACTCGATCGATTCGGGCGGCACGTCCAGGCGCTCGGCGAGCAGCTCGCGCAGCAGCGCACGCGCGACGACGAAGCGCCGGCGCTCGCGGTCGAACCGAAGGCGCGCCGCCCTGCCGCGCTCGGCCTGCGAGAGCGAAAGCGCCAGCGCACGTTCCTGATGCGGCCCCGGATCCAGCCGAGCCACAACGACTTGGACTTCCGACGAAATCGCCATATCCCCCGCGCAGGTAGACCCTGAATGCTGCGGCCAAGGTGTTGCACCGATGCCCGGCGGGACCTGAGCGGCTAGGACTAGCTCTTTGCCGACAACGAGTTATTGCATCCGCGGCGCCCTCGTCGCTCTCCAGCGACACCGAAATAGAGTTCGAAAACAACCATTTGCTTTTCAGTTGGCGCGGCCTGTCGTCGCACCCCTACGAATACTGTCATTGAAAAAACTACATAGTTGTAGCTAACCCGTTGAACGGGTATGTAGTTGTTTTCGTGGCACGGAGTCTGCTTTTGCGTGACAACCGTTTCGTTCAAATACGCAACACGTAAAGGCAGGGAGGTTTCATGCAGTGGAAGAAAACCCCATTTGCAGTTGTCCTGATCGTCTGCGGCGCGGGCGCGATTCCACTCGCTGCCCAGACCACGAGCTCGCCGTATTCCGGAACGCCCATCGCGCTCCCGGCGACTCTCGAGGCCTCGAAGTTCGACAAGGGCGGCCAGAACGTGGCCTACAAGGACCTGGTCGCGGGCAACGCCGGCGGTCAGTTCCGGACCACTGAAGACGTCGACATCATCGCCTCGGCCGATACCGTCGGCGGCCCGTATGCCATCAACAACTTCCAGACCGGCGAGTGGCTTGCCTACACGGTCAACGTGCCGCAGGCCAAGAACTACGACCTGGCGATTCGCGCTTCGAACAATCAAGCCACGGCGTCGGCCTTCCACATCGAGGTCGACGGCGTAAACGTCACCGGATCGATCCAGGTACCGAAGACCGGCAGCTGGAACACTTTCCAGTGGTTCGGCAAGCAGAGCGTGCCGCTCACCGCGGGAAACCACGTCATCAAGGTCGTATCCGACCTGCAGTACTTCAACATGAGCGCGGTCAGGGCGGTGCTCAGCGCCGTCCAGCCCACCACGCCGCCGCCGCCGCCGGCCTACAGCGGCACGCCCTATAGCGGTACGCCGATCGCGCTGCCGAAGGCCTTCGAGGCCTCGAAGTTCGACAAGGGCGGCCAGAACGTGGCCTACAAGGACCTCACCGCGGGTAACGCCGGCGGCCAGTTCCGCACCACCGAGGACGTCGACATCATCGCCTCGACCGACACGGCAGGCGGGCCTTACGCCGTCAACAACTTCCAGACCGGCGAGTGGCTCGCCTACACGGTGAACGTGCCCTCCAACGGAAATTACGACCTCGCGATCCGCGCCTCGAACAACCAGGCGACGGCCGGCACGTTCCACATGGAGGTCGACGGCTCGAACGTCACCCAATCGATCTCGGTACCGAGGACCAACAGCTGGAACACGTTCCAGTGGTTCGGCAAGCAGAACGTGCCGCTCACCGCGGGCAAGCACGTCATCAAGGTCGTGTCCGAGCAGCAGTACTTCAACATGAGCGCCGTCAGCGTGCTCGCGAGCGCGGCACAGACACCGACGACGACCACGACGGGCGGAACCGCGCCGAGCGTTGCGCTCACCGCGCCCACTTCGGGGCAGACGGTGTCGGGAATGCTGAACTATGCAGCCACCGTGGGCTCGGGGGTGACGAAGGTGGACTTCAGCGTCTCGTCGGCCACGCCGATGGCCCTCGGCACGAAGACCGCCGCGCCCTTTGGCGGCACGCTGGACACGACCACGCTTGAAAACGGCAGCCACACGCTGACCGCCGTCGCAACCGACGCGCAGGGCAACACCGCGACCTCGCAGGTCGCCTTCTCGGTGCAGAACGCGCTGCCCGCGGGCGGCGGCACGACGACCAAGCCGGCGGGCCTGCTGTTCTGGTCGGGATTCGAGAGCGGCACTTCGCTCGGCCCCATACGCGACTGCTATTCCTCGGGCTGCTGGCAGGACCTGCTCGGCACCGATTCGCTCACCGGCTTCACCTGGGGCAAGACGATTGCGGGGCTGCCGGCCACGGGCTTCCAGGTCCGCGCGGGCACCGGGTCCAACCCCACGACCTCGACGATCAGCAACTACATCGTCAACGATATCCAGTCCGTGACCGGGCGAACGGGCGCAGCTACGCGTGCGCACCACGTCCTCATGAAGAAGACCAGCTGCACGGGTACGGCCTCGCAAAACCCGGCGCCGGACTGCGCGGCGCAGGACCCCTACCTCATCCAACCCACGGCCGAGCCGGGCGACATGTACATCAGCTTCTGGCGCAAGCTCGACCCGACCCTGACGCAGAAGCTGGTGAACGGCTGGCACATGGTGTTCGAGTGGAAGACCACCGGCGACTACCGCATCAGCGCCCAGCTCGTGAACTACGGACAGACGCAGCCTTACTGGCAGCTCCGGGCCGACAACGTCGCCAACGGCGGGCTTGCTTACCAGGAATTCTGGCGAATCGAGAACCGCACCGCTCCGGCGCCGGTCGGACAGTGGTTCAAGTTCGAGGTGTTCTGGCACCGAAGCAAGGGCGCCGACGGGCGAGTCTGGATGGCAGTGAACGGCCAGAAGCTGGTCGACCAGCTCGGCCCGAACTACGGCGTCAACGGCAACCCGATCGATCGGATCTTCCTCACGCAGCTCTATACCGCTGCCACTTATCCGATCGAGCAGTGGACCGACGACGTGCAGATCTGGTCGGCGTTCCCGACGGCCAAAGCGGGCGACCCCTGGCATGACGGCGTCTATGGGCCGCACTGAGCGTCTTTTCCGGGCGTAGGTCGAACAGACCATGCCCGCTGCAGAGCCGCCCTTCGCCGCAGCGTCGTATAAGGCCTTGCATGAGCTTTCCGAAGCTACCCATCGCGCTCGCTGCGGCCGTGCTGATAACGCTCCCGGGCGAAGCGTGGCCGCACGACGAAGGGCGCGCCGCAAAGGCTCCGCCGGCACGGCTTCTCTTCTGGTCGGGCTTCGAGAGCGGCGTTTCGGTCGGCGCCCCGCGCGACTGCTACACCTCGGGCTGCTGGCAGGACCTGCTCGGCACCGATTCGGCAACCGGCTTCAGCTGGGGCAAGACCATTGCGGGGCTGCCAGCCGCAGGGTTCCAGCTCCGCGCGGGCACCGGGTCCAACCCCACGACCTCGACGATCACCGACTACATCGTCAACGATATCCAGACGGTCACCGGGCGGACGGGCGCACCGACGCGGGCGCACCACGTCCTCATCAAAAAGACCAGCTGCACGGGCACGGCGTCGCAGAACCCCGCGCCCGACTGCGCGGCCCAGAACCCCTACCTCCTGCATCCCACCGGCGAGCCGGGCGACCTCTACATCAGCTTCTGGCGCAAGCTCGATCCGAGGCTGCTGGAGAAGCTGGTCAACGGCTGGCACATGGTGTTCGAGTGGAAGACCACCGGCGACTACCGCATCAGCGCCCAGCTCGTGAACTACGGACAGACGACGCCTTACTGGGAGATCAGGGCCGACAACGTCGCCAACGGCGGCCTTGCTTATGAAGCGTTCTGGCGGATCAGGAACAAGACGGTTCCCGTGCCCACCGGAGAGTGGTTCAAGTTCGAAGTGTTCTGGCACCGAAGCAAGGGGAGCGACGGGCGGGTGTGGATGGCGGTCAACGGGAAAAAGCTGGTGGACAAGTTCGGCCCGAACTACGGCGTCAACGACGACCCGATCAATCGCATCTTCCTCACGCAGCTCTACACCGCTGCCACCTATCCGATCGAGCAGTGGACCGACGACGTGCAGATCTGGCGAGGCTTCCCGAACGCCAAGCCCGGCGACCCCTGGTACGACGGCGTCTACGCGCCGCATTCGGCCGACTGAAACGAAGGCCCGAGTCGAGGGGCGGTCGCCGCTTCGCGACACCGTAGCGCCTTCTAAAACAGGGGCTTGACTCAGGTTCGACGGCTCGCGTCGTGATACGACTACGCAGTTGTCGCGTTTCAGGCTAGCGTAAAAGCGTAAGTGGTTGAAATTCCGCTGATAGCTCTCCTGGCATGGCTCGTGCATCAGCCGCCCTGCCTTAGTGGAAACGATTACAGGGAGCGCAGCATGCACTACAAGAAGTATCACCTCCGCAGCCCGCTGTTCAGTCTGCGCGATCCGCGCCTGAGCGCGCTGCGCGATCCACAACTGCGCGAGCAGGTGCTGGCCGCGTTCAGCGGCGCGCGCAAGCCGCTCGCGCCGCCACCGCCGCCGCGCGAGCCTCGCGAGGCGGGCCGCTGAGCGCGATGCGCTTCGACGTCATCGCGGTCGACGCACGCCAGCAGGTCGTCGCGCTCGAGCTCGAAGCGGCGAACGCCGCGCGCGCGGCGGAGGAGGTGCGCAGCCAGGGCTTGAGCCTCATTTCGCTCGAGTCGCGCTCGCGCGGCGTGCGCCTGTCGCTCGCGCGCCGCAAGCGCTTTCCCGCGACGCTGTTCTCGATGGAGCTCGTGTCGCTGCTCGACGCGGGCCTCAATTTGGTCGAGGCGCTGCAGACGCTGACCGAGAAGGAGAACTACGGCGAGCGCCAGGAGGTGCTCTCCGGGCTGCTCGCGGCGATCAGCCGCGGCGAGCCGTTCTCGCAGGCGGTGGCGGGCTTTCCGCAGCACTTCTCTCCGCTGTACGTGGCCACGGTCAAGGCGAGCGAGCGCACCGGCAGCATGCGCGAGGCGCTCGGCCGCTACATCGCCTACCAGGAGGAGCTCGAGCGCGTGCGCAAGAAGATCGTCTCGGCGAGCATCTACCCGGTGATCCTGTCGGTCGTCGGCACGCTGGTGATCGGCTTTCTCATGTTCTACGTGGTGCCGCGCTTCGCGCGCGTGTACGAGGACATGGCGAGCACGCTGCCGTTCTTCTCGCGCCTGCTGCTCGGCTTCGGCAACTTCGTCGGCAATCATGCGCTTGCATTGGGGTTTACCGGAATGCTTCTTTTGACCTCGGCGGCATGGGCGTTCTCGCGTACCGAGTTCCGGGGCTGGCTCAACACGCGGCTCTGGCGCATCCCCGCGCTCGGCGAGCGCATGAAGGTCTACCAGCTCGCGCGGCTGTACCGCACGGCGGGCATGCTGCTCAACGCGGGCATCCCGGCGGTGCGCGCGCTCGACATGGTGCGCGAGCTGCTCGCGGCGCACCTGCGGCCGAGCCTCACGCGCGCGAAGGCCATGATCGAGCAGGGCCAGCCGATGTCGGCCGCCATGGGAGCGGCCGGCCTCGCCACGCCGGTGGCGGCCCGCATGATGAGCGTCGGCGAGCGCAGCGGCGACATGGGCGAAATGTTCATCCAGATCGCGCGCTTCCACGACGACGAGGTGGCGCGCTTCATCGACTGGTTCACCCGCGCCTTCGAGCCGCTGCTGATGGCGGTCCTCGGGCTGTCGGTGGGCGCGGTCGTGGTCCTGATGTACATGCCGATCTTCGAGCTCGCAGGGAGCATCAAGTGAGCGGAACGGATCAAATGAGTGAAAACCTCGAGCAGCTCTCCGAGACCCTGCGCATCGCCGCCATCACGCTCGCCGAAATGCGCGCCGAGCGGCCCGACTTCGACGCCATCGCCTTCGCCGAGGCGACGCGCCGCAGTTGCGTTGCGCTGCGTGCGAGCGACGGCACCCTGCTCGTGGTGCTGGGCGACCCCTATGACCTCGACACCCAGGACTGGATCGAGGAGCGCCTGCGCGAGCCTTTCGGTTATCGCGTGGCGCAGCGCGCCGACATCGCCGCCTATCTCTCGCAGCAGGAAACGCAGTTGCGGGCGCTCGACGGGGCGTCGAAGCAATTTGCCCCCTCCGCCGAAAGGAGTGACGGGGCCCAGGAAATCTCGTTCGAGTCGGCGGCGGAGGCCGACAGCGCCGTGGTGCGCCTGGTGACCTCGACGCTCTACGACGCGCTCAAGGCGGGGGCAAGCGACGTGCACCTCGAGACCACCGGCGCCGGGCTCGCCATCAAGTACCGCATCGACGGCGTGCTGACCGGCATGGAGAACGTGCCCGGCAGCGAGCTCGCCGACCAGGTGATCTCGCGCGTCAAGGTGATGTCCGAGCTCGACATCGCCGAGCGCCGCGTGCCGCAGGACGGCCGCTTCAAGGCGCGCCACGCAAACGGCGGCGAGGCGGGCCGCGAGATCGACTTCCGCGTCTCGGTGATGCCGAGCGTCTACGGCGAGGACGCGGTTCTCAGGATCCTCGACCGCAAGGCGCTCTCGGACCAGCTGCACGGGCTGACCCTCGACTCGCTGGGTTTCGCGGAAGACATGAAGCAGCGGTTGCGCCAGCTCTCGACCGAGCCCTACGGCATGCTGCTCGTGACCGGCCCGACCGGAAGCGGCAAGACCACCACGCTCTACGCCGTGATCTCGGAAGTGAACAAGGGCGAGGACAAGATCATCACCATCGAGGACCCGGTCGAGTACCACCTCCAGGGGGTGCTGCAGATCCCGGTCAACGAGCAGAAGGGCCTCAGCTTCGCGCGCGGGCTGCGCTCGATCCTGCGCCACGACCCCGACCGCATCATGGTGGGCGAGATCCGCGACCCGGAGACCGCCGAGATCGCGGTGCAGTCGGCGCTCACCGGCCACCTGGTCTACACCACGGTGCACGCGAACAACGCCATCGACGTGCTGGGCCGCTTCCAGCACATGGGCGTGGACAGCTACAACCTGGTGTCGGCCCTGAACGGCGTGCTTGCGCAGCGCCTGGTCAGAATCTTCTGTACTTCCTGTCGCGGCGAAGGTTGCGGCAACTGCCGGGGGACCGGCTTCAAGGGCCGCAAGGCGATCGGCGAGCTGCTCGTGCTGAACGACGAGCTGCGCGAGCTCATCGTCGCGCGCGCGCCGGCGCGCAAGCTGAAGGAAGCCGCCATCGCCGCCGGCACCGTGCCGCTGCGCGAAGCCGCGCTGCAGCTGGTGCGCGCGGGCGAAACCACAACCGAGGAGATCAATCGTGTCACCTTTGTGGCGTAATCACCTTCGCATCAGCCTGTGCGCGGAGCGGCTGGTGCTCGCCGACTACGAGCGCGGCCTGCGCCCCGGAACGGGCAAGGCCAGCGTCACCCCGGTCCAGGGCAATCCCAACCACCCCGAGTGGCGCGCCGCGCTGGACGCGCTGCCCTCGGCCCTGGCCGACTTCCGCGGCCGCGACGCCAGCGTGGTGCTCGCGGACCAGTTCGTGCGCTACGTGCTGCTGCCCTGGAATGCGGCCCTCAAGAGCGCGGAGCAGTGGCTCGCGCTGGCGCGGCACCGGCTTGGCGCCGTGCACGGCGCGGCGGCCGCCGACTGGAACGTGAGGCTCACCGAGACCGCGCCGAGCGGACCGCGGCTCGCCTGCGCGCTCGACCGCGAGCTCCTCGCCGAGCTGGCGGCCAGGCTCGCCGCCGCGAACGTGCGGCTGGTCTCCGTGCAGCCGTTCCTGGTGGCCGCCTTCAACCGGCTGAGAAGCGGCATCCAGAAGGCGGTCGGCGACGGCTCGTGCTGGCTGGTCATCGAGGAGCCGCGCCGGCTCACCCTGGCGTTCATCCAGCGCGGCGTGTGGGTCGCCGTGCGAAGCCGGCGCACCGATGCAGGCTGGCGCGCGGCGCTTCCCGAGCTGATCCAACGCGAGAGCGCCTTCCTCGCCCTCTCGGAGCCTTGCACGCGGGTCATCGTCTGCGCCCAGGACGGCTTCGATCCGCACCTGCACGAGGCCTTCCATACCGAGGCGGTGAACTATGGCGAGCTCGCGCTCGCCTGGGAGCAGGCATGAACCGGCTCGGGCTCGATTTCGTCCACCGCGCCCGCTCGCCGTGGCCGGCGCGGCTGCTTCTCGCCGTGGCGCTCGCCGTCTCGCTCGACGTGGCGCTGTCCTACAGGAGCGTGAGTGGCGCCATCGCGCTGAGCGAAGCCAGGCTCGGCCGCGCCCAGCCGCGCAGCGCACCGGCGCGCAAGGTGTCCGCCGAAGAGCTCGCGGCCGTGCGCGAGACGGTGGAGCGGCTCGCCATGCCCTGGGATCGGCTGTTCGCCGCCCTCGAGTCGGCGGCGAGCGACCAGGTGGCGCTCCTCGGCATCCAACCCGACCCGAAGGCCGGGACGGTGATGATCTCGGGCGACAGCAAGGACTACCTCGCCGCGCTGAGCTACGTGCTCAACCTGAGCCGGACCGAAGCCCTGGACCGCGTGCAGCTGGTCCGCCACGAGGTCAAGGCGAACGATCCGCAGGCGCCGGTCGCCTTCGCCGTGTCCGCCGGATGGAGCCAGGCCAAGCCATGAGGGAAAAGCTGGCGCGTCTTCCCCATGAGCTCGGCCCGCTCGGGCTCGCCTCGCTCGCCGTGCTGGTCGCGCTCGGAATTTTTCAGTGGCTCGTGCTGGGGCCGATGCAGGCGCGCAACGCCGAGCTCCAGGAGCGCGTGTCGCGGCAGGCGCCCGCTGCGCAGGAGAGCAGCCCCGCGATCACCCAGGACAAGGTGGCGGCGGTGTACGACTTCCTGCGCAAGGACCAGCAGACCACCGACTGGCTGGCGGCGCTCTACGGCATCGGCACCGCTACCGGCGTGCAGCTCAAGTCCGCGAGCTACCGCACCCAGGCAGCCGACGGGCGCATCGTGCGCTACGAGATCGTGCTGCCGGTCGCGGGCAGCTATCCGCAGATCCGCGAGTTCCTCAGGCGCTCGCTCGCCGAGATCCCGGTGCTGTCGCTCGACCAGATCAACCTCAAGCGCGAAAACCGAAACGACGGCGCGGTCAACGCCGAGCTGCGCCTGACGCTCCACATGGTCAAATCATGAAACTCGCCTTCCTCAAGCGCGACATTCCGAAGCGCCCGGCCATCGCGATCGCGGTGGCGCTGCTCGCCGCGGCGAGCCTCGTGATCGGACGCGAGAAGCCGGCCCTCGAGGTGGTCGAGCCGAGCGCTGCACGACCCCCGAACACGGCGGCCGCGCCCGAAATCGACCTCGACAGGCTCAGGCGCAGCCCAGAGGCCGAGGCGCCGCAGAACGATCCCTTCGCCCCGCGCAGCTTCGCTCCCAAGCCGCGCGCGCAGCGCAGCGCCGCGGCGGCTTCGGCACCGAAAGCCGCGCCGCCTCTGCCGTTCACCTACATCGGCTGGGTCAGCCAGGACGGCAAGACCGAGGTGTACGTGCAGCGCGGGGAGGAGCTGATCAGCATCGCGGCGGGCCAGAAGATCGAGCCGGACTACCGGGTCGACTCGATCACCGACTCGAGCATCCGCTTCACCTATCTGCCGATGAAGACGCGCCAGGTGCTCGAGCGCGTCGCGGTCGAAGGAGAAAAGGCAGCCGAAGCACCGAAGGCAGCCGAAGCACCGAAGGCAGCCGAAGCACCGAAGGCAGCCGAAGCACCGAGGGCAGCCGGAGGGGATGCGGCAGCCGAAGAACAGAGGGCAGCAGCCCGAGGACAAAAGGCGGTGGAGGGAGGCAAGGCCGGATGAAGGGCTTCACCCTGATCGAGCTGTTGATCACGGTGGCGATCCTCGGCCTGCTCGCCTCGGCGGCGCTGCCGCTCGCCGAGCTGACGGTGCAGCGCGGCAAGGAGCGGGAGCTGCGCAGCTCGCTGCGCGAGATCCGCGAGGCGATCGACGCGTACAAGCGCGCCACCGACGAAGGCGCGATCGACAAGCCGCTCGACAAGACCGGCTACCCGCCGACGCTCGCGGTGCTGGTGGAGGGCGCCGTGGACAAGCGAGATCCAAAAGGCAAGCGGATCTATTTCCTGCGCCGCGTCCCGGCCGACCCCGTGAGCGGCGAGCCCTGGGGGTTGCGCAGCTACGCGAGCCCGCCCGATGCCCCCAAGGATGGCGACGATGTGTTCGACGTCTATTCGAAGAGCGACGCCAACGGCTTGAACGGCGTTCCGTACAAGGAGTGGTGAACTATGGGACGAACCAAGGGATTCACGCTGGTCGAGCTGATGGTGGTCCTCACCGTCATCGCCCTGCTGCTGTCGGTGGTGGTTCCCGACTATGTCGGCCGCACGAAGCGCGCCGAGGAGGCGGTGCTCAAGGAGAACCTGATGGTCATGCGCGACGCGCTCGACAAGCACTACGCGGACGCGGGCAAGTACCCGGGCGCCCTCAACGAGCTCGTGACCAAGCGCTACCTGCGCTCCATCCCCCCGGACCCGTTCACCCAGTCGGCCGCCACCTGGGTCGCGGTGCCGCCGGCCGACCTGAACAAGGGCGCCGTCTACGACGTGCGCAGCCCCGCGAAGGGCTATGAGCGCTGGTAGGCGCCAGCAGGGGTTTACGCTCGCCGGCGCGCTGATCCTGATCGCGGTCGCCGGCGCCGGCATGGCCGCGTACGGCGAGATGGCCTCGCACGCCGCGCAACGCGAGAAGGAGCAGGAGCTGCTCTTCGTGGGCAACCAGTTCAGGCAGGCGATCGGCGCCTTCTACGACGGCACGCCCGGCGCCGCGAAGCAGTACCCGCGGAAGCTCGAGGACCTGCTCCAGGACCAGCGCTATCCGGCGCTGCGGCGGCATCTTCGCAGGATCTACGCCGACCCCATGACCGGAAAGCGCGAGTGGGGTCTGGTCAATGCGCCCCAAGGCGGCATCATGGGGGTCTACAGCCTGTCGCAGGCGCAGCCGATCAAGTCCGGCGGTTTCCTGCTGCGCGACCGGCAACTCGAGGGCCCCCGCGAGCGCTACGCCAACTGGCAGTTCACCTACACGCCCGCCGCAGCTCCGGCGGCCTCACCAGCCGCCGCTGCGTCAACGGAAAACCAAAAACCGGCGAGCCCCAAGCGTTGAGGCTTCACGGGCGCACATCGAAAGCGTCTATCACCACGTAGGAAGTGCTGTTCGACGACACCTGGATCTTCAGCTCGTGCGGACCGGGCACCAGCCCATCCGCCCTGAAGATGGTGGTCTGGAATCCTTCGATCGGATTGCGCTTGAAGAGGTTGACCTCCTTCACGAAAGCGCCGTCGAGGAAAATCTTCGCCGACCCCCCGGCGCTCGCCTTCTCGCAGCCGATCCAGCTCACCGAGGTTCCGGTGAAGGTGAAAGTGACGGTCGCGTTCTGCTGATTGCTCGTGGCGGATGACTCTTCGGTCCAGACTCTGGCGTCGTTGTGGTTCCAGGCGCCGAAATAGCTAATCGTCGTGTCCCCGTCCTCGAAGTGCTTCGCGCGCCGCACATCCCCCTGCTCGTGGCGCCTTCCCGGCGTCGTCACGTCGAACGCGTCCACGAAGATCTTGGCGGCGCTCGAGGCGGCGTTTTTCCGGCCGGTCGCCTGGATCGTCAATGTGTGCGGCGTATCGGCCAGTTCGGCGGACGTGAAGACCACCTGCTGAACCTTGATCTCGCTGGAATACGTGTCGACTTCCCGGGGGGCGCCTCCGTCCACGCTGACGAGCGCGATGCCGGCGTCGGGTCCGCTGTAGCCGCTCCAGCTGACCGACGTCCCGCGGAACTTGAACGTCACGCTCGCGCCCGCCTTCTCGGTCACCTTCGCGCCTGGCGGCAGCTCGCCGGCATTGAAGGCGCCGCTGCCGCTCCAGTTCAAGTTGTTGGACGCCTGGCTCCAACCGGCGCTGTAGGTCGCGTCGGGGTCGGCTTCCTGCGCGTGCGACACGATCTGCGGGTTCACCTCGAACGCATCCACGACCACCTTCGCCGGCGAGCTCGCCACTTCGTTCTTTTTGCCAGTCACCTCGATCGTCAGCGTGTGCTGGCCGGCGCTCAAGCCGTAGATCGTGATGGCAGGTGTGTGAAATTCGTCGTTCGGGCGGGCAAACAGGTCGACTTCCCTGGCTTCGCCGCCGTCCACCCTGACCAGAGCGATGCCGCCGTTTCTGCCGCGGCTGCTGAGCCACCTCACCGAGGTCCCGGTGAAGGTGAATGAAGCCATCGCTCCCCGCTGGGTCGATTCCATCGCGGCGCCTCCGCTCCAGCCGGCGCGGGAGTCGCTCGGCGACCACGCGCCACTGAAGGTGACCGCCGCCACATCGGATTCCTCGACGCGCAGCACGCCGGAGGCGGCCGGGCCCGCTGGGCTGCCATTTCCGGGTGGCGTGGTTGCGGGGGGCGTGCTGGCGGGGGGCGTGCTGGCGCCGGGACTATCGCCGCCGCCACCCCCGCCGCAGGAAACCAGGATGCCCGCGAGGAGCCAGGCACCGACGTACCTCACATGTCGCTTCATCGATCACTTTTTACCCGCGCCATGCGGAAACTCCGTGATCGCGAAATGCGCCTGAAAGCTCGGACCACGCGACGGATGGGCCGGCGCACCTGCCGGAAGGACTACGCCAGGACTACGTCGCGGCCATCCAGCGCCGGTGCCACATCTGGAACGCCACCAGCGACCAGATGCGCTCGCGTATGCTCGGGTCGCCTGCATCGAGCCGCTTCACGTAGTCGCGGACCATCTGCGGGTTGAACAGGCCCTGCCGCGCGATGTGCTGCGGCTCGAGATGCTCGTCGACGAAGCCGCGCAGATCGCCGGCCAGCCAGCGCTCGACCGGCACGCCGAAGCCGCGCTTGGGCCGCTCCACCATGGCGCGCGGCACGTAGCGATACAGCACCTTCTTCAAAAGGTGCTTCGCCCCGAGCGTCCCGCGGCGCATGCCGAACGGCAGCGAGAACGCGAACTCGACCAGGCGGTGGTCGATCAGCGGCTCGCGGCCCTCGATGCTCGCCGCCATGGTGGCGCGATCGACTTTCGCCAGCACGTCGCCGGGCATGTAGTGGTGCAGGTCCCAGAGGCAGAGCTTCTCGCCGTCGAGCCCCGGATAGCGGTCGGCAAGCTCGCGCGTGGGCGTGCCGCGGCCGGTGAGCCTCGCCAGATCGTCGCGCGCGTAGAGTCCTATTGCGCGGTCGAAGAGCTCTCCCACCCCGCGGGAATCGACGCGTGCGCCGAACTTCGCCACGCGCGACAGCACCGGCGCCACGAGCTGCCCGACGCCCGCGCCGGAGCGTGCGGCGAAAAAGCCGTCGATGTGCGCGATGCCCAGGCCGCTGCAGGCCGCGGCGGTGAAATCGCGCAGCCGCTGCGGGACGTCCTTGATCCAGCGCCATTGCGACAGCATCGCGGTGTGGCTTTCGTAGCCGCTGAAGAGCTCGTCGCCGCCGTCGGCCGAGAGCACCACCTTGACCTGCTCGGCCGCCACTTGCGACACCATGAGCGTGGCGATGCCGGAGGCATCGGCGAAGGGCTCGTCGTAGAGGTCGCCCCAAAGCGGCAGCAGCTCCTTGGCGCGGCCTTCGTTCAGGATCCTGCAATGATGATCGGTGCCCAGGTGCGCGGCCACCGCGCCGGCGAAGGGTGACTCGTCATAGCGCGCGTCGTCGAAGCCGATGGTAAAGGTCTTGAGCTGCCGGCCGCCGTGCTTCTGCAGGATCGCGGCGAGCACGGAGGAGTCGATTCCGCCCGAGAGAAACACGCCGACCGGCACGTCGGCGATCATCCGGTAGCGGAAAGCATCGATCATCAGCGCCTCGAGCTCGTCGGCAAGCCCTTCCTCGCCGCGGCCGTGGCGCCGGCCGGCCTGGTCGAGGACATTCCAGTAGCGGTGCACCTGCAGACGGCCGTTTGCGTCGAGCACCAGGCGGTGCGCCGGCGGCAGCTTGAAAACCTGCCGGTAGATGGAGCGCGGATCGCTGATGTACTTGTAACGCAGGTAGTCGTTCAACGCGTCGGGCTCGAGCTCGGCTTCCCAGGCGCGGAACGCGCGCAGCGCCTTCAGCTCGGAGCCGAAGCACAGCACCCGGCCGTCCCAGCGATAGTAAAGGGGTTTGACGCCGAGGCGGTCGCGGATCAGGTGCAGCTCGCGCTTCTGCCGGTCCCACAGCGCGATGGCGAACATGCCGATGAAGCGATGCACCGCCTCCACGCCCCACTGCGCGAACGCGGCGAGGATGACCTCGGAATCGCCGGTGCCGGCGAAACGGTGTCCCAGCGGCTCCAGCCACGCGCGGATCTCCTTGAAGTTGTAGACCTCGCCGTTGAACACCATGACCCAGTTGCCGCACGCGGAAACCATCGGCTGATGCCCCAGCGGGCTCAGGTCGAGGATCGAAAGGCGACGGTGCCCGAGGCCGACGTCGCACCCGGGCGCGAACCACCGGCCTTCGTCGTCGGGCCCGCGATGGTGCAGCGCCGCCACCGCGCGCGGCAGGTCCGCGGCCCACGGCTCGACCTCACCCTTGCTGACTACGTAGCCCGCGATTCCGCACATGCGAGTTTCAGGAATGCGCTGCCAGCTCGCGCCTCAGGGAGAGCGGCAGATATTTGACGTAGGCCGCGAGAAGGCTGGCGGCCCCCGACGAGGCCGTTCCCCGCTCTTCGGCCCAGCGGCGTTGCGCCTCCACGATCTCGATTCGGCGACGATGGCAATCGCGCACCGCCGCCGCGAGCGCGGCTTCGTCGCGCGACGAGACAACCTGCTCCGCGAAGGGGAGCAGGCGGCGCACCTCGCCCCAGTCCGTGCTGACGACCGGAGTGCCGCACGCCATGGCTTCCAGCGCAACCAGCGGGAAGCCGCCGTGCTTGGAGGTTTGGAGCAGGAGCTCGCTCGAGGCGATCAGCTCGACCACGTCGCTGCGGTGCCCGATGAACTTGACGCAAGCCTCGAGACCGAGCCGGTCGCATTCGGCCAGCAGCTTCGCCTGGTAGCCGCGGTGCTGCGGCGGCTCCGCGCCGACGCAGATCAGCCGCCACGAAGGATCCTCGTCCACCAGCCGCTTCAGCACGCGCAGGGCGAGCGGGTGGTCGTTCACGGGGCTGAGCGACACGACCATGCACAGGCGCTTGAGGTCCGGCCCGGCGAAAATCTCGCGGGCCGGCTGCGGAGAGCGCGCCAAGCGGGCATCGATCGCACGCAGGTCGACGATATTCCACAGCACGTCGGTCCGCTCTTCGCCCAGGCGATGCAGGCGCCGTGCGTACTCTGCGCCGGCGCGGGTGTTTGCGACCACGCCGTCGCACAGCAGCGAAGTGAGGCGGTAGCCCAGGTGCTGCACGCGCGACACCTGCTGATCGTCGGTGCGCTCGGAATTGAGCACCGGCGCGCCGGCGCCGAGTCCGGCGAGCCGCGAATAGACGTCGGCGTCGTAGCCGAAGGAGTGCACAAGGTCGGGGCGCCGGCTGCGGATATGACGGCGCAGGCGCCACAGCACGGCAGGATCGAGCGGCCCGCGCTTGTCGTCGACGAGCACTTCGACGCCGCTTCCGTCGAGCTCGTGCAGGCGCTCGGTGCGCCGGCTCAGGCAGTAGATGCCCGCCTGATGGCCGAGGCGGACGAGCTCTTTCGAGAGCAGAATGACCTGCTCCTCGGCTCCGCCGCCGCCCAGTCCGCTGACCACGAAAAGAACTTTCATCTAGGCCCCTTTTCCGCCGGGCAACGGGACCGCGGCCCGGGCAAGGTACTTCGCGTAGACGCCGAGCAGCGCCGCCGCGCTCGCCGCGACGGTGGCGTGCTGCTCGACCCAGCGGCGCTGCCTGCGCGCGATGTCCAGGCGGCGGCCATGGCAGCTCAGCACCGCCGCGGCGATATCGCTCTCGCTGCGCGACCCGACGACCGACTCGGCCACGGGGAGAATGCGCCGCACGTCGGAGTATTCCGTGCTGACGACGGCGGTGCCGCAGGCCATGGCCTCGAGCACGGCGTTCGGGAAGCCCTCGTACAGCGAGGTGAGGAGCGCGAGGTCGCTGGAGGCCACGATCTCGAGCACGTCGCGCCGGTTGCCGACGAAGCGCACGAACGGCGCGAGCCGCAGGCGCTCGAGCTCGGCGAGGATCTCGGCCTTGTAGCCGGGAAAGAGCTGCGGCAGCTCGTCGCCGACGCAGATCAGCCGCCACGAGGGGTCGCGCTCGACGAGGCAGCGCATGGCACGCAGCGCCAGGCGATGGTCCTTCTGCGGCCGCAGCGCCGCCACCATGCAAAGCCGCTTGACGCCCGGCTCGGGAAAGATGTCGTGCGCCGGGCGCGCGCCGCGCGCGAGGCGCGCGTCCACTTCGCGCAGATCGATGCCGTTCCACACCACGTCGGCGGCCTCGGGCAGGCGGTGCAGGCGGCGCGCGAACTCGGCCCCGGCGTGCGTGTTGGCGATCACGCCGTCGCACAGCGCCGAGGTGAGCCGATAGGCGATGCGGTGCACGCGCTTGATGTCGCGGTCGTAGCTGTCGTTGCGCTCCGAGTTCAGGACCGGGATTCCCAGGCCGCCTGCAGCCAGGCGCGAGTACAGGTCACCATCGAAGAGAAACCCGTGCACGATGTCGGGGCGCCATGCGCGGATATGCCGGCGCAGCCGCCCGATCACCGCCAGGTCGAGCTTGCGGCGCTTCTGGTCCATGACCAGCTCGACCGCGCTGCCCTCGAGCTCGTGGGCGCGGCTTGCATCGCGCGTCAGGGTGTAGATGCCCGCGTTGTGCCCGCGCCGCGCGAGCTCGCGCGCGAGCAGGATCACCTGGCGCTCGGCGCCGCCGAAGGCGAGGCCGCTGATGACGAACAGCACCCTCATGCGAGGTTCAGGCGGCGGCGCGCAGCTCGCGCGCGGCGCGCTGCCCGAGCAGGACGGCGCGGCTCGCGGGACCACAGTTGAACAGCAGGTCGAGCGCTGCGAGTCCGGTGACGAAGGGCTGCGGGCCGCACTGCGGATACTCGGGGTGCGTGAAATCGTGCCACTGCACCTGCACGCCCGAGCGAGCGAAGTGCTCGACGTCGAGGTAGGCGCGCGAGCCGCCGAAGCCCGCGAGCAGGCGTTCGGCGCCCACGGCGCGGCACAGGTTCAGGATCAGCTCGGCTTTCGCGCCCTCGACCGCGAGCTCCGAGCTGCGCACCAGCGGCGTTCGGATCTCGAACGCCTCGCGCATGAAATCCAGCGTCGCGCGGTTCAGGTCCACCAGGCGTTCCCAGCGCGCCTCGAGGATCGCGCGCAGCGCTTCGGCGTAGGTCTTGAAATGCTCCGCCTCGCGGTAGGCGTGGCGCAGCGTCGAGTAGTGCGTCGTGCCCCAGGGCCGCGGGTCCGCATTGTCGACCAGCTTGTCGACGATCCGCTCGCTCTGCGAGCGCTGCGCCACCGGCACGGTCAGCCAGCGGGCTTCGCCGTCGAGCCGGATCTGGCTGCGGTTCTGGCGGTTGCGGCGCTCGAACTGCACGTGGTCCAGCACGATGAACAGGTCGACCTGCGCCATACGGTGCAGATAGCCGAGCCACGGCAGGTAGTGCGGCTGGTGGATGGCGACGATCATGTCTCTTGGTCTCGTCTCTTGCCCTGGTGGGCGTAGGATAAGAGCGGCGTCGGCCGGTCCTTTGCAGCGCGGCCATGAGCCGGGTGGCGGAGGCCGAACGGCGTCAGGCGCCGATGTTTTCCTTGACCAGGCCGCCCTGGCGCCCGCCGGCGATCACGGCGCGCAGATGCAGATCCCAGCGCCGCGCGATCGCATCGATTCCGCTGCGCGCGAGCGACGAGCTCGCCGCCTGCCGCGACAACGCGGTCCATGCCGCTTCGCTGGAAAGCGCCCGCAGGCAGCCGCGCGCATATCCCGCGATATCGTGCGGCGCCACGACGAAGCCGGTCGAGCCGTTCTCCACCAGGTCGGCCAGATCGCCGACGTCCGCCACGACCGGCACCGCCCCGGCCGCCATCGCCTCGAGCATTGCGATCGACAGCCCCTCCCAGCGCGAGGTCAGCAGGAATACCCGCGAGCGCGCCAGGAGCTGGTCGACGTCGGAGCGCTTGCCCAGGAACTCGACGTTCGATGCGATGCCGAGCGCTCGCGCCTGCGCCTTCAGGGCGGGGGCATCGGGTCCGTCGCCGACCATCGCCGCGCGGACTTGCGGGCGCGCCTTCGCCACTTCGGCGAGCGCGGCGATGAAGCGGTCGGGCCTCTTGTACTCGGTCAGCCTGGCGACGAAGATGATGTCGATCGTGCGTGAGGCGAAGTCGCGCCACTCGCCCTCGGGCTCCACGCTGCCCGTGATGGTCGCCATGCTGCCGGCATAACCGATGCGGCGGATATAGGCCTCGGCGCCGCTTCCGCGGACCACGACCGAGTCGAACTCGCGCACCACCGCGGCGGCCGCGCGCTCGATCAGGCGGGACGGGCGCTGCAGGGCGGCCAGCAGCGGATTCTCCGCGTGCCAGCCGCCGCCCTCCAGCTCGAGCGGCCCGGAGGTGTCCTGGTAGCAGGCCGGCCGGTTGAAGAGGCGCGCCACGACCAGCGCCGACACCGCGCCCGGAAAAATGTGGTACCCCATGTACAGGTCGGGCCGGTAGCGCAGCGCGCAGCGCAGGGACCAGACCAATTTCGCTCCGGCGCGAGTCAGGAGCGCCGACATCCAGCGCGGCGGGCATTCGAAGCGCACCTGCGGGATGGGTGCCGTCGCCATGGCGCTGACTTCGCTGTCGCACACGAGGATCACCTCGCCGATGCCGCTGCGCGCGAGCGGCCAGATGTGCGCCTTGATCCAATTCGGGTTGTAGAAAGTGCCGATCGCGAGGATGCAGCCCGAACGCCGGGTCGCCCCCTGCCCGCGCCGATTCAGCGCCCTGCAGAGGAGCCACGCGCCGCCGTAGACCGCGCCGAGGATGGCAATGCTGCCGACGCGCAGCAGCCAGTGGCAGATTTTTTTCATCGGCGCCATTCTGACGGCGAACGCCGCGCCGAGAAACGTAACGCCGCCGCGCGGCAGTAGTCCGTTCAGGGCATTGAGCGCCTCGGCGCATGGCCTGCTGCTGTCATCGCGGGCGGATAAGTTTGCACCTCCCCCCCGGCTCCTAGGAACGACATGAAGCAGGTCCGCCATTACCTCCGAAACGGCGCGCTCGATATCGGCGAAGTGCCCGTGCCCGCGCTCGGCGCCGGCGATGTCCTGGTCCGCAATCACTACTCGTTCGTCAGCGTGGGAACCGAGAAGATGAAGGTGTCGCAGGCGCGGCTGAGCCTGGTGCAGAAGGCCAAGCAGCGCCCCGACCAGGTGAAGCTCGTGCTCAACACGCTGCGCGAGCAGGGCCTCGTGCCGACGCTGCGCAAGGTGCAGGAGCGCCTCAAGGCGCCGACCACGCTCGGCTATAGCTGCGCCGGAACGGTGGTCGCGGTGGGCTCCGACGTGGACGAGTTCCGCGTCGACGACCGGGTGGCGTGCATCGGCGAGGGCGTGGCGACGCATGCCGAGTACAACGCCGTGCCCAGAAACCTGGTGGTGCATATTCCGGCCGGGGTGAGCCTCGAGGCCGCGAGCTCCTGCGCGGTCGGCGCGATCGCGCTGCAATCGATACGCCAGGCGAAGCTGCAGCTCGGCGAGACCGTGGCGGTCATCGGCCTGGGCTTGCTGGGACAGTTCCTGGTGCAGCTTTGCCGCGCCAACGGCTGCCGCGTGATCGGGGTCGACCTCGACCCGGACAAATGCTCGCTCGCGGTGCAGAACGGAGCCGAGACCGCGTGCGGCGCCGGGGACGACGAAGCGCTGTATCACGCCTTGCGGGCGAGCGCGGGGCTCGGCGTGGACGCCGTCATGCTCACGGTGTCGACGCGCGACCTCGGACCGATCGAGCTGGCCGCAAAGCTGGTGCGCGACCGAGGCCGGGTGGTTTGCCTCGGCAACACCGCCATCGAGCTGGACTGGCGCACCTGGTTCGGCAAGGAGATCGACTTCCGGTTCAGCCGCGCCATGGGCGCCGGCATCTTCGAGCCGGACTACTTCACGCGAGGCAAGGACTATCCGGTCGGCTATGTGCGCTGGACGGCCAACCGGAACATGCAGGCGTTCCTGGAGCTGATCAACCAGGGCAAGCTCGCCGTGCCGGCCCTGATCACCCACCGCTACCCGTTCTCCGAGGCCGTCCGCGTGTTCGACAAGATCGCGAGCGGCGAGCTCGCCAAGGCGATCGGCATCGTGTTCGAGTACCCCGAGCCGGAGCAGGGCGCTTTCCAGACCCAGCCGCGAACTCTCAGCTTCGACGGCGCCAGCGCCCCCGGCGCGGTGCGCCTGGGACAGATCGGCGCGGGCAACTACGCCAAGACCATGCTCATGCCGCATTTTCCCTCGCTCGCGGGCTTGAGCCTCGAGGCCATCTGCACCGCGCGCGGCGCGAACTGCGAGGCGCTCGCCGTGCGTCACGGCTTCCGCAAGGCCACCACCGACGCGGCTGCGCTGCTCGCCGATCCGGCGATCAACGCCGTCATGATCGCGACGCGCCACGACAGCCATGCGCGCTACGCCGCGGCGGCGCTCGAAAGCGGCAAGCACGCGTACGTGGAGAAGCCGCTCGCCATGAACGAGGAGCAGATCGCGCGGGTAGCTGCCGCGCTCGGCAAGCGCGGCGCGCAGCGCCCCACGCTGTGGGTCGGCCACAACCGGCGCTTCAGCGCGCTCAGCCAACGGGCGCTCAAGCACTTCGACGGCGTCGACGTGCGCCAGATCACCTGCACCGTGCGCTCCGCCGGCGTGCCTGCCGACAGCTGGTACCAGGACAAGACCGAGGGTGGCGGCCTTCTTTTCGGCGACGTGTGCCATTTCATCGACCTCGCCATCTTTTTCGCGCGCAGCCTGCCGGTCGAGGTATCGGCGTTCACCACTCCGGACCCGGCGCGGCAGGAAGAGAGCTGGGCGGTGACGCTGCATTTCGCCAACGGCGGCCTCGGCGTGGTGCACTACGTCTGCGGCAGCCAACAGGGCCTGGAGCGCGAGACCGTCGACATCCTCGGCGGCGGGCGATCGGCGCAGATCGCCGGATTCCGGCGCCTCACCCTGCGCGGCGGGCGCGGCGGCGGCATGCGCCAGCTCCAGCCCGACCTCGGCCAGCGCGCGATGCTGCAGGCCATGGTCGCGCAGTTCAGCGGCGCGCCCGGGGCCACGGACTACAGCGAGAGCTTTCTCGTGTCGGCGCAGGCCGTGATCGCCGCGCAGCGCGCCATCGCGGAGCGGCGCGTGGTGAAGATCGAGGCGCGTTTCCCTTTCGCGATCTCCTGAGGCGCTGCTGAAGTCGCGATCTTCGCCTCGACGCAACACGTAGTTCCCTCGACGGAACACGCCTAGTTCCGACGGGCCGCTTGCCCTGGACGACGCAGTCACGTCGGCAGGCTATGGTAGGGCGATGAAATCCGCGCTTCCGTCCTACCGGCCCGACGTCGACGGCCTGCGCGCCATCGCCGTCCTGGCGGTGGTGGCGTTCCACGCTTTTCCGCACGCGGCGCCGGGCGGCTTCGCCGGCGTCGACGTGTTCTTCGTCATTTCGGGCTTCCTCATCTCGAGCATCATCCTCGATGACCTGAAGAGCGGACGCTTCAGCTTCGCCGGCTTCTACTGGCGCAGGGTGCGGCGCATCTTCCCCGCGCTCGTCCTGGTGCTCGCGACCTGCCTCGCCCTGGGCTGGCTCCTGCTGCTGCCCGACGAATACGCCGCGCTCGGCAAGCATGTCGCAGCCGGCGCCGCATTCGCCTCGAACATCGTGCTGTGGCGCGAGGCGGGATATTTCGATACCACCGCGGACCTGAAGCCGCTCCTGCACCTGTGGTCGCTCGGGGTCGAGGAACAGTACTACCTCGTCTGGCCGATGCTCCTGTTCCTGTTCCGGGGGCGGCGCGGGCACATGCTCGGGATGATCGCGGCGATCGCGGCGCTTTCGTTCGCCGCCAACATCGGGCTCACGCTCTACAAGCCGAATGCCGCGTTCTTTCTGCCGGCCGGGCGCTTCTGGGAGCTGCTCGCCGGCAGCCTGCTCGCCTACTTCCACCACCATGGGCGCCTGCCGGAGGCTTACCGCAACGCCAAGGCCGCCCTGGGGGCCGCGATGATCGCCGCCGCATTCGCGCTGCTCGAGGCAGGACGCGCCTTTCCCGGATGGTGGGCGCTGCTGCCGGTCCTCGGCACCGTGCTCCTGATCTGGGCCGGACCCGCGGCCTGGCTCAATCGCCGCGTGCTCTCGCAGCCCGCGCTCGTGTTCGTCGGCCTCGTCAGCTACCCCTGGTACCTGTGGCACTGGCCGCTGCTCTCATATGCACGCATCGCCCACGACGGCGAAGCGCCGGCGGCGCTGCGGCTCGGGCTGTGCGCGCTCAGCCTGCTGCTCGCCTGGCTCACCTACGAGCTGGTGGAGAAGAAAGTGCGGTTCTCGAAGCTGCCGGCCGTGAGGCGCGTCGCGGTGCCTGCCGTGGCAGCCTCGATGGCCGCCGCTGCCGTGGCCGGGGTGCTCGCGTCGCAAAGCAGGCTCCTGCCGCAATCCGCCGCCCTGCCCTACGCCCGCGAAGCCTCCAGGGCGTACACGGACTGGGACTACGGCGGCGACCGCATCATCCTGGGCCAGACGGGCAGGACGGTGCTGTTCTTCGGCGATAGCCACATGCAGCACTACTGGCCGCGCATCGAGAAGCTGCTGGCCGAGCATGCGGCGGCGCCGCGCAACACCCTCGTCCTCAAGACCGCCGGCGGATGCGCGCCGGTGCCGGGAATCGAGCGCAGGCGCCTGCGCTGCAGGCAATTCGTCGACGCGGGGTTCAGCCTCGCGCGGCAGCCGGAAGTCGACACCGTGGTGATCGCCGCGTCGTGGGTCGGCATGCTCCAGCGCGGCGACTATTACAAGGTGGGCGACCCCGAACAAGAGCCTCTCGAGTTCCTGACGCCGCAGACCGAGTGGGTGCTGCAAGGGTTCCAGGCAACGCTCGCCGAGCTCACGGCGGCCGGCAAGCACGTGGTCCTGATTCTGTCCTCGCCGCGCGGAGCCGCGCTCGACCCGAAGTCCGTGTTCGACCGCGAGGCCATGACGGTCCAGGTGCGCGGAGCGCTGGCGCCGCTTCCGCGCAGCGAGCTCGCGGCGCTCACCGCGCCGATCGACGGGCGCCTGCGGCGCATCGCCAAAGCCGTCGGCGCGAGCGTAATCGATCCCGCCGATTGGCTGTGCAGCCCGAAGCTGTGCCCGAGCGTCGACGAGCTCGGCAGGCCGCTGTACAAGGACGAGTCGCACCTGCGCGCGAGCGTCGCGCGCGAGCGCTTCAGCGCGATGGACGGCTACGTGTATCTGCGCTGACGCGTGCCTCATCACGCGCCGCGGTTTCAATGCGCGGATGAATGGAATTCCATACCGGCTGTCTTCCGAAGCGGACGAAGAAAACCGAGGCGAACTGCTGCTGCCCGCTCGGCAGGTCGGCCTCGAGCGGCGACTCGCTGGAAGCCGACCGCGCGATGGCCTCAGGCGGGTAGCCGAGCAGGGCCAGCACGCTGGGAAAAACGTTGAACTGGCTCACCCGATCGCGGTTCTTCTTCGCCGCCTCGCGCATCGTCGCCAGCACCTCCGGGATTTGCGTCAGGACCGCCAGGGGAACGATGCCCTCCGCGGGCGAGGTCCTGGCCGTGGTGCAGTGGGTGGCGTATCCCGGGGAGCCGTCGTCGTGCAGGTTCTGCCCGTGGTCCGATGTATAGATGATCACGGTGTTCGACAAGTCGAGATCCGCTAGCAGCGTATCGAAGAAGTTGCCCACGTTCCAGGCGAGCGCATTCAGGTAGGCGTTGCGGAAGCTGGTGCGCGTCGCCGCGTCTTCAGTCTGCGGCTTGCCCTCGCCATGGCCCAACGTGGTTCGCGTCAGTACCGGCGACACCGCCCGCTCGGGCGGATACTTTCCCTCGTAGGGGAAATGCGCGCCCATTTTGTTCACGTATACGAACGTGGGCTGCCGGCTGTCCTCGATGATGCGGCGCACGCGGCGGGCGAGCTCCATGTCCCGCTCCGAGGGCGGGGTGGCAGAAGGCAGCTGGATGTGCTCGTCGATCTGGGCGCGCTCCTCGCTGGTCATCAGGTTGTGCAGGCGGCCGCCAAAGCGCTGGCCATCGATGTAGATCGTGCGGTAGGAGGCCTTTCTCGCGTATTGCCAGATCGACGGATGGGTTTTCAGATCGGCCCAGGGGCTGTGCCTGCCGACGCCGTAGCGAAACGCGGCGTTGGATTGTTCCGAGCAGTTGGCGATGGAGGACACGATGCCGAAATTCGCCATGGCCGCGCCGTGGGCGAGCAGCCCGGAATGGATGCCGCCGGGGCGGTTCAAGTCCAACAGGTCGCCGCGCACGCTCTCGTCCATGATCACGATCACGTTTCTCGGGCGCGGTCCGTCCGCGGGCGCGATGGCGACTTCCTTTCGCTTGGGCTCGGGGCCGGAAAGCAGCCGCTCGAGGCCGAGCACGGTGACGAACGCCGGGGTCGTGAACTGCGACGGCAGGCCGTCGGCGCCTTCGCCGCCCAGGTGCAAGAGCACGCCCGTGATCCCTGCGGCCGGCGCGAGCGGCAGCAGCACCGCGGCGAGTCGCCTGGCGCGTAGCGCCCGCACGGCAGGCCAGAACGGCGGCATGTTGATCGCGGCGATGCCGATCGCACCGACGAGCGCGGCGGTCTGCAGCTGGCCGGCGTAGAAGTCGAGCACGTTGCCGGTGAATGCCAACACTCCAAGCAATTGCTCCACGTCGGCAAGGCGCAGGTATTCCCCGGTGATCATCGAGAACGACAGCGCGGCCGTGCTCGAGACGGCGAGCACCGCGGTCCAAAGATAACGCCACGAGCGCTGGGGCATGAAGGCAATGAAGAGCAGCGCCGCGACCGAGAGCGCCCACAGCGCAAGGAATATGAGCACGCTCAGTGTCGAGCTTAGCCCCGCCACCCGATTCCACGCGCCATAGTTGGTGACGATAACGAATACGAGGAGCAGCACCAGCTTGACGCTGAGCGTCAAGCTGACCGTCCCGGATCCTCGCTTCGTGCCGAACCGCTTCACGTTCTCCGCCCGCCGCCTCGCTGCCCGATCCTCCCTTCCCACAAGCAAGGAAAGACCCCGCGGTCACATTACCGTTACCTTTGGACTAGGCCAATGCGCCGGGCGTAATGGTTCAATAGGCCAACCGGATCATCCTGGCCGCGGGCGCACGGCCCGCGAGGGGATTGCGGATCTAGGGAACGGCGCTCGAGCTTGCCGCGCGGCCGGCAGCGCCCCACAGCGCCTCGTACGCGGCGATGAGCTTCGGCGCCTCGTAGCGCCACTCGAGCTCGTTCTCCACCCGCCGCCGGCCGAAGGCGCCCATGGCGGCGCGCCGCGCCGGATCGTCGAGCAGCTCGGCGATCTTCGCCGCCAGGTCGTGCGCGTCGTTGCGCCGCGCGTAGAGCGATGCCTGCTGCGCGGAGAAGCGGCCCTCGTTCAGGTCGAACTGCACGATGGGCTTGCCGAGCGCCATGTACTCCATCACCTTGTTCATGGTCGAGATGTCGTTCATCTCGTTCGCCACGTCGGGGTTCACGCACACGTCGGCCGTGTTGAGCATCCCGAGCAGCGCGCCGTCCGAGACGCGCCCGGTGAAGGTGACGTAGTCGCCGATGCGCAACTGCTGCGCCAGCGCCTTCATCTCGTGGAGCGAGGTGCCGCCGCCCACGAGGCCGAAGTGCACGTCGGTGCGCTTGAGGTCGTGGACCAGGTGCGCCGCCGCGCGCAGCAGGTAGTCGATGCCCTCCTGCTTCCCCATCACGCCGACGTAGCCGACCAGGTAGCGCCTGCCCTTCTTCAGCGCCTCGACCGGGGGCACGATCTTCATGCGCTCGAGGCTCGGGCCGCTGCGCACCACGAATACCCTGTCCGGGTTCATGCCGCCGCGCTCGATCGCGATTCGCCGGTACGAGTGGTTGGTGGCGATGGAGACGTCAGCCGTTTTGAAGGTCAGTTTCTCGAGGAGGAGCATGAAGCGATAGAGAAGGTTCTTCCTTCCGAACTTGGCCTCATAGAGCTCGGGGCAGGCGTCGTGGTGGTCGAACACGAACTTCTTGCCGAACAGCTTGAAGAAGCCGCCGATGAGGAAGAACAGATCCGGCGGGTTGCACGCGTGCACCACGTCGAAGCCGCTTTTCCACCACAGCTTGAGGCTCAAGGCGAACGTCAGGAGCAGGGCCGCGCTGTATTCCACGAGGTAGCCGAGCGCGCCGGAGCCCTCCTTCGGCAGGTCGTAGCGCCAGATGTCGATGCCGTCGACGAGCTCGTGCTTCTTCTCGCAGCCCTTGCCCGTCGGGCAGACGATCGATACGCCGTAGCCGGCGTCGCGCAGCGCGCCCGCCTCCTGCCATACGCGCCGGTCGAACGGGCTGGGCAGGTTC
>Ga0207428_10001192_pt1 | contig 27970 bp, 23 predicted proteins | sample RhiMethybrSRZTD1_FD_187600 | JGI IMG/M metagenome (GOLD analysis project Ga0207428, IMG submission 187600) | Populus rhizosphere microbial communities from Tennessee, USA - Rhizosphere MetaG P. TD hybrid SRZTD1 (SPAdes) (version 3) | ecosystem: Host-associated > Plants > Roots > Rhizosphere >...
GGCCACGGAGGGCCGCCCCTACAATACTCACGTGGTGGATTTCTTCACCTCGACCGCGAATACATAAGTCGGTCCAAGCATGTTCGACCGAAACACGATCCACTTCTGATCCGGCGTAAACGTCACATTGGGTTCAAGCCCATAGTTGTGCTTCGCGAGATTTACTAAACGCTCGGTTTTGAACTTCGAACCCGCGGGCCGGAACAAATAGATCCACTGCCCATTTCCCGGCGCAGCCACACTGTTTGGCCCACCACCGTCACCGGCGAACAATTCCCCGTCCGGCGAAACGTTGAAGTGCACCGACCACTCCTCACGCGGCACGCTGTAACGAGTCGTCTTGCCGGTCTTCACATTCACACCGGCGAGCCAGAAAACCTGACTCTTCGGTGTTTGCAGGTCGTACCAGATCATGTCGTGTGGTCCAAAGAATTCATGACCCGCGATTTCCATTTCCATCGTGCGCTTGTGCATCAAGCGCGGCTTGCCTTCGTCAATGCGAATCGACCAGATGCGATCGACTTTGTGCCACGGTCCCTCGTGGCAATACATCATCAACTTTGGATCAATAGGTGAGAACTGAACGTGATTCAACCAGTCAGTGCTCCGATAGACCGACTTCATCTCGCCGGTCTTGACGTTCACGGTGTAGAGCGCCATCGGCAGCTTTGCAGCCAGGCGGCGCTCCATCATTTCGCCCTTGCCGGGATAGTTGTCACCGGGTTGTCCCGGAGCTGGTGGACTCGGGTTAGTGAACTGTTGGCCACCTTCGACGTAACTGCCGCCGAGCAACGTCTCATCGGCGTTGAGCCCGAATCCCGATCCCGTTCGCAGCTCAGCGCGTTTCAGAATCAAACGTGTCTCACGAGTATCGAGATTCGTCGCATAAATCGAATCTCCTTTGAAGTAAAACGCCTGGCGTGTCTTTGGTCCGACGATCAGACTTCCGACGCGACCTTCTACCAGCAACTCACTCTTTCCGGTTTTGAAGTTGTAAGTGTAGAGACCGGTCGGACTCGTAAACACCATCTTGTCGCCGGCAGCCGTGTACGGGTTCTGGTGAAAATAGAGACTCTGGCTGCCGGGCTCATCAGTGAGACGAACGACACGATGTCCGGTATCAGGATCGATCCATTCTTTGGGCGGCTGCTGCGCCCAAACTTGAATCGCGCCCACGGCAATTGCCAACACAACTCCAACAACTCTCATATCAGAGCTCCTGTTTTTAATAATCTGTGTGATCTGTGGATTACTGCGTGGTGTATCCGCCGTCGACCATCAAATGCGTACCCGTAATCAGCGACGCCTCATCAGAAGCGAGAAACAAAATCGGATACGCGACTTCGCGTGGATCACCAACACGGTTCAGCAGGTTTTTGGGGGCTTCCGCCGCAATAAAATCTTCTTTCGACATTCCCACAAGAGCCATGTGGTTCTCTGTTGCACGCGTCAGAATCGTGCCCGGGCAAACACAGTTGACTCGAATGTTGAATGGCCCCAGGTCCAGCGCCATGTTTCTCGTCATTTGCACAATCGCAGCCTTGGTCGCGCTGTAAGTAATGAACGACGGCTGCGCGACAAAACTCGAGATCGAACCGAGATTCACGATTGCGCCGCCGCCGGATTGCTTCATGTGCTCGGACGCATACTTGCTCATCAGAGCGGTACCAACGAGGTTAACGCTCAACGAGCGCTGCCAGTCATCGACCGTCGCCTCGAGGCCTTTGAGAACGAAGACGGCTGCGTTATTGACGAGGATGTCGAGACGTCCAAATGCGCGCACAGCTTCATCGCAAACGCGTCGACAATCGTCTTCGTTCGAAATGTCAGTCTCGACAAAAAGCGCCTCAAGTCCTTCAGTCTCGGTCGTCAGGTCTGCAACAACAACCTTTGCGCCTTCTTCGACAAACAACTCTGCCGTCGCGCGTCCGATCCCCGCGGCGCCACCAGTCACGATCGCCACTTTATCTTTAAGCCTATTCATTAAATCTCGCCACAAAAATGCACAAAATGCACATAAAGGTTTTACTTGTGCTCTTGTGGTTACAAACGGTTTAGGGCGTCGGGCTCGTATAACGGAATGAAGATATCCGTCTCGCGCTTTATTCGCTCGGTTGTGATGTAGTACTCCTCGAGACTCTCCTGGATGCCGAGTGGTTCACCGTCGTCAATGTTTCCGAATTTGAACACGCAATCGGAAAATCCAACTCGGCCCTTCTCAGTCTCCACGACGTAACACATTGACGAGCGATGATGGACACCGGCCCAGAAGCAGCGAATGCCCGGTAGCACTTCATCCTCATCTTCAAGCAACCGCACCTTCTCGTGACCTTCGAACATCAGGTACTGCAAGGTCTCGTTCGAGATGCGAAACTCACGCGGCACGTGCATCGGAAACTTCTCGGCGTGAAAGTCTTCGATCCAACCGCGTTTCGAAATGCAAACCTGCGCCTTCGGGAAGAGTTGAATGTTTGCCGTTGCGTAGTTCTGAAGCGGAGTGATTAGTACGTAATCGACGTCTTCAGCTCGGATGCCGAGCGAACCCAATGCGCTTAGCGGCCGCTCGCTTTCCTCACGCACCAGTTTTCCACGCTCACCAAAACCACTACTCCAGCGCTCATTCAACTGCGTCAGATCAGCCGGTGGTCCAGTATTGATGATCGCCGTCTTACCATGGCCGCGAATCACCACCATCCAGAAGAATAGTTGTACCCAATCATTCCAATGACTCATCCAGTAAACTTCAGGCCCAGCCACATCACACTGGCCCATCTTCAGCAGTTGAATCTGATATGTCATCGATTAGTAAGTGGCTCTGCCGCCGGTCATGTCGAACGTGAAACCGGTCGTGAATGCGGTCTCACGCGAAACGATGAACGCTGCCATGTGCGCAATCTCTTCGAGCGTGCCGCAGCGTTTCATCGGAATCTTGTCTGTCATGTACTTCACTTGCGCTTCGGGCATGGCGTCGACCATCGGCGTTTGAATGACAGCGGGCGCGAGTGCGTTAACCGTGATCCCACTTTCCGCATATTCTTTTCCCTGGACCTTCGTCATGCCGATCACAGCAGCCTTCGACGCGGAATAGGCCAGCATCCCGGCATTGCCTTCCTTACCCGCAACTGAAGCGATGTGCAAAATGCGCCCGTAATTATTCTTCAGCATCCAGGGCAACACCGCCCGCGCCGTAAAGAATGACGCCATGAAATTCACATCGAAAACGAAACGCAGGTTATCCGTCTCGACTTCATGACTCTTGATATTCGTAGCTCCAGTCACACCAGCGCTGTTCACCAGAATGTCGATACGCCCAAACTTCTCTCCAATCCGGTTCACAACATTCGCAACCTGATCTTCCTTCGTCAGATCGACCGCAAACGAAACCGCCCCCGGACCAAGCCTGGCCTCATTTAGATCGAGCGCCACCACCTGCGCGCCTTCAGCATGTAGTTTCTTTGCGATTGCCAACCCCAGGCCTGACGCCGCTCCAGTCACAATCGCTACTTGTTCACTAAATCCGTTCATAAATCCGTCAAATCCGTGGCTAATACGGCCTGATCAACTCAAGCCCGTCATTCAATTCCACACCCCAACCCGGTTTCTCCGATAGCTCAACGACCCCATCCTTCGGCAACGGCTCACACTTAAACAACTCTCCAAACAAAGGCACGAGCCGATCGGCCTGCGGACTCATCACCAGAAACTCCGCAATCGGACAGTTCGTGAACGCGTATTGCAAGTGATACGAAAACACACTCGAACCGTGCGGCACGACCGGAATATCGTAAGCCGCCGCCATCGCGACGATTCTTCTCGCTTCCGTGAGACCGCCGACCCAGTTGATGTCAGGCTGCAAAATGTCGGCACACTTGCGCGCGATCAGTTCACGAAAACCATAACGCGTGTATTCGTGCTCACCGGTCGTTACCAGACAGACACCCGTCAGTGCTCTCTTCAACTCGGCGTAACCATCAAAGTCGTCGGGCGGCAAGCACTCTTCGATCCAGTGAAGATCGTAAGGCACCAAAGCCTTCGCTAACTGAATCGCGTAAGGAACCGTCAGCGCCATGTAACAATCAAGCCGCAGCGGGAAGTCGGGACCAACCTGCTCGCGCGCCTCCGCCATTACACTGATGTTCTTCTTGAGTCCTTCACCTCCGTCGGCTGGACCATAACGACACGGAATCTTTGCGCCCTTGAATCCCCAACGCTTCGCAAGATCCGGCCGCGAAGTCGTGGCGTAGACTGGTAATTTGTCTTTCGTCTTTCCACCAATCAATGCATAAACAGGCTCTTCGCGCAGGTGGCCAAGACAATCCCAGATCGCGAGGTCGACAGCACTGATAGCCTGAACTGTCAGGCCCTTCCGGCCATAAGGCATCGTCGCGCGCCACATCTGATCCCAGATGAGCTCGACGTTTCTCGGATCCTGCCCTTCGACAAAACGCTTGAGATGTTTCTCGATTATGTAGCACGCCGGTTCGCCGCCGATGCTGCAGCCGATGCCGGTGGTCCCATCCGTGAGTTCGACCTGGACCACGACGGTTCCGAGCGCATTGATTCCCCAACTGGTCCGCTGCGCCTTGTACTCCTCGTACACGGACATTGGGTTAGCGATCGGCAGATCGATGATCCAGTGATTACCCTGCTGATTGTGATAGTCGGCGCCCATCTCACTGGACGCGATCACATACGCACGCACTTCTCGAATCTTTGCCACTTTCATAACTTCAGCCACAAAAAGGCACAAAAATCACATAAAAAATCAGAAATCAAAGCGATCGATATTCTCTTTGTTAAAGATGAATGGCGCGCCTAACCGTACTTCGTCATCGACTACCTGAACTGTCCCTAGTCGTCCGGCTTTGAGCGCACTGTCGCCGCGTTTAAGCGTGCCACTGCCGAGTGCGTAGGCCGCTTGCACGGTTAGATAACCGAGGTCGATAGTATTCCAAAGCACCACGCTCTCGACAACGCCCGTCTTTACGTAAGGCTTGTTCATGTTTGGCAACGACAGCCCCGTAACCTTCACGTCGGTGCGGCCCGCCTGTTTCACTGCTTCCGCAGCACCCGGGACGGCCGGCGCAGCGATGGCCATGATGACTTTCACATTTGGATAGACCTTAAGAATTGTTTGAGTCTCCGAAAACGCGCGATCGCGATCGCCTTCGCTTGGTTGAATCGTCACCAGTTTCAGATCTGGATACTTCTCCGCGAGCCGCGCGCGAATATTCTTGATCCACTCGTTTTGATTAGCCGCACTCAACGACGCCGTGACGATTGCAAACTCACCTTTGCCATTCATCATCCGCGCCACTTCGTCACTGAGCGTGTAGCCGATTCCCTGTGGCGTGGCCTGATTGATCAGAAAATCGCGCGCGTCTTTTTCAGCGTCGGCATCCCACGTGATTACCTTGATTCCCTTTTCACGTGCCTTGCGCAGCACTGTGGAGATGCCCGCCTGGTTCTCGACGCTGACGGCAATCACGTCCACGCCCTTGGTGATCCACGCTTCAACAACTTCATTCTGCTTGGCCGGATCGAGATCTGTTGGACCATCCCACAACAGATCGACATTCAACTCGCGCGCCGCCTCCTCCGCGCCTTTGCGACAGCTCGCGAAGTATGGATCGCCTTTCGCCTTCGGCATCATCGCCACTGTCAGCTTTTTATTCTGCGGCGCGGATGAAGCAACCGGCACGACCGGACCTTGCTTAAGCGAACGAACGAGCAGCCAGTTACTACCGGCAACCAGCAACGCTGCCAGGAGAATGACGGCGCTTAGAATCGCCACCTGCGAATTCTTCACATCAAGCTCCTCAGAAGTTTCTTCCGTGCGAACACGTGGCCCCAAAAGCGCTATGCGATTCAGCGCTACCGTCAACAGAAGTAATGCCCCGGTTAGTATTCCCGCGAGTTCCGCCGGCTGTCCACTCAACCGCAGACCGTTTTGTAAAACGACGATCGCAAACAGACCCAGCACAGTTCCGAGAACGGAGCCGCGCCCGCCAAAGATTGACGTGCCACCGAGCACCACTGCCGCAATGGCCATCAACTCGAATCCAGTACCCGCATCCGATTTCGCCTGCCCGAGATGCGCAACGTAAATCACTGCCGAAACACTGGCCGCGAGTCCCGAGAACAAATAAACCACAAACAGTTTGCGGCCAACATCAATGCCGGCGTAACGCGCACCGTCGGGAGAATGTCCGATCGCGTAAAGACTGCGACCAAAAGCCGTGCGATGCAGCACCCAGGCGCACCCAACAACTGCGAGCACCAGCAGGATCAGTTGTGTCGGAAAACTGCCGCCAATATAGCCCTGGCCCAGAAACAGAAATCCCGACGGAAAGCTCGAATAGTTTTCAATCCCCCGCGTGATGCCTTCGGCGATTCCTCGAAACAGCGAGAACGTCGCGAGCGTGACGATTAGCGGTGGCAGCTTGAAGCGCGCAATGAGTGAACCGTTTAGCGCCCCACCAGCCAATCCCAAAAGCAAAGCAACAACAGCGGCGACTGCGATCGGAAGATGCGCATCGCGCCACAACGCGCCAAGCACGACTGCGACTAACCCCATCATCGATCCGACCGACAGATCGATTCCCCCCGTGATGATCACGAAGGTCAGCGCGAGAGCAAGTAACCCGACTTCAACACTCAGTCGCGTGATCTCGAATGCATTCGCTGCGGTGAAAAAGTTGTCGCCGCTAATCGAAAAGACAACGATCTCAAAGAACAACACGAGCAGCAGCACCCACTCGTGATTCGGAAACACTCGCTCCGGCCACGAGGCAGTTAATCGCAGGTCACGGGTTTGTGCTCGCGGAATAGTTGAATTCACGTGCCTGTCCTGGCGCGCAGTCCGAAATTGCTGATACGCCACGCTGCCACACGTCCAAGCGCCACATCCGACATGACCGCGGCGAGAATCACTGCGCCCTGAATCGCCTTCTCCCAAAACGGATTGATACCGAGAAAGGTCAACGCGGTACCGATTGTTCCAAGCAAAGCGACACCGATCAAGGTACCGATGAGACGACCGCGTCCACCTGTAATCGCAGTGCCACCAACAACCACCGCCGCGATTGCTTTTAGTTCGAGGCCCATGCCTGCGTTGCTCGGCACAATCGAGAATCGGGTTGCGTTCAGAACCGCCGCGAGTCCGACGAGGGCTCCGGTTACAGCGAACGCGCCAAATACAACTCTGCGCGGATCGATTCCGGCTAGACGTGCAGCTTCTGCATCAGAGCCGACGGCGTAGAACGACCTTCCGCCGGCGATGTTGCTCAAGGCCCAGGTGAAGACAATAAACACGACGGCGGTGATTGCAATCAGAATCAACTCGCCTTTCGTTTGGCCCAGGCCAACCCATTGAAAGTTTGCCGGCAGATCCTGAATCCATGCGCCCTCGGTGGCCCAACGCAAACCATCACGCCACGCAACCATGAGGGCGAGCGTCACCACGATCGACGGCATCCGTAGCCAGGCAACGAGAGCGCCTGCGACGGCACTCATCGCCACACCGGCAATCACAACGCAGGGCAACACTAAGAGGATCGACATTCCTTCTTTCGCGAGTGCGCCGGTGAGATAGGTGCAAACAGCGAACTGAGATCCAACCGAAATATCAATCTCCCCACTGATAATCACGGCGGTCATTCCGATGGCGACCAGCAACACCGCCGCATTATTCATCGCGAGGTCGCGCACATTGCCGGCGCCCAAAAACGACGGCGTCACAATCCCCACAACGATCACGAGCGCCGCATACGCCAGCGCCGCCGACAACTCCCTCTTATATCGATCTACGAACCCCTGCATTTCTTCTTTGTGCTTTATGTGCCTTTTTGAGGCTAACTCTTTTTTTGCTTTTTGTGGCTAAGCTGCTTCGTGGCCCACCGCCAGCGACATGATTGCCTCTTGCGTGGCTTCTTCTCGATCGAGCGTTCCCGCGATAGTTCCCTGACGCAGCACGAGGATGCGATCACTCATCCCGAGAATCTCCGGTAGCTCGGACGAGATCATCAAAATCGCCACACCCTTTTCGGCGAGTTCACCCATCAACTCGTGGATCTCCGCCTTTGCACCGACGTCGATCCCCTGTGTCGGTTCGTCGAGAATCAGCACAGCCGGCTCGATTTCCAACCACCGTCCAAGTGCAACTTTCTGTTGGTTACCACCAGAGAGAGTGCCGACAGGCGAAAACACCGCCGGCGTTTTGATTCCCAGGCGTCGCACGGACCGCGCGGCAGCTTCTCTCTCCCTCTCGCGATCGAGCGACCAGTTGTTTGAAAACTTTTTCAACGAGGGCAACGTGAGATTGGCGCTGATCGACATATCGAGCACGACGCCGTGACGGCGCCGATCTTCGGGGAGGTAAGCAATGCCTCGGCTAATTGCTTCACTGGGCGTGGCGATTTTGACGCGTTCGCCACGAAGTCGAATCTCGCCTGCATCTGCCTGGTCTAGACCAAAGATTGCGCGCGCAAGCTCGGTTCGTCCGGCTCCGACCAATCCTGCCAGACCGACTATCTCACCGGCACGTACCTTAAGGTCGATGTCACTTACACCATTCGCACTGCACCCGAAGTTGTTCAATTCGAGCACGACTTCGCCGAGTGGAACCGAACGCTTTGGAAAGACCGCCGAGAGTTCGCGCCCGACCATCAGACTGATCAACTCGCGCACTGTTAGATCCTGCATCGGTCGTGTCGCGACGACCTCGCCATCAGTTAGCACCGTTACGCGGTCGGCAACAACCGACAACTCCTCGAGACGATGCGAGATGTAGATAATGCCAACACCAGAATCACGCAGGTTTCTGATCACGCGATAAAGGTTTTGTACTTCTGCTTCGGCAAGGGATGCCGTCGGCTCATCCATTATTAGGATTTTGGCGTTCGCGCCTAACGCTCGAGCGATTTCCACCAGTTGTTGCTCGGGCATCGTGAGAGTTTCAACTCTACGATCCGGATCTATGGCAGCGGCGGTCTGTTTCAGCAGGTCAGTTGCGCGCGATCTTCTTTGTTTCCAGTTAACGCGCGTCCAGGCTCGGGCGTTTTCGAGTCCGAGCGCGATGTTCTCCACGACACTCAAGTCCGGGAAGAGTGCGGGCTGCTGATAGATGGCAGCTACACCAAATGTTTTCGCGATAGCCGGCGAATTAGTCTTCACCGCGACTCCATCGAACTCAAGATGACCACCGTCGGGAGTCACGGCACCGGTAATGATCTTGATCAGTGTCGACTTGCCCGCGCCGTTCTCTCCGACTAGGGCGTGCACCTCCCCCGCACGCAGATCGAACGAGACGTTTCGCAGCGCCTGCACGCCTTCATAGGCCTTCGAAACATTCACAGTGCGAAGAATCGTCATAGACATTTGGACAGGATTAACAGGATGAAACACGATTTACATGATAATCCTGAACAAACCTGTAAATCCTGAACAATCCTGTTAATCCTGTCTAACTCTCTTCCGGGAACAGCAGCAGCACCATGTCATCTTTCCACGTCGACAAGTACTCAGTGAACATTTGCCGCAACTCAGGAGCGGACATCGTCGCGAGCGCTTCAACAACGCGCGCGTGCATCGACGCGCTCTCGACGTACGACTTCTGCTGTCTGCTCGTCTTCATCACAAAGAAAGCAAACAGCGGCACCACCAATCGCTCGAGTGCATCGACGAGGTAAGGATTGTCTGACAAGCTCCATATTTTTCGGTGAAACGCGAGATCGGAATCGTAAAACTGCGGCAGGTCGAGACTCTTCGCCGCCTCTTCCATGCGATGAATTGTTTGCCGTAGATATTCGAGGTCTGCTTCGGTCGTGTGTTCCTTCGCCCACTCGATCGCCACGGCTTCGAGCTCAACTCGCAGCGCAAAAATTCTTCGCACGTCAGCCGGAGACAACTTCGTAACGGTAGTCCCCTTGTACGGCGTTCGCTGAACGAAACCCTGATGTTCGAGCTCGATGAGTGCTTCACGAATGAGAGGAACGCCGGCGCCGAGTTGCTGTGCGATCTTGCTCTCTACAATCGAGGCGCCCGGCTCGATGGTGCCGGAGAGAATCGCCTGCTTCATGGCTTTAACTACCTGATCTCGTTTCGAGATCGGCTGAATAAGTTCCAGCATAATGCCGTCCTATCTCTTCATGAAACGCCTGGAGTCAATAACTTCGCGGCGATGTTCCGGGCTGGTGAGGCTCAGAATTGTGTGGTTAACAGTTACCAGGAAATCAGAATGGGATCCTTTGAAACGCCCCCTGAGCGGTCGTTCGTCCAAATACTCGACGATGTCATCGCGAACGAGCTTCCAAAACTGTCGCGGCGAAATCCAGACACTACTCTCCGAGCAGACCACTTTTGCCGAATGTTTGCTTGTGCTGGGCAGACGAATACCTCCAAAAAACTTCGCCCTAAGCGGGAATCTCCATTTGGGAGCACGTTTTGATTATTAATAAAGGACGACGGGCAGTATACCCGGTTTTCAGCCAGATTACAAGATCATAATAGGATCTTAATCGTGGGGGTCGGTCAGCAGGGGGCAGACAGCCGGAGCAGCAGTTTTTCCATTCCTGCTCGTGTAACCTGCACCTGCTGCTACGTTGCTTGAGAGATCTGTAGCCGGGTTTGTCTGTCTGCGGAACTATTTCCGGTAAGAATGGCCATTGCGGAAGCCTTCGCCTTCTCACCCCCGCATCGCACCGGACTGCCGGTTCTGACGGCCGCACAGAACTCGGCGATCTCGTTTTTGTAGGAAATTCCCTTATCCTGGATTCCGGCGAGTGGAGCATCAACTGTACGCGCCGTCGAGTCGGCGGCCTGGGTTGCGGAGGCATCGGCCACGGGACCACTCTGTTTCGAGATCTCAACGCGCGTGTTCGCGTTTTCTCCTTCATGGAAAAGAAACGCGTCGAATTCGCGCGACATGATCAGAGTCCCCTTCGTCCCCATGAACATTTCGTAGTTCGCCTCAAACGCATTCGACTGGATCGAGGAGAACGTCGCCGTGCGTCCGCCCGGGTAATCGAACGTCGCATAGACGTGATCAAAAACTTCGCGTCCGTCTTTGAAGCGATAAGTTCCCCCCGTGCAGTAGACTGCCTCAGGCGCAGAATCCAGAAACCAACTCGTCGCATTCACCTGATGGCTGCCAAGTTCGCACAACAAACCTTCGGAGTACTTCCGGTACATGCGCCAGTTCAGAAGGTGTTCCCAATCAGGATAGCCCCAGCGACTCGGATCGAAATTCGGCGCCGGCGGGTCTTCAGTCTTCCGCCAGGTTGAGTTGCGGTGCCACTGCAGACGCACGTGATAGATATCGCCGAGCATTCCCTGCTTGATGATGTTTGTATAAGCCGCCTGGTACACAGGATTGTAATAACGCTGGTAACCAATCTCGAGAACACGTTTGTTTTTAGCCGCGGCATCGATCATCGCCTGACACTCGGCCGCGCTCTTCGCCATCATCTTTTCACAAAGAACGTGCTTACCGGCGTTGAGCGATCCAACCGCGATATCGGCGTGTGTCCAGAGCGGAGTGGCGATGTGTACCGCTTCGAGATCCTCTTTCTGCAGCATCTGCTGCCAGTCGTCGTACTCGTTTGGTTTGGGCCAACCCTTCTCCGACATCATCTGGACCATCGCAGCGCGCCGCTTCGGATTCACGTCGCAGAGCGCCTTGAGATCGCAGAACTCTCGCTGATACTGATTGAGCAGTCCCTTGCCCATGTCGCCGGTACCAACTAAAGCAATTTTGACCGGCCCGCCACGGACTGGGCCACGAGTCAACGCCGCTGCGCCGAGTGCGACTAACGCGGGCGCGCCTGCAACCGCTTTCAGAAAGTTGCGACGACCGATCTTTCGCTGCTCTTCAGTAAGATTCATGATGAGTACCTTCGTTTCAGAAACACATCCAGTCCGGCAATCGCGCCGGTATCAAACATCAGCAACACAGCGACGGCTGCGGCTTCGATGAGCGTCTTGTTGACGATCAGATATGTGCCTTCATTGTTTGGTTGCGGGATACCGAGTGTCGGGACATAAAGCAAATAAAACAGGCATAGCATCGCGAGGGCAAGCCACAACCCGACTCGCGTGAATATGCCTAAAATCAAACTCACTCCGATCACGAGCAGCGCGACTTTTACACTGCGATCGAGCCACGCCGCCCAGCCTGCGTTTACGAGGCGATGAAAAATTCCGGCAAGTGGCCCGCTTGATCCTTGTAGATAGCCGGCAGAAGTCCAGGGTGTTAATGGACCGCCGCCGCGGCTCCAGGCGGGCGACATGATCTTGAAGTACGCCTCGTACAGAAAGTGCCAGCCGATCAAGGTGCGCAAAACGATCAACCCAATGCTCTGCGCTCTATTCACTGTGCCTGTTGTGGTTTCTTGTGGCGTCAAAATAGTTCAACGGTACAGCGTTTGTTGTTCCCGATCACAATCGGACGTTGCGCGTCTGCCTCCAACATGATCGCAAGAACGTCATGGTGCTTTTCACAGTAACGCTCGGCCAGGTCGCGTCCACCAACGAAGAAGGCTGTCGCGAGAGCGTCGCTGCGAGCTGCGGAATCAGCAACGACAGTGACAGAGCTAGCGCTCTCTGCCGGCCAGCCAGTGCGCGAATCGATGATGTGACCGAACCGCCGTCCTCCAGTCTCGAAAAACTGCTCTTCACTTCCGCTCGTCGACAGCGCACACTCACGCAATCGAACACTTGCGAGCCGTTTCTGTTTAGCACGCGGATGACGAACGCCGACTAACCAAGCCTGGGTGGATCCGGTCGCCAGAAAGCTACTGGCCCCGGCACTCAAGAGAGCTGGTTCCTTTTCCCTCTTGAAATGCCGGTTAACAACATCGAGTGCGTAACCTTTACCGATGCTACCCAGATTGATCTCTACACCGGGCTGCTTGAACTGGACGGTCGACGAGGCAGCATCGATCAGAAGCTTCTCACTGCCAACCAACGCTTTTGCGTCCTCGATCGCGCTGTTGGATGGCAGTCGCCCTTCCCTTTTCAGGAAGCCCCAACACCGCGTCAATGGTCCACTCGTGATGTCGAACGCGCCTTCCGTTTGATCGTGTAATTCTTTGCACAGCGAAAGGAGTTCGAACAAAGAGCGATCTACTCGAACTGCACGCGACGCAGCGTTACGATTGAGCAAACTAACAGCGCTCTCGTCCTTGAACACCGACAACTGCTTCTCAATCTGTTCGACTTCATCCAGCGCGTTGCTCGCGATCGACACTCCACATTCAGTCGACATGGGCAGCGTCACTTCAAACCGGCACGCCATCGCCTTTCGATTGACGTGCAACCAACACTCCTCCACGGGCGCCACTCGACTCTGGCGCAAACTCAGGAATGCACGTCTCGTTGCCTGAAGCATAGCTAACTCGTCTAACTCGACTGGGCGCGCGCGGTAGACTTTAGTGCCTTCAATGCCGTGCCGTTTTCTGACTTCCGGTAAAAGTCGTCGAGCGGATAACAACCCGATGGCAATCCTTTACGGGGCGCGGTGGTGCAGTCGCTGAACGTGCGACAGATCCGTTTGTGCTGCAATCCGCGTCCACTCAACACGTCGATCGGTAGTTCGGGATATGAAAGGACCATGCGGCCCAATCCAATCGAATCGACCCAGCCCTGCCGAACCGCGGCCTGGGCCACGTTTGGCAGATACTCCTGCAGATAGCTGTAACCGGTTCCGACAAGAGCAAGCCCGGGAAACTCTTCCTTCAACGTGCGCGTCACTTCCATCTGTCGCGCCACGCCCACGAGCGGATCCTCCGGCGGTTGATAGCCATCAGACGGTGGATACAAAGCCGGACGCTGGATGTGCGGGTTGTAATAAGGACTGCCGCCGGAAATGTTGACGAGATGAATTCCGAGTTCGCGCAGCAGAGATAAAAAGCGGCGTGGCTCGCTCAAGTCGTATCGCTGTGGATCGTCGACATCGACTCCGAAACCCCAGTGATACGGCAGCTCGATACGTTCCGGAATGCCTGGTCCGGTTTTGCCATCGCTCGCTTGCGTTGGATCGGAACGGAAAGCGATCAGATCGAATGCTGAAAGCCTGACGCCGATCAGTAACTTCGGCGCAACTGAACGCACGCCTTCCGTTATTTCACGTAGAAATCGTGTGCGATTCTCGAAACTGCCGCCGTAGTCGCCCGTGCGTGTATGCGCGCTCAGAAATTCGTGCCCGAGATAACCGTGGCAGTGTTTCACGTCGATGAAATCAAAGCCGAGATCGTTCGCGATGCGAGCGGCGGCGATGAAGTCGTCGATGATCTTTTTGACGTCATCGTCACTGAGCAGCGTTGAATTGCTGTTAGCGTTTACGCGCCCGTCGAGCAGTGGATGGTGGTAAAGAAGACGCGGCTCAGGGCGCATCTTTTCATTCGGACGGCTGAAGCGACCCGAGTGTGTAAGTTGCAAGCCGACTATGAGATCGTCGGCGGAGCCACAGGCCTGGCGGTGATGCGCGATCAGTTCCTCCCGCAGCCCGCCCAGGCTATGTTTGTTTTCTTGGTTGATTAGTAACTGGTTGGGATTGGCACGCCCATCGTGACGGACGGCGACTGCTTCTCCGCCCCAGATCAGTTTGGCGCCGCTGAGACCAAAATTCCGCCAGCGCCGGATGGTGGCTTCGCTCGGTTTGCCGTCGCGAGTTCCGTCCCAACCTTCCATCGGATGGATGCAGAAGCGATTGCCGATCGTTTTCCCAACCAGATGGAGTGGCTGCGCAAGTGGCGATTCTGGTCCAGCTTCGACGTGATCGTCGCAGGGAATCGATAGGCGCAGACTCTCGGCGTGCGCCCTGAACTCCTCGACGCTCCTCATCCCACCAATCGCTGGATACTGTCGCATAGTTATAGACAGGATTAACAAGATTCGCAGGATTTACAGGATTTAATCTTGTCAATCATGAGAATCTTGTTAATCCTGTGAAAGAACTCGCCGGGCTTGTTGTAACGCTTCGACGAAAAAGAACTCCCCCCACATCACAGATTCATTCACGCCGAGATTTTTGTGGATGTGATAGACGCCGCCGCGCAGGATTCCCTCCCAGCCGTCGCTCCCCTTGCCTAAATATCGTGACGTTAAAGAGTCGATCGTTCTGAGAGCACAATCTCGATAAGCCATTCGTCGCGCGGCACTGGGAGCGTGTTCGGCCAGCTTCAGCAATCCGACGACCGCGATCGCAGAAGCGCTGGTATCGACTGGCCCATCTGCCGGCGCATCGAAATCCCAAGGCGCAACACCATCCGCAGGCACGTGTGATAACCAATAGTCAGCATTGTGCTCCGCAACCTCAAGATAAACCGGATCGCGCGTCAACTCGTAACAGGTCCCAAACCCATAAAGCGACCACGCCAATCCACGCGACCAGCACGAATCACCTCGATACCCCTGCTGCGTCGTTTGTCGCAGAAACTCGCCCGTCTCCAGATCAAAGATCCCTTCATGAGACGTGCTACCGTCTCCGCGCACCAGCGTACGTCTCGTCGTGCGGCAGTGGCGATGCGCAAGTTCGAGTAACGCTCGATCGCCAGTCTCCAACGCCGCGTAGAAGATGATGCCGACATTCATCATGATGTCGATGAAGTTCGAGTCCTCACCATGAAACGATCTCAAACATCCGGCACGTTCATTGAAGCGAAGGGCGAGCGTTCGGCCTGCATGAATCACAACGTCTTTAAGCGACTGATCCTTAGTCGCTTCATACCAGCGCCGATAAGTACCGTGATAGAAGATGAACCCGAGGTCGTGAACCTCGCGGTCGTCCTTTCGCGACTCGAGTGCTTTTGAATACTTAACGGCTGACTCTTTCCACCCCGGATCTCCCGTCTCTTCGTAAAAGATCCACATCATCCCCGGCAGAAACCCATCGCACCAATGCGTCCACGCCGGCTTCGAATGACGCCAGCGCCCACCATCCGTGTAGAGCGGATAAAAATCCGGATCGCGCTCAACCAGCGCTCGCACCTGCGTCTGCGCGAACGCAAACGCCTGATCGATCCGCGATAATCGTGCTTTTTTATCTGTTTCCATCCGTGTTACAAGCGTCGCAAATGAAATCCACCATCGACATTGATCACTTCACCCGTGGAGAACGGAAAGCTCCCCGAAGCGATCGCCGCCACCGCGCGAGCGACATCTTCCGGAGTTCCCCATCTACTGATCGGAGTCAAACCATCCGCAATCTTCTGATCGTATTTTTCCCTCACCCCGGCGGTCATGTCAGTGGCGATAACGCCGGGCCTGATCTCGTAAACGTTGATCCCCTCATCAGCGAGTCGCGCGGCAAAAACCTTCGTCATCATCGCCAGCCCTGCTTTCGAGATACAGTATTCAGCGCGTTCAGGTGACGCAGCGTACGCAGAAACCGAGCTGATGTTGACTATCGCGGGAGTGTAATCAGGCACACTGCCGGAATGCTTTTGCTCGATCATCCAACGAGCAACCAGTTGACTCAGGAAGAACGGGCCTTTCAGATTCACATTCAGTAGACGATCAAAACTCTCCGTGCTCGCTTCAAGGAGATCCACGCGCTTATCAGGTGCGATACCGGCATTGTTGACGAGCAAGTCGAGGCGTCCGAAGAGCTCGCGCGTGTGCGTAACCAGTCGCTGTCGATCGTCATCGTTGGCGACGTCTGCCGGGAATGTCTCGAAGCGCGCTTCGCTGGTTGCGACGGCCTTAATCTGTTCGAGAGTTCGTTCAGCTTCGACGGCGTTTGAGCGATAGTTGATCAGCACATCGTACCCAATGCGGCCGAGTTCGATTGCAATCGCGCGCCCGATTCCACGAGACGCACCGGTGACGAGTGCGACGCGACGTGATGTTGTGCTCGACGAACTCATTTAGCTTAAGCCTTCTCTTCAGGCCTAGGTAGCCAGGCGACCGCAATTGCACCGACGAGCGCAAGCGCGATCAAGACCGTAAATCCAACCGTATAACTCGCGGTCTGGTCACGCAAGTTTCCTACGAGCATCGGAACCGTCGCTTCTGCGACTCCGTCTGCCGTCAGTACCACACCCATCAAGCGACCCATGATTTTGACGCCGAAGAGCTCCGCAGCCATGAGCGGAATGATCATGTAATCGCCACCGAGACCGATGCCAAAGATGATTGCAAAAAGATAGATTGCTCCCGGCGTAGAGGCAAAAAATAGTAACGGGATCGAAACAGCAACCAGCAGGTAGATGAGCAGCATCACGTACTTCTTCGTGTAACGATCCGCAAGCCAGCCCATCAACAAGCGACCCACAAGACTAAAAGCAAGCACAAGCGAAGCAACGCGCGCTGCCTGTGTCTGAGCGTACTGCTGGTCCAGACTCAGGAATAGTTTGAGATGTTGATTTGTGCCGCCAACCGCGCCAATCGAGCACATGCTTCCGATAGCAAGGAGGTAAAACGTCTTCGTCTTTAATGCCCATCCAATCGGCGCAGTCGGGGTGGTTGTCTTTTTGGACGAGACCTCGCCGTCCGGAGCTTCCTTCACAAAGTATGCAAGTGGCAACGCGAGCACGATGATCAGCACACCGAGTATTCGAAGCGCGTTGTGCCAACCATACTTTTGCACCAGCCATACGGAAAGTAATGGCACGAGCGCGCCGCCGAGTCCGATGCCGAGGTAAGCAAAGCCCATCGCGCGTCCACGAGCTTTATCGAACCATCGTGTGAGTAGCACCTGGTTGGGTAGTGGTCCAGCGCAAACGTATCCGAGCGCGTTGAAGAGATAGAACAGATAGAACATCCAAAGCGCACTCATGCTGCCGAGGCCAATCAGGGCTACACCGCCCATGAGGATCCCTGCAAGCATCAGCCGTCGTGGTCCAAACTTGTCGATAAACCAGCCGGCGAGAAATCCGAACAGTGGTCCGACGACGAGTTTGCTCAGCGCGTTTCCGGAAGTGACCTGCGTCCGCGACCAGCCAAACTCGCGCACCATGAAATCGTAGTAGAAAGGCAAACCGTAAAGTGCGAGACCGACGATTGCGAAGAGTGCGAAGAACGACGTGACGGCCACCTGGATTTGACCGCTGCGCTGCCGCGCACTGATTTGCTCATCGACTATCGGGACATTTGTAGTCGCGCTTTGCATCGAGTTGTTTAACCACGCCGGTTGCCGCTTCGAGAACCGGTCAGACCTTTACTGGAGATTGGCGGCGAGATTAAAGCCTGACGGCGAAATTCGTCAAGACTAGCCACAAAAAGGCACAAAAAGCACAAACTGGGTTATTGAGCAGAGGCGCCCAAGAATCGGACAGAAGATGAACGATTCAAATGAATAATCGCTTTTGTGCTTTTTGTGCCTTTTTGTGGCTAGCTTTTTCAGTGACCGTTTATGAAATACGAGTGAAGACGTATCGTAGCTTGCCCACGAAACCGTGCTCGTGGGTGATCGTTCGAGTCAGCGTCTTGCCATCAGCGGAAAGTTGAATTTCCTCAATCATCACAATCGGCAGAGATGTAAAGACTCCACTGCTGCCACCGTACGGAGAAGTGACGACTTTTCTTACGAGCTTATTGCCGCGCCACCGTGTCTCCGGTTCAGAGTCGTACCCCGTGCGCGAATGAAATTCCGGCCGTCCATCTGTGTAATAGATGGTTTCGTCTGTCAGCTTGCGACCGTTTTTCTCATAGGTCTTGGTCAGGCGGATTTCCGGTTCTTTGTGAACAATCGTAAGGAGGTGCTCGTTATCTCGGAGCCGAGGGTCAATCTCACTGCGCGACTCATCAAAGGCCCAAACACCACTGAGATCAGGTCGCGTCGTCGTTTTAGAGTTCTTCGTCTGCGCGACTGATACTCCAAAAACCAAACACAGAAATAAAACGCTTCTCAATACAGACATTTCATACCACCTAAAGCAAAAATCGAAGGCGTAAGATACCGTCCGCGCCGGTTTAGTTGCAACTTCACACAGTAATCTGTGCTTTATGTGCTGTGGGCCGCTCATGCTCAGAAAAAAGCGATTGGTCTTACCGCCGCAAAGATGGCCGACGGATTGGGATCATTTTATTGTTGACACTAAAACTACCGTGCGGCAAACTGGTCATACCAATCAAGAATCAACCACAAAGAGGCACATCAAGCACATAATGTTTTTAGCTGCACGGCTGAAGCTCGCGACAATTCTTTTGTGCTGGTTATCCCTCTGTGCGATCGAGGCGCGGGCTTCAAAGAGCATGGTAGTGGCCGCGGATGGTTCGGGCGATTTCCGGACTGTGCAGCAGGCGTTGGACCACGTCCCAAATAATAACAACCAACCGATTGCGATCCAGATCAAACCGGGTGTTTACAACGAACAGGTACGAGTCAATGCCGGAAAGAATCACGTCACTCTCCGTGGTGAAGATCCGCTAAAGACCATCCTTACTTTTAAGCTCAGTGCGCAACAAGCCGGTAATACACGGCTCGCTTTCAGCACTCTCATCAACGGAGATGACTTTCGAGCTGAGAACCTGACGTTCAAAAACACTTTCGGCACCGGCTCACAAGCAGTGGCGTTGTTTGTCGATGCCGCGAGCGCGTCATTTCAGAACTGTCGCTTTTTTGGTTGGCAGGATACGTTGTTCGTTAACGGCAGCCGTCACTACTTCAAAAACTGTTACATCGAAGGTCACGTCGATTTCATTTTTGGAACTGCGTCAGCAGTCTTTGAAGACTGCACGATTCATAGCAAAGGCCAGGGCTACGTAACCGCGCATTACCGCCTGAGCAATGAAGAAAACACCGGCTTCGTTTTTCTGCGTTGCCGTTTGACGGGAGAGAACACGGGCAACGGAGTGTATCTCGGCAGGCCGTGGCGGCCGTATGCGCGTGTGGTTTTCATTGAGAGCTGGTTGGGATCGCATATCAGACCGGAAGGTTGGGACAACTGGAGAGATCCGGCGCGAGAAAAGACTGCGTGGTTTGGTGAGTATAAGTCGAAAGGACCGGGCGCGAATCCGAAAGCGCGAGTTGCATGGTCCAGGCAATTGACCGCTGCAGAAGCGGCACAATTCTCACGCGCGAAGTTTTTCAACCTCAGCGTGCGCGGGCTTACCGGGAAGGCTAATCAGGCAGTCGGAACTATCGCGTGGGTCGACGCACAGAATAAGGCTGAAGAGTGGTACGGGAGCGGTGAGGCCGTGCGGATAGCCGACAACGTCCTTCTTTATCAACGCGACTCCGGTGGCTGGCCCAAGAACATCGATATGGGTAAGCCGTTCGATGAAGTCGAACGTCCTGTTCTGCTGGCGCAGAAGAAAGAAACTGATTCGACGATCGACAACGGCGCCACCTACACACAGTTATCATTTCTCGCCCGCGTTTACACCAAAACACAGCACGAACAGTACCGCGAATCGTTTCTGAAAGGTCTCGACTATCTATTCAAGGCCCAGTACGCGAACGGCGGTTGGCCGCAGTTCTATCCGGATCTTTCCGGATATTACAAACACATCACCTACAACGATGATGCGATGATCGGCGTGATGAAACTCCTAAGGGATGTAGCAGCAGGAAATTCAAATTTCGCTTTCGTCGATGAAGCACGGCGCGCGAAGGCTGCGAGTGCGGTGGGAAAAGGGATTGAGTGCATCTTGAAGACACAGGTGATTGTGAATGGACGAAAGACTGTGTGGTGTGCTCAGCATGACGAGGTCACATTTGCGCCTGCGCCGGCGCGAAAGTATGAACTCGTTTCGTTGAGCGGTGGCGAGAGTGTCGGGATTGTTCGTTTTCTGATGTCGATCAAGGAACCATCGCCTGAAGTCGTCGAGGCCATCGAGTCAGCGATCGCATGGTTTGAGCAGACGCAGTTGAAAGGCATCAAGTGGATAGAAAAAACGGATGCGTCGCAGCCGGGTGGCCGCGATCGGGTGGTGGTTCAAGATCCTGAAGCTGGTCCAATCTGGGCGCGCTTTTATGAGATAGGAAGCAATCGTCCAGTGTTTGTCGGGCGTGATTCGGTGGTGAAATACAGTGTGGCGGAGATCGAACACGAGCGACGCGTCGGATACGCGTGGTACGTCGCAGAACCCGCAAAACTCTTGCAGGACGAATACCCGAAGTGGAGGGACAGGATGAACAAGATTAAGCAGGATTGACAAGATTTCATCCTGCTAATCCTGTTTCATCTTGTTAATCCTGTGAACCAATAACTGACAAATGCAAACACGTCGAGACTTCGTTAAAGAACTCTTGCTGACCAGCGCAGCGCTCGCTGTTGCGCCACGCGTCTTCGCTGCCGGCGATCCCTGGCAAACAGTTTTCCCATCAATCCTCCAACGCATCAAACCGCCTCGCTTTCCAAAGCGCACCCTTTATCTCAATCGCTTCGGAGCCAGGCCTGACGGTCGCACTGATTGCACGGCTGCGTTTCGCGCGGCGATCGATCAATGCTCGAAAGCCGGCGGCGGCAAAGTTGTCGTTCCTGCAGGCACTTATCTCACCGGCGCTATCCATCTAAAAAGCAACGTCAATCTCGAAGTGTCCGAAGGCGCCACGATCAAGTTCAGCACGAATCCGAAAGACTACCTGCCGGTAGTTTTCTCACGCTGGGAAGGCGTTGAGTTGTTCAACTACTCGCCATTCATCTATGCATTCGAACAGCGGAACATCGCCATCACCGGCAAAGGCACACTTGACGGCCAGAGCAACAATGAACACTGGTGGCCATGGAATGGTCGTCCACAGTACGGCTGGAAAGAAGGCATGGGCCAACAGCGTCCGGATCGAAACGCACTCCTCGAGATGGCGGAAAAAGGCGTGGGTGTAAAAGAGCGCGTCTTCGGCGAGGGACATTATCTGAGACCGCAGTTTATTCAGCCTTATCGTTGTCAGAACGTCTTGATCGAGGGAGTAACGATCCTGAACTCGCCGATGTGGGAGATTCATCCGGTGCTCTGTCGCAACGTCATTGTCCAACACGTGAACATCAACAGTCATGGTCCAAACAATGACGGTTGCGATCCTGAATCGTGTTCTGATGTCCTCATTAAAGGCTGCTCCTTCGATACCGGGGACGACTGTATCGCGATCAAGTCAGGGCGCAATGCGGACGGACGCCGTCTTAATGCACCAACTGAAAACATCATCGTCCGGGATTGCGTTATGAAAGACGGGCACGGAGGTATAACTGTCGGCAGCGAGATCTCAGGCGGTGTGAGGAATCTCTTCGCCGAGCACTGCCGTCTTGATAGTCCGAATCTCGATCATGCGTTGCGCGTGAAGAACAACGCGATGCGCGGCGGGCTGCTGGAGGATCTTCATTTCCGCAATTTGGAAGTGGGCCAGGTAGCGCACGCGGTGATCACGATCGACTTTAACTACGAGGAAGGCGCCCGGGGTTCGTTTACGCCAGTGGTGCGCAATTACACGGTCGACAATCTACGCAGCTTCAGGAGCAAGTACGCGCTCGACGTTCAGGGCTTTCCGTCCGCGCCAATAATTAACCTGCGACTCAGTAAGTGCACATTCGATAACGTCGCGGACGGTAACATCGTCAAGAATGTCAAAGATGCAACGGTCGATGACGTCAAAATCAATGGGAGAATCATTGATGCGCTGCCGTAGAGGAATGATTCCGGGTGGCGCTCTGTTATGGATTTCTCTGTGAGATGGCGTCCACAGATTACACAGACTAATATAAACACAAAATGAAAGACTCGATCTTCAAGACCATCGATGCCGAACGCCGTGGAACGACTTTCGAGGAAGTGGTTTCGCAGCTTCGCGAAATGATTCATAACGGCGATCTGAAGCCAGGCGATCGGCTGCCGCCGGAAAGAGATCTGGCAAAGTTACTCGGCGTCAGCCGGCCGACGTTGCGCGCTGGAATAAGTTCGCTTGCGGCAGTCGGCGTGTTGCAACCTCGTCGCGGCGCTGGAACTTTTGTCGTTGAAGCGGAGGGACCACCTTCACTCGACAGCAGCCCGCTGCGTTTGATGGCATCGCTCCAACGGTTCACACCCGCGGAGATGTTTGAAGCGCGACGTTCGCTCGAGATGGCGATCGCAGGTCTTGCAGCCGAACGCGCAACCGGTGAACAGATGGCTGAGATGTCGGAAGAGATCACCGGAATGTTTGCATCGCTTGATGAGCCGGAGCAGTTCCTCGTTCACGACATGCGGTTTCATCAAACCGTAGCCGCCGCATCCGGCAATCGCATTCTCACGGCACTCATGAACATGGTCGCGACGATTCTTTTCGAAGTCCGCAGCAAAACTGTACGGCGCGCGCGCGACTTGAAAGAGTCGGCTGAGATGCACCGCAAGATCTATCGCGCCATTCGCGATCGCAACTCTGAAGCCGCGCGCGATGCGATGCGCGATCACCTGATGCTCGCCCAAAAAGCTCAGGAACAAGAAGAAGCGGATTAGCCACAAAAAGGCACAAAAGTCACAAAAGAGAAATCTTTAATGCGCGCTATCAGCCTCTTCTTGTTTGTGGTTTGTGTGCTTTTTTGTGGTCGTTGTGTTTTTGGGCAAGGCACTTACACCAATCCGATTATTGATGCTGATTATTCCGACCCGGATGTGATTCGGGTTGGTGACGATTTTTATCTCACCGCGTCGAGCTTCAACAGTGTTCCCGGTCTTCCGATTCTTCATTCGAGGGATCTCGTCTACTGGAAGATCGTCGGACACGCACTTCAGTCGTTGCCGCCACAAGACTTCTTCGCGAGGCCGCAGCATGGTAACGGAGTCTGGGCGCCTGCGATTCGTTTCCACAATAATGAGTTTTACATCTTCTATGGCGATCCCGATTTCGGAATCTACCTCGTGAAAGCGCGCAATGCTGCGGGGCCGTGGTCCAAGCCACTGCTGATCCGAGCCGCAAAAGGGTGGATCGATCCGTGTCCGTTCTGGGACGATGACGGCAATGCTTATCTGGTCCATGCGTGGGCGAATAGTCGATCTGGAATAAAGAGCATTCTCACCATCAACCGGATGAGCGCTGACGGAACGAAGCTGCTAGACGACGGAAAAATGGTGTTTGACGGTCGCGTCAACCATCCCACGATCGAAGGCCCAAAGCTATACAAGCGCCACGGCTACTACTACATCTTCGCGCCCGCCGGCGGCGTTACCAGCGGCTGGCAAACGGTGCTGCGCGCGCGCGATATCTATGGTCCCTACGAAGATCGCGTCGTGATGGACCAGGGACATACCGACACTAACGGACCGCACCAGGGTGGCTGGGTTGAACTCAAGTCGGGCGAGTCATGGTTCGTGCATTTTCAGGATCGACAAGCCTTTGGACGCGTCGTGCATCTGCAACCAGTTACGTGGCAGAACGACTGGCCCGTGATCGGCATTGACAAGGATGGCGACGGAAAAGGCGAGCCTGTTGCCGGCTTTCGCAAGCCCAACGTTGGCCGCGAGTATCCCGTGCAAACACCGCAAACAAGCGACGAATTTGGAGGCGTTAGCCTGGGTTTGCAGTGGCAATGGCATGCGAATCCGGTTGAGCGCTGGTCTTCGCTCACCGCCCGTAGCGGTTGGCTGCGGCTAACAGCGCAGCCGTGGCCGGCAAACGGAAAGAATCTCTGGGCCGTTCCCAACCTGTTACTTCAGAAACTACCGTCGCGTGAGTTCAGTGTTACGACATTCGTTGACGTCTCTCATTTGCGCGAAGGTGAGCGAACCGGGTTGCTGATGATGGGACGTGATTATTCATATCTCGCCGTCACGCGCGGACCGCGAGGACTGCGACTCGTGCGTGTTGTTTGTCCGGATGCGGTAAAAGGCGGCGAGGAGAAAGAGTTAGGCGCGGTGGAGCTAAGCAACCCTTCTATTTACCTGCGTGTTGACGTGAGTGGTGATGCTGTTTGCCGGTTTACCTACAGCCTCGACGGAAAGCTATTCGAAGTATTAGGCGACACATTTAAGGCGCAACCGGGGATGTGGATCGGTGCGAAGGTTGGGTTGTTTTCGTTAGCATCTGCAGGGGCAACCGAATACGGACACGCCGAGTACGATTGGTTTCGTTTTAAGCCGCAGCTGACGCTGATGATGAAGAAGACCGGATCAGGCTAAAGATGATTCCGACGCCCAAGCCTATTGCGGCACCGATCATCATGTTTTTGAATAAGAGATGTCCGGTGACATGCGAGAGCAAGCCTACACACCATCCGCCAAACGATCCGAAAACGACTCCAACAAACCCGAAGCCAATCAGCGATCCGTAAAAAATCTGCCCGGATCCGTGTTCCACATCTTCGACCGGGCTCAGATTCGGTGCCAGTAAATGGATTACAAGCAATGCGAGCAGGTAAGCGGTTCCTGCGATCATGAAGACGATTGAATAGTTCTGGCCGGTGCTCTGCAGTATGTAACCTGTAGCAACAGCCATCGTGGCGCCGCCGAGTGCTCCGGCCATGCCGCCGATCCCGACCACCGAGCCGACTGCCTGGCGCGGAAACATGTCTGATGTTGTCGTGAAAAGATTGCAGGACCAGCCTTGATGTGCCGCCGCTGCCAAACCAATCAAAGCGACCGCTGCCCAGAGACTCTTTACGTTCGCCGCGAAGATGATCGGCGTCACAGCCAGCGCGCAAATCAACATCGCTGTCTTGCGGGCCCGATTGATGGTCCAACCACGCTTAATGAACGTCGAAGAAAGCCAGCCGCCGCCGATGCTGCCGATGTCTGCGATCAGATAAATCACGATTAATGGTGGACCAATGGTGGTGAGATCGAGTCCGTGATTGTCGCGAAAGAAGTTTGGTATCCAGTAGAGATAGAACCACCAGATCGGATCGGTAAGATATTTTCCGATTGCGAAGGCAGACGTTTGCCGGTGCGGAATCAAACTCAGCCAAGGAACGTTCTTCGCCGGCGGATCGGGAGGATCGCTGTGAATATAGTCCAGTTCCGCCTTCGATACTCTCGGATGCTCTTCAGGGCATCTGTAGAGTGGCAGCCAGAGTAACAGCCAACACAAGCCAATCGCACCGGTAAGTATGAACGCCCAGCGCCAACCGAGATGCATCGCGATCCACGGCACTGTTAAGGGAGCGACAATCGCGCCGACATTTGAACCGGCGTTGAAGAGGCCAGTTGCAAACGCACGCTCCTTTTTGGGAAACCACTCGGCGACAGTCTTGATTGCTGCCGGAAAGTTTCCCGCTTCCCCGACGCCTAACGCTGCGCGAGCAACACCAAAACCAAACGGCGTGCGAGCGAGCGCATGGCCCATCGCCGCCAAACTCCACCAGATGATCGCCACAACGTAACCGAGTCTCGTCCCGATGCGGTCCATCAAGCGTCCGGCGAGTAACAGTCCAAATGCATACGCGGCGTTGAAAGCGGCGACGATGTTGCCGTAATCGACTTCAGTCCAGCCGATAGCGATCTTCAGATCTTTCGAGAGAATGCCTAGAACCTGGCGGTCAACGTAATTGACAGTGGTCGCAAAGAACAGCAAGCCGCAGATAACCCATCGGTAACGACCGACCTTCTCTCCCAGGGACTGGGCTGCCACCTGTGTTTCCGGGAGCGCAGTCGCAGTAGCAATCTCGCCTGCATCGTCCATGTTCTTCGACTCCTATCGGCTTTCTCTGTGCAATCTCTGTGTCCTCTGTGACGCTATTGATTCACACCGCTTGCCAAAAAACCTCCATCCACCGCGATGATCTCGCCACTGACAAAACTCGCCGCATCCGAAGCGAGGAAGATTGCGGCGCCGGCGAGTTCTTCAACGTTGCCGAAACGCTTCATGGGTGTCCGGATGAGAAACTCGCGACCGCGTTCGGTCTCGTCCAACAACTTCGTATTGAGCGCAGTGCGAAACACACCCGGTGCTATCGCGTTCACGCGCACGCCAAGACGCGACCATTCAACTGCTAATGATTTCGTGAGTGATCCTACCGCGGCCTTACTCGCCGAGTAAGCCGCAACTTCATTCAGCGCCACAAATGTCGAAAGCGATGCTATGTTGATAATACTACCCGACTCGCGCTCGAGCATGTGTTTCCCGAATACCTGGCACGCCCGCAACGTGCCCGTCAGATTTGTGTCGATGATGGCGTTCCAGTCTTCTTCTAAAAAAGCGATCGTCGGCGCGCGCTTGGTCCGGCCGGCAGAGTTAACGAGGATGTCGACTTTTCCAAACGCCTGGACGGCTTCATGCAATACGTGCTCAAGAGACGCACGGTCGGAAACGTCGGAAGTAACCCGCAACGAACGCCGGCCAAACTCCTCAATCTCCCGCGCCGTACTTTCCACCTGTTCCGCGCGCCGCGAGGTGGGAATGACATCGGCGCCGGCCTGGGCAAAACCATGTGCGATGGCTCGTCCGATTCCGGAGGTACCGCCAACGACGACGGCCACTTTGCCGTTAAGCTCCAATTGCGAATAAGTCATAGTTTTAACCCGGAACTATCCGCGGATTACGCGGATTCAAAATCTTTGTAATCTGTGGATTGGTTTGGAAAGGTTTGACCACTTCGAAAAAGGGCGCATACTGTGTAACACCGTAAGTCACTCACGGTCAAGCGGAATCTTGCTTGTATAGTTACGATCTGCGTGTTAAAGTCGTGCATCGTTTTTTGGAATTGGTATTACCAAAATGTCCGCTACCAGCAAACAAACTATCGGACGTCGTTCGGCCGCGGGAAACATCTGGCTGTCCCACGGTGTGACGGACCACGAGTATCTCGCAAAGCTGCGCGTGCACAATATCAGATATGAGGTCCAGCAGTCCGAAGAAGCGGTGGGCCGCGCCATGTTCGAGGAGATTGTGAACGCTGCGGCAGCGAAGGATGGACCGCTGGTGATCGTGATACTTGGCGGCCGTGGCGGACAGGCATTGCATCGCTTGCTCGGCGCAATAGCCGTAACTGACGCTGAGGATGCGCTGTTGAGTCGTCTCCATGTGTTCACGCAGGACGCGCTCGCACCGCTGCGAATGGACAATGGCTTGAGTTTTGTCCGTGATTTCGAGCGACTGCTCGGTGAAAATTTTTTCCGCAAA
>Ga0207428_10001194_pt1 | contig 27921 bp, 22 predicted proteins | sample RhiMethybrSRZTD1_FD_187600 | JGI IMG/M metagenome (GOLD analysis project Ga0207428, IMG submission 187600) | Populus rhizosphere microbial communities from Tennessee, USA - Rhizosphere MetaG P. TD hybrid SRZTD1 (SPAdes) (version 3) | ecosystem: Host-associated > Plants > Roots > Rhizosphere >...
TGCCGGCGATGACCGATGTCATCACGGTTCTCCCGGACCCATCGTCAGGATCCGGCCAACGAAGCGATAGAACTTCGACGCGTCGCGGCGTCCACAAGCAGCAGAAGGCTGAAACCCAAGGCGGCGAGCAAGCCTGAGAAACGCGGGCTGTTGTGGAACGCCTCGGGGATCATCGTTTCCGCCGTCATCGCAAGGAGTGCGCCCGCTCCAAATGCCTGCAGCCGCGGTGGCCAGGCAGCACTGAGCGACCCGAACGCGACGTACCCTGCCGCGATTGCTGTTGCGCCTCCGATGGCGATCGCAGTCCAGAGCAGCAGCATGTAGGCGTAACTCCGGCCGGCAGCCCGCATCCCCGCAGTGCTGGACAAAGCCACAGGAAAGTTGCCGACGAAGAACGCGAGGACCAACGCGAGCGGCACAACCGGATGCCGCAGCGCAATGCCCAACACGATCGCCTCCGGGATGGCGTCAAGCACGTTGCCGAGCGCGATGGCGATTCCGCTGCCAGGCCGCTGCGACTCCGTCGGCTGCGGCACACAATCGCCGCATCGGCGACGGTGAGTAGCACCGAACGGCGCCAGAAGTGCATTGCTCGTGCTGTACACGGCTGCCCCAAGCAGGAGTGCCAACGCTGCTGGCAGTGGCCCCGCGACGTGGATCGCATCCGCGGCCACTTTGAGGGACACACCGGCGAGCAGCAGTCCGGCCCCTACCGACATGGTCATCGCGATCGATTGGTGCCGCATTCGGAAGAAAGACCCGACGATCGCGCCGACCAGCAGCCCGACGAAAGACACTGCGCCCACCGCGAGGGCATGCCAGACTTCATCGGTCATGATCTTCTCCTTGCGGATGTCCCCTGCATTGCTGATCAACGTGGCGGTTGCGACGATTCGCCTGCAGCGGCTGTCTTGGGAACATCGAATGTAATGCTGCCCTTGTCGACAACCTGGTGATTCGCATCGACGAGCTCGATCAGCACCTTGTGCGAGCCGGGCGGCAGGCCGCGGAGGATGAGCGGATTCCCACTCGCGTCCGCCCAGTGCCACGGAGATTCGTCAACGGTCACGTGAATGTGGCCGACGCGTGGCGAGACGGCCAACGCACCCGGGCCGAACACCGGTGTGATGCGCATGTTCTCGGCACAGTAGGGGATTACTACGACTCCACGGGAAGCGAGTGGGTCGGGCAGCGGCCGCTCGACGACAATCTTCGGCGCGGGTTCCGTCCCCGTGAGGGGGGTGACCTGGGCAGGTTTACATGTCTGCGTGACGTTCTGCGCGATAGCGCTGCTCCCGCACAGCATCACCGCGGCAACTGACAGGATCGGTGCAACGTTCCGGGCTACGTGCTTGAGAGTGATCATCTGTGTCGTTCCTTTCATTTCCCCGTACGACACACCTGATCACACTGAAACGCGTCAGACAGATCTATTGGACGATGGTGTTGGGCCTGCCGCAGCCAGGACCGACACCATCATCCAATGGATTCCACGCGAGTCCGACACCTCTCTTTTCCCACGACGGGCAGGGCCGTTCCGTAGCCGCGTCTGGTTGACAGAAACGTAAGAACGGCGTAAAAGTCCGCGCCAGAAGCGTCGAATATATTTTGTATTTGATTTTTTTCGGTCCGGCCAGGCGCCGGGTGTCGTCGCGCTGTCGCCCCTCGACGAATGCTCAGGGCGACCCTGAGCCATGTCGAAAGGTCGTGTTCCGCGGAGCCCGTTCCGCGAGAAAGGAAAGGGATACGCCCGATGCACAAAGTGAGCAGTCCGTGTCTCGCGCAGGGAAGGCTTCCAGCAATCTGCTGCATCGTCGCTGTGGCCGCACTGGGCGCGCCGGCGATGGCCGCGGCGCAGGTGGCCGGCACGATTAGCGGTTACGTGCTCGACCAGGGTGGCGGAGCGGTGCCCGGGGCCACGGTCACCGTCGAGTCCGCGGGACAGCAACTCGTTCGATCGGCGGCCACGAACAATACCGGGTTCTTCGACTTCCAGTCGCTGCCGCGCGGCACCTACCAGGTCAAGGTCGAGATGACCGGTTTCGACACGCAGGTCCAGAAGGAGATCCAGGTGACGGCCGGCGCGAACGTCCGGCTCGACTTCTCCCTCCGCGTCGGCGGCCTGGCCGAAGAGGTCGTCGTATCCGGACGGACGTCGATTGTCGAGACTCGTAACGCGACGCAGTCGAACCTGATCGACGACCAGCGCGTGCAGGACCTGCCGATGAACGGCCGCAATGTCGTGGCGCTGGCAGGCACTTACGCAGGCGTCACATCGATCAGAGCCAATCAGGACACGTCAGACGGGCGCCAGGGCCCGATCATGTCGGTCAACGGCGGAAACACGAATCACAACCTCTTCACGTTGAACGGCTCGGTGTTCACGCATTTCAACCAGACGACCGGCTTCAACCCGCCGCCGCCCGACGCTGTGCAGGAGATCCGCATTCAGACGCACAACTTCTCCGCGGAGTACGGGCACACCGCGGGCAGCCAGGTCAGCATCGTCTCCAAGGCGGGCTCGAACGATTTCCACGGGACCGCCTGGGAGTTCTACCGGAACTCGGCGCTGAACGCGCGCAGCTTCTTCCAGACCCGGAAACCCGAGCAGGAACAGAGCCAGGCCGGCGCCAGCGCGGGAGGCGCGATCGTGAGGAACAAGCTGTTCTGGTTTGGCTCGTATCAGCGGCTGTGGGATCGCGGCGAAGCCGGGTCCACGCAGACCGTGGTGCCAACCGCCGCCCAACGGAACGGCGACTTCTCGGCGCTCAGCGCGGACCTCCGCAACCCGGTGAATCCGATTACGGGCGCGCCGTTCACCGACAGCACGGGCGCTCCCTGCGTGACCGGCAAGATCATCCGACCGGGCTGTATCAGCCAGGTCGCCGTCGGTCTGCTCAATGCGCACGTGCCGCAATCGGCGAGCGGCACCGTCGTTACCCTGGCGCCCGCGCCTCGTGACCATGCGGTCTACATGGCGCGCGGCGACTACCACTTCCGGGGCAACAACCAGCTGAATGCCCACTTCTTTGCCGATCGAAGCGACAGCTCCTCCTGGCCGGGCAACGTGAACTACGTGCAGCAGGCGGTCTTCAGCGACGTAAATCAGTTCGGCTTGAGCGACTCGCACATCTTCGGCCCGAGACTGCTGAACGAGTTCACCTTCTCGTACCTGACCTCCACCTCGGGGGGCGGCGCGGTCACGCAGATTGCGCCACGCGATCAGGGTGTCAACGTCAATGTCGGCAACGACGGACGCGGGATGAGCTATTCGGTCTCCGGCTCCGTCAACCTGGCGTATCCGGGGGTGAACGCGCAGGACTATTACAGCTGGCAGCTGAAAGACACGATGACGTTCAATACCGGGAACCACACGCTGAAGTGGGGGTACGAGTTCATCAGGCCGGTGTTCGAGTTCAACCTCGCGCTCACGCGATCGGCGAACTTCCAGGGGACGCGAACTGGCAACGCGATCGCGGATTTCATGATCGGCGCTTTCGACACCGGCACGATGGAGTTCGGCATTGCCGATCACAGCCCGTCCACGGTGAAGCATCAGATGTTCATCGAGGACTCGTACCGGGTGCACCCGAAGCTGACGCTGAACTACGGTCTGCGCTACGAGCCGTTCATTCCCTTCGATCAGAAGGGCGGCCGCCACACGACCTGGGTCCCGGACGTGCAGTCCACGGTCGTGCCCGATGCGCCGAAGGGCATCCTGTTTCCTGGCGACGCGGGTCTGCCCGAGCGCCTCACTTACAGCGATCTCAACAACTTCGCCCCGCGCTTCGGCGCGGCATGGGACGTCGACGGGCGCGGGCGGACCGTGATCCGCGGCGGCTACGGGGTCTTCTATCAGCAGATCAACGGCGAGACCACGCACGCCGCGGAGGCGCCGTGGCGCGGCACGACGCAGCTTCGTCAGGGCAGGATTGAAGATCCGTTCGGGTCGCTCGGTCAGACCGAACCGCCGCCCGAGTCGCCGGGGCGTTTCGGATGCTCGCCAATCAGCGCTTTCCCCGGATTGGCGTGCTCGCTTTACCCGGTCCCGATCCGGACCGTGTACACCGATCAGCACCTCAGAACGAGCTACACGCAGCATTTCAGCGCGTCGCTTCAGCGTCAGATCGGCGCGTACTGGGCCGCCGAGGCCTCGTATGTGGGTAAGCTCGGCGACAAGCTGGTGGGGCACAACTATTTCAACGCCGCTCCGTTCATCAACTCGCCGATCACCGGGCAGCCCCCGACGCTGCAGAACGTCGAGCAACGCGTGCCGTTCAGCCCGGGCATCATCAGCGCGCAGTCGCGCGTGCTCGGCAACTTCTTCAGCAGCGAGTACCACAGTATGCAGCTCAGGATCGAGCGCCGCTTCGCCCGGAGCTACTCGTTCTCGGCCTCGTACTCCCTGTCGAAGAACCTGACGAACCAGCCGGAGAATACGACCGGCCTCATCAGCAGCATTCCCAATCCGTTCGATCTCGACTCGTTGTGGGGGCCGTCGTTCCTGGATCGCCGCCACGTCTTCGCCGCATCCTGGGTCTGGAGTCCACGCTGGAACATCCAGAACGCCTTCCTGGGCGCACTCGCGAACGACTGGACGATCACCGGCTTCCACCGCTTCCAGTCCGGCAGCCCGCTCGTGTTCACGATGGGCACCGACGTCGCGCAGAACGGGATCCTTCAGCCGAACGGCCAGTACGCGCTGCTCGTGCCGGGCATGACGGCCGACGACGTGCGGCGCCAGCATGCCACCACGGCCGACATGATCGCGCAGTACTTCAACACGGCGGCGTTCGTACCGGTGAACAACGTGCCGCGTGGCATCTACGGCGACGCGAAGCGTGGGCTGATCTACGGACCGGGTGATTCGGTGACCGATCTCGCGCTGCTGCGGACCATCGACCTGCACGGCGACCTGCGGGTCCAGGTGCGGGGAGAGTTCTTCAACCTGTTCAACCACGTGAACTTCGGCAATCCGAACACGACGGTGTCCTCGACGACGTTCGGCCGGATCACCGGCGCCGGGGCGGGACGCGTCATTCAGCTGGCGGCCAAATTGATCTGGTGAGGCAATCTGCTGTGTGGCTTCCGGCCCTTCGGCAAGCTCAGGGCCGGCCCGAGCGCAGTCGAGGGCCGGCTTCAGCCGGAAGGATGCGTGCGGCGCCGGAAGTCACCCAATTGTTTTCTTTTCACAGGCAAGGAGGAGCGACTGATGGTTTCTGCGCCTAAGAGCACGTGGGTGTTCACCTCGGCCCTGGTCATGTCGGCGTTCCTGCCCTGCCGCGCGGCCGCGCAGCAGCCCGCGGAAACGGCGATCCCCGACAAGGTGAGGCTGTTCATTCCCTATAAGGACTACACCCAGGAGGACAACAAGCGGATTCTCGAGATGTACAAATGGCTCCGGGTCGCCGACGTCTCCGACGGCATGGACGTCGTGGGCCTGCAGAACATCGGCCTCGTCGATCCCGAGGTGCACGCGCTCTGGAAGGACACCGAGAAATTCACCCATCGCACCGTCGGCATCGCGGTGACGGCGCGATACGTGCCAACCAACCGGCGTGAACCGCAGATGGACAACAAGACCATCAGCCGCTGGTACAGCACCATTACCTCCGAGGCGTTCATGAAGGTGCTGTTCCCCGGCGCCGTTCTGGTCATCGACGCCATGGACGACGGCGAATCGCGCAGCATCGGCTCGTCGAATATCCTGAGCTGGAAAAAGCTGGGGATGGTCGGACTGGTGACGGGTGGCGGCCTCGCGGACACCGACGAGATCATCTACCACAAGGTACCCGTGTGGTTCCGGCGTCTGGCCCGCGGCATCCGGCCGGGCCGGAACGAGCTCGAATCCGTCAACCGCCCGGTTACGGTTGGCGGCGTCCTCGTCCGGCCGGGCGACGTCGTGGTCGCGGACGGCGACGGGGTCGCCGTGGTGCCGCGCGAGCGTGCGGAAGAAGTCGCAAAAGCTGCGCTGCCGTTTCTCGACAACATCACCAGAGAGCGGTACATCAAGGAAACCGGCCAGAATCCGTGGGCCAAGAAGCCGGGAGGGGAGTGAGAAAAGGGCAAAGGCAGAAGGGACAAGGGAAAAATGGTCCAAGCATGAAACCGGGTATTGCCAGGATCCACGACAGCTTCGAGCGCTTCGCCGACTTCGATCCGGCAACGCTGTACGAGGCGTCCGGTCGCAGAGGGATGGTCGATCCGGCCATCCGGCCGGCGTGGCGCGGAGCGCGCGTGTGCGGACCGGCGGTGACCGTCGAATGTCCGCCGGGCGACAACCTGATGCTGCACGTCGCGGTTGCGCACGCCCGCCCGGGCGTCGTCATCGTGGCCACCGTTGGCGGGTACCTGCAGGCGGGGGCGTGGGGCGAGATCCTCACCGAGGCCGCGCGTGCGCGCGGCCTCGCGGGCCTGGTCATCGACGGCGCCGTGCGCGACATCGACGCGATCGAGGCCTCGGGATTCCCGGTATTCAGCCGCGGGCTGGCGATCGGTTCCTGCACCAAGGAACGGCCGGGAAGGCTCGACGCGCCAATTCAACTCGGTGGTGCCACCGTCTGTCCCGGCGATCTCGTGTTCGGTAACGCCGACGGTGTCGTCATCGTCGAGCACGATCGGATCGACGAGGTTTACCAGGCCGCCGCAGGCCGCCGCCGGAAGGAACTGGAGATCATCACCAAACTGCGGGAGGGCCGCACGACGATGGAGCTGCTTGGACTCAAGGAACCACCGGGGTGACCCGCTTCTACCCGCATGACGATCTGTTCGATTTCGGCTGTCGTGTTCTGGAGCGGCTCGACGTGCCGGCCCAGGACGCCCGCGAGGTTGCCGGCTGCCTGATCAAAGCCGACCTGCGGGGTGTCGATTCGCACGGGATGGTCCGATTGCCGGTGTACGCGCGTCGCGTCCAGGCGGGCGCCGTCCTCGCGCGGCCGGATGTTCGACTCACCCCGGTCGGAACCGCGTCGGTGCTCGTGGATGGCGGCAACGGCCTTGGTCCCGTCGTCGGCGCGCGTGCGATGGACGCGGCGATCGATCTCGCCCGCGCGCACGGAACTGGCTTCGCCGGCGTCAGGCACAGCAACCACTTCGGTCCGGCCGCCTACTACGTCGAGAGGGCCATTGCCGCGGGGCTCATCGGCGTCGCGATCTCCAATGCGCCACCGAACATGGCGCCCTTCGGGGGACGGACGCGTTTTCTCGGGACGAACCCGGTCGCGATCGGCGTCCCTGCCGGAGAGGAACGCCCGTTGATCTTCGACGCGTCGACGAGCGTGGTCGCGCGCGGCAAGATCATCGTGGCCGCCCATACCGGCCAGCCGATTCCCGAAGGGTGGGCGATCGATCCCGACGGGCATCCGACCACGAACCCGGAGCAGGCGCTCGCCGGCGCGGTGCTGCCGTTCGGCGGACCGAAGGGGTCTGCACTCTCCTTCGTCATCGACATCCTGTGCGGCGTCCTGACCGGCGCCTCGTTCGCGTCGCAGATCAACACGCTCGAGGATCTGACGACGGTGCAGGACGTCGGTCATGTGCTCGCGGCCGTGCGTACGGATCTGTTCGTCGCCGAAGGGCGGTTCATCGAACGCATGGACACGATCCTGCGGATGCTCAAGAGCGCGCCTCCGGTGCCGGGAGTGCCGCGCGTGCTCGTGCCCGGCGAGATCGAGCTCGCGAACGAAGCGAGGATGCGAGCCGAGGGGATCCCGCTGGCGGAGGAGATCGCGTCACAGCTGGAGAGGCTCGGCGCCGAGCTCGGCGTGGCGTTCCTCTCGCCGATGGCACAGCCGGCGGCGTCGGGTCCGCACCGGTCATGAAGCTCCAACCCGCTCAGTGCTTCAACTTCCTGCCGATTCCGACCGACGTGCACTTTGGATTCGGCGCGTCGCGTACGCTGCCGGCGCACGTCCGATCCGCGGGCGCGCGCAAGGCCTTCGTCGTGACCGATCCCGGCGTCAGCCGAGCGGGGATCGTCGACCGGATCACCAGCCTTCTCGACCAGGAGTCGATCGACTTCGCCGTCTACGATCAGGTCACCGCCGATTCCGGATCGACACTCATCTGCAATGCGGTCGAACAGCTGAAGTGCTCGGACGCCGATGTCGTGGTGGGCATCGGGGGAGGGAGTGCGCTGGACACGGCCAAGGCCGTCGCGGCGCTCGCGACCAACCCCGGTTCCCCCCTCGACTACGTCGGCCTGCACAAGGTGCGGAATCGTCCTCTTCCCACGATCGCGATCCCGACCACCGCCGGCACCGGCAGCGAGGTGTCGTTGTGGGCCGTGTTCACCGACGACGACAGGAAGCTGAAGGTGGCGATCGGCGGCGTGCCGATGTATCCGGCCGTCGCTCTCTGCGATCCCGATCTCACGCTGGGCCTGCCGCCTCCGCTGACGGCCTCGACCGGGATGGATGCGCTGGCGCACGCGATCGAGTGCTGCACGAACAAGGCATGCCAGCCGATCTCGGCCGCGCTCGCGCTCGAGGCCATTGCACTTATCGGGGGCCATCTGCGCCGCGCCGCGCTCGACGGGCACGATCGCGAGGCGCGCTACGCGATGCTGCTGGCCAGCACGATGGCCGGCATCGCGATGAATCCCACCCGACTCGGGCTGGCGCACGCGCTCGCGATGCCGCTCGGAAGCTGGGACCTCAAGATCCCCCACAGCGTCGCGATTGCCGTAACGCTGCCGCTCGTGATGGAGTTCAACACGCCGGCCGCGCCCGAGCGGTTCGTGGAGGTCGCCGTGGCGCTCGGCGAACCGGTCAGCCGATGCTCGTCGTCCGACGCCGCAGGCCGCGCCGCCTCGGCCGTCAGGGAAATGGCCGATGCGATCGGCATCCCGAAAGATCTCTCCGGGCACGGCCTCCGCCATGAACACGTCAACGCCGTCGTCGAGGAGGCGATGAAGAGCGGGAACGTCGCGGTGAACCCGCGGGAGACCAGCAGGGAGGAGCTTGCAGAAATTCTCCGACGGGCGATCTAACGAAGAGCACACTCGCAGTCCGCGGTCCGCGGCCCGGGGAGAAGCGAGAGCAGCGTAAGTATGGATACGACATCGATTGACGTGCAGCAGCATCACAACCTGATCGGCGGCGAGTGGATCGCCGCGTCGGGCGGGGCGCGCTATTCGATTCGGAATCCGGCGCATCCTGCGGAGTGTCTTGGCGAGTTTGCGGATTCCACGTCGGTCGATGTGTCGGCGGCGGTCACCGCGGCGGCCGCTGCGGCCCGCGCCTGGGCGGACACGCCTGGGCCTCAACGCGGATCCGTGCTGTTCAGGTTCGCCCAGCTCCTCGAAGAATCGAAGCACGATCTCGCGCGGATCATCACGCGCGAACAGGGCAAGGCGCTGGCCGAGGCGGCAGGCGAGGTCGGACGCGCGGCGGCCGAGGCACGGTTCATGGCGGGCGAGGCCAGCCGCCCCGCGGGCCAGACGTTCCCGAGCGAGCGGCCAGGACTCTCCTGCTTCACGCAGAGCGAACCGCTCGGGGTCATCGCCGCGATCTGCCCCTGGAATTTCCCCGTGGTCACGCCCGTCCGCAAGATCGCGCCGGCCCTCGCCTTCGGCAACACCGTCGTCTTCAAGCCGTCCTCGCTCACGCCATGGTCCGCGGTGTACCTGATGGAGCTGCTCGAACGATCAGGAGCGCCGCCCGGCGTCGTCAACCTGATCACCGGGAGCGGCGCCGTCGTCGGCGACGCGCTGGTCGGGGATCCGCGAGTCGGCGGCATCACTTTCACGGGATCGACCGAGGTCGGCACCGGCATCTACGAGGGCGCGGCCCGCAGGCTCGCGCGCGTGCAGCTCGAGCTCGGCGGCAAGAACCCCGCCCTGGTCATCGACTGCGACGATCTCGATCACGCCGCGCGCGAAATCGTGGCGGCTGCGTTCCTGTGCAGCGGACAGCGATGCACGGCGATCAGCAGGGTCATCGTCTCCGAGGCGCAGGCCGACGCGCTGGTCGAGCGGATTCTGAGTCATGTGGGGCGCATCACCGTCGGCGACGGCCTGGATCCGTCAACGACGATGGGGCCACTGGTGAGTCAGCGACAGCTGCAGCGCGTCGAGCGGTACGTCAGAGAGGGGGTCGAGTCCGGTTGCGCGCTGCTGACTGGTGGCACGACACCGGTGCGGGATCCCGAGCACGAGGGGTACTACTATGCTCCGACGGTGTTCGATCGCGTCCCGCCGGATTCACCAGTCGCACTCGAGGAAATCTTCGGGCCGGTCCTGCCGATCCTGCGAGTGCGCGATCTGACCGAGGGGATCGCGCTCGCCAACAGCACGCGATACGGACTCGCCGCCGCGATCTTCACATCCAGGCTCGCCGGCGTCCAGGAATTCACCAGTCGGGTGCAGGCGGGCATGATTCACGTGAATCACGGGACCGCCAGCCAGGCGCACGTGCCGTTTGGCGGGGTCAAAGAGTCCGGACAGGGCGCCTACTCCATCGGGTCGAGCGCACGAGAGTTCTTCACCAATGTCAAAGCCGTCTATGTCAGGTGGTAAGGTCGCCAGGATCGCGAGGGAACCGGCGCTCGAACCGTTGTCGGAAACGCTGCTCGGCGCGCGCGCGTATCGCGCGCTCTGGGAGGATATCGTCCGCGGACGGATCGATTTCGGGGCGCAGCTTCGTCCGGATGCGATCGCTGAGCAGCTCGACATCAGCGTGACGCCCGTGCGCGAGGCGCTCCACCGGATGGAGCGCGACGGCCTGATCCTGAAGCTGCCATATCGAGGGTGGTTCGTTCGCGAGTTCACCGAACAGGAAGTCCGCGAGTTGTACGAGATGCGGGCCGCGCTCGAATCGTTCAGCGTGGGCCGGGCGTGCGATCGGATCACGGCGGAGGAGCTGGCGTGGCTCCGTGACCACCAGACAGTGGGCGAAGCGGCGCTGCGGGCGGGCAACATGGAGGCCTACCGCATCTACAACCGCGATCTGCACGCCGCGATCACCGATGCGGCGCGCAACACGTATCTGTCCTCGGCGATGGGCCAGCTGACGCTTCAGAGCCAGATGCTGATGGCGAAGACGATTCGCCTGGTCGGCCGGCCGTCGCGCGCTATCGAGGAGCACCGCGAGGTGATCGATCTCATTGCGGCACGGAAGAGGGCCGAGGCTCAGGCGCTGATCGAGCGGCACATCCTCAGCGCGCTCGAGGACATCCTGCGCTTCGGGCTCTCGGCGCCGGCATGACCAGCGACAACGGCGGAGAGACCCGGGACAAGTCGCGACGCTACCTCGTGGTCGGCGGACTGTTCGTCCTCTCGCTGATCACTTACATCGATCGCGCGGCGATCTCGACGGCCAAGGGGCCGATGGCCGCGGAGTTGTCGCTGTCGGACGGGGAGATGGGGGTCGTGTTCAGCGCCTTCGCGCTCGGCTACGCGGCGGCGCAGATCCCGTCAGGCTGGCTCGCCGATCGACTGGGCCCGCGCCGTGCGCTCGCGATGGTCGTCGTCCTGTGGAGCCTGCTGACCTCGCTGACGGGCGCGATGTCGACCTTTGGTCCACTCGTGGCGGTCCGGTTTTTCTTTGGCGTGGCCGAAGCCGGTGCGTTCCCGGGATCGGCGCGGGTCTTCTACAACTGGCTGCCGATCACCGAGCGCGGCATCGCCAACGGCATCCTCTTCTCGGGCGCGCTCCTCGGCGGCGCCGTCGCGTTTCCGTTCTACACCTGGCTCCTCGACAACTACAGCTGGCGCGGCGCGTTCTACATCCTCGGGATTCCGGGCCTCGTGTGGGCGGCATGCTGGCTGATCTGGTTCCGGGACTATCCGCGCGAGCGGATCGGGGTCGAAGCGGCTGCCGCCGATCCGGCGCCGGGCGCCGGCGCGATCCTGCGCTCGCGGGCGATGCTGCTGGCGATGGCGCAGTATTTCGCGGGGAACTTCACCTTCTACATCTGCATCTCCTGGATGCACCCGTACCTGATCGAGCACTACGGCCTCAGTCAGCGTGAAGCGGCGCGGTACGCGATGGTGCCGCTGCTGTGTGGCGCAGGGTCCAACTGGGTCGCGGGCCTGCTCGTCGACGCCCTCTACAAGTCGCCGCTCCGGGCATGGTCGCGCCGCATTCCGGGAATGGTCGGCTTCACGCTGGCGAGCGCGGGCGTGCTGTGGACGTCGGTGGCCGACAGCGCGGGCGGGGCGATTCTCGGGTTCGCCATCGCCACTTTCGGCGTCGAGATGACGATCAGTCCGAGCTGGGCGTTCTGTCTCGACATCGGCGGGAAGCGGTCGGGAACGGTCTCGGCGACGATGAACATGGCGGGCAACTTCGGCGGCTTCGTCAGCACCAACGCATTCCCGTGGCTGCGCTCGCTGACCGGACACCCGGCGACCTACTTCCATGTCGCGGCGCTGCTCAACGCCGCCGCCATCCTCTGCTGGAGTGCAATGCGGTCGGTCGATGCGCCGCGGCCGGCTGTGGTCGCCGGGCAGAAGCGGTAACCCTATTACCGCGCCAGCAGCATCAGCACGATTCCCTCGTCGGTCCTTTTGTATTCCACCCGGAAGTGCTCGTCCATCGCCTGCGCCGCCCGTTCGATCCTTTTCACGGTGTCGGCGGTGACCGGATCGCCAACCGAGACGCCGGACTGGGTCAACACCTCCTTCGCGGTTTCCGGGGACACCCGTTCGGTCCTGATCTGCAGGAGACGAAGCGGGACTTCGAGGCCTCCGTCCTGCCTCTCGGGCCGCTTCATCGCAAACCCGACGGGCCGACCCTCGTGGACGAAAATCTGTTCGATCTCGGAACGCGTCTTCTCCAGGCGCATTTTCAGCTCGAGTCGTTGTTCTCCGGTCACCGCCGGATCGTCGATCGCCTTTTCCAGCTCCTCGACCCGATGCTTCGCGAGCTCCAGTCGTGAAACGCTATGCAACGTAACCTCGAGCTCCTCTTTCCGTGCTTGCTCGAGATTCGGTGGTGGTACGCGGAATCTGACCGTGGCGTACGTGGTGGTCGACGCGAGCGCCGCGGGGGAGTAGTGCCAGCGAAGCACGGACTCGAGCGTCGCCTTTCGCAGTTCCTCCGGCCCGCTCAGCACGCGAGCGTCGGAGACTTCACCGTGTTCGTCGAGCGTCATCTCGACCTGGACGTCGCCTCCGACCTTCTGCTCGATCGCCCGGCGTGGGTATTCGGGGCGCTCGCCGTGAAGGAGGTGCTCGCCTCCTTTCAGCACTTGAATGGGTTCGTCCGTGGCCGTCACGGCGTGCTCCTGCGCTTCCAGGGGGAACGAACGGACTGCGACTGCCGCCGCAAATGTCAGCGCGGCCGCGCTCGCGGTCAGGGAAACGATCAGACGTCGGGTAGTCATGGTGCGCTCCTGCAGAATCCGCGCGACGCGCTTCTTCAAGAGATGCCGCCGCAGGAATGGTGATGCCGGTGAAAACGAGGGAAAGAGCCGCGCCCGCGCGACGGCGAGCAGCGACTCGACGTAGCGCTCACGCGAGTCGGTGAGGCGGATGGTGGCTTCATCGACCACCTGCTCGCGCGCCAGCCGGATGCGGCCGATCAGCACCCAGATGGCCGGGTGAAACCACAAGACGCTGACGACCGCTGCTTCGAGGATCTCGGACAGCCAGTCGCGCCGTCGCACGTGCAGGAGTTCATGACACGCGATCGCTTCCTGCACGTGAGCCGGCATCGCGCAGATGCCGGGTGTGAGCACAATCGCCGGCCGAATCACGCCGAACGTGATCGGCCCGGAAATCCGATCCGAAACGTAAAAGCGGGCGCGGACAGGAATCCGGGCGCGGGCGCTGTTGATGGGGTCCGGCAGCGCCTCGAGCGGTACCGCCTGCCGGCGCAGCCGCCACAAACCGTACGCGCCGATCGCCAGCCAGATCAGCCTCGCTCCGATCCCCAGCGCCAGAACCAACAGCAGCCTCTCACCTGGTTGCCGGGCCGCAGCTGGTGGGGGTGTGGTGACGAGCGCCTCAGATGGGACTGGAACACTACCGGCGGTTTCAACCGTTGCGGAGGTGACTGGTACGTCGACAATCGTCCACGGCTGGAGAAATGGAAGCGTCAGGCAGGCGAGAAGCAGAAGCCGCCAGTAGGCGAGCACCGCCCGCGGCGCATCGACGCGAAACACGCGAAGCAGGAGCGCACCCGCGCTGACGATCACCAGGACCTGCAGTGCGAACGACGCGATGTTGACGGGCGAGAGTAATGGCATCATCGTTTCTTCCCTGCCATTCTGGAGATCTCGCGCAGGTCGGCCTCGGTGATCTGATCGTCCTCGAGCAGGTGCAGGACGAGCGGCTGGCTGGCGCCGTTGAATACCCGGTTGACGAACTCGCGCACCATGTCCTTGATGACCTGCTGCTTCGGCCGCGCCGGCCGGTACACGTGCGCGCGGTCCTGCTGTGTGGTCTTCAGGTGACCCTTCTGCTCGAGCGTTTTCAGGCTCGTCATCACGGTCGTGTAGGCGACCGCCCGGTGCGTCCGCAGCTCCTCGTAGACGTCGCGGACGGTCACGCCGTCTTCGTGCTGCCAGACGATCTTCATCAGCTCGAGCTCGTGGGCCGTGAGCGTGGTCGACTTGGGTCTCATACGTACTAGTTAACTAGTACTATATAACGAAGTCAAGCAGAAATTGTTCTGGGTGCCAGGCCGAACTCGCAAACCCGCGAACTGCGAACCGCGACCGGACTTCGGCACCAAACATGCCTACCTCTTCGACCGATGGGTATGCACCCCGTGCGTCGCGCGTTCGTGATCCTGCTGTTCGTAGCGGCAGTGGCCGCGCTGCTCCTGATGCTCGCGCAGGACCAGGTCACGCTCAAGACTCGCAGCGCGGTGGGGGCCGCGGAACCGCGGCATGCGAACTACATCGCGGGCCTGATCGGCGCGCAACTGACGAATGGCAATCGCTTCACCGTTCTCACCAACGGCGATCAGATCTTTCCCGCGATGCTCGAGGCCATCGCCGGGGCGCGCCGCCGCATCAGCTTCGAGACCTACATCTACAAGAAGGGCCAGATGGCCGAGGCGTTCACGCGGGCCTTCGAAGACGCCGCGCGGCGCGGCGTGCGCGTCAACCTGGTCATCGATGCGGTCGGTGGCAGCGCTGTTCCCGACGAGCACGTCCAGCGCCTCCGCGCCGCCGGGTGCCGGCTCGCGACGTTCAACACGCCCAGCTGGTACTCAGTCGAGGAAATCAACTACCGCACTCACCGCAAAATCCTCGTTGTCGACGGAGAGATCGCGTTCACCGGGGGCGTCGGTATCGACGATCAGTGGATGGGCAATGCCCAGGACAAGGAACACTGGCGGGACACGATGGTGCAGGCGGCCGGACCTGTCGCCCGGCTGATGGAAGGCGGGTTCTACGAGAACTTCGCCGAGGCCGCGGGCGAGGTGACTCCCGAGCTCGATGATGTCGGGCCGTCCTCGGAGGACGACGGCGCGGCATTCGTCGTGCGCAGCTCGCCGTCAGGAGGCGCCAGCGACCTCAAGCGGGTATACGTGTTGGGTCTCGGCTCTGCCCGCCGGTCGATTGACATCACGACGCCGTACTTCGTCACCGACGAGTCGAGCCGGTGGGCCTTCGAAGATGCCGTCAGGCGTGGTGTCAGGATTCGCCTGCTCGTGGAGGGTGACATCACCGACGCGATGCCGGTGAAGTATGCCTCGCGGAAACACTACGAGCAGCTGATGGAGCTCGGCATTGAAATCTACGAATACCAGCCGACGATGATGCACACGAAGACGTTTGTCGTCGACGGTGTGTGGAGCATGTTTGGATCGGCGAATTTCGACAACCGGTCGCTCGAGCTCAACGACGAGTTGAACGTCGCCGTGACGAGCCGCGAGCTTGCGGGACGGCTGCTCGCCGATTTCGAGCAGGACGTGAAATCGTCCCGACGCCTCGAGCTCCAGACCTGGCGCCAGCGGTCGATGCTGATGAAAGCCCGCGAGATCTTCTGGTCGTCGTTCGGCGAGATCTTCTGACCGGGCAGGCTAAAATCGTCGGATGGTTCGCGTGCGGTTCGCCCCCTCTCCGACGGGATACCTCCACGTCGGCGGTGCGCGGACCGCGTTGTTCAACTGGTTGTTCGCCCGACGGCACGGCGGCACGTTCGTGCTGCGCATCGAAGATACCGATACCGAGCGCTCCTCCTGGGAGATGGTCGCCGGCATCGTCGAGGGGCTTCGCTGGCTGGGCCTCGACTGGGACGAAGGTCCCGACGTCGGTGGCCCGCATGGACCCTATTTCCAGTCGCAGCGCCTGGACCAGCATCGAGCGGTGGTCAATCGGCTGATCGCCGGCGGCCACGCCTATCCCTGTTACTGCTCGAGTGAAACGCTGCAGGCCAAGCGCCAGGCCGCCGAGGCGGCGGGCGGCGGCTGGATGTACGACCGCACGTGCCGCCAACTCTCACCTGAGGACATCGCCCGGCTCGATACCGCAGGAACACCCCGGGCGATCAGGCTGCTGATCCCCGACGGCGTCACCGCGTTTACCGATCTCGTCCACGGCGAGATCAAGTTCGACAACAGGAACATCGAAGATTTCGTCGTCCTTCGCTCCGACGGTCAGCCCACGTACCACCTGTCCGTCGTTGCCGACGACATCGACATGGCGATCACGCACGTGGTCCGGGGCGACGATCACATCTCGAACACTCCGAAGCACGTCCTGCTGTTCCAGGCGCTGGGGCATGGCGTGCCCGCGTTCGCGCACGTGCCTCTGATTCTCGGCACCGACAAGAAGCGTCTGAGCAAACGCCACGGCGCGACATCTGTTACCGAATACACACGAATGGGTTACCTGCCCGAGGCGATGATGAATTTCCTGGCCCTCCTTGGGTGGTCGCCCGGCGACGATCGTGAGCTGCTCAACCGAGACGAGCTCATTGCTGCGTTTGCGCTCGAGGGCATCAGCGGCGGCAACGCGGTGTTCAACCCTGAAAAGCTCGACTGGATGAACCAGCAGTACATCATGCGGCTGGCCACCGAAGAGCTCGGCAGTCGCCTCGAACCGTATCTTCGCGACGCCGGATTGTGGCGCGAGGAGTTCGCCACTCATCGACGCTCCTGGTATCTCGGGCTCGTCGACCTCTTCAAGCCGCGTCTGACGCGGCTCACCAACTTTGCCGCGGAAGCCGGACCATTCCTGACAGCTGAGGTCGCTACGGAGGAAGGAGCCGCCAGAAAGTACTTGAAACCCGAACTGGCGGCTCCGTTTCGGGAATTGAGGGCCGCATTCGACGCGCTCGATCCGTTCACCACGACGGCGACCGAGCAGGCACTTCGAAGCATCGCGGAACGTCACACGCTCAAGCCGGCAGCGTTGATCCATGCGACGCGTGTGGCCGTCACCGGTCGCGCCGCCAGTCCTGGCCTCTTCGAGGTTCTCGAGATCCTGGGCCGGCCCGTGGTCGTCGAAAGGATGACGGCTGCTCTCGGGCGGTACCTCCACACCGAGTAACAGCAACCACACGGCCGTGTCGGGGCCGTGTCACTGGGAAGTTTGTACCTACCTGTTCTCGACACCCTGCTGTGCAATCGAGTTCCTGAACTGGGCAAGCGGCCCGACCGTGGGCGCCCTGCTGGGTCCCGTCAGCACTGAAAGGGCAACAACGTTCCGTGACCGGGAAAACGTTTCGCGAGGTTTCCCCATCCTGTATCCCTAATGCCATCAGCAATTTCCAGCCGTGTCGTGGCACTGCCGTTGCAGTTGATGGGCTCGTCCGCCCAGGTGGCAGCGCGGGCGCCGTAGTGGAGACCCCTGACGGGACGGGAGGGAGGATCAAGTGGCCAAGGAAGATCGGGGATTTGCGTCGATGGATCGGGCCAAGCAGCGCGAGATCGCGAGCAAGGGCGGCAAGGCGGCGCACCAGAAGGGAACGGCCCACGAGTGGACCAGCGAGGAAGCGCGCGATGCCGGCCGGAAGGGCGGACTCGCGAGCCACAAGCGTCGTCGTGAGCAGATGATGACCGGTGGCGGTGGCGCCGGCGAAGGCCGCAACGACATGGGCACCGACAGGACTGACACGTACGAAGCTGACGGCAGGGAGCCATCGACGCCGGAGTAGAGCCGTGACGTGCTCGGTCGAGCGGACGAAGAGGATGGCTTCGTCCGCTCGCGCCACCGTGTACACCGGACCGTCCGTGCCGTCCCCCTTGATATGATCCGGGCCTCGTGAGCCCGGTGGACTACGCGCGTGCCCGACGCCTGCTGCTCCGCAAAGATCCCGTCATCGCGGGCCTGATCCGGGCTCATGGTGCCTGCGGACTCGCCGACGGTATTCACGTCGACTACTTCGCCGCGCTGGCTCGCTCCATCATCTTTCAGCAACTCTCGACGAAAGCAGCTTCAACTATTCACGCGCGGCTGGTTGGCCTCCTGCCTGACGGCAAGGTGACGGCACCGGCGCTCGCCGCCTTGACAGAAGCGCAGTTACGCGGCGTGGGCATCAGCCGTCAGAAATCGGTGTACCTGCGCGATCTCTCCGGGAAGATCGTGTCTGGCGTCCTCACTCTCGACGGCGTCGAGCAGCTGGATGATGAGGGCGTGATTGCGGCCCTCACGACGGTGAAAGGAATCGGCCGCTGGACGGCGGAGATGTTCCTGATGTTCCGCCTGCACCGTCCGGATGTCCTGCCGCTCGGAGATCTCGGGATCCTGACCGCCGTCCAGCGGGCGTACGGCATGCGAAAGCGCCCGTCGCCGCAACGCCTGCGCAAGTTGGGAGACACCTGGAAGCCGTATCGCTCTGTCGCGTGCTGGTATCTGTGGCGAAGCCTCGACAACGAGGGCGCGGCCCCTTCACCATCCAGCGCCACGTCATCCCGCGCGAAATCATCCACAGCGAAGAAGCCGGAGAAGCGCAGCCAATGAAGCGGGCGTTGTCATTCGCCGCGGCGATCGTTGTCGTTGCCGCGGTTGCCGCGGTGCCGTCGCGCATCACTGCGCAGACCACATCGCAGAAGAGCTGGGACGTCGCCGGCGAGCTCGGCCCGGCGACGAAGCTGGCGTTCGACACGTCGGAAGGGACGTGGATGAACGTGGACGTGAGCCCGGACGGTAAGCGGATCGCGTTCGATCTGCTGGGCGACATCTACATCATGCCGATCGACGGCACGGGCGCAACGCCGGCGACGCGGCTGACGAGTGGGGCCGCGTTCGACATGCAGCCGCGCTTCAGTCCCGACGGCAGGCGTATCGCCATCTGCAGCGATCGCGACGGACTGTGGAACATCTGGACGATTGACGTCGAGGGAAAAGACCCGCGGCAGCTGTCGCGCGAGCGCCGCTGGTTCGTCAACAGCCCGACCTGGTCGCCCGACGGTGAATATGTCTACGCGCGGCGTCATTTCGTCAAGGAACGCTCGCTCGGCGCCGGCGAAATCTGGATGTACCACGCGGCGGGCGCTTCAGACGGTCTGCAGGTCACCGAGCGCGTCGGCTGGCAGAAGGACAACGGCGAGCCCGATGTGTCGCCCGACGGACGCTACCTCTATTACAGCAAGGACGTCAGTCCCGGTATCACGTTCGAATACAACCGCGATCCGAATGAGACCATTTACGCGGTGATGCGGCGCGACCTCGTGACCGGCCGCGAGCGGCGCGCGGTCAGCGTGCAGGGCGGATCGGTCGCCCCGCAGGTGTCGCCCGACGGGAAGACGCTTGCCTACGTTCGGCGGGTGCGTCTGCGCAGCGCACTGTTCCTCCGGGATCTCGACAGCGGACGCGATCGCGAACTGTTCAGCGGCGTCGACAAGGATCTCCAGGAGGCGTGGGCCGTTCACGGCGTGTATCCACAGTACGCGTGGGTGCCCGACGGCCGCTCGCTGGTGATCTGGGGTGGAGGGAAGATCTGGAAGGTGGATGCGACATCTGGGCGGGGCACGCCGATTCCTTTCACCGCCCACGTCGAACAGACTCTTTATGACGCGCTCCGGTTTCCGCAGAAGGTCTTCACGGACGAATTCCCGGTCCGCATGCTCCGCGACGTGCGGGTCTCGCCCGACGGCAGGAGCGTCGTCTACAGCGCGCTCGGCCACCTCTATGTGAGGGCGCTGCCGTCCGGGCAGGCGCGGCGCGTCACGAAAGACGATCGGTTGGAATTCTTCCCGTCGTTCTCGCGCGACGGGCAGTGGATCGTCTACACCACCTGGTCGGATGCGGAGATGGGGCGCGTCCGCATCGTTCGCCAGGATGGCTCCGCCGGACGCGACATCGTTGCCAGGCCCGGGCACTACGTCGAAGCATCGTTCTCGCCTGACGGTCAGAAGGTCGTCTACCGCCACGCCGGGGGCGATCGAATGCGCGGGCCTTTCTTCGGCGAAGACGCCGGCGTCTATGTGGTGCCGGTCGCCGGCGTCTTCGCCGAAGAAAGGCCCGCGCATTCGATCGCCCCGGAGTTCGATCACACGGGCACGCGCGTGTACCTGCGGGAAGTGCGCAACGAGAAGAACACCCTGTTCAGCGTTGGCGTGCCGGCCGGCCGCACCGAGCTTCCCGGCCGGGATGAGATCGAGCATGTGCGCAGCGACAACGCCACCCAGTTCGCGGTCTCTCCCGACGGTAAATGGATCGCGTTCGAGGAGCGGTACAAGACCTATGTCGCGGCGTTTCCGCGTACGGGCCGTGCGGTGGACATCGGTCCTGCGACACAGGCCTATCCCGTTCAGCGGGTATCGCGCGATGCCGGCTTCTATCTGCACTGGTCGGCCGACAGCCGGCGCCTCTACTGGACGCTCGGGCCCGAGCTCTACTCGCGCGACCTCGGAGAAACCTTCGCGTTCGCTCAGTCTCCAGGGGCCGCGGCCAGCAGCCTGAAGGCCGAGCCCGAGGCCAAGGGTATTCCAATCGGGTTCTCGGCGACGGCCGACAAGCCGTCGGGGTCGGTGGCGCTCGTCGGCGCCCGCGTCATCACGATGGCCGGGCTGAAGCCCGGTCCGATCCAGGGCACGCCAGGGGTCATCGAGAACGCGACAGTACTGATCGAGGCGAATCGCATCACGGCGATTGGTCCTTCGTCGTCGGTGCCCCTGGCGGCGAACGTCCGGCGCATCGACGTTCGCGGCAAGACGATCATGCCGGGAATGATCGACGTGCACGGGCATGTCACCAGCGAATCGAACGGGCTGCTCGCGCAATCGAGCTGGCCGCTGGCGGCGAATCTCGCCTTCGGCGTGACCACGTCGCACGATCCGTCGAACGACAGCGAAACCGTCTTCACCAACGCCGAGATGATTCGCAGCGGCGCCAAGCTCGGCCCGAGGTTCTACTCGACCGGGACCGTACTCTACGGCGCCGAAACGCCGATCAAGGCGGCCATTGAAAGCTACGAGGATGCCGTGTCGCACCTGCGACGGCAGAAGTCGGTCGGCGCGTTCACCGTCAAGAGCTACAACCAGCAGCGCCGCGACGTGCGGCAGATGATCATCAAGGCCGGGCGGGAGCTCGAAGTGATGGTCGTGCCGGAGGGCGGCTCCCTCGTCTACATGAACGAGACGCAGGTTCTCGACGGCCACACCGGCGTCGAGCATTCGCTGCCCGTGCCCCGTCTCTACAAGGACGTGGTGCAGCTGTTCGCGAAGAGCAAGGTGGGGTACACGCCGACGCTGATCGTCGGCTACGGCGGGCTGTCGGGCGAGTACTACTGGTATCAGCACAGCAATGTCTGGGAGAACGAGCACTTGCTGCGCTTCATGCCCCGTGAAATCGTCGACGCGCGCTCGCGGCGCCGGACGATGGCCGGCGAGGACGATTTCAATCATGTGCTGATCGCGAAAGGCGCGAAGCAGGTGGTCGACGCCGGCGGATCGGTGCAGCTCGGCGCGCACGGTCAGCTGCAGGGGCTCGGGGCCCACTGGGAGCTGTGGATGCTGCAGCAGGGCGGGTTGTCGCCGATGGAGGCCCTCCGGGCGGCGACCGTCGACGGAGCGCGTTATCTCGGCCTCGACGCCGAGCTGGGGACGCTGGAGAAGGGGAAACTCGCGGATTTACTGGTGCTCGACCGCAATCCGCTCGACGACATCAGGCACTCGGAGTCGCTGGCGTACGTGATGCTCAACGGACGCCTTTACGACGCGACGACGCTCGACGAGATCGGCAACACGCCACGCAAGCGGCTGCCGTTCTGGTTCGAGGTGCCCGAGCGCGGGACCAGGTAACGCCCTTCGAAATGTGTGGAAGGCTGCGGCTGTCGGACGCGCTCGATGTCAGTCAGTCAGGCGATGGACGACAGGAAGCGCCCCGCAGTGGCCGCGACCTCCCCCGTCCATTCGTGACCCCCGTGAAACGTGAACGCCGCGGGGTCGTCGCCGCGGGCCCGCAGCGCCGACACCTCGGAGGCAAGCTTGTGCGCCGTATACCAGTCGTCACGGGCGCCGCGAATCAGCAAAACCCGCGGGAAACGCGACTCCGGGTCGGCCAACAGCTCGGGAGGGATGTCACCGCCGATCGCGATCACGCCGCTGGCGCGCTGGCGTCCTCGCACGGCGGCGCGGAACGCCATCGCGACGCCTTGTGAGAAGCCGGTGAAGACAATCGGTTCCGAGCCCGTACGCGTGAAGTCGATCACGTTGTCCACATAGGCGATGTTGTCGCGAATCGCCTCGTCGCGATCCTGCCGCGTCATCCATCCGGCCACCACGTCCTGGGTCTTGCCGCGGTAAAAGCGGTTGAGCCCCTGCGCCGCGACGAGCGTCCACGCATCCGCTCCGGGCACTTCCGCCAGGCGCTCCATCTGAATCTCCGCGGTCTCCATGTAACCGTGAAACCCGACGAAAAGGCCGCGGGGGAAGCCGACGTCACGGATCAGCACGCGCCCGTGCGCCGGTGCCGCAATCGAAATGGTCCTCACCATCTCAGCGCACCTGAACGCCCCCGCGTCCGCGCCCACCCGGGCCGGGCCCCCACAGCGGCTTCGCCATCTCCCTGCTCCATCGGAGCCAGTCCGCCGACAACTCCTTCACTTTCTCGGGACGGGTCGCCGCGAGATCGCGGGTTTCGCCGATGTCCTCGGCGAGATTGAAGAGCTGAGCGCCCGACAGATCGGGCTGGCTGGTATCGGCGGCGAGTAAAGGCCCTTCCATGCTCTTCACCAGCTTCCAGGGACCTTTTCGAATCGCCATGTGCGCGAACAATCTCCAGTACAACGCCTCGTGCGGCGGCTGCTGAAGTGTGCCGGTCAAGTAGGGAAGGAGGTTTACGCCATCGAGTTTCCATTCCGGCTTCGCTTCGACGCCCGCGGCCGCGAGTGCCGTCGGCAGGACATCGAGCTGAATGATTGGCCGGGAATCGACCTGGCCCTGGGCGAGACGCCCTTTCCACCGAATGATGAACGGCACGCGGATTCCCCCTTCCCACGTCTGACGTTTCGAACCTCGCAGCGGGCCGTTGCTCGACCCGTTGATGGTCGTCCCGGCCATGATCGGGCCGCCATTGTCGCTGAAGAAGAAAACGAGCGTGCTCTCGTCGAGGCCTTCCGTCCGCAGCGCGTCGAGGGTCCGTCCGATGCCGTCGTCCATGGCTGACATCATTGCAGCGTAGGTGCGGCGCTGCGGGTCCGCGATGTCCTTGAATCTCGACAGGTACTTCTCAGTCGCGTGCATCGGGGTGTGGACCGCGTTATAGGCGAGATAAAGGAAGAACGGCCGGGACTTCTCGCGCCTGATGAACGCGACGGCACGATCGGTGAGCACGTCGGTAAGGTAGCCGCCCGCTTCGATCCGGGTGCGGCCTTCGTAGAGAGGATTGCCGCCGTTTGGGGACGATTCGAAGTACGAGTGGTCACCGCCGAGGAACCCGTAGAACTCGTCGAAGCCTCGGGACATCGGGTGAAGGTGCTCCGCGGATCCCAGATGCCACTTGCCAAGGAGCGCGGTTCGGTAGCCGGCCGCCTTCAGACGATCGGCGAGGGTCGACTCGCCTGCCGGCAGGCCGCCGTTGGGTCCGGCGTCCGCGCCCATGTTCACCTCGTGCCCGAACCGTTGCTGGTAGCGCCCGGTCAGCAGCCCCGCCCTCGTCGGGCTGCAGTGCGGTCCCGTGACGTAGGCATCCGTGAATCGAATCCCTGCTCTGGCGAGCGCGTCGATGTTTGGTGTCGGAATGTCCTTGCTGCCGTGCACGCCGATGTCGCCGTAGCCCATGTCGTCGCCGACGATCACGACGATGTTCGGCTGCCGCGTCTGGGCGGACGCGGCACAAGCCGAGACGACGATCGCCAGCGTGACACCCAGAATCTCGAATCGTCCTCGAGTCCGATGCATGGCGTCCTCCCGTTGCGGCTGGCGTGAGGGTTAGCCCGATCCCGGGCGCGCGATGCGCCGGTTCAGTCTGGCCGTTCGTGGGACACGCGAATCGCGCGAGCGGTCGGTTGTCCCGGGACTAATACCCCGCCTTCTTGTCGACGGCATTCAGCAGCGGCGCCCCGATCGAGTAGCGGCGCAGGTTCTCGACATGCAGATCGATCAACCGCGTTTGCCGATCAGGGCTATACCCTGACGTGTGAGGTGTCATCACCACGTTCTTGCAGTCGAAGATCGGGTGCGTCGAGGGCGGCGGCTCCACCGGGAACACGTCGAGCCCTGCGCCGGCGATCCATCCTTCTTTCAACGCCCGGACCAGCGCCAGGTCGTCGAACAGCATGCCGCGCGAGAGGGCCAGGAAATAGGCGGTCTTCTTCATGCTGCGGAAGACCTTCTCGTTGAACATGCGCTCGGTTGCCGGCGTGTGCGGCGCCGCGGCGACGAGCACATCCACTTGCGGGACCATCGTCATGAACCATGAGGGATCGTGCAGCTCGGCGACCGAGTCCGGCCGCGGCATCGGCTTGGCGTCGGTCCCGACGACCCGCATATCGAATCCGCAGTGCGCGCGGCGCGCGAGCGTGCTGCCAATCCCGCCCATGCCGACGATCCCCATGGTCTTGCCGGCGAGCTCGACGTGATCGGCGGATTTGGCCGTGCCGACCGGTTTCATCTCCCGCCTTGCGAACTGCGGCACGTAGTGGGTGCTGATGCCGCGCGTGAGGCAAAGAAGCATGCCCATCGCGGTTTCCGTAATCGCCGGCGCGAACGTCCGCGCCATGTTGGTCAGCGCGATCGGGCTGGTCATGAACTCGCGATCGAGGGTCTCGACGCCGGCGTTGCCCGCCTGCACCCACTTCACGTTGGTCGCGGCTGGGAGGTCGGCCCCAGTCAGGGTGCCGAAGACAACTTCCGCTTCGGGCAGCCGCTTGCGGAACTCGGCCGGCGTTTTCACGACGATCAGCTCGATGTTGGGCGCCGCGGACTTGAAGCGCTCGAGCTCGTGCGGCTCGAACGCGGTCGCGGTGAGCACCCGGATCGGCTCGGAGGATCGCCGCGCCGGCGGCTGCGCCGGCTGAGTGGCGACCACTGCCTGACGATCTTGTGCATCGACGGTCGTCGTAGCGGCCGCGGCCGCGCCGGACACCAGAAACTCGCGACGTGACGGCTGGATCTCGCGCATGGGCGCGAACCTTAGCACGAATGGCCGGTTCCGGAAGGGGTAGGTCGGCCGCGAAGCGGCCGACCTAGACGAAGCTCGCCCGAAGGGCGAGCGAAGTCTGGCTGGGTGTTCGGGACGATTTAAGCAACTGGGTTATCCGTACGGCCTGAACTGTTGGCGGCTCGATGGCGGTTGGTGAACACACCGCATAGAATCACGCGGGATGCCGAGCGCCGCGTTGCCGATGCACTACGCCACGACCAGTGATGGAGTGCGCATCGCCTACCTCAGTGTGGGCGACGGGTCGCCCCTGGTCTTCGGGTCCAATATTTTCGGCGACGCCAGCCGCTATTGTGCCTGCGACCCGCATGTTCGCGAGGTGACAGACCGACTGGCTCATCTCGGGTGGCGTGTTATTCGTTACGACCACCGCGGGATGGGCGCGTCCGACCGAAACGTGTCGGACCTGAGCCTTACCGCAAGAGTCCGCGATCTAGACGCTATCGTCCGCGCGTTGAACCTAGAGGGCTTCGCGTTGGGAGGTGTGGATATCGGCGCGGTTACAGCGGTCGCCTACGCGGTGGAGCACCCTGAGGCGGTCTCGCACCTGTTGCTGTTAAGCCCGTGGGCGTCGGGCGCACGCTATCTTCAGATCCCTGCGCTCCGTGCCGCATATTCTGCCGAGGCGCCCGGCGAGCATGAATGGCGGCTGTTCGCAAACATCCTCAGCAGCGTGGCCGCAGGATTCAAGGACCCGGAGGGCGTTCGACGACACACGGACGCGTTCCTGCAGACCACATCTCCGCATGCTCTTTCAGCGTTCAACGCCGCGAATGCGCGGATCGATATCCGCGGTCTTCTTCGGAGGGTCAAGGCCCCAACCCTTGTCACTCACGAACCGTCGTTTCCATTTGGGTCGTTCGAGCTGTGCCAGGAAGTTGCCGCAGGAATTCCACACGCGGAGTTCCTCGTCGTCAACGAGAACTCGATCGCCGGCAGGGAGCACGGCGAAAACGTCGCCGCAATTGACCGGTTCTCGCGGACCGGTACGGCGATGGCCTCGCTGCCGGCGACACCCGTCGAATCGGTTAAGCCGTCGTATGTCGATACGTTAACGTCGCGCGAGATCCAGGTGCTTCGGCAGGTGGCCAATGGAGCGACGAACAAGGAAATCGCGGCCGACCTAGGTGTTGCGGTGTCGACGATCGAACGACACCTGGTGAACCTGTATGCGAAGCTCGGTGCACGCGGGCGCGCCGAAGCGATCGCGTTCGCTGTCCGGAACGGAGTGGGACGTCCTTCGTAAGAGAGAAGCTTCTACAAGGTTTCCCTCATCGGCCTGAAGGCGTTCAAGGATGGCGAAGCCAACGTCGACCCGCTAGAGTTCGTACCGATGGGAGCTCAGACCTCCAGACCTTGGATGACCCGAACCGGGTGGGTTCTCACCGGGCTCACCGCTGCGAACATCATTCTCGACAGTTTCGGGAAGTTCTTTCCGCCGGCACTTCTCCTCGAGGAAATCCATCGACTTGGGGAGCAGGAGATTCCGCTGGTTCCTTTGGGCATTCTGCAACTCACCGTCGGAGTGCTGTATCTGATTCCGAGAACCTCAATTCTCGGCGCGATTCTGATGACCGGTTTCCTGGGCGGTGCGGAGGCGATTCAGATACGCGTGAGTGGCAGCGGAGCCTTTCTGACCATGCTCCCGCTGTTGCTGGGACTGCTGGCTTGGGGTGGGATCTGGCTGCGGGACGAGAGACTACGGAACCTAATCCCGTTGAGGGCTCCGCTACTCAAACCCGAAGTCACTACCCCGACCCCGACGTAATTTCTTCCGGTTCCAGTACCGAGAAGCTGTGCCGTCTTTCAGCGTTGCGGAAAACGCGTCAGGGATTCGAACCGCCCTGATCTCCGCAACTGTGTGACGACGCTAGGGGTGCGCGACAGGCATTTCGGCAACGGCCGACGCGCGATCGACGGGGTCGGTTCGAAACGCTCTGAAATGCCTCTCGTATGCGGAGTTCTGAGGTTTTTCGGGAATTGGCTGGGAGGCAGGGATTCGAACCCCGATAATGTGGTCCAGAGGCGGTGAATGGGTTCCGGTCCGTGCCGGTCCGCTCCGTTTTGTTGCCGGTCTCCGCGTTACTGATTCATTGGCCTCCCCTACGTTCTGCTTTGTTCACGCACAAGATGTCTCATCGTGTCTCAGGCTCCGAAGGAAACCTGGTCGGGCCATGCTTTAAGCCCCGCTCGTCCTGCCGCCTCCCACAGCTGCTGATCGAACGTCGCCAGGATGATCTCATGACCAATCGATTGCTGCCACGTCAGAGCCGACGCGAGTTGGACAGCGTCGTAGCCACGCAAGCCCTGCTCCCAGGCCAGCCTCTCGGCTCGCTCCACCACGGCTTCCGTGACCGGCACGCGCACGAGATCCGGCCAATCTCCCGCGAACCTTCGTTGGGCGTTCCGCGCAAC
>Ga0207428_10001196_pt1 | contig 27877 bp, 27 predicted proteins | sample RhiMethybrSRZTD1_FD_187600 | JGI IMG/M metagenome (GOLD analysis project Ga0207428, IMG submission 187600) | Populus rhizosphere microbial communities from Tennessee, USA - Rhizosphere MetaG P. TD hybrid SRZTD1 (SPAdes) (version 3) | ecosystem: Host-associated > Plants > Roots > Rhizosphere >...
CGTACACGTTCGACGGCTCGGGCCTCGGGGAGCTCGAGATCGAGACGTTCTCCGCCGACCAGCTGAGGCTCACGGTTAGGGGCGTCGGCGTGCACCCCGGCACCGCCAAGGGCCGTCTCGTCAACGCGATCAAGCTGCTCGCCGACGTCGTCGCGGCGCTCCCGCGGGACACGCTGTCGCCCGAGACGACCGAGGGCCGCGAGGGGTTCGTCCATCCCGGCCGGATCACGGGCAGCGCCTCGAGCGCGACGCTCGTGCTCATCGCGCGTGACCACGACGATGCGAAGCTCGCGGAGCACGTGGCGCTCGTGCGACGGCTCGCCGCCGAGGTGGTCGGGCGGGAGCCGCAGGCGTCGTTCGAGCTCGAGGTCGAGGAGCAGTACCGCAACATGCGCAGCGTGCTCGACCGTCATCCGGAGATCGTCGCCGCGGCCGAGACCGCGATCCGCCGCGCCGCGGTCGAGCCGGTGCACAGCATCATCCGCGGCGGCACCGATGGCGCGCGGCTCACGGAGCGCGGGCTGCCGACGCCGAACCTCTTCACCGGCGGCCAGGACTACCACTCGGTGCGCGAGTGGGCCTCCGTCCAGGACATGGCCGCCGCCGCCGCGACGGCGGTCGAGCTGATCCGGCTCTGGGGCGAGACCTCGGACGTGGGCTCTGCCCGCGTCCGCCCTGGCTAGCCAACGCGTCCGAGGACGCGGGCAAAGCCCACGGCTCTACTGCGCATGCACCTCGCAGCCGAGCCACTCGTGCCCGAACCTGCGCATCTCGTCGATCACCGGCTGGAGGGCGGCACCCTTCCCGGTCAGCTCGTACTCGACGCGGGGCGGGGACTCGGCGTAGCTGCGGCGGACGACGATGCCCTCGGCCTCGAGCCAGCGCAGGCGCTCCGCGAGCGTTCTCGGGCTGATTCCGGCGCACGCGTGCTCGAGCTCGGTGAACCGGCGGGGGCCCTCGGACAGGTCGTGGACGATCAGGACGGTCCACTTCGACCCGACGATCTCGCTCGCCGCCGCGACCGAGCACTCTCCCGCCTCGTGGACGGGAAGCATCGTCCGGGTCGACTCGGCCTGCGTGGCCATGTGACGAAGTGTACGGAGCATCCCGGCGAGGTGGTGTTCGGATTTCCGTACGACGTCGTCAGTCCCACGGTGGTGGGTTGTGCACCCACCGGCCGCCGACCATCGTCGCGACCACCCCGATCTCCGCGAGCTCGCCCGCCTCGCAGGTCAGCGGGTCGCGGTCGAGCACGACGAGGTCGGCGAGCCTCCCGGGAAGGAGAGTGCCGCGGCGCCGCTCGTCGCCTGCCAGCCAGGCAGGCGCGACAGTCGTGGCGTGGAGCGCCTGCTCGACCGTGACCGCCTCGTCCCCGCGCCACGGCGGCCGCTCGTCGATCGTCCGTCGCACCCCGGCCGCGATCCCGGCGAGGGGATCCAGCTCCTCGACCGGCGCATCGGAGCCGTTCGCGACGACCGCGCCGCTCGCGACGAGCGAGCGGAACGCGTAGGTGCCGGCGAGCCGCTCCCCCCAGAATCGCTCCGCGAGGTCGCGGTCGGAGGGCGCGTGGCTGAACTGGACGGAGCAGGCGACGCCGAGCTCTGCGAAGCGGGGGAGGTCGGCGGGGTCGAGGCACTGCGCGTGCTCGACTCGTTGCCTGAGGCCGAGCGGCTGCCAGACGTCGCGCGTCGCCTCGAACGCGTCGAGGGCGTCGCGGTTGGCGCGGTCGCCGATCGCGTGCACGGCGACCGGCCATCCGGCCGCGGCGGCGGCGCGGACGATCTCCTGGAGCTCCTCGCCGCTCGTGATCACGACGCCGCTCCCGTCGAGCATCCAGGCGGTCTGCGAGCCGAGGGTCCCGTCCATGAACGCCTTGAGGTAGCCGAGCCGCAGGTAGTCGTCGCCGACCCGGGAACGGATGCGCAACGCCGTGAGCTCGCCGACCCGCTCGTGCGGGAGCGACTGCCAGACGCGCAGCGTGAGCCTGTCGCGCTCGTGGATCCGGGCGAAGATCGCGTTCGCGCCGAGCCAGCCGTCCTTGTCGTGGATCGCCGCGACGCCGCGGCTGTTCGCGACCTTGATCCCCTCGCGGGTGGCCTCCACCCACTCGTCCTCCGTCACCGTGACGAACCGCTCGCGGAAGCGCCAGGCGGACTCCTCCCTGAGGATCCCCGTCGGCTCGCCCGCGCCGTCGCGCTCGACGACGCCGCCCGGCACCTCGAGCTCGCCGTCCGCCCGGGCCAGCGCGGCGCTGTTGAGCCAGAGCGAGTGGTAGTCCTTCGACCAGAGCGCCGCTGGAGCCTCGCCGGTCACGGCGTCGAGCACTTCCCGCGTCGGATGCTCGGCCCAGAGGGCATCCCGCCAACCCGTCCCGCGGAGCCAGGTCCCGTGGCGGGGGTGGGAGGAGATGCGCGCGAGCGCCTCGTCGAGGGAGGCGACGCCGTCCAGCTGGACGTCCCGGCGCGCGAGCGACCAGGTGGGGAAGTGGACGTGCGAGTCGGTGAACGCCGGCAGGACGCAGCGCCCACGGAGATCGACACGGTCCGGTGTGGGCAGCGCCTGCTCGTGCGCCCCCACGCCGCCGACGATCGTGTCGCCCGCGATGGACAGCGCCGCGCTCGTCGGGAGCGACGGGTCCATCGTGCGGATCACGCCGTTCGCGAGGATCACGTGGCCAGCGTAGAGCCTCCGGCCGGGGCGGGAGACCGGCACCGGAGCGCTACGATCGAACGGATCGCTTGAGCTTCGACCGCCCGCTCGCGCTCCTCGCCCTCGCGCTTCTGCCCGCGATCGTCGTCGGCTTTGTGCTCATGCGCAGGCGCCGCACGCGCTACGCCGTCCGGTTCACGAACCTCGAGGTGCTGCGCGGCGTCACCCCGCGGCTGTCGAGCCGGCGGGAAGCTGCGGTCGGCGGTCTCCTGCTCGCGGTGCTCGCGCTGCTCTGCGTCGCCCTCGCCCGACCGCATGTGAACCGCGTCTCGCCGGTCGAGAACGCGACCGTGGTCCTCGTCGTCGACACCTCTCGCTCGATGCTCGCGGGGGACATCACCCCGTCGCGCCTCGAGGCCGCCAAGGCGGCGGCGCGCACCTTCCTCGACCGCGTGCCCGATCGGCTCCGCGTCGGTCTCGTCACGTTCGCGGGAGAGCCCACCGTCGCCGCCGTCCCGACGCACGACCGCGCCCTCCTCCACGCGTCGGTCGACGCGATCAACCCGTTCCAGTCGGGCGGGGGCGGCACCGCCATCGGTGACGCCCTTGCGCGCTCGGTCGAGCTCGCGCGCGAGTCGTTCCGCGAGCGAGGCGGAACCGAGGCTCCGTCGACCGGGACCGTCTCCGGCGTGACGATCCTGTTCCTCTCCGACGGACGCCAGTTCCGCGGCATTCTCCCGCCCGAGGCGGGCGCGGCGCTGGCCAAGCGCGCCGGGATCCCCGTCTACACCGTCGCGCTCGGCACCGACGATCCGAGCGAGCAGGCCGGCGTGTTCGGCTTCGCGCAGACGCCCGACCGCGAGACCCTGCGTGCGATCGCGAAGACGACCGGCGGCGAGTACTTCGCGGCCCGCTCGGCCGGCGCGCTTTCGGCGGCGTACGACGACCTCGGCTCGCGGCTCGGCCGGGCGAAGCAGCGGACGGAGGTGACGTTCCTCGTCGTCGCCGTCGCGGCGCTCGCGCTGACCGGCGCTGTGCTCCTGTCGAGGCTCTGGGCTCCCGCGCTGCCGTAGCAACCATCTACGTGAAGCCGAGGCACGTCACCGTGCGCGTGGCGGTGTTGTTGCCCTCGTCCGACTCCGTCACGAGCCTTGTCTCGTCGGCGTTCGCGACGATCGTGCCGCTCGTGCACGCATACGTTCGCGTCACCGACTGACCCGGTCCGAGCGCGGGGATCGTGAACGAGCCCACGCCTCTGACGAGGACGATCGAGGTTCCGGCAGGCGCCTCGCCGGCGTTGGTGACCGTGACGCTCGTGCTCGCGAGGACGGCGACGAGATCGGGCAACGACGCGATCACCGTCCACCGCGCGACGGCGGGAGCGCCGACATTGCCCGCGGCGTCGGTCGCGCGCACTGCGAGCGAGTGGTCGTCGACCCCGGCGTCCTCGACCGTGTGCGGGCTCGCACAGGGAGCGAATGGCGTGTCGTCGTAGGAGCACTGGAACGAGACGGACTGCTCGCTCGCCGTGAACTCGAATCGGGCCGTGCGTGAGGTCGAGCTCGGCGGAGGGCCGGCCGTGAAGCTCACGTCCGGTGCGAGCGTGTCGGGCGGAGGCGGTGGCGCCGTCGTCTCCGTCGGGGTCGTAGGGATCGGCGTGGCGGTGACCGTGGCCGCCGTGGTGGCTGCAGCTGGTGGCGACGTGCGCTTCGGCTTCGGCTTCGGCGTCGCCGGAGCGCGAGGCTGTGTCGTGGCCGCGTGACTCTGCGCGCTCGGCGTCGCTGCGACCGTCGGCTGCGTGGCCGTCGGCGCGGGGACGGACGCCGCCGAGGTCGTTGTCGTCGTTGTCTTCGCCGTCTTCGCGGCCTGGGTCGGGGGAGGCGCCGCCGTGCGGGGTCTCGTCGGCGTCGGCACCGCCGTCGCGGTCGGCGGGGCCGGCGCGGAGACGGTGGTCGGCGCGGGAGCTGCAGCGCGCGTCGTCCGCCCGAGGAGCGTCGCCGTGCCGACGCCGCTCGCGACGAGCAGCACGGCGGCGCCCGCTGCGACGACGACCGCCGTCGTGCCCCGCGGACGCCCGAGCCTTGTGAACCGTCCCGCCGGACGCCAGTACCCGGCGCGCTCGAGCTCTCGCTCGGTCGACTCGCGCGCCTCCTCGGTCGACATCCCGAGCGGGGGGAGGAGCAGCGCCCGGTAGCGCCGCTTGGCCTCGCGCATGTCCACGAGCGCTGCCTGGCAGCGCTCGCAGCCCTCGAGGTGCGCGAGCGTCGTGTCGAGCTTCGGCCCGCGGAGCTTGCCGTCGAGGTGCTGCGAGAGCAGCGGCAGGAAGGCGCGGCACTCCTCCGGCAGGCTCTCCGGGTCGACCTGGACGAGGCGAAGCTCGGTCCGCAGCCGCTCGCGGGCACGGAACACGAGCTGCGCGACGGCGTTCTCGTTGAGCCCGACGAGCTCGCCGATCTCGGCGTAGGAGCGATCCTCGAGCTCGCAAAGCGCGAGCACCAGGCGCTGGCGCGGATCGAGCCGCGCGTTCGCGACGCGGACCTCCTCCTGCTGGCGGTGGAGGAGCGCGCTCCGCTCGGGGTCGTCCTCGATCGCGGTGGGCAGGTCGGGCTCGGGCACGTCGGCCGTCGGCTCCGCCCGCTTCGCGCGCTCGACCTGCTTGAGGAACAGGTTCTTCTCGGTCGCGAACAGGTAGGCGGCGAGGTCGACCCGGTCGGGGTCGAGCCGGTCGAGCGCGGGGAGCGCCCGGACGAACGTCTCCTGCACGAGGTCGTCGGCGTCGTGCGCGTTCCCGGCGAGGCGGTAGCCGAACGCCCGCAGGCGGGGCTGATACTCCGCGTACAGCTCCTCCCAGGCGCTTCGGTCGCGGGCCTGGAGGCGCCGCACGAGCCCGGCGTCAGTCCGCGTCGGCGCGACCGCCATCGTCCTCATCCTGACGCGTGCGGAGGAACTCGTCGAACGCCGCGTGGGCCGCGAGGAGCCGCTCGAGGGCGGCGATGCCCTCGGCGGCCCACTCGTGGAGCCACGCCTCGTCGACCGAGATCGTGGTCGTGTCTCTGCGCTCGGCCATCAGGCGACCTCGACGTCCACGGTCGCGTAGACCCGGAACTCGAGGCTGTGCTCGGTGGTCTCGAAGATCGCGTACGCGTCGTGGCCGGCCGGGAGTGCGGTGCCGTACCCGGGCGGCAGCGAGCCGTCCGCGACGAACGCCTCGGCCAGATCGAGGTGCGTCGTCGCCGACGACTGCCAGTCGCTGCCGATCGGCGGCCCGGCCTCGCGCGGGCAGCGCGAGAGCCGCTGCCAGTCGCATTCCACGCCGCCCGCCTGCAGCTCGAGCTGCTTCAGCCCGTCCACCGAGACCGTCGTCCAGACACCGGGACGGGTCGTGCCGGGCATCCGCGGCGCGAACGTCGTGCCGGAGTCGATCCGCCGGAAGCCCATCGTCCAGAAGTCGTCGCCCTGGGCGAGGAGGTCGAGGTCGATCTCGCCGGCGTTCGAGCCGTTGTCGGCGTCGTCGATGATCCGGATCGCGTGGACGGTGACGGTCGCCTCGGCCGAGCGGGTGCGGAACGTCCCGTGCTCGCTCCGGAGATGCCCGTCGGCGTCCGTCGCCTTCGCGGTTACCGTGTAGCGGGTGCCGGTGAGCAGCCCGTCGAGCGTCGTCTCGAAGCTCGTCCTGCCCGCGCCGGTCGCGACGCCGCGCTGGTCGAGCAGTCGCCCGGAGGCGTCCCGCGCGACGAGCAGGACCTGGAACGTCACGGGGACGGTGGCCCGCAGCTGGAGGCGCGCGCGGCCCGGCACCTGCGGGTCGCTCGTCAGCGTCCCGCGCTCGAGGCAGTCGGCCTTGCAGCCGAGCCCCGCGGAGAGGCCGACGTCCGGCAGGTCGACCGCGACCTTCACCTTCCGCGTCGTGAAGGTGCCGGAGCGGGTCTCGAGATGTCCCTGCACGTCGCGGGCGTGGACGACGATCCGGTAGGTCGTCTCGGGCCGGAGCCCCGGGACCATGACGGTCCGGAGCGTGCGGAACGGCGGCACGACCACGTCGTGCGGCGCTGGGCTGCCTGCGGCGATCCCGAGCTCCGCGCCGACGGGCGCCGTCTCGACGGTGACCGACGCCGGCACGCTCGTCCTGATCTCGACGCTCGCCGACGAGGCGGTCGGCGTGACGAGCGCGGACTGGATGCACGAGGGAGAGCAGCCGGAGCCTGCCCTGAGGACAGGCCCGCCTGCGGTGGCGGCAGCGGCGAGCGCGCAGGAGGCGAGCGATGCGGCGAGGACGGTGCGGACGAAGCGGGTCATCTGGGTCTCCTTCGTTCCCGGCGGCACGGTGCCGCCGTTCACGAGGGAAACCCTCGACCCCGCGATTCCTTACGGGCGTGGTGGAGGCCGGGGACCGGCCGTCGTCAGCCGATCCCCGGGCACCCCCCTCACCCAGCCGGAACGATGTTCTGGTTCACCTGGAAGACGTTCTCCGAGTCGTACTGCTTCTTCACCTGCTGGAGCCGCGGGTAGTTCGAGCCGTACGTCGCCTTGACGCGGCCCTCGCCCTCGTCGTCCATCATGAAGTTGACGTAGCCCGCGCCCGCCGCGTACGGCCGGAGCGCCTCGGAGTAGCCGCGGGTCCAGTCGCGGACGGCGTCCGCGTTCGCGGGATCCGGGTCGCAGCCGATGAAGACCTGCGACCACGTCGCGTCGCGGTACGCCCACGCGGTGTCCTCGGTCTTCACGTCCTGCACCGCCCCGTCGATCGGGTAGAGGTGCGAGCCGGCCTTGAAGCCCGGCATGCGCTCGTTCCACTCGCGGTTCAGGACGACGGCCTCGTCCGGGATCTCGCGGACGAAGTCGCCGCGCCAGTACCACTGGTCACCCGGGCCGTAGAGCCCGTCGAACGCGCCGTTCAGCGCCGCGATCGGCATGCGCTGCACGCCGTGGATGAGCGGCTCCGCGAGCGAGAGCATCGGCGCCATCGCGGCCTCCGCCTCCTCGTCCGAGGCGTCGATGCACCAGACGATGCCGCAGACCTTGCGGAGGTGGAACTGCTCCGGGAACGCCTCCGCCACGGGCGGGATCGTGTGGTAGTTGAAGAAGCCGACCACGTTGCGCGGAGCCGACGGCAGCCACTCGCGGTAGGCCTTGAGCAGTTCGTCCGCGTCCTCGATCGCCCAGAACGTCGGCCCCCCGACGATCGTCTCGAGCGGGTGCGCCTGGAACGTGAACTCGGTGGCGACGCCGAAGTTGCCGCCGCCGCCTCGGATCGCCCAGAACAGGTCCGGGTGCTCGTCGGCGCTGGCGGTGACCTGCGTGCCGTCGGCGAGGACCAGCTTCGCGGAGAGCAGGTTGTCGACCGTGAGGCCGTGGCGCCGCGCCAGGTAGCCGTGGCCGCCGCCGAGCGTGAGGCCCGCGACGCCGGTGGACGAGATGATCCCCGTCGGGACGGCGAGATTGTGCGGCCCGGTCGCGGCGTCGACCTCGCCCCAGACGGCTCCCGCGCCCACGCGGACGGTCCGCGTGCCGGGGTCGACGCTGATCGCCTTCATCGGCGAGAGGTCGATGACGAGCCCGTCGTCGACGCTCGCGAGGCCCGCGCCGTTGTGCGCGCCGCCGCGCACGGCGATCCTCAGGCCCTGGTCGCGGGCGAAGCGGATCGCGGCCGCGACGTCGTCGGCGGTCTCGCAGCGCGCGATCAGCGCGGGCCGCTTGTCGATCATCGCGTTGAAGAGCGTCCGTGCCTCGTCATAGCGCGGGTCGTCGGGGCCGATCAGGCGATCGCCGAACGCCGGAAGCGCTGCGCGCGCGCTCTCGAGCGCGGAGATGGTCGTGCTCATGCGTCCTCCTCCTTCGTCGTTCTCTCGGTCGCCCGAGGGTAGGAGGCCGCATCCCCGCTGTCATGACCGAGCCTGACCGACTTTCGACAGGGCGTGGAATGCGCAATGATCAAGATTGATCACTCGATGAGCACCGGCACCCCTCTTCCGGGCCCGCTCCGGTTCTCGCCCGCGTTCGCTTTCGCAGGCCGCGCGCAGGAGCGTGCCACCCTCCGCGCCCTCGTTCCCCGCTCCGCGGGAGAGGGCCGGCGGGCCGCGTTCGTCGCGGGTGAGCCCGGGTCGGGCAAGAGCCGCCTCGTGCGCGAGCTCGCGCGCGACGTCGCCGACGAGGGCGCCACCGTCCTCTACGGCGACTGCGACGGCGTCGTCGGCTTCCCGTACGGGCCCTTTGCGAGCGCGCTCGAGCACCTGGTGCGCCAGATCGACCCGGACGTCCTGCGCGCGAGCCTCGGGCCGAGCGGCGGCGAGCTCGTGCGGCTCATGCCGGATCTTCCCGCCCGCCTCGGCGAAGTGCCCGTTCGTGCGCCTGCGGACGTCGACACCGAGCGGCACCGCCTCCACACGGCGGTGACCGAGCTGCTCGTCGCGGTCAGCGTCGAGCAGCCGCTGCTCCTCGTCCTCGAGGACGTGCACTGGGCGGACACGTCGACGCTCCAGCTGATGCGCCATCTCGTGCGGAACGGCGCCGATGCCCGGATGCTGCTCGTGGCGACGTTCCGCGACGCCGAGACCGACTTCAAGGCGGAGCTCGCCGAGGCGCTCGTGGACGTCTACCGGACCGAGGGTGTCGTGCGCCTACGGCTCGACGGCCTCTCCGAGAGCGAGATCGCGGAGTTCGTCCGGCTCTCCGCGGGTGTCGAGCCGAGCCCCGGGCTCGTCACCGCGATCGAGGAGCTGACGGGCGGCAACGCGTTTCTCGTCACCGAGCTCTGGCGCGAGCTCGTCGGCTCCGGCGCCGTGGAGACGACACCGTTCGGCGTGCGTCTCACACGCGTCACGGGCGAGCTCGGCGTCCCGACGACCGTGCGCGAGGTCGTCGACCAGCGTCTCGCGCGGCTCTCGCCGGAGACGATCGAGGTGCTCGAGCTGGCGGCCGTGATGGGGGCGGACTTCGAGCTTGACACCGTGCGCCGCGCCTCGAGCGGGCGGGAGGAGACGCTCGTCGAGGCGCTCGAGGAGGCGGTGCGCAGCGGGCTGCTCGTCGAGGAGCCCGGGCTCGGCCTCTCGTACCGGTTCGCCCACGAGCTCGTGCGCCGGGCCGTGGACGACCGCGCCTCCGCCGCGCGCCGTGCGGAGCTCCACCTCCGCGTCGCGGAGGCGCTCGAGCGTGGGCACTCGGGCGGGGACAGCCGCGCGGTGCTGGCGGCGCTCGCGCACCATTTCGCGGCCGCGGCGCCGGTGGGGGGCACGGACCGGGCGGTCTCGTACAACCTGCTCGCGGCCGAGTCGGCGATCGCGGCGCTCGCGTACGAGGAGGCGCAGGAACGTCTCGAGACGGCCCTCGAGCTGGGCGTCCACGACTCGCACGAGCGAGGCGCGGTGATGCTGCAGCTGGGCGACGCCTGCCATCGCGCCGGCCACGCCGATGCGGCGCTGGACGCGTTCTCGCGCACTGCCGAGCTCGCGCGCTCGCTCGGCGACGCTTCGCTGCTCGCGCGGGCTGCGATCGGGTTCGAAGAGGCCTGCTGGCGGCCGGCCATCCATGACGCGGGCTCGATCGACCTGCTGGAAGAGGCGGTCACGGCGCTGCCGGGCGACGACTCGGAGCTCCGCGCCCGCGCGCTCGGAGGGCTCGCGCGCGCCCTCGACTTCCGCGGCGACTCCGCGGCCTCCGCCGTCGCGAGGGACGAGGCGATCGGGATGTCGCGACGGCGAGGTGACCGGCGGACGCTCGGAGAGATCCTCGCGATGGCGTACTGGGCGCGCGGCTCGAGCATGAACGAGGAGGTCAACCGCATGCTCCTCGAGGCCCGCGCGATCGGTCACGAGCTCGACGACGACCTCGTCCTGGGCGAGGCGGTCGCCTGGCTCGTGCCGTCGTACGTCGTCCTCTGCGACCACCACGCGGCCCGCGACGCGCTCGCGGAGCTGTTCGAGGTCGCCCAGCGCGTGGGTCAGCCGTTCAAGTTCCACGTCGCCGAGCACTACGCGAGCGCGCTCGCGCTGAGCGACGGCAACGTCGCCGAGGCGGAGGCCGCGGCCGAGCGGTCGCGCGAGTGGGGGAGCCTCCTCACCGGCCGGGACGCGTCGGGCTCGTACGGCATCCAGATGTTCGGCATCCGCCGCGAGCAGGGCCGGCTGCCCGAGCTCGCGCCGGTCGTGCGCCTGCTCGCGGGCCAGTCGCACGAGGGCGCCTGGCGGCCCGGTCTCGCGGCTGTCCTCGCGGAGCTCGGCATGGAGAGCGAGGCGCGGCGCGAGGTCGACGGGATCCTCGCCGACGGGCTCGGCGCCATGCGTCCGTCGCTCTGGCTCGCGTCGCTCGTCTACCTCGCAGACGCGTGCGCGAGGCTCCGTGACGAGCGGTGCGCCGCGGCGATCTACCCCGAGCTCGCGCACTATGCGGGCGCGAACGTGATGATCGGCCACCTCGTCGCCTGCTACGGGGCGATGGACCGCTACCTGGGCACCGTGGCCTCGGTTCTCGGCGACTGGGATGCGGCGGAACGGCATTTCCACGACGCGATCGCCCTGAACACGAGGCTCGGCGCGCGCACCTGGCTCGCGCACACCGCGTTGGCGTACGCGCAGATGCTCCTTGCCCGCGGAGCGGGCGACGACCGCTCGCACGCGCGGCACCAGCTCGGCGCCGCGCTGGGGCTCGCCCAGGGCGCAGGCCTGCCCGCGCTGCTCCGCCGCGCGACCGAGCTCGGGACAGGCGCCGAGCCCGCCGCGCCGAGCCTGCCCGACGGCCTGAGCGCGCGGGAGCACGAGATCCTCGTCGAGCTCGCCCGCGGGCGCTCGAACCGGGAGATCGGGCGCCGGCTGCACATCAGCGAGCACACGGCCGCAAACCACGTGCGCTCGATCCTGCGTAAGACCGGCTGTGCGAACAGGACCGAAGCAGCGGGCTATGCTCTCCGCCGAGGGCTGGTCCCAACAGAGGTCTCCCCGTAGGAGCGTCGCCGTGCCCCTGTACGTGATCGAGCGCAAGTTCGCGGATCGTCTGGAGCTGACGGGCGACGACGTCCGCGCGATCGACGCGATCAACGGCGAAGAGGGCGTCGACTGGCTCTTCTCCTTCATCTCGGCGGACAAGCTCCGCACCTACTGCCTCTACGAGGCGCCGACACCGGACGCGATCTTCGAGGCGGCCCGGAAGGCCAACATCCCGGCCGACAAGATCGTCGAGGTCGACCGCTTCGTGCCTGCCGAGCTGCGCTGAGCGGCGCTCGTCCGGCCGTACACTGCCGCCGTGCCCTGGGACGAGCTCAGCGACGAGCAGCGCGAGCTGCGAGACCTCGTGCGCACGCTCGCGCGCGAGCGGATCGCGCCGCGCGCTGCCGAGATCGACGCGAGCCACGAGTTCCCGTGGGACGTCGTCGAGCTCTTTCGCGAGCAGGGCGTCTTCGGGCTGCTGTTCGACGAGGAGGTCGGCGGCACCGGCACGGGCACGCTGCTCGCGCTGATCGCGATCGAGGAGGTCTCGAAGGTCTGTGCGACGAGCGGTCTGATCCTCGCCGTGCAGGAGCTGGGCTCGCTCGGGCTGAAGCTCGACGGCTCGCCCGAGCAGCGGGCGGCGTGGCTCCCGCGGCTCGCCTCGGGGGAGGTGCTCGGCGCCTACGCGTTGACCGAGGCGGGCTCCGGCTCGGACTCGGCCGCGATGCGGACGACGGCGAGGCTTGAGGGCGACGAGTACGTGCTCGACGGCTCGAAGCGGTTCATCACGAACGCAGGCGTCGCGGGGCTGTACACGGTCTTCGCGAAGACGGACCCCGACGCGGGGCACGCGGGAATCAGCGCGTTCCTCGTCGAGGCAGGCACGCCGGGGTTCGAGGTCGCGCGGCTCGAGGAGAAGCTGGGGATCGCGGGCTCGACGACCGGCGAGCTCGTCTTCGACGGCTGCCGGGTGCCCGCGGCGAACCTGCTCGGCGACGAGGCCGCCGGCTTCAAGCTCGCGATGCGGATCCTCGACCGCTCGCGCCCGGGCGTCGCCGCGCAGGCCCTCGGGATCGCGCAGGGTGCGACCGACTACGCGCTCGAGTACGCCCGCACGCGCGAGACGATGGGCCAGCCGATCGCCGAGCACCAGCTGATCGCCGCGAAGCTCGCCGACATGGACACCGCCTGCGAGGCGGCGCGGGGTCTGCTCTACCGGTTCGGACGGATGGTCGACGCGGGCGTCCCCGAGGCGGAGCTGACGAAGGCGTCCGCGATGGCGAAGCTCATGTGCGGCGATGTGGCGATGGAGGTCACCACCGAGGCCGTGCAGATCCTCGGTGGCTACGGCTACGTCAAGGAGTACCCGGTCGAGCGCTTCATGCGCGACGCCAAGATCACGCAGATCTACGAGGGCACGCAGGAGGTGCAGCGCCTCGTGATCGCGCGGGAGATGCTCAGAGAATCGCGCGCGTTCCTGCTGGCGGGCGTCGCCTGAGGAGCCTCCGGCCTCGTCGTCGAGCCTGACGCGTCAGACGACGGCCGGCGTCGAAGCGGCCGCGGCCGCGGGCTTGCTCTCCCAGTAGCGGTTGAGCGCGCCCTGGACCTTGATGAACCAGACGAAGATTCCGACGAGCGGCAGCAGCATCCAGAGACCCGTCCAGCCCGTGAACGGCGCGGGACGGCCGTCCGCCTGGAACATCTTCCCGACCTCGGAGGGGATCAGGAACCAGGTGATCGGCGAGATGAGGATGTAGATGACGAGGCCGAGGACGCCCCCGACGCCGATGCCCGAGTGCTCCTTCACCTCGTCCTGTGTCTTGAAGACCCAGTAGAGGCTGTAGATGCCGAGCGTGACGATGAAGATCAGGATCGCGAAGCCGATGCCGCGTGGATGCCCCAGAGGGCCCGAGGTGGATGCCTGCGTGCTCATGGCATGCTCTTCGCCGCGCCCGGTGACGCTTCCTTCCCCAGCACGTCACGGGCGACCGGCGGATAGAGCGCGCTGACGCCGTCCACGTAGCGGGCAAGCGTGTCGGCGGTCCCCGCGTCGTGGAGCTCGAGCACGTTCTCGGCGTTCCGCTCGCCCGAGCGCGAGAAGTTGAACGAGCCGACGAACGACACGTCGTCGCAGACGACGACCTTCGCGTGCATGAAGTCCTGCACGCCGTCGGGCGACCACGGTGTCGATCGCTTCGCGGCGAACGAGGCGCGCGCCACGATCGCCTCGAGCAGCGGCGTCTTCCAGGCGCTCGCCTCGTTGCGCGCCCACTGTCGCAGGACGTCCTCGGTCTGCGTCTCGTCGAGCACGCCGCGCACCTCGCAGCGCCGCTCGTTCACGACCTCCGCGAGCGTGCCGAGGATCGGGCCGGCGGTGAGCACGGGCGAGGCGATCCGAATGCGCCGCCGCGCGCGGCCGATCGCCTTCGCGACCCGGTGCGAGAGCGCGTCGCCGTGGCCGGGCGTGAACCAGGGCCGCACCTCGACGCCGTCCTCGAGCTCGACCGGTCGCGGCTCCACGGTGCCCGTCCCCTCTACCGTGCCCCGCTCCCAGAGCTCGTCGAACGCGAGGGAGAACGCAAATGCGAGCGGCTCGGAGCCGAGCACGCGGACGACGACGTTCTCCTGGCGCGTCCACGAGTCCTCCGTCCAGTTCATCGACCCCGTCCAGACGTCCCGCCCGTCGCGCACGCAGAACTTGTGGTGCATCAGGTCGGGGATCCCGGCGATCCCTCGAGTCTCGACCGGCAGCGCCTCGATCGCGTCCGGGCTCGCCTCCGGGGGCGGGGGGACGGGGATCGGACCGGGGTGGTCGACGTCGAACAGCAGCCTGACGCCGACACCGCGCTGGTGGGCGGCGAGCAGCGCGGCGAGGACGAGCGCGCCCGAGTCGCTCTCGAGGCGCACGTCGTAGAGCGCGAGGTCGAGGCACTCGCGGGCGTCGTTCAGGAAGGTCGCGATTTCCCCCGCGACCTCGCGGGCCGCCTGCCCGCCGTCTGTCAGCGTCCTCAACTCGATCGGCACGTCAACCGGCGCGTGCGCAGGACGTTGCCATCGAAGTCAAGGGTACGCGTCGCACGGACGGTCAGCCGCAAGGGGGTACCCCTGCCGAGCGGCGACTCGGCAGGGGTCCCCCGCGGTTCTCAGCTGGGCGTGATCATCCCGAAGAGCCCGTGCGACTCCTCGTCCGGGCCTGCGGTGAAGAACAGCTGGTCCGGCGTGCCGTTCGAGCCGGCGTTGCCGAACTCGAGCGCCCAGAGCCCGTCGATCACGAGCTTCTGGCCGGAGGCGTCGCGGAGCGTGCCCCGGTGCTGGAAGCCACTGCCGGTCTCCTCGTAGGCGTTGATCTGTCCGTCGCCGAAGTTGCCGACGAGCAGGTCTCCGGCGAACCGGCCGAACGAGGCCGGGGCCAACGCGAGACCCCAGGGCGCGTTCAGCTGGCCGTGCTGCGCGACGCGCTCGAGCAGGTTCCCGGCAAGGTCGTATGCGTCGACGAAGCCGCGTCCCTGGCCGGCCTGCTCGTCCTCGGCGTCGGCGTCCTGCTTGGCGTACGAGACGAACACACGCGAGCCGATCGTCTGGATGCCGAACGGGGCGTAGCCCGCGGGCAACATCGGGTCGACGAACGCACCCGCAGGCGTGACGTCCTGCCAGGCGCCGTCGAAGACGTCGACCCGCGCATTGTGAAAGTCGGCCGCGTACAGCAGCGGATGACCCGGCGTGGGCTGTGCGATCGCGAGCCCCTTGTAGATGGCGCCGGGCTGCCCGTGCGCGGTGACGAGCGCGGCCGCCGAGCCGCCTCGCCAGGCCCGGATCATCCCGTCCTCGCTCGAGAAGACGAAGTTCGCAGGGGCAAGCGTCGTCGGGCTGACCGTGGTGCCGACGAGGAAATTGTCGGCAACGCCGGCGAACACCGCACCGGTCGGGCCGCCGTCGACGCCGACGACGAGCGGGTTGACCGTGATCGCGCCTGTGGTCGCGTTGAAGTTGTAGAGCGTCGAGAGATCCGTGCCGTTGTCGGCTACCCACCACGGGCTGGTCGCGCTGCGCGCGAGACCCCAGCCGTTGACCAGGTTCGGATCGGTCGCGGCCGCTGCGCCGGGAACGTCTGAGACGAGCGGGGTGACGGCAAACGTGCCGCCCGGCGGCGCAGCGGACAGCTGCGCCACAGCTACGAGCGCCGAGGCGGCGACCGCGGCAAAGAACGTGATGCGCGGGATCGGAAGGCGCATGACTGACTCCCTCCTCGGTTGGGATACCTGGAAGTCCCTACGACGAAACGCCCGTGACGGTTCGCGCGGCCGCCACGGCGTCCGCCGACACGTCGGCGCACTAGTCCGGCAGCGGGATCTCGGCCGGCAGCGCGTGCGCGTGCCCCACGGCCTCCTCACGGACGCCGAGCACGTCGAATGTCGCGACCGGCCGCTGGAACCCCTTGAGCCTGAACTCGCCGACCGACCGCACCTCGACCCGGTCCTCGACCTCCGCGTAGAGGCGCTGCGTGATGAGGACCTGGCCGGGCTGAGCCGCAGCTTCGGCAGGAACGTGCGCTGGCGCCACTTCCGGAACCGGTGTCTGTCCTGGCGCGCACTGGGCGAACGACCGAGCTCATCGCGCTCGCGCGCACGCCGGTGCGTGGGATGAGCTCTAGTCGGCGTCGACGTGGACGACCGCGGTGGCCTGATCCTGCAAGTGGTCAGCCGCGGGAAGCGTCGCCACCCCGGCAAACAGTCCGACCGCGACGGCGCCGGCAACCAGCGTCATCCGCAGCGCGCGACCCGCGGCACGCTCCCGAAGGAGCTTCGGCAGCTTCCAGACGTGCACGAGAACGTGGACGGCGGCTGCGCCGAACCAGACAATGAAGCTCGCCTTGTGGAGCTCGACAACGGTTCCCTCGGTCTGGCCTAGTGCCAAGAGCGTGACGCCGGTTGCGAACAGCACGAGCGTCGACAGGATCAACACTGGAGCGACGATTGCCCGGAGCATGATCGGCGGCGGCCCGAGCCGCACGTACTCCTCGGCTCCGAGGTAGTAAAGGAGCATCCTCCAGCTCGTACTCGCGAGCTTCAACCCCACGACCGGGATGAGGAGAATCCCGACGAACGCGTGCACGGACAGAAGCGGACGCAGGTCGAGCAGTGTCGCTCCCTCGACCGCGAGCAGCAGGAGCAGCGCCGCCGCTACGACCGTCGTCAGGTGCGTGTTCCCGGCGGCCCCTCCGATCATCAGTCGCCTGGTCATCGCTCGTAGGAATCGAAATAACCGAACATGAAAGCGCCGAGGGCGTGGGGAACGGCCTAGGTGAGCATCGCTTCGGCGCCTGCGAAGAGTGCGCGGGCGTCGCTTTGCGCCGCAGCCGCGTTCTCGTCGCCGATTGCGCCGAGAGCGCGGACTCCGTGGGCGCGGAGTCGTGCGAGCGCGCGGGCGAGACGGGCTTGTGCGCGGGCATGGTTGCGATCGTCGTCGATCAGCCAGCGCTCGTGTGGATCGGCGACGGCGCGGGCGATGACGAATACCTCGTCGTAGCGCTGCGCCTCCACGAAGGTGGCCTCGGCGGGATCCTCGCCTCCCATCACGATGATCGCTCGGTGTGCGTTGCGGCTCATGTCGTCCTCCTGAGAAGTACATCGTTCCCGATGGTAGGCACGGCTCCGGTAAGCCCGGGACAGGGGCACGTAAACCTTCGTAAGCGATCGGCCAGTCTTCCTTCGGCGAGACAGCGCGCGGGCACAGGGACGGACGGCGCCGGACGCCTGCCCGGCCTCAGCGTGACGACGATCAGCCGAGGAGGCGCGAGACGGCCTGGCGAACACGTCCGCGGCCCCGTACCCGGCCAAACGCGGATGGCCGCGACAGAAGCCCGCATGCTCGAAACCAGCCGTCGGCCGGCGCGCGGCCGATCAGCCGTCCTCGTCGTCCTCCCCGCCGTCTCCTCTCCCGGAGCCCGCGCCGCCGAACGTCGCCTCGAGGCCGCGGATCAGGTCCTGCCTCTCCTGCTCTGACAGCCGTGCGCCGGGGTGAGTCGGCGTGTACTGCCAGGGCGGCATCGACCCCTCCTGAATCGCCTCGATCATCTCCTCGAGATCCACCTCGCCGGTCGAGAGGTTCAGCTCGCGACGACCCTCGTCGACGTCGCGCTGCACTAGCCACGAGACGGGGGCGACGTTCGAGTACCAGGGCCACCTTGTCAGGTTGCTGTGACAGTCCATGCATGCCTCGGTCATCAGCTGCTCCGTGCGCGGGCTGTCCCAGGCGATCTCGCGCCCGCCGGCCGGATTCGTGTGGTCACGCCCGTAGGGCACGAACTGGATCCCGACCAGCACGACGAGCAGGCCCAGCCCCGTCCACATCAGGATCGCGCGAGCCCGCGGCATCGCCGACCTAACGCTCGCCTCGCGACGCTCCGCGCGCGGCGACCCGCGCGGACGAGGAAACGCTCGCGCGGAGGCGGAGGATCGCCTCGAGGCCGCCGCCCTCGCGCGGTCGCAGCTCGATCTCACCGCCGTCCGCGTGAACGAGCCTTTGCACGATCGCGAGCCCGAGCCCGAAACCGGCCTCGTCGGCGCCGCCCCGCCAGAAGCGATCGAAGGCGTGCGCGATCTCCTCGGAGGACATGCCGGGACCGCGATCCCGGATACGGATCTCGACCAAGGGGCCGGATCGCGCGGCAGTGAGCTCGATGTCCGAGCCGGCGGGCGCGACCTCGAGAGCGTTCGCGAGCAGGTTGTCGAGAACCTGCTCCAACCGACCCGGCGTGGCAAGCGCGTGCAGGCGACCCTCGACCCGCGCCACGAGCCGGACCTGCTGCTCCTCGGCGAGCGCCGACCAGGCGTCCACTCGCTCTCCGAGCCCGGAGGCGACATCGAGCTCGGCCGGTGTGCTGGCGGCCCGGTCGGCGCGAGCGAGGGTGAGCAGCCCGTCAACGAGCGCGCTCAGGCGCTCCAGCTCTTCGAGCGCGGCCTCGAACTCGCCTTCCCGGCGACCATCGCCGTCTCGAGCGAGATTCTCGAGGCGCAGGCGCAGCGCGGTCAGCGGCGTGCGGAGCTGATGCGAGGCGTCAGCGACGAACTGCTCCTGCGAATGCAGCAGCGAACCGAGCTGCACCACCATCTCGTTGAAGGAGCCCGCGAGGCGACGGAGCTCGGGCGGACCAGTGGCGGGGACACGCACGTTCAAGTTGCCGGCGGCGACCTCGCCGGCGGCCTCTTCCACGCGGCTGAGGGGGCGCACGATCCAGCGGGCGAAGCCGCCCGCGAGCGCGACCGCGACGGCGAGCACCACCGCGGCGATCGCGGCCAACACCAGCCAGTAGCGACGCACGCGCTCGTCCACCTCGGAGGTTGGATACGTGATGCGGACGGCGCCGTGGACGATGCCGCCCGATGCCGCCGGAACGGCCACGTACAAGAGGTCGGTGCCGAGCGTGTTCGAGTGGCGTGTCCCGGTCGCCACCGTGCCGTCGAGTGCGGCCGCAATTTCGGGGCGAGACGAGAAGTCGGCGCCAACGCCTTGCGACTCTGAGTCGACCAGCGCTCGCCCCTGCGCGTCGACGACGACGACCCGGCCGCCGGTGTCGCGCTGGTAGCGGCGAGCGAGCCGGGCAACCGCCGGGGGCGCGGACGCCCGTTGCTCGAGCGCGTCCTCCGCGAGCGAGGCGAGCGCAACCGCGTCGCGCTCGACGTTCGTGCTGAGGTCGTGGCGCTCGTTGCGGGCGTAGGAGATGCCGAGCGGGATCTCGAGCAGGGCGAGTACGACGATCGCGAGCGCCAGGTAGCTGATGAGCAGACGACGGCTCACGGCTTGGGGACGAGCCGTAGGCCGATGCCTCGCACGGTTTCGATCCAGGCAGGGTCGCGGAGCTTCTTGCGCAACGACGCGACGTGCACATCGACCGTCTTCGTCGGGCCGAACCACTCGGTGTCCCAGACCTCGCGCAGGATCCGCTGCCGCGAAACGACCGCTCCGGGCTCGGACGCGAGCAGCGCGAGCAGGTCGAACTCCTTCGTCGTCAAGCTGAGCGGTTCGTTGCCGAGACTGGCGAGGCGGCCGCGAACGTCGATCTCGAGCTCACCGACGCGGATCCGAGAGCGATCACTGCCCGGGCGGGCGCGCCGCATCACCGCTCGGACGCGGGCAAGCAGCTCGCGGAAGCCGAACGGCTTGACGATGTAGTCGTCCGCTCCCAGCTCGAGCAAGACGACTCGGTCGACCTCCTCGCCCTTGGCAGTGACGACGATGATCGGCACGTCCGACCGGGCTCGCAGCCGGCGGCACACCTCAGTGCCGTCGACCCCGGGCAGTCGCAGGTCGAGCAGCACGAGATCCGGCACTGACGCCTCTAGCGCCTCCTCGCCGGTCGCCACGCGCGTTACCTCGAAGCCCTCGCGGCGCAACCCTTCGGCGAGCGGTTTGGCGATTGCGTCGTCATCCTCGACGATCAGGATTCGCACGCCCGGATCGTCGCACGCCTGCCCGCGCCGAGCGGCCCCCGGCGACGATGCCTTACGGCGACTTGGTGATGCTTTACCTTCGTCTGGCCCGGCGCTTGCCCACCGCCTCGTACGGTCGAGAGGTCACCCGACCTGGAGGTTGGCAATGTCCCGCAAGCACCTATTCGCGATCGTCGTCCTGCTCGGCGCCGCCGCGATCGCCGGCCTGCTGGCGCTGACCCGCACGACCGCGGCGGCAACGCAGGTCTCGAGCGCCCGGATCGCGGCCAAGTCTCGCGCACTCGACCAGCTCGAAGCTTCGCTGCGGCGCTCGCTCGCCCAGCACCCCCCCGCCCTTCCCGACGCGCGCTCCACGGGATCCTCCGCGACGCGCACGGTCTACGTCCCCTCCACAGCAGTGCCGCCTGGGGCGGACGAGCTTGAGGTCGAGCACGGCGACGACGCCCACGAGCACGGCGACGAGAACGCGCATCCGGACGACGGCCCCGATGACTAACCACCTCGTTCGCCTGTACGCGTCCGCCGGGGCGCTCGCCGCCTTCTTCGTCGCCTGGGCCGGAATCGCCGCCCGACCCTGGGCCGAGCAACCCCTCGACCCCCGCCTGGCCGCGCTCGAGCAGCGTGAGCAGCGGCTGCAGCGCGACGCGACCCTCGTGCCGCAAGTCGTCGACCGCCGCTGGGCTGCCTACCGCGCCGCCCTCGCCCAGTCGCGGACGCAGGCGGGCAGAGCTGACGCGCCGGCGCCGTCGGTGCGCGTCGTGACCCTGCCGCCGGTCGCGACGACGCGGAGCTCATGATGCTCCGCCGCAGGTTCACAGCAATGGGGACACAGATCGAGCTCATGCTCGAGGCGACGCCGAGCGCGATCGCCGTCCGCGCGCTCGCGGCCGCTGAGGCCGACCTGTGTCGCCTCGAGTGCCTGCTCTCGCGCTTCGATCCGGACTCCGAGCTCTCGCGGCTGAACGAGCGCGGGACGATGGTCGTAGGCCGCGAGCTGCTCGAGTTGGTCGAGCTCGCGCTCGCTGCGCGCGAGCGAACGGGCGGCAGGTTCGACCCGACGGTCCACGACGCTCTCGTCGCCGCGGGCTACGACCGCACCTTCGCGCAGCTGCCGGGAAGAAGCTCCGCGCCGCCTCTCGCCCCCGCACGCTGCGCGGGCGACGTTCGTGTCCACCGGGAGTCGTGCACGATCGAGCTGGAGCGCGGCATCCGCATCGACCTGGGCGGAATCGCCAAGGGCTACGCCGCCGACCGGGCCAGCACGATCCTCGCCGAAGTGGGACCATGCCTCGTCGACGCCGGCGGCGACATCGCCCTCCGAGGACGAGCGTGGCCCGTCGGCGTCGAGACCGCAGCCGGCACGCTCACGCTCGAGCTCACCGAGGGCGGGCTCGCCACCTCCGGGCGCGACCGCCGCCGCTGGACGCGAGGCGGCGAAGAGCAACACCACCTGATCGACCCCACCACCGGCCGGCCGGCCGAGACCGACGTCCTCCGGGTCACGGTCGCCGCGGCCAGCGCTGCCGAGGCCGAGGTGCAAGCGAAGAGCCTGTTCCTCGCCGGCACCACCGCAGCGCTCGAGCGCGCGAACGAACACGGTCTCCCCGTCGTCCTCGTCACGCGGGACGGATGGACGCTGATCGCCGGAGGGATCGCGTGAAGAGCGACCCCACCTTCTGGATCCTCGCCCGCGCGAGCGGCCTGCTCGCCTACGCACTCCTCACCGCCTCCGTCCTCGCCGGACTCGTACTGAAGGCGCGACCCCTGGGCACGGCGCTGAAGCCCGCCACCGTCACCGATTTGCACCGCTTCCTCTCCCTCCTGGGCCTCGGCGCCCTTTCACTCCACGGGCTCGCGCTGCTGTTCGACACCGTCGTGCCGATCTCGCTCGCCGACCTGTTCATCCCCGGTATCGGCCCGTACCGGCCGCTCGCGACCGGCCTCGGCGTGCTGGCGGCAGAGCTGATGCTCCTCATCCATGCCTCCTTCTCGCTTCGCAAGCGGATCGGAACTCGCAACTGGCGGCGGCTGCACTGGGTCACCTACGTGGTCTTCGCGCTCGCCACCGTCCACGGGCTCGCCGCCGGCACCGACAGCGGCACCACCTGGGCGCTCGCGCTCTACGGCGCTGCCACCGGCGCCGTCCTCGCCGCCACCGCGTGGCGGGCTCTCATCCCACCCGCGAGACGAATCACGCGCGTACCGGATCGAGATCGACCGCTCCCTGTGTAGCGCCCTCGGCAACTGCGTGCCCAACGACACGAAGAGGAGTGCCACCCAGCCGAAAATCGCTGTCTTGCGGTGCCTGGTGCTCCAGTTGCCAAGTTTGGAAACTAGACCCTTCGGCGGAGGATAGTGGGGTTCTGGTTCTGGAACGGAACGACGAAAGAGCTTCATTGCGGTCGCCTCCAGTCGGACGTCGTGCATCGAACGGTCGTCAGCGACGGTAGGACGGGCACTGATCCGTGTCGGCATCCGGAGCGTCGACAGGGGGGCTTCGAGGTTCCCGACCAGGCAAAGGGCGTGGAGCGCGGCCTGTGCCGGCGCCGACCGGTCCCGCGTGAGTCAGCCGGCGAACAGCGAGTGATTCGCCGAACCAAGTTCTCGGGCGACCCGGCAGACGCGTTCGGCCATCGCTGCTTCGGCCGTCGCGCCCCACGCTCGAGGGTCGAAGACCGCCTTGTCGAACCGATGAGACGCAGCGAGGGCGATCTCCGTGGGGCTGCGCGCGGCGGCGACTGCGGCTCAGGGGAGACGTGAAGATGCGCCAGCGCGGGTCCGGTGCGTCGGGGATTGCGCGACCGTTGTCCGGTGACCCCTGTGCTAGGTGACGTCGCGGTGGCCGACAAGGATGGCGCCGGCGGCGACGAGGGCTGCGACGTAGCCGAGTAGGAGCAGGCCGCCCGCGCCGGCGGCGAGGACGTAGTCGGCGGGGTCGGCGACGAGCGCAGCGCTCGCGCCGACCGGCGTGTAGCCGCCGATCGATGGCAGGAGTCCGCGCAGGAGGTTGTCGATCACCATCGCCCAGACGATCAGCCCGATTACCGCGAACACCTGGTTACGCACTACGGCGCCGAGGCCGACTCCGAGCGCGGCCCACGCGGCCGTCATCGCAGGGGTGCCGAGCACGAGCCAGAGCAGGTGTCCGGTTCCGAGTTCGAGCGGGATGTCTCGGATAGCGAGGATCGCGTAGCCCACGCCGAGGGAGAGGCCGATCGCGACGAGCCCGAAGAGGGCGCCCATCACGAGGCTGGCGATGACTTTCGCGCCGATGACTCGCGTCCGTTGCGGGGTGACGACAAACGTTGGTCGGATGGTGCCGTGGCGGAACTCGCTTGTGATCGCCATCACGCCGATCAGTGCAGCGAAGAGTGCGGCCGAGGTGCCGGCCGAGAGGAGCGCATGCTGGTTGTCGTGTGTGGTGAGCTCGGCCGCCTCTGGGACGAACCCGTTGAGCAGCACGGTCAGCAGGATGAGCGCGATCATCCCGGCGAGCAGGCCGAGGTTGGTGCGTGTGGAGCGCATTTTGCGCAGTTCTGCGAGCAGTTGGTCGGTCATGACGGCTCCCCTGAGGTCATCTCGAGGAAGACGTCCTCGAGGCTCGACGATTCCGGCACGAGTTCGGCGAGCGGGATGCCAGCTTGATAGGCGATCTCGCCGACTCGCGCGCTTGGTGCGCCCTCCACAAGCAGCTCGTCGCCGTCGAGCAGTGTTACCAGGAGCCCCTCGGTTTCGAGCTTGGCCTGCAGCCTGTGCGCGCCGGAGGCGCGGACGCGCACCGTGCCGGTGCGCCGCGCGGTCAGCCCCGCTAGCGGCGAGATCGTCACGAGCCGTCCCTTGTTGATGATGATCACGTCGTCGACGGTCTGTGCGACCTCGGCGAGCACGTGGCTGGAGACCAGGACCGTCTTCCCATCGGCGGCGAAGCCACGGAGGAAGTCTCGGAGCCAGCGGACGCCCTCGGGGTCAAGCCCGTTGGCGGGCTCGTCGAGGATCAGCAAGGCGGGGTCGCCCAGAAGTGCGGCCGCAAGCCCGAGACGCTGCCGCATCCCGAGCGAGTAGCTGCCGACACGGCGTCGACCGGCGCTGCGGAGCTCGACCAGGTCGAGCACCGAGTCGACGCGGTCGGCTGCCGCACGCTCGCGTCCGCGGAACCAGTGACCCCCCTGTGTGTCGCGCCCGAGCGCCAGCGCGAGCGAGAACAGGTGGTCGCGGCCGGAGCGGCCCGGGTGGAAGTCCGCCGCCTCGAGCACGGCCCCGACTTGCGCTGCCGGCCGCTCGAGATCCTGGTAGCGGGTGCCGAACACAAGCACACGCCCCGCGCTCGGCTCCACGAGATGCAGCAGCATCCGCAGCGTCGTCGTCTTGCCCGCGCCGTTGGGGCCGAGGAACCCCGTCACCGTCCCCGGCTTGAGCGAAAACGTCAAGTCATCGACGGCACACAGGTCACCGAAACGCTTGCTGAGGTGCTCGGCGCGCACGACGGCGGTTTGGCTGTCTGGAAGTGTCTGCTCCGACTCGACCAGGCTGTGGTGCCCCGGCCGATTCGGGGGCTTCGTGAGAGCGCTCATCAGCTCACCTCCGATACACGTAGCTGAGATGGAACTCTCGCGCTATTGCGATCATCCCGGTGACGGCCCGGCCCTGCATCGGTGACGTCCCCCAGGCGCGCTGCGGGTAAGCCGCAGCGGGAAGAGGCCTTCACCCCGGGCTCGAGGAGGTCAATAGCTTTGACTCTGGTCAGGATGGGTTCGCCGCGGCGCAGAGTCGCGCCCCGAGATCGATCTCGACGGATGGATCAACCACAACCTGCGCATGCAGGCGCGCATGGAGGATCGGAACGTTGACGCGATGCGCGAGGCCTGGGAGGACGTCGCCGCTGTCGTCACCGCCCAGGGCCTTGCTTTAGCAACAGAGGTACATCTCTGACCCCGCGGCACGTCCGAGATCGCCGGGAATAATCAGGCCTTCGTAACTTCCCCTCGACGGGCGCTGCGATAAGCGCGCTTGGCGGCCTGATACTCGTGCAACGCCTCGACGGAGTCGACGTCGCCGAGCGTCGGGAAGTCGGGGGCGAGCGGGCGCGCGACCTCGACGCCGAGGCGCTTCGAGAGGACGGCGCTCAACGCGAGAACCTTCATGTCGCCGAAGCCGGGGAGCGCGCGGATCCGCCGCTCGAGGTCCTTCGCGTCCTTCGCCTCCGTCCACAGGCGCGAGGCGTCGCCGTCGTACTCGTCCGCCACGAGCGCGCAGAGCGCCTGGACTCGCTTCGCCATCGAGCCGGGGAAGCGGTGGATCGCCGGGCGCTCGCGGAAGACCTCCTCGAGTCGGCCCGGATCCGTTGCCGCGATCTGCGCGGCGTCGAGCGTCCCCAGCCGCTGCTGGATGCGGAGCGGCCCGACGAACGCCTGCTGCACCGTGACCTGCTGGTCGAGCGCGAACCCGATCAGGAGCGCGAGCGGATCCCGCGCGAGGAGCGCGTCCGCGTCGGGGTCGCCGGTGAAGTGGATCGCGTCCGGCACGAGCCCGATCGTACCGCGACCCCGAGCCCCTACCGCCGCGCGGCCGAGCGTCAGATCGTCTCCGCGAGGCGCTCCGCGACGGCGACCGTCGTCAGGTTCGTGTTCGCGCGAGGGATCGTGAGCATCACCGACGCGTCCGCGACGACGAGATCCTCGATCCCGAGCACGCGTCCATCGGTGTCGACGACGCGGCCGATTCCGCACGTCCCGGCGGGGTGGAAGTAGTTGCGAAGCGTTCGCCTCGCGTATGCGCCGAGATCTTCGTGGCCCGGCTCCCGCTCGCTTCCGAGGAGCCGGGCGAGCGGCGGTCGGGCGGCGACCTCGCGCGCGAGCTGCAGCCCCTCGACGATCGTCGCGAGGTCGCCCGGATCGTGGAGGAACCCTCGTTCGACCACGGGAAGCTCCGACGGGTCGCGGGAGCCGAGCCGAACGCGACCGGCAGAGCCCGGCTTGAGGTGGAAGATCGCGAGGCTCGCCTCGTACCCGATCCCGTCGTCGGCAGGGTTCGTCCACGAGAGGAGATGGAGGTCCCAGCTCCCGGGCGCGCAGCTCGAGCTTGCCGCCTTGGCGAACGCGTGAGGATGGAAGATCGGGCCGCTGCGGGCGACGTGGTCGACGGTCGCGCGATCGAGGGCCGCGGTCGGTTCCCAGCGGATCCCGGTGCCGTGGTGGTCGAGGAGCACCTCACCGACGGGGAGCGCCGCGACCACCGGGATGCCGTGCCGTCGAAGATCGTCCTCCGGCCCGATCCCGCTCCGCATGAGGATTGCGGGCGTGAAGTAGGCCCCCGCGGCGAGAACGATGGTGGCGGCCTCGATCCGCTCTCCCGCGGAGGTGAGTACGGCGACGGCCCGCGTCCCGTCGAGCTCGACCCGGTCGATCGTCGTCTCGTCGAGGACTGTGAGGTTCGGCCTCCCACGCGCGTCGTCGAGGTACGCAAAGGCGGTGTTCCAGCGCGTCCCGTCGACCACGTTCGAGGGAAGGGAGGCACTGCCGACCGGCCGGGTGGGGTCGTCGGGGTCGGCGAGGAGCGGCAGCCCGGCGTCCACCGCGGCCTCGAGGAACGCCGCGTGCAGCGGCCCCGGCTCCGGGCTGTTGGCGGGGACGACCCGGAGCATCTCCCGGGCGCGGGCCAGGTACGGCGCGAACGCCTCGTGGCTCCACTCGGGACCCCACTCGTCGTAGTCCTCCGGCGTCCCGACCACGGCCATGCAGGCGTTGTGCGTGGAGCAGCCGCCGATCACGCGCGCGCCCAGCGATCGGTTGTCCTCGCCGCCCGCGCCCCAGTCGTGCGTGAACGTGAACGAGCGCGGATCGAGCAGATCGGCGGGCCACGCGCCGCTCGAGCGCGGGCCATAGTCCGGCCCGGCCTCGACGAGGCACACCGTGCGCGCCGGGTCCTCCGACAGCCGCGCGGCCAGGACGCAGCCGGCGCTTCCGCCGCCGGCAATCGCGACGTCGAACGTCACGGGGACCAGACGTACGGCGTCGTCGTCGTCACCGCGCGGAAGCCGAGCCGCTCGAGGATCGGCCGGCTGTCGTCCGACGCGTCCACCTCGAGGTAGCGGAAGCCACGCTCCGCAGCGACGTTCGCGCGATGGGCGACGGTTGCCCGGTAGATCCCGCGTCGGCGCCACGCGGAGAGGGTCGAGCCGCCCCAGAGCGTCGCGAACTCCGTCCCTCGTTCGAACCGGATCCACCCGGCGCAGACGACGGTCGCGCCGGCTTCCGCCATCACGATCGTGATCGCGTTCGGATCGGCCGCTCGCTCCGACTCGAGCATCTCGACGAGCCAGGTCTGCTGGCCGTGGTCGCCCCAGACGGCTTGCTCGAGCCCCGCAATCCGTTCGAAGTCGGTGCGGGTCGTTGCCTCACGCAGCGACACGCCCTCGGGAAGTCGAGCCTCTGCGATGATCGCGTCGACGGGGATGATCACCACCGTCTCGTCCTGCTCGGGCGCGAAACCGGCCGCGACGAGCCGCTGTGAGAGATCCTCGGGTAGGTCGTGCCCGTGCAGCTTCCACTCGAACGCCTCGCCGCGCTCGGCGAACACCCGCACCTGGCGCGCGATCAGCTCGTCGAGCTCGGCCCCTTCGAGCCCGCCAAGGTCGCGGTAGACGACGAAGCCACGGCCGCCCATGCCGAAGAACCGCACGAGCGGCCCGTCCCGCTCGACGGACACGCCCTCGGGCAGGGGGTCGGGGACACGGTCGCGCACCTGGGCGTCATAGGCGGCCAACAGCTCCGGTACCTCGAGCACGAGTCGGAGCGTAGAACGGCAACCTCCCCGGGACAACGTGACCCTCCACCGCGGTCCGTCCCGGTTACGATCGACGAA
>Ga0207428_10001197_pt1 | contig 27829 bp, 33 predicted proteins | sample RhiMethybrSRZTD1_FD_187600 | JGI IMG/M metagenome (GOLD analysis project Ga0207428, IMG submission 187600) | Populus rhizosphere microbial communities from Tennessee, USA - Rhizosphere MetaG P. TD hybrid SRZTD1 (SPAdes) (version 3) | ecosystem: Host-associated > Plants > Roots > Rhizosphere >...
CAGAAGAACATCCGGTAACCAGTGCCGTTTTATTACCTTTCATACTTATGGTTAAGGTCGACAATTTAAAAATTTTCGCATAACTTGTTGCGTCACTGAAATAAGGAAAAATAAATTTAGTAATTTACTATGTTTATACACAATAAAGTTAGTATCCAGTTTGATTCACTACGTTTCAGAAAAGAAATTCTTCTTCAATGATTCCATTAATTCGTCTAATAGATTAATGTCTATGTTTTTCTTTTTAGTATTTCTTGCATATGTTTCGAAGTAATCTGTTTTTCCATGAGTGTAATTTGAAATTAGTTTTCCCAACTCGCTAACAGCTTTTGATTCTGAATAACCAAAGCCCCAAAACTGGAGGCTTAATTTCTGCAATAATTTAAAACTCTTAGTATGAAGTAATTGGGCGTCTTCTTCAGAATTGATTCTTGAAAGAATTTTTGTGAATATCAGTCTAATTGCGGTTCTTGTTGTATTATAATATGGAAGTACAAAATTATCCTGTAAATCTGTTACCAGCCCCATCAATTCCTTACGAGGAGCGCCTTTCAGATCCATGTCACGTAAAGTATCATGTAGTTTATCTATTCTCTGGAGTTCTTCACCAAATTTATCAATGAAAAATTCAATTTCAGTTAGTGCTTTGAATATTTTGTTAAATTCATTATCTTGATTGATATATAGACGGTGATAGCTGTGCTTTTCCTTCTCATCTCTCAATATTTCCCGATCTGTCAGTTCATCGATTCTTTTTATTGTAGTGAGCCAGGACAAGAAGATCCATTTTCTCCTAATAAGATGATTGACGTTACTATTATTATGAATAAACAGGTAGAGCCGAATACTGAGGTAATGGCCTGTGTATTACAACTTGGAAGTGGTACTTTTAGTCAACAAATTAATTGCAATACCGTTTATTCAGAGGGTGGAAACACAGGCAAACCACAAAAAATAATTGTTCCACTTGCTTGAGTTTAATCAATTTTTGTAATTAGGAATATAACTTACGTCAATAACCAGAATCAATGCGATTAATTGCGACCTTGCTAATTGGCATTAATTGTCAGCACTTTTGATTAACAACATATGTGATACGCAAGTAAATGCAAGTCTGGTAAACGAGAAACTTCGTATTTTACATCTCGTTTATTGCAGTTTAATGCGGGAAATTTTATGAAACTATATGAAATACTATTTTATGTCCGTATTTGTCCGTGTTCTATGATAGTTTATGAGACTGTGGAATGAAATGTGAGTAATTGACACTAATTGATAGTACTTTTATGCAACAATATACACAGTTTATGTAGTTTCAATACTTAAATAGTTACTTACTCGACTCTATAAGGGTCCATACCTTGGAAAGCATTAGCATTATGAAGTGGAATTATTTCTCCCTTTGGTACAGGAGCATTAATCTTATCATATGCTGGTTTTATTTTGTTATTAATAAAGTTGTTAAAATCTTGCTCAGATTCCCAGATATCTACAACATGATAATTCCCGGAATTACCAAAACCAATAGAGTGAAATATTTCTCCTTTGGGCTTAGTATGTTCCCAGTCAACTTCTTTTTTAATTTTTTCATACTGTTCTTTGGTAAATCCCTCTCCAGAAAGTATACATAAAACTGCCATACTACTTTTTAGATTTCAATGATATTTGAGCTTTGCTACAGTAATTTCATGATCAATAGAGAAATACAAAACTGATGGGAGGTTGTTTTACCGAGTATGCAGCAGATAAACCAATTCTCCCATCAGATTGATAAGGAACGTAATATTTTGAAACGACAGATAATAAATAATTTTCTCTGACAGGATGGAATATTTTGGCCAAAGTAGTGAATCAAGAAAAGAGCAATGGCACAAAGGAGAGATAAGAGATTCACATAAGAGAGGTGTTAAGCGATATACGTCAAAAAGATTACAACAGCCAGATGATGAAGATCCGGATATTCAAGCCGAAATAAACAAAGGCAATACTGTTACAATTATGCTGGACTATTAGAAACTGATGGGTCCAAGGAGATAACAAACCAATATGTCAAGGACCCACCAGAGACTTAGACTTTTGATCTCATCACGAGAGACCATACTATAAAAAGTTACCCGATTTCTAATATAAGAAACGGAAGGCCCATTGCCTCAATAGTTTTATCAAAAATATTTGCATATTTTTAACTCCCATTTTCGGCTTGGATTGGATATGAAGGGATATAACATAAAATAAACAAACACGATTCAAGCAATTAAGTTAACGTATTCTCAATATTTTCAAGAAAATCGTTGCCCCGCTTCATCTGCTTAAGGAGAGAGATGAAGACACATAACGCTCGCGGTAATGTTGTGTGCGAGTGTGTCTGTATTAACTGCATGGATAGCCCATGACGGCCTTTGGTCTTCGCCTAGAGAAGAGGAAGTAACAAAAACTTTTGGACTATTTGTCATATAACCTCCACCGGTAGCAACTTCCCCAACATTACAAACGGCAACCGCGAATTGGCCCTGTCCAGGAGGAATCGAAATGACGTCACTAGATCGTTGACTTACAACGGGAACGACTGCACCAGGTTTTATTTTTTCTCGAGTTATTGACTTATTAGAAATATCCTCTGTTCCTATCTGTCTTATTTTGTAAGCTAATGACGTTCCTGAATCTATTACAGAACCAGCAGTATCTTTAGTGGTTATCCGAACTGTGAGGTTAGCGTCTGGAATTGAAGGATTTAATATGTTGTCATATTGTAGCCTCAATTCCGTATTCGCTGGTACTAACACTTCGGGGGCTACACTGTATGTTATGGTCTGTCCACTTATTGTATAAATCCCAGGACCTAAACCGTCCGTGTTTACTAGTTTGGCCTGCGCTATGTCAGTTCCAGGTGGAAAATTTACTTCCACTTGCTTAATAGGCGCCGTAGTTCCAGTTGTAAAGATTACTTGGTACCATGCCCTTGAATTTACGAGGTCATTTGTGGGGTAGAGTTGGTTTACCGTGGGGCTTGCTGATGCAATAAAATCATGTGTTACTACATCATTTCCTTCGCCCGATTCTGCTTTCACGCTACCAAACAGGCTAACATTGATAAAAAGGACAGAAATAATTAGTACGCCTACCAACGCACATTTCCTAAAATAATTTCTATTCAATGCCAAAATATGGTTTGCAAAATATAATAACAAGATAAGCCAGCGGATGGGGTGAGCAATTGAACAAGATAAGCCAGCGGATGGGGTGAGCAATTGGTAAGCCCACCAATTCAGTTTCCCGTTCGAATAGTTTAATCAAAGTTAGCAGCCAAGATATAATAAAATAAGATTAAATTCTGACAGGAGGACGATGAATCTATAAAACAGTTAAAGACATAGAAAATACAACAGATATCTGGGATGGAAATAAAAAAAAGAAGAATTAATTTGGTGAATTTGCTTAATTACTCTGTAACTGTCCTCTCATTTCACCGTCGGGGAAATCCGTGCTATGCACGTTCACATATGTTGTACCATTTTTCATGGCCGAAAGTAGATCTGCGGTGGATTTACCTTTCATGGGGCCTTCCAAGTTTGATGCAGTGACGTTTGCTTCAGCTAGTTTGCCAGTTTTTTGTTCTGTTGGTTTATCCTTAAATAAAGTTAGTATTACAGGACCGTTCTTTCCAGACTCTCCTAAGTGAACATGAGCTGCATTAACCTTATCGAGATCAGTTACGTTCACCTCGTATTCAATCTTGTCATTATTTATTTTGACCCACGCTGATCCGCTTGCAGGGGACTCATTAGGAGGTACTTCTTCCTTTCCAGACAATTTTGCTTTGAATACCTCTTCTGCCTGTCCAACCACAAATTGGTTTGTCAATGATGCAGTCCCAACAAAAAGAACAGATAGTATCCCAATCGCGGAAATTCCTATTGCTAATGTTTTTCTATTTATCATTACAATCAATTGCTCACCATATTTTATAAGCAGTTTACTTTTTCCTGACTTACCCATTGCCAGAACTGGAGAAAAAATAAATCAGCAGTTAATTTCGAACCTAAATGGAGTAGTATTCACAATTATTTATACTATTACGACCTTAGAAGGATATGGTCTTAAACACACTAATTTACATTGCTGTAATAATAATTGTCATAATAATAATTGTCGTCCTTTTGAGATTCCTATTTAATGCACTATTCGTTATGCCAGTAACACTGGAACATGAATATGTTATAAAATATGCAACTTCACTTTATTTGTCTAGTTAGCCATCCATATATGTCATCTCTAACTGTCAAAGTTTATGACCGTTACTGGCTTATAAAACTTGATAAAATATCCAATATAAATTCTTAATTCAAATATAATAAGATTCCTTTAACACTCGAAGAAATCAAATGAGGATCAAAAAAAAGGTATTGATTATAGTTAATAGCCTTTTTCGCAATAATTGGAATTATTTTCGCCGTTCTAATCGGTATATATTATTACATGAGTTACACAATGCAGGAAGAAATTCGTGAATCTATGTCTGAGTTGGATAGCCCAAATCCTAATCTTAGTCCACCATCAATTAAGGATTTAAGATAGTAAGCGCTTAGCGAGAGAGAGAGGTATATGATTTTGATTTTTTCAATCCCTTTTTAATTTTAGAATAATCTGGGAAAATCCAAACGATAGGGCCATCCTTATTAATGGCGACTGGCGGGGCCTAAATGTCAAATTCTGCTGATCCCACCAGTCTGTGTCTACGTCCGCGTTATTTACACATAGACAATAAATTATAAAAAAATTAAGCGACCAGGAGACGCTAGCAGATATTAAGATCGAAATAAAAAGATAAATAATTTCACTCTCAGGGTGCTCGCATAAGATCGCTTATTAGGTATAATGCACATTCAATTTTAATGTCACAAGGAGGTCAAGGCACCGTCAGATGTTCTAAATGTGGTCAGTCCTTTAATAGCCAGTCGGAGTTGGACAACCACAATCGAAGCCAACATGGGGTATAGCCCCATTTTTTTCTCCAGACAAGGCTGATTAGAATTCAAGATGAGTTGAATAATGTTCATGATATAACTCGTATAAAGTATGTTGGTCCGACCATGGTACCTGTAATCTACTCGACTAATTGATATGCGGGTTGAAAATCATGGTAACAAAAGAAAAAACATATACAATAATGCTTCTGGATGACGAAGAGGATATTCTAAAACTCTACAGCGACTACCTTACTATGAAGGGCCACAGGGTGATACATACATATGTCAACGCCGAAAATATTTTACAGGATATCGATATCGAATGTCCCGACGCATACATAGTAGATTACAGATTACTTGGTAACATGAACGGAATTGAGGTTGCGATAGAAATTTTTAAGAAATTTCTATCTGCAAATATAATCTTCATTACCGCTGTGGAACTTTTAGAGCAAGAAATAGCAAAACATGACATTTTTTATGACAAGAATATAGATGTTTTACTTAAACCTGTTAAACTAGATCAAATTCAAAATTCCTTAATTCATCTATTAAGTAGAAAAGAGCAAATTGATATGACTCTTTAAATACGCTAAAATTAGAACGGCATATTTTGACAGATATATTCATTGTTTAGGCCATTTTGTGGGACCATAATGAACTTTTGATACACTAAAATAATTTTGTAATTTGTCCCCATAGACATACTCTAGTTATATACAAACTCACGTTACCAAAATCAGTGAATAAGAGTTAAGTAACCTTCTTTTAACTGCAAAAGAGCAGATAATCGGGCGTATTAAATCGATGGTCTTCCTGTGCATGTATTACCAGTCAAAACCCTATGACAGCGTCAGTAATCGAATTTGAATATCAGGCTACCGGATCATATGCAACAGCATTTTTTATTTGTAATGATTGCCGAAAAAAATTTATGGTTAAAATTCAAGATTTAGGAAAAATTAGAAAATAAATGCCAACATAAGAATAAGATATGTTAATTTCAGCACCGAGTTATGAATGAAACCCCACCCTCTAAAGTACTTCCTATATTAAATCCTCACAATTCTAATTCACATTTGACCTTAGAACAAACACTCCAAGACGAAATCAAAGATTCTCAAAGATGGATTGAAATTGAAAGGCATGAATCACCTTACAAGCGAGATTTTCGAAAAAGAGAAAATTGATAAATTGGGTTTTAGAAAATATGAAAAATTCAAATATTAATATTTGTTCTGCTATTGAGACTAGAATGAATAAAATTATAGATAAGATAAACAAAATGGATTCTATTTTTGAATCCGATCCACTAGATAGTGAATTAAGAATCTTAGAATGGATTTTCTATAAAGTTTGTAGTAGCGAAATAAAAAAGTTTGAAAGTTTATAATATAAAATAAAAAGAAGGTTTGCTTTAGTTTAATTCCCATTGATAATTAAAGTCTTGAACATTTGTTGAGCAACCGGCAAATAAGTGTTAAATTTGTCTGGTAATGCAGTATATTCAAAATAATGTGATTCTGGATTTTTATTCATGATTACAACAATACTCTTGCGAGTATCGTTAGATGTGAAATCAATCTCGTACGCTGGAGAACCATCAGACAATTTTGTTTTCCCTGTATTAGTTACACTATCTCCATTATCAACCCTTAATTTCTTTGCATATTCAAAATAAAGATCAAGTGGCATATTTTGATAAGGGAAATCTTGTTTTTTACCAATTGAAACATATGCTGCTAGATCTGACTTGGTCATATTACTTTGATTCAATGAAACTTCTGAAGACGGAATAAATAGAGCATACTGATCACGACCTAGGTCGGTAATAAATCCAAAATTATATTCATTATAAACCCAATCTGAAGGATACCTAATGTTCATATCCATGAATCCATTCGAATATTCTAAAAAATTATAATTAGAGTCAGGATTTTGTGCAATGACATAGTATGATGAAATTTCTATTAATGTAATGGCAAATAGCACGACAACTATAAACAATATTGTTTGTTTATTTCTTAACTCCTGCCCCTCCTCGCACGTCGGATACGATAATCCTTGGTAGTATATGAGTTCAAAAAAAAACGAAATTCGACGGTCAAGCAAATGCTTTACGAACTAGGTGAGCAACCAATCAAAGAACGCCTTAGCCCCTGATTTGTCCCTCGACAAACGCCAAACAAGTTACAACGATTTACCTGATGCTCTTAGATTAAGTTTGAAGGGTTATAATATTGAATAAACAGTGTTCAAGTTGATAAGGTTTTCAATAAAAGCGTGATGGGCGCGTCCCACCTTTCAAACGTATGTTGATAGGCGTTTGTCAGTTTTAAAGCAGTGGGGAGAATCACAGCCTGACAAACTAATTCCCACCAGCAATGGTTGCGATAGTACGTTATTATTATGAATACACATTAAATTATAAAATTTAACTCATGGGAGGATAGAAGGCCAGATTCTAATGTTCCTCCCATCAGTTTTCTGAATGGTTAATATATTTTAGTCAATAAAGAATAAAAAAGTTAAAAGTGAATCTGACGGGAGGAATGAAAATGGATTCAACCATGCAGAGCGCAAGTTGTCCTCCCATCAGTCCTTGAGAGACGGTCAGTATTATTCGCAAATTATTATAAAAAATTTACTACTGGATAGACTAATTTTCACTCGTCTATCACAATGTTGCGCTTATTCTCGTCTTGAACGTCTTTCTGCTTCCCTTGAAAAATCTCTTAGATTGTCTCTTGCAGCGTTTTCGTATGTATTTGCGACATTAGTACTCAGCCTTGAAAATTCTATTGCGTTGTCTCTTGCGTGCTGCATTGAATTTTTCCATGCATCCATAGATGCAAATAGTGTGTTATTCCAAAATCTGGTTGCGGCTATTAGACTGTCTGTAATATTACTTACTGCTCTTGCATAATTTTCTGTAAAACTTTGTGGTGATACCCAATAGGACGCATATGAATTTTGTACATTTTGATTGTATGGTTCCCATAAGGTTCGCATTGAGCGGATAACTTCTTTTTGAGATTCTAGAAAATTCTCTGCAATATCTTTCATTGCTTGAATAGTCTCTTCTTGATATTCTTTAACGGCTTTAGTATACCGTGGAATTTCGTTTAGTGCTTCATTTGTTGTCTTTTTAACAGTTGATTTTGTTTCGTCGAGAGGGAGATTGAATGTTTCTGTATTCTTTTCATTTTTATTTGATGCCATATTGATATATGAGACACAATCGCATATATCCATTATATTCCGCCATTTTTAGATATTTGCCAAAAGAACACAAACAACGAACACCAACATTATCAAATTTCTTTTTTCATGTTTGTCTGTTTGACTGTATCATTCTGCAATTTTGTTAATTGCTTGTATTGTTCTAATATTATAGACATTAAGATAGGATGAATCAATTGAGGCCTGCATGCATTACTAACCGCAGAATTATATAATCTTGCACAAGAAAACATTTTATCAAATTCCTTTCTATCTTTTTTGTCTAACCTTTCCCTGAATAATTTCCATTTACTTCTTTCCATTTCTGTAACAATTCGATAGGAAGGAATTGTCCGACCCACAGCAATTATGATGAAATATTCAATTTAAAACCTAGAACACTTACAAGGGAGGGGGCAATACTGACGAACTCGAAACAAATTGTTATTTTATAATCATTATAACCTTTGCTGTCTACTAAATAGTAGGGATAAGAAAACTTCTAAATGATAATAATATTGGAGAAGGACAAGATAACAGAACACGTAAAGCATAAGTTACTCCGGAAAGGATTATCATTAGTCGGCATGTCAGATAAGGAAATAATATTCAACAAGTTAAAACATCAATTTCACTGATGAAATCCTTAGCATTCTGGAAAACGGGTAAGATAGGATCTTAGATAGATAGAAACACTGTAAACATTATTATTTCAAATCGCGTTACCATTTCTTGATTCATTTATCTCACTGAAGTAAAATAAAGAAATAAGGTGTTTAGGTGAAGAAAATGATAGAATTATAGAAGATATTGTTGGACCTGATTAAAATTAAATAAAATAAAAAAATGTTTGCTCTGATGCACAAATGCATACACTAATAAATAATTGATATCTGGGTAGAATAAGATGGAATGCATAAAGTGTGGCGCAAAAATGGATTCACTTCAAGTACCTTTATGTGAAGAATGTGAAAAGGCTGACATGACCGCAAAATCAAATGATGCTAAAGTAATCCTCGATCTTCATATTAAGTCTCAAAAGGAACTTAAACTGCTACCTGATGATTTCAAAATATCGGATAGTGGTAGAGAGGTTGCTACGAAAATAATACGTGAACTAATAGCGCTTGGTGAATCCAGTGAAACGGTCGCTAGTACAGTATTTGGCTTTTGTTACGGCTATTTATGCCATCAGAGAGAGCAAGAGCCACATGTTTGAAAATAATAATAAAAAAAACTTCATAATAGAAAAGGATCCATTAGACAGTAAATTAATGATTTTGGATTGGATTTTATATGAAGTTTGTGGTAACGAAAAAAATACCAGTTAAATATAAAAGGATTTTAGAATCCTTAAATAGTGATCTTTTGATTGTCTAGTGATGAGACAAAATAAAATGATAGGAGTCTTATCCGCAACTGCCCTTTCATTGATAGTAGCGACGTTGCTTGGTCCTTCGAGCGTGCACATTGTTTATAAACTGAGTATATACACAATTAATTTAGTAATTTAATTATACTACTGCACACCAGATCTTTATATGCAGCTTATACCAAAGTTAGAAATAAAATCTTTCTCTAATATCATTAACTTTCTCAATGAAGAAAAAGTTGGCAGAGTTGCGTCTATTGATGAAAATGGTTATCCGCAGATAATACCAATGAATTTTGCCTATGTTAAGAATAATCAGATTGATACTCAGTCAGATACTAAAAATTTTGGTTCAATATACATGCACTCTTACCCAATCGGAGAAAAAATTCAAAACATCAAAAGAAACTCAAAGGTCGGATTTGAGGTTGATTCTTATGTTTGTTTCTTGCCATCGTATTATTTTCATCCTACCGACGCTTCACAGGCTGATACACTTTACATTAGCGTTGTTATCAAAGGAACGGCATCTGTTGTTCAAAATACCGATGAAAAGGCAATTGCTTTGAATGCATTGATGAAGAAATACCAAAAAGAGGGAGGCTATGAACCTCTCTCTTCAAACATGGGATCAGTTAGGGAAGTTTCGGTTTTGAAAGTTGTTCCGGTTGATCTTCGTGGTAAATATAAGATAGGACAGCATTGGATACCAAGATATAGGCTAAAAATGGCGAGGAACATTATAGGGAGAGAAAGGGAGACTGACGCCAAAAGAATTCTAGCCATAATGGGTATAGAGATTACAGAAGATGGTGGCCTCAAAGTAATTAAAGAGCCCACCATGTAGTAAATATTCTATATTATGATAAGTAATAATATATGACTAGTATAAATTGAATTAAATGTTCGAATAAATTGCGATTATTCTAGGCATTTGAGCATTTATTTATCACATGAAATACCATTTTTATACCATTTGCAATAACATATCCTACTATAGGATAGTTTTCATTTGCTATGATTAGGCAATTTAGAACTTGAAACCATTTCAAATGTTTATCAAAATTATGGTCTTCCGCGAATTGACGGTAAATATATAACTAAAAAAGACGTATTATAATGTGAATGCACTCAACCGAAAATGAAGATCCATTTGTCAAGATAGCCAGTCTGATAGGCGGGGAAGAATATCATAAAGTTGCAAGGGCCCTACTGAATACAGAAGATGCTACTGATGAAGAAATAGCCGGAGCTACGGGAATGCGAATTAATATAATAAGAAAGGTGTTGTATGACATGTTTGGTAAAGCACTAATTACTGGTATTCGAGTCAAGGACGAAAAAAAAGGATGGTTTGTATATCGGTGGAGAGCAAAAAGAGATCAAGCGGAAAACTTTATAGAAAATCAGAAAAAAAAGATTCTGGATAGGCTTCAGAAACGATTGGAATATGAAGAATCCTCGGAATTTTACCATTGTGGGAGTACAAATTGTCCAAGAATAAAATTCGATTACGCAATGGAATTATTCTTCAAATGTCCAAACTGCAAAAATCCCCTAAATATGGTAAACAACGAAAAGGTTAAAGATGCTTTAAGATACAAGATAGAACAGATTCTATTGGATATTAGCTCCAAAGATGAAATATCATCGTAGCTTATAAATTAAAACAATCTCTTTTTTGTCTTGTATTATTGATTTTACCAGCTTCATTCTAATTGCATTATAGATGTAGGATATTCCTTCACCCTCAACTAATGTCTTTGCATCTCTGCCGCCAATTACTATCGGCGCAATCGTAACTATTAATTCGTTGACAAGACCCAATTTCAAGACAGACCAGTTAATTTCTCCTCCTCCCTCGACGAGTACCTTTTTGAGACCTACCTTTTCTAAATGTTGAAATAGATTTATGATGTTCACTTTTTTTCTACCTATGACTAATACTTTGGCGCCTTTCTTTTCTATTTCCTTAATTTTCTTTAAAGAAGCATCATGAGTTACGGCCACGAATGTTTGAATTTTCTTTGATGACCTCATAATCCTAGAATCTAATGGAATTCTTGCTTTTGAATCAATAATAATTCTTGCGGGATTCTTTACCGTTTTGGAGTATCTTACATTTAACATAGGATCATCTTTCAAGACAGTTGATATCCCAATCACGATACCATCTACAGTGGATCTTAACTTGTGGACACGTACCCAATCAATTTTAGAAGAAATTGACGAATCGTTTTTCCTAGTAGTAATCTTACCATCTATTGACATTGCTGCGTTTAGGACTACATACAACCAAATTCATCTCCATCTATAAATTTACCATTTATCATAACATTGAGAATACAGCTTGCATTTGCTCTATGTATTACGGAAACATGAGGATCATGCATTGGTGAAATATCCAAATTGTTTTTGTCGATAAATATAATATCCGCAGACTTGCCACTCAATATGGCTCCAGAATTTATGTCGAGTATTTTTCCTCCGTTGACTGTGGCCATTTTTAGGATCTCTCGTGCAGGAATTGGCCTATCCGCGAATGTCCTGGACACTTTCCAGACATAATCTAATTCACGAAACATGTCCGGAGAATTAATCATAATGTTGTCTGTACCAATACCAACACAACATCCTGAACTTAACATCTTGGAAATTCTTGGTATTCCAACACCAAGAGTGCCGTTTGCTCTAGGACAAACAACAATTCCGATTTTTTTTCTTGCAACAAGTTCAATATCAACATCAGATGCATGTGTTAAATGTACAACAAAATTTGGCAAGAGCTTTGATACTATTCTTTGAACCTCGCTTTTCCCTGTCACGGTAATTGATTTCTTTGTTGTTTCAAGTGATTCAGCAGCATGAATACTTATCAAAAATTTTTTTTTCAAAGAATTTTCATGGATTACTTTTCCATACTCATTCAATGAATTATCTGTGTTCTCATTAGCTCCACTTAAGCCTAATCCATCAGCTGCGTTGGCAATCTGAAAAATAAGTTCTATTACACCTGGTGGCAATTTTGGATTTTTGACAAAATCTTTCGATATGTCGTGGTAAAATTCTGGTCTGCCCAACACAATACCTTTTATAGATAATCCTGATATTGCTTCTTTAATTTGATCTATTCCTTCAAGTCCGCCCTCCCTAAAATCTGCAAATGCAACTATGCCATTTCTCATCATAGACATTGCAGAACTTCTCATGAAATTGACTAAATGCTTTCTTTCGCTCTTTCGCAGGATCTTATTTTTGATACCATAAATCGGATGGATCCTTGTCTCAAATGTCGAGTCAACTCCAATGTCCTTTCCAAAGGAATCACCAATGTGTGTATGAGCATTAATAAATCCCGGAATTGCTAATATGCCTTCTCCATCGTAAATTGCTCCATCGGACCTTCCCTTATAATCTCCTGTGCCAACACTTTCTATTATTCCATTTTTGACTACTACATATCCTTTATCAATGTATTCAAGATTTTCGCCAATGAATAGACTAATGTTGCTAATAGTTAGTGCCATATTATTTCATATACAGGTTGAAGTATGCCTTTATCTCTAAGACTTCGGATTGTATCCAAGGCCTCTGTTGCAGCTTGTACTGCTTTTCTACCGGTAGCAGCTCTGCCTATCCCACAGTTTAGCTTGATATTTTGAGAATCTTGGATTTTATTAATTATTTCGGATACTTTCTCTTTAGAAACAGCATTAGAAATAACCATAAAGTTATCACCACCGAGAAAAAATGTCATGGATTTTTGCTCGATAAACATCTCAATAATCTTTGAAAACATCTCCATAATTCTTGCTGTAATTTCATATGGGGATAGCATATTACTAACTTTGGTGGAATTATCTATATCGATGTGTAACACTTGAGCGAACATATCCATGGGTGATTTTGTTGAATTATTATACATTAATTGAATTTGTTCACTTGCATATACCAACTTGCTTTTGCTTACCAATATGTTGTTTTTACGTGAATTGTGTGCTGCAATGTTTGCATCCAAAGGAGTTTCGCCTGTTCCGATAGCCATAGAAATCTCAATGCCTTTGTACATATCGTTAATTTCCTGTTCAATAAATAAGTGATCATCAATGGATAATCCGTTACTAATTGCAATTAGTTCATCAAATCTGTTAAAGTATAAGATACAATTCCTTTTAGTGAAAAGATTTTGCAAATCGCTATAGAAACTTGCTTGAAATATTTGTAACTGGGCCTCCCTATCGCTTCCCAATTTTAATGTCCATGGACCATAACCCTCGATCTTTATTATGGTAATTTGAATTGTCATTGTTGGCTACCCTTGCCCTTATTGTCTTCCAGTTCTAATAATCTCGTTACCATTTTGTGTGCAGCTTCGATTGCTCTCTTGGGAACAATTTTGGCTCTTTGCTTGGCCTGCTTTAGTGTCATATCAGGTCCCGTGATTCCGAGTGTGACTGGCTTTTGATACTTTAAAGAAAGATTGGAAAGTAATCTAGCAGTGTTATTTGCTATAACCTGATCATGACCCGTCTCTCCCTTTATGACTGCACCTAACGTGACTACCACATCAATTTGATCTTTTTCCAAAAGTTTTTCGACAACCAAAGGCATGTCAAATGTTCCAGGTACATGACATATTTTTTTAATATGCATGTTTAACTTCTTTGAATGCGATATGGCTGTTTTAAGCATTTCATTAGTGATCTCTTTGTTAAACTCAGCTACGACTATAGCTAATCTTATTTTACTCAAAATATCTTCAATTCACACATGATTCTTTAATTTGAAGGGATTCGACTAATGGGATGTTAAATCTTGAAGAATATTCCATTGCTTTGTCAACTGTTAATGCTCCACCCGTATCAGAATCGAGCATTTCACAAATTACGGCTGTTGGGACTAAATTTGCCAATTTCATTAATTGAATAGATAATTCGGTATGACCAGATCTTTCCTTAAGCAATTCGTTTGCAGCAATTAGTAAATGTACATGGCCGGGAGATCGAAACTTCTTAAAAAATTCATATTTGCCATAATTATCTATGTCAGAACATACTTCTGCCATTTTCATAATTGTAAGTGCTCTATCTTTATCTGTTATACCTGTAAAGGTATCAATATGGTTTATGGTAATTGAAAATGAAGGTCGGTCGCCGTAGGGCGCAATAGAACTTATCATTTTAGACAAGGAAGAGTTATTCTTGGAAGCCAAATGAAGCAGATCATGCATAAATATCAAATTTAATTTTGATGCAATTTCGCCTGATATGGCCAAGCAAATTAGTCCACCAGCATCACTTCGCATTGTTGATATACTGCGTGCGTTAATAAATTGAGCAGGTTTCATCATATCAACTTCGTTTTCTCGAGATTCGCTATCATGAATCAAGATAAATTTCCCTTCCCTTAGGGTCCGTATAGCATCGTCAATTGATTTCACGTGTTTCAAAACACTATCTACAATTAAAAAGTTTACTGATATTCTGGTAATAACTACTAACGTGGTAATAATTTTGTGACATACTTGCTTAAAATGTCTGCCTCAATATTAACTTTATCTCCTTTTCGTTTATTTTTAAATGTGGTAACGGCAAGTGTATGAGGAACCAGAGCAACTGAAAATCTTGTATCTGAGACATCAACAATGGTAAAGCTTATGCCATCTAGCGCAACAGACCCTTTTGGTACCAAATACTTTGATATCTCCTTGTTCACATTTATCCACATTTTGGTCTCAGAGGGGATCTTCTTGATATCTTCTATTTTTCCAACGCCATCTACATGACCCAAGACAATATGCCCTTCAAGTCTATCGTTTATCCTCATACTCCTTTCTAGATTTACTTGATCTCCAACTTTCAAGATTCCTAAAGCGGTTCGTTTCATGGTTTCTTTTACGACTTCAAAATATGCTACGCTTTTCAAAATCCGTGTTGCCGTGAGGCATGTTCCATTGACATTTACACTATCACCCACTTCTAGACCCTTGCTCAGTTTTCCCAGATCTATTTCAATCCTATTGTCGGCGGCCTTATCATTGTCTTTTATATTGACCATTGATTTGATAATTCCAGTACCTTCTACGATACCAGTGAACATAAAGTATTGATAAACAATTGCTATCATAAATAAAAATATTTCATAATCTGTAGTCAGTAAGGTTATATCTACATTCATCATGAAACTATCATCTTCTCTCTGACTAGCTATACTATAATAACTTCAACTTGCAATAATTTCCATGGAATTTGTAGAGACCATTAAGGAAGACGAATTAGCCAATGGAACAAGTAAAGTAATTTCTGTAAAGGGTAAAGATATTGCGTTATTTAAGATTGATAATACGATTACTGCATTGGGCAATAGATGCCTGCATAAGGGCGGTCCACTTGCAAAGGGAAAGATAGAAAAAAAATACGATGGCTTTTATGTTACTTGCCCATGGCATGGATGGGAATATAATATCTCGAACGGAAAGGCACCTCCTGGGTATCATGAACAACAATCTGTTTTTGATGTTAGAATAATTAATGGGAAGATCTTTGTTTCAAGTCAACCTATCGTTTATTCGTCTAAGAAAAAATATGACAGCCCGTTGAAGGATCTAATAGAGCTTGAATATCAGACCACAACGAACTCGTTGAATATTCTGGGAATATCTACTACAAGTATGAACGATAATTTGAATAGAGAATCTACCTCTGAAATATCGCTAAATAAGGCACTGTTCTATTCAAAGGAAAAATACAAGGCCTCCACAGTTCTCCTAAGACTCAGAGATCTTGAATTCAGGCACTGTGAGGGCTATTATAGCATTAATGAACAGGCATGTACGTGGCCCTGTTCGATTTCAGAGATGGATGAAAACGATGGTATGAACGAAGTTTATAGAAAGATGATACTCTGGGCAGATATTGTAATTATCTCTACACCAATAAGATGGGGTAATGCATCTTCATTATACCATAAAATGATAGAACGACTAAATTGCGTACAAAATCAGACCACACTTCACGATCGTGTGCTTGTCAAAAACAAGGTTGCAAGTTTTATTATTACTGGAGGACAAGACAATATACAACATGTTGCAGGAAATATGATGATGTTTTTCACGGAGCTTGGATTTTCATTACCTCCGTTTGCGTTTATGGGCTGGAGTAGAGGTTGGACCGCAGAAGATATGGAAAATAATGTAATTCAATTTTCAAAATCTCGTTACATTAACAGATCAGTTAAGGATCTTGTAGACAACAGCATAAAACTACTTCAGCAAATTAAGACTGATCCATGTAAAGTTGTATCTTCCCCACAACCAAAAATTGTAGAGGCTCCATCAAAAACAAAGCAGGATTAGAATTGATAAACTATTAACTAATTTATTTTACTCTATTTATTGATTCTATACTAAAGCCTTTTTTCTAATTCAATTCTTCATTGTTTGTGTGTCCCGATACCAAATTCATTTGTAAAATAATTTGTTTATATCGCTATTTTTTTGAATCAACAGGTTTGTTTTTAAACTCATTATTCATTTCATCATTTTTTGTATTAATGTTTGATCGGTTCATGATCTTCGTTATCTTTTCTACCTCCCTATCATAGAGTGTTACTAAATCTGAGATCGTAATAATTCCAATAACCTTGTTCTCTTCATTTGATAACACTGGCATTTCTTGAAGATCATTTGAAGATAGTCTTACTAGTGCATTGTGAAGCGAGTCAGAACTATACGCAAAAAATGGATCCGTAATCATTATACTTTCTAACTTAACCGCCTTACGGTATTCTTCGGGAAATTCAAATAGCTTGTGTTTGTATACTACACCCTGTAGCATATCTTCGTCATTAACAACGAGTATCATTTTACTATTGTTACGATTCATTATTTGTAGAGTCTCTTCAATCGAAACATCCTTTGATAATTTATTTGTCGTGTCCTTGACAACGTCTCTTACATATAGATCACTCAGGATGGGACGCTGGTATTCCATTCTGTGTGCGGGCGAATCGGATCTATTGAGTACCTGACTTCGAAATATTGAATTATGTTGTCCGGACATGATGTATGCAATAAATGTCGCTAGCATCATTGGTGCCAAAAGTGCATACCCTCCGGTTAGTTCACTTCCCATAATAATTGATGAGATTGGTGTTTTTGCTGTTGCTCCAAAGAACGAAACCATTCCCACAATTATAACAGACGAAACATCAATCCAAGTAAATAGCCCCATTAAGTGAAATGCTGTGCCAATGAACGCTCCAACCATCCCTCCTATTACCATGGAAGGTCCAAAAACACCTGCACTTCCACCAGAACCAATTGTCAATGAAGTAGCCAAAATTTTGAAAACTATTACGGCGCCAAGCATGTATAGGGGCAACAAAGAATAATCCTTGTTAATTGCTATTTGCAACCATCCATATGAGGTACCTAAAATTTGAGGGAATACAATCCCAATCATTCCTACTAGAACGCCTCCCACAGCTGGTTTTAGATACTTTGGAATTCGAATTCTGCTAAAATAATCCGATATCATGTAAAAGGTCTTTACGTAGCCAACACTTACTGCTGCCGAAGCTAGTCCTACAATGGCATAAAGAATGAGCGAAGCGGGATGAGTATACTTTACCAGATCAAGTGGAATCGAAAATAGACGATCCCATCCAAAGACAAATCCAAAAACGGTATAGCCTGTTACAGACGCGACTAAACCAGGAATTAAAGCCCTAACTTCGAAATCTCTTCTGTAGAATACCTCCGCACTGAAAACTGCACCTCCAAGCGGAATCTTGAATATACTTCCGATTCCAGCTCCAAGACCCGCAGCTACTGCAATTCTTCTTTCATCTTCATCTAATTTGAATAGTTTACCAATCAATGATCCGAAGGCAGCAGCAATTTGGCCCGCAGGCCCTTCAGTTCCTCCACTCCCACCACTTCCTATGGTTATAGAGGAAGCAACAGCCTTCACAAGTGGAACTCTTCCTCTAATATTCCCTCTCTTGTGATGATAAGCATCTATTACAGCATCTGTTCCATGACCTTCGGATTCTGGCGAGAACTTGGTTGTTATCAATCCTACTAAAAGACCTCCAAGTCCACAAATCGGTGGTATCAGCCAAGGTCTTTCGATAAATAGGTCGTAGCTGTAGCTAAGATTGTCTTGGAACCCTCCAGGCAAAGGTGGAGAATACCCTGTTCCTATTTGGAGAAATATAGCCGTAAAAAATTCAACCGATAGAAAAAGCGCGATTGCACCAAGACCCGCAACTACGCCTAACAGAAAACCTATTATTATCCATTTTCTGAAATAACTAAAATCTAGATTCCATCTCATAGTTTTTAATGTTCTTATTATTGATACTAATTGAGAATAGTATGGAAGATCGGTTTTCACATAGCTAAACCTGACATACAAATAATTTTCCTTGCTTTATAACTGTTATAGATTATAAAGCAAAAAGACCTAATTTGCTCTAGCGTGTTCGCACAGTCATTTCAAAGTTGTAAACTAGGAATTATTATTTGAAATCAATTTAATAATATAACCCTCATTGAACTATGTTACCTCAAGTTAATTAACTAAAACATTGATTTGGAATGTGAACGTAAAATGGACAATTTTCATACTTCCATTGAGAGACTATTTTATTACCAGTATTTCCGTCCAGTTAATTCTTTAAGATATTATTGGAGCAGAAAAATGATAAATTTCCTCAGGGATACCTTTGAACGACTCGACCAGAATGTAAATAATACAGTTTATTGTATTGGTGATTATGACGCAGTCTCAAGATGATAAAGGAAATATCAGTTCAAACAGTACTGATATCTTGAGTTTGATAGATGGTTTTATCGATCAAATATCGGGAATAAAGAGCATCCTCAGGGGCGTTTCTGTATCTGCTCTCATATTGGCTCCACTTGCAATTGCACTCTCTGCCTTTTTAATAACTCATTCTTCATTCTTTTCCATTCTTCAAAACGAGTATGATTTTGGGTTTGTGTTAATAATATTACTCGGATCAGTAATTGCTATTTCTTCTGTATGGATTGTTGCAGGTTTACGGCAATATCGTATGATTAGTGATTGGAATAAGAGATATGCCAAATATCTGACCAATAAAGAAGAAATTCGCAAGAGCATCGAATCCGAATACAGCTTCACTGAGGATTCCGAAAATTAACCAACAATCAAGAACTATAATTCAGTTATGATAATGGAACAGAATTAGCGTCCATTGCCATCAGTCGGTCTTGGAAAAAGTTTCTCGTAGGGCTCTATTATACTTCTGCAAAATTCCAAGCCCTTTTGAGTCGCGCTATAGACAGTTATCGTTCTTTTTCCTAAAGTTTTTTCTGTTCTAAAGATCAAACCATTGAGTTCCATTTTGTCAAATATTGATCTATGCTTCTTTAAGTTCAGTCCACAAAAACTAACCAGGGCAGTCTGGTTAAGCTGGCCGTATTCAACAAGCTTCATAATTATGTCTCGAACGATGTAGATTCTATCTCTGTGTGATTGTGAACTGGACACTACATTAGATTGTAGCTGCTCAGTATATAGACTGTATTCTAGGAATTTGATTGTCATCCTATATTTACTGAGGCATCAAGAACTACGGGGACAGATACAAAAAGTCAATTTGTTTATACCACTAGATCCAACATTAGTTTTAATTCATTTATTTCTGTCTGGATTAGTCCTAGTTCGTTGTTGTCCCTTGCATAAGTAATTAATTTCTCACATGCACTCAATTGATTCAATAAAATATCTCTTTTACCCAAATAAGTAATGGAGTCGGCATTCTCCAGAGTATAGATAACCTTTCCAGAAGACGTATTTGACTTGCACGTCTTTGCAATCATCAGCGATTCATATGAATTAGTCAATTTTGTTATCACTATTCTCCAAACTTGATTTGTTTTTGTCTTTAATTTTTCTAAATTTCATCAACACTGATATTGTAGAATGAATTAATAAGCGTCGATTAACCTTGTTAACCTTGAAAATTTATTTTTTAGATAAGTTGCAAATCCTCTGAAAGAAACCACAATACAGTTGAGTAAATATTTTATTGGTTTGCTGCATTTAATACGGCCTTTGCTTGCTTGTAATGTACAGCATCTATCATTTTACCATCTAAAAGTATTGCTCCTTTTGGATTTCCCTTTTCAACAGAATCCTGTAAAGATGCTAACACTTTTTTTGCCCACTCTATTTGTTTCTTGGTGGGCCGAAAAATATCATGAACGGGATTAATGTGAGAAGGATGAATCAATGTTTTACCAGAGTAACCCAGATTTTTTGCAACTGTAGCATCCATAGCCAGGCCATCAAGATCGCTAACTTTTTGCCAAATGCCGTCCAACGCATCTATTCCAGCAGCTTTTGCATCTACGGGAATTTTTGATCTAGCATAGTTGTAGCTGATAGATTCATCATATTCAGTGTCAATATCCATGTCATATAAATAATCAAAAACACCAAACACCAAAGCTACCACGTCTTCATGGGCTGAAGCAATGGAATTGGCATTAACCACTCCTTTTGCTGTTTCTATTGAAGGGATGATTTGGATTCTCGGGGTTAATTTTCTTTTTGATGCAATCATGTGAATTTTGTCAATTACTTGCATTACTTCTTTCCTAGTATCTATCTTTGGTAAAACAATACCGTCCAATTCATTTCCTATAACGCTTTCAAGATCACCGTCAATCATACCAGAATCTACTGAATTGATTCTGACATAAATCGGTGATAACTTGTCCTCTTTTTGAGAAGCAAGTTGTGCTGCGACTAAACGCCTTGCAGCTTCCTTTTCATTTGAGGGTACGGAATCTTCTAGATCAAAACACAGTATATCTGGATGAAGACTTGTTGATTTCTTTAAGAATCTTTCATTGTTTCCAGGAATGAACAATAAACTCCTGAACATTTAGGAACTAAAAAATAAAAGGTTAGAGTTTTTGAGGTGTTGTCACAATCTTACCAATCTGTTCTGCATTTGCCATCATGGTGTGTCCTTTTGCCATATCCGAGAACGGAAGAACTATACTAATCAGTGGTTTAATCTTCCCCTTGGCTGTCCAGTGAATCACCCGCTCTAGTTCTGCTTTAGTACCCTGAGTTGAACCGAGAAGATTGGTCCCCTTGAAGAATAAGTATCTTAAATCAATAGTAGAATCATATCCTGTCGTTGCTCCTGTAGCCACTAATGTCCCTCCCATCTTGAGAAGGCCAACTTCCTGCGGGAAAGTTGATTTTCCTATATGTTCGAAAACAACATCGACTCCTTGTTTTTTTGTTATTTCTCTGACCTTTTTGTACCAGTCTGCCTCCCTATGATTTACAACGTGATCAGCGCCCAATTCAATACATTTGTCCATCTTTTCTTTTTTACCTGCAGTTGCAATCACGTCGCAACCATATAGTTTTGCTATCTGAATACCTGCCATCCCAACACCACTAGTACCTCCCATCACGAGGACCGTCTGTCCGGGTATTATTTTGGCTCTACCTACCAGCATATGCCACGCAGTCATACCAACCATTGATACTGCAGCCGCTGCTTCATAGGATACGGAATCGGGAATCTTGGCGACATTTACTTCCGGTAAATGAGTATATTGGCAGAAACCTCCCCAAAGCGGACCAGTTTGAAAACCCCAAATGAGTCGTTCATTGCAATCGTATTCTCTTCCCGAAGTACACATATCACAAACCCTGCAACTCATGTTAGAATGAGAAACCACCCTATCACCCACTTTCAATTTTGTAACTTCATTACCTGCCTCAACAACGGTGCCTGCTACATCACTACCTGAAATATGTGGTAGTGGTACCTTGACCGGATCGCCCCAAATTGCCCAAAGATCGTTGTAGTTGTATCCGGCTGCTTCTACTTTTATCATAACCTCATTAGGCTTGATTTTGGGAGTGTCAACATCGTCTATTTTCACAACTTTCAGAGGATCTTGACTATATTCTCTAAATACTGCTGCTTTCATGAATTTTTTGAAAAGTTCTTAGACTAATATAGTTATTTCTTTTAGCATAGACTTTCTAAATTGCTATGCGGAATTGACTAGTTCAAGCGCATAGTTCCACGATAACTCACATGTTACAGTATGACAGTTGAACTTGTTATTTTTGAATTTTTGACTAATTTGATGACCGTCATCTTGTCTAAAAGACGATAGACATCAAAAAATATTGAAAATCAACTACGATTTATTCTAAATTGCTTTTTGGGCTGCTGGAGGTTTATCAAAAGCTGCTTTAATTCTTCATCTGATAAAGCCCTGTTCAATTTTCCGGAAGAAGCTGCTGTAATTAGATAATTTTCTACTGCCATTGCTAGTTCGGGTTTTACCATCCTGATGTTCGTAAGCCTTTGTCTTGCATCCTGGTCTAGCAAGACCATTAGTGCTTTTTGTCTCATCATTACTTCGGCCTCACGCCGCTTTGCCTCTTCGGGATTATCTGATGGTGAAACAGACATTTATAGCCACAATTAATAATTACTAGCCGTATCTTTGGAGCTCTGGTCTTGAGTTTGCGAGATTCTTGTATATTTCTGTAGCCATTCTGTCGACCTTTTTCATCCCTTCGTCAGAAATTGCTCTACCCTTGCTTTTTTTCGTTATATAGCCAGCAACTTCCAACTGTTGCAAAGCCTTTCTTACAATGGCACCACCAGCTTTCTTGTGATGTGCGATATTGTATCCAGCTTGCTTCTTACCTCCGTACTCGCTTCTAAGATTAGAAATACCAATCGGACCGTTAATGTACACTTTCCTTAACAACGATGCACACCTGATATACCACCAATCTCTATTCTGTGGAATTTTTTCTACATGAGAGCCTGTCTTTACGAATTGGGACCACTGGGGAGCCTCAATTTTTTTATCCTTTTTCAAATTTTCTGCCAAATGAGAGATTAGATCATCGGCAGGAATATCATAAGCCTTAGCCATAAGATTCTATAACATTCTTGGAAATTCCCTTATAAATCATTTTATTCAAATTTCATCACATATCTAAAAGACAGCTCCGTAATTAATCAGAATTTTAGACCGCTGACAGACAAATAATCTCCATATATATAGTCAGTTTTTCTATAAAATGCTAAGTTCAGATTATTAATAGAGCGGTATGAATATATTAATAATCTTTAACGCAGTAAAGAAAATAAGAGCAGTTATTCTGAATTTACCGGCTTCCAGTGAAACGAAACTTATTCCATGAACTTAAACCGCAATTATTTTTCGATAAACATGATTGCATTTCATACAGGTAATTCTAATGTATTTTACCCTGGTTCTACCAATTCTTATTCTTGAATTAACTCCAGGAACTATGAATTGTTTACATTTTCTACAAAATAGTTGGCGGATAGAATACGGCATTCTTACTCTAACACGCATTCCGATTTTTAGAGCAAGCTTTGCATACGTCTGAGATAATTTTTCATCGCGATTTATTTCGTTCAAAGCATTATCAATCAATATTTCTATTCTTTCAGTCGCTATTCTTTCAATATTCTTCTTATTCAATACAATTCAACCCACACTAATTATCTTGACTAGATATTGGTTCTCGTCTTCCATTAAAATGCTATGAAATAAATTTAATATTTCGATACGAATTCTGTTAATTTGATTGTATTCACTCGTGATTGTTGAAGCAGCAATAGAACTGGTACCACAAACACTCAGAAACCATCCCTCTGTGAAGAACCATTGCAAAAGAGTAGGTAGAGATTCTAGCGAAATTCTCCTTGACATTAGTTATCATCATAGAGCTATGGTGGAACAAAACATTAAGCAATGGTGGAAACGAGGTAGACCGGACATAGTACATTTCGATCTGGTTGAAGCCCTATCGACCCCTCTATTTAAGGAGAAAAAATTGCAAGTTTACGTATCTACGTTTGACAACAAGTTACTAATTATGCATCAAGATTTGAGATTACCAAAGAATTATCTCAGATTTGAAAGACTAATGATCAGTATTTTTAATAAACACAGGAGTAAGGAGGGATCAGATTTAATAGAGTTTAGAGAGAATGTGAGTTTTACTGATCTAGTGCAGAAAATAATCAAACCTCAACTAATAATTGGGTTATCTGTAACGGGAACAAGAACCAAATTAAGCGATATTTTGCACAATAACGAATCTAATTATCCAAAGGATTACTGTTTTGTGGTAGGAGGCTTCCAACGGGGACATTTCTCGGAATCAATTACTCGACTATGCAACAGTGTTTATTCCATTAGTCCTTTTAGTTTGGAATCCCACGTTGTTATAGCAAGATTATTGTACGAGTGTGAAAATTACGGTTAATGAAATATCGCATCTACCATGAATGCAACAAATAGTGCCGTCAGATAGGGACTGGAAATTTTGAATAGCAACCACGAAGCCTTCTCGCTAGGTTTCACCAGTAGCCAGAGTGAGGTGACTATCATAATAATTCCTCCTGAGATGGCAGTAATAAAGTAAATCAACCCAAACTGATTCAAGAAAGGTATTATGCTAAATACTACCATCAAGAGAGTTGTACCGGCTATAACTTGAACAGATCTCTTCTCGCCGGCAACGACAGGCAACATGGGAACACCAGCTTTTGTATAATCTTTCCTTACATGCAATGCTAAGCTCCAAATATGCGTTGGTATCCATAGGAAAACTAAGGCTGCCATTGCTAATCCTATTTCTAGGTGTTCTGTCGTGACCGCTACATATCCTATTAATGCTGGAACACCACCAGAGAATCCTCCAAGGATAATGTTGCTTTGACTCTTTCTTTTTAGCCATTTACTGTATACTATAATATTATCGAAAAGACCGAACGCCATGAGTCCTAAAGTTATGTAATTTATCGACCAGGCACAAAATAACGAAATAGCGGCCAAGAGCAAACCAAAAATAAGCGCATTCCTAGGTGAAATTCTTCCCGATGGAATAGGACGAGCCTTAGTTCTATCCATAATGGCATCTATATCACGATCATTGTACCCTGTTAAGGCATCTGCAGCTGCAGATCCAGTAACTATACCGACAAGAAGAAAGACCCACTGAAGCGGTGACAGAAAAGTGTCTGTCGAATACGAAGCTGTTATGGCTGAACCAAAAGCAGTAAAAACTAAGAGATACCAAATTTTCGGCTTTGTAAGTTCATAATAATTCTTTAACCGATCAGTTACAGTAACTTGTGGAATCAATAGTATGTACCCCGACAGATTTATGGTTAGAGGCAATATGAATGCTCATTTATTTAAACATGAATTAGTTTGGAGATATTCAGTTGTGCCTTTTTCCTACTAAGGAAGAAAATAAAATAAGATACTAGATCAGAAATACTTGATACATATCCTGTGCCATCCAAATTTCCTGTGACAGAAAAAATTCAAGTTATGGACTTGGACTTGGAGTTTTCAATTAATATAAACTGAACTGTCATCATCTATTGTGTTCAATATTGTAACTGAATTCATTTTTTCTAAAACTATAAAAGAGGCATGATAAAATCTATGGTATTCTATTAAGGTGATATGTAAATTGGAATCAATTCAAGCAACAGCTGGTGGAATGCCAGTTTTGATTTTAAAAGAAGGAACCAAAGAAAGTAAAGGTAGGGAAGCACAGAGAAATAACTTTGTCGCAGCGAAGCTAATTGCTGAAATGGTCAAGACCTGTCTGGGTCCTCGAGGCATGGATAAAATGTTGGTTGATACACTTGGAGATGTTACGATTACAAATGATGGAGCGACTATTCTTAAGGAAATGGATGTTCAACATCCTGCTGCAAAAATGATGGTCGAAGTAGCAAAATCCGTAGACAACGAAGTAGGAGACGGCACTACATCATCAGTTATTTTCGCTGGAGCATTATTGGAAAAAGCAGAGGAATTGGTAAACAAAGATGTGCATCCTTCAGTTATTGTAGATGGTTATACAGCAGCCGCGGAAAAGGCTCTTGAATTTTTGCAGAAAATAGGCATAAAGATTGATGTCAACGACAAAACTGCTTTGACAAATATTGCAAGGACAAGCATGTATTCAAAGCTCGTTTCTGATGATAGTCCGACATTAGCCAAAATGGTGGTTGATGCAGCAAGACAGGTTGCTGAAAGTGTAGATGACGGCAAGAAGTTAAGGGTGGATTTGGATAATATCAAAGTAGAAAAGAAACCGGGTACATCCATTAGGGACAGTAAACTTGTGAAAGGAATAGTTCTAGACAAGGAAGTTGTCCATTCGGGTATGCCCAAAAAGATAGAAAAGGCAAAAATTGCTCTGATAAATTCTGCCCTAGAGATAGAGAAAACGGAGATGAGCGCTGAGATAAGGATTAATGATCCACAACAAATGCAAATGTTCCTTGAAGAAGAAAATAGAATGCTCAAAGCAATGGTTGACAAGATCAAGGGAGTTGGGGCAAATGTTGTATTATGTCAAAAAGGTATTGATGATTTGGCACAACATTATTTGGCAAAAGAAGAAATACTGGCTGTCAGGCGAGTCAAAGAAAGTGACATGTCAAAACTATCCAAAGCAACCGGATCTAGAATTGTTAATAATTTAGACGATTTTACATCCAAAGATTTAGGTTCAGCCGATCTTGTAGAGGAAAGAAAGGTTGAAACGGATAAGTGGGTTTTCATTGAGGGTTGTAGAAACCCGAAGGCCGTTACAATATTGGTCAGGGGAGGATCTCAAAGAGTTGTCGACGAAGCAGACAGATCAATTCACGATGCATTAATGGTAGTAAAAGACGTATTAGAAAATCCTGTTGCAGTAGCAGGTGGTGGAGCTCCTGAAGCCTTTGTTGCTAATGAATTGCGCCAATGGTCTAGCAACATGGAAGGCAGGGCACAGCTAGCTGTTCAAAAGTTTGCAGATGCTCTAGATACAATACCTTTAGCATTAGCGGTAAACGCAGGAATGGATCCCATTGACACAATGACTACACTTAGAGCGAAACAGAGCAAGGGTTCTAAATGGACAGGAATAGACGTTATGAATACTGTAGTTGCTGATATGCAAAAGCTGAACGTTATAGAACCCATAGCAGTTAAGCAGCAAATAATAAAATCCGCGACAGAAGCTGCAGTCATGCTCCTAAGGATTGATGATGTAATTGCATCAAGTAAATCTAAGATGCCAGCCGGACCACCTGGAGGCATGGGCGGCATGGGCGGCATGGGCGGCATGGGCGGCATGGGCGGCATGGGCGGCATGGGCGGCATGGATATGGA
>Ga0207428_10001199_pt1 | contig 27802 bp, 18 predicted proteins | sample RhiMethybrSRZTD1_FD_187600 | JGI IMG/M metagenome (GOLD analysis project Ga0207428, IMG submission 187600) | Populus rhizosphere microbial communities from Tennessee, USA - Rhizosphere MetaG P. TD hybrid SRZTD1 (SPAdes) (version 3) | ecosystem: Host-associated > Plants > Roots > Rhizosphere >...
CAACTGCTCGACCTCTTGCTGGGAGACAGGGACAAAGCTAGGTGCGCTCTGAGTCAGATCGGCAAATGTGATCGAGCCGTTCTGGCTGCAGAACACCTGTTCCACCTCTTTCACACGCACCGTGACGATGATGTTGCCGGCCGCTCCCCGGAATCGCACCAGAAAGTCATAGCCGGGTATGGGGCTCTCCTCGAGCGTGCAGAAGTTCGTCAGTCCGCTCACATTGGCTGTCGGAATGCCCTGTGGGAACCCTGGCACACCGAAGAGGAGCGTGGGCAATCGAACTCCGGTGGTGGGATCGGCGACGGCGTCGCGATCGGTTGCGCCGAAGATGAGGGCGTCGCGTCCGGGCCCGCCGATGAACGCTTCGCTCCCGTCACCCGGCGCCCAGAGATTCACGTCATTCCCGGGCCCCCCGAACATGATGTCGCTGTTGGGCGGGCCACCCGGAGCGGCGCCGCCGTCGGGGCCGCCGAGAATGATGTCGCGGCCAGGGCCGCCATCCATGACGTCGTTGCCATTCAAGCCGAACATCACGTCGTTCGACGACCCTCCGATCATGACGTCGGTGCGATCGAGCGACTGGTTCGCGGCTGCGCCGGCTTGAATCGCCGCATTGTCCCGAATGTCGTCGTCGCGGCCGATAAGCAGCTGCGGCCCCCCTCCGTCCTCGAGTAGAGCGGCCTGCGTCGATTGAGTGGGGCTGACAACGACGCCGACGAATGCCGCCAACACACCAGCCGACAGCGTCGGCACCGTGAACCGTGAAACGAATTGCATGTGACTCATTACGTGAATCCTCCAGTTGCGAAATTGACTCGATCTCAGAACTGCTCGAGGTCCTTCACGAACTCGACGACCTGCGCCGCGAATCGCTCCGGCTCCTCCCAATGCGGACAGTGGCCCACGCCAACATACGTCACCAGACGAGACCCGCTGATCGCGCCTTTTATTCCATCCTGCTCGTCGCGCCCGGTGTACGCATCGCGATCGCCCCACACGAGCAGCGTCGGGACGTCGATCTCACTCAGTTGAGCCGTGAAGTCGATCGTGAGGTGCGGTTCCAATGCGCTCTTCCAGACCCGCGCCGGCACCTTCAGGCTCTCGCCGACCACCGTCTCGAAGAACTCGACGGGGACTGGCCTGGCCATCGTGCTGTGCTGGAAGTCACGTACCATCGCCGGGTCAATAGGATCGATCAACGTCGACACCGTGTTCCAGAACTCGCGAATGCCCTCGTTGCCGGCCCGCGGCAGGAACGCTCCCTCGAGCATCAACCCTCGCGTTCGCCACGGATAGTCGATGGCGAACCGTTGGGCAGCCGTCGCGCCCATCGAATGCCCGACGACGATCGCGGATTCGATACCGACGGCGTCGAGAAACGCGGCAATGTCGCCGGCGAAGTCGGACGGCGTGTATCCGTCCGCCGGCTTCCCCGAGCTGCCATGGCCCCGCTGCGTGATGGCGAACACGTGGAGCGACCGCGGCAGGTGCGGAAGCACGCGCTCGTACGATCGCCACGAGTCCGTGTAGCCGTGCAGAAGCACGACGGGGATGCCGGATCGATCGCCTTGCTCGACGTAACTCAGTCGCGTCCGCCCCGGTAGATCCACCTGCTGCTCGGCCAGGTCGTGTCGATCGTGATGCGCGTGGTGATGTGCGTGCGGGTGCGCCGCGCTCGCGCCCTGCGCACGGTCGTCCTGCATGATGCGGGACGAGGTCAGTCGAACGTCCGCTCGTGTCCAGGCGCGCTCGAAGCGACGCTGCACCTCAGCGGCCGCTTCGAGGCGCTGCTGTGCGCGCAGGCTTTGCGCCAGCCCGAACAGCGACCATCCGTTTTCGCGGAAGCGCACGAGATCGTCGCGATAGACCTGCTCGGCGTCAGCGGCCTGGCCGGCCTCGAGCAGCATGGCGCCGAGTACCTGCCGCGGCGGATGATGCCAGATCGGCGGCTCGGCGTAGGGCAGTCCGTCCTCGATCGCCACCGCTTCACGAAGCACGGCGACCGCCGCTGCGGCATTGCCACGCCGGAGCGAGAGCTCGCCTTCGAGCATCCGCGACGCGATCTGCAGATTGGTCAACAGCGGCAGATCCTTCAGCGTGGTCGCAAACGCCTCGTGCGTCATCGTCGACTTCAGGACCAGCAGCTCCGCGGCAGCGCGATCGAGCTGGCCGCGAGCGGTGAATGCCAGCCCGCGGGCGTAGTGCCAGATGCCGGTGGCGTACGGCGCGTTGGCCGGCGGCTGCGGTTCGGTGAGCACGTCCTGCCACAGACCGAATCGTGCGTAGGCCAGCATCGGTGTCACCGGAAAGTCCGCCGTCCACGACAACGCGCCGGCGTGATGATGCGGGACCTTGGCCGCCGTCTTTCGCGCCGCTTCGACCGCAACCGCACGCCGCCCTTCGAACGTGGCCGCGGCCCAGAGAAAGTGCAGGTTGTGCGGGTAGTAGCTGACCGGATACAGACCTTGCGCCTGGCACTGCGCCAGATAGTCCTCGTCGGCACGAATCGCGCGTTCGTTCGCCTCGGCCGCATCGGCGTAGCGCCCGACGCGAATGTAGATGTGCGCGGGCATGTGGACCAGATGCCCGGCCGCGGGCATCAACGAGCCGAGGCGGTCGGCGCTGCGCTCGGCCCGATCCGGATCGCGCGACGCCTCGAGCAGATGGATGTGATAGTGCAGCGCTCCCGCATGATCCGGATGGCGCGCCATCACACCTTCGAGCACGTCGAGCACGCGCGTCGTGTCCGGCTTTGGCGATCCATCTTTCAGCCAGTAGTCCCACGGCATCGTGTTCATCTCGGCGTCGGCGTAGATCGTTTGCACGTCCGGATCCGCGTTGAATCGTTCGGCGACTGTCCGCATCGCCGCCGCATACGCGCGATCGAGCGCGGGCCGGTCGCCGCCGCCATCAGCGGCATATCGCCTGGCCAGCGCGTTGATCAGCGCACGCTCGCGTCCGGTTGCGCCTGACGCGAGATCCTGCGCGCGTCGAATCGCGGCCGCAGCCTCGCGTCCGTTCTCGGGCGTCATCGGCGCGTTCAGATTCGGACCGAGCACGAGCGCCTGTCCCCAATGCGCCATGGCCAGCGCCGGGTCGAGCCGGGCCGCCTCGCGGAACGCGCGAAGCGACTCAGCGTGGTTGTAGGCGTACAGCAGGCGCATGCCCTGATTGAAGAAGCGCTGCGCCTGCGGGAGTGCCGTCGATACGGACACGTGCAGCGTCCCCAGGCCGTTCAGCTCAGGTGCAAGTGCCTCGGTGGTGCGAGCCGCTGATGCCGGTGCGCCCGCGACGGAGACGCCGCACCACAGAATGACGGCCATCGCGATGTACGCTCGCATCACCGTTATCCTTTCTTGCTGGCGACGACGATTTCGTTCTCGACCGAGAAGACGCCCGACACCTCACGCGCCTTCATTTCCGCAATCGTCCGGTCCCCGTCGTTGTCGACGATGCCGTAGAGCGTGGTGTGGCCGTTGCGGACGACGATGTGGATGTCGTAGAGCCCGAGCGGCTGATACATGCCACCGAACCGCCTCGCTTGATAGAGCTCGCGCCGCACGCTGTCGGGACCGCCCGACGCATAGCGCGAGAGGAAGGCGTCGGTGTAGATCCGGTAGAACGTCGCCCAGCGAATGCGATCGTCGTTCGGCGATGCCGGGAGCACCTCGAGTCGGTTCGCCACCTCGTCGACACCCGACGTCCGCTTGGCCGCCATTTCAGCCGCGTTCCGCAGGCTGCCGCTGTAGGCGTAGCCGGTCAGCGTCACCGTTCCGCGGTCGATGCCGAACGCCATGAAGTCGAAGACCCCGTAGTACGGCAACCGCTCGAGCGTCCGCTGCAGCGAGCGTGTCGGCTCGGGCATGCTCCCGCGCTCGGCAGCCAGTGCTGTCGAGAGAGTACTGACCGCCGCCAGTCCTATCGAGAAAGAAATGATTCCGAGCAGCGCGGCTCCCGCAATCAAGCGCCGAGCGGCCCGTCCTGCTGCCATGATTCGCATTACCGTCCTCCTTCGAAACCGTGCTCCGCGCGTACGAGCGCGTGGTCCATGCCACTCGAGTCCTCATCGGCCAGGCCGCCCACACAGGGATCGCCCAGCAGCACGTGGCCGTCGCCGTCGAGCGTGACGAGATCGCATCCATAGAGGCGCGTGCCGTCCAGATCAGTGGCGTAGACGATCGTCAGTTCGCGGCTTTCCGGATCCCATGCCACTCGCTCCAGATCTCCGCGCATCGAATGAATCCCGAACGGCAGCGCGCCCCAATGACGCTTGAAGGCCGCAACCGTTTCCGCGTGCGCATCGGAGTCGCCGTTCCCCGGAGTGCGCTCAAAGCGCCGCGTGTCCTTGTAGAGGGCGAGCAGCGTGTCGATGTCGCCTTCGTTCCAGCACGACAACCACAACTCCGCCCAACGAATGGCTTGCCTGCGCGTGAACATGGGAGGTATCTCGCTTTCATGCCGCTCGATGACGGCACGGTCACTCGAAGAGCGATGGATGTGCCAGCGCGGGCGACGTCGGCGGTGCCCCTGCTGAACCGGCTGCGATTCAACGGGTTGCAGGCAAGGCGGCGATGCGGGGTGGCGTGAGGCGTGCCGAAAACGTGGTGCGTGGATATCGCCACCGTACCGAAATGTCGGCACGCGGTGAGCGCAGCCAGGAATCAGGAATCAGGAACTCCTGATTCCTGATTCCTGATTCCTAACGGCGCACTAATCGTGGCTCGTGCGAATACCAAGCTTCTTCATGCGCGACCAGACGGTCGATCGGCGCATGCCGAGCAGCCGCGCCGCGCCTTCGGGGCCGGCGAGCACGCCGCCGGTTTGCGCCAGGGCGCGCAGGATGTGCTGCCGTTCCATTTCTTCGAGCGTCGGAAACACGCCGCTCTCGCGCCGGCCGCGAGTCAACTCGCCGAGGTGCTCGACGAGGACGGACGATCCGTCGCACAGAATGACGGCACGCTCGAGCACGTTGGCCAGCTCGCGGACGTTGCCCGGCCAGTCATAACCCGTCAAGCGCGCGAGCGCCTGTTCGTCGATGCCGACCACACGCTTCCCCATCTTGCGGGCGAAGCCGACCGCGAAGTGTTTCGCCAGGAGCGTAATGTCGGGTTTCCGCTCGCGCAGCGGTGGCAGGTGGATGGGAAAGATGTTCAGGCGATAGAACAGGTCCGATCGGAAGCGGCCGCGCGCGATCTCGTCTTCCAGGTCGCGGTTCGTCGCCGCGATCACACGGACGTTGACCTTGGTCGGCCGCGTGCTACCCAGGCGCTCGAACTCCTGCTCCTGCAACACCCGCAGCAGCTTCACCTGAACGTCGAGTGACAGCTCGCCGACCTCGTCGAGGAAGATCGTGCCGTTGTGCGCGAGCTCGAAGCGTCCCTTCTTCTGCTGGACCGCGCCGGTGAACGCGCCTCGCTCGTGGCCGAACAGCTCGCTCTCGGCCAGGCCCGACGGCAGGGCGGCGCAATTGACCTTGACCATCACGCCGTTACGCCGCCGGCTCAGATTGTGAATCGCGCGCGCGGTCAGCTCCTTGCCGGTGCCCGTCTCGCCGAGCACCAGCACGGTCGATTCGGTGTCGGCCACCATGCTGATCGCCTTGAACACCCGGCGTATGGCGGCCGACTCGCCGACCACGTCGCCATAGCTGCGCTCGACCTTGATCTCTTCCTGCAGGTAGATGTTCTGTGACTCGAGGTCCTCGGCCCGCTTGCGATCGGTGACATCTCGCGCGATGAACACCACCGCCGGCCGGCCGTCGATCTGCACCCCGAGCAGTCCGGTGCGCGCCTCGAACCAGCGCTCCCCGGCCGGCACGCTCAGCGAGTATTCGAGCGTCTGACTCGTGTGCGTATCCAGCGTGCGCTGCACCAGGCGAAGATGAGAACCGGCAATCGCCGGCGGCAGGATGTCGTGAAACGTCCGGCCCTTCATCTCCGCCCGCGCGCGGTACAGCAGGTCCTCTTTCGCGGTCAGGATTTCGACGTACCGGCCTTCGTCATTCACGACCAGAACCAGATCGGGCAGCGCGTTGACGATGGCGGACAGCCGGTTCTCGCTGCGTTCAAGGTCCGCTGTGCGGGCCCGCACCCGATCCTCGAGCTCCACGTTATGGCGCTCGATGTGCTCGCGCAGTTGCGCCTGCCGAATCGCGACGGCCAATGAGCTGGCGACTTCCTGTCCGATCGCGATCGCGCCGAAATCGAGATACGACCCCTCGGGTGCGATCACGCTCAGGACGCCGATCAGCGCGCTGTCGGCCAACAGCGGAACATGAATCGTCGACGGGAGCTTGAACGACATCGAGTCGGACGGCAGACCCTTACGGATACTCCGCAGGCTTCCGACGAGACCGGCCTGCAGCTCTTCCCTCACGCCGAACTCTTCGATCGGCACGGGCGTGCTGTCGACGATCTGTGTCCGCCCCTCGTCGTACGACGCGATGACGGTCCCCAAGCCGCGCAACAGATCGAACACCGCCACGCTCGCGCGGCGGCAGGGAATCAGGTCCTGAAGATGCCGCAGCGTTGCTTCGGCAATCGTCTGAGGCGAACGCGATCCGAGGATGTCGCGATGGATGTCGTGGAGCACCTCGAGACGGCGGTTGGACTGTCGCAAGGCCTGACTGGCCCGTTCGCGCTCGCTGACATCGCGCTGAATCCCGAAGTGTCCGGTGATGCGTCCCTGCTCGTCGTAGAAGCAGATGTAGTCGCCCTCGACGCGAATCGGCGTGCCGTCGACGCGGCGCTCATCAGTTTCCACGTGGAGCCGTCCGCGATCGAAGAAATCCCGCCAGACGCGCCGCCCGTGCGCGAGATCGTGACGGAACAAGTCGGTCGGCGTGGTTCCGAGAAATGCCTCGCGGGTCGCGCCATACTGCGCCAGCAACGCGTCGTTGACTTTCGTGACGCGTTGATGGGTGAAGACGTAGTCGAGGACCTGCTCCTTGTCGACGGAGTCGTCCCACCGGACGGGCTCGTCGAGCATCATGAAGAAGAAACCGTCCAGCGACTGCGAAAAGAAGAGCTCGAGACGATCTTCAGCGTTCATCGCGATGGGTGCGCGCCGTCATAGTATCGCGGGGCGCGCCTCCATCGCGCCGACGTGATCGATCTCGCGGGGCTATTGCACGTTGATGATCGACGACTCCTGTTTCGGGCGGCCATCCCGGTACAGCAACAGCAATCCGGTCTGCGATGGCGAGGCTGCGCTGCCGCCAGGCACTTCCTGCACGGTCAATGTGCTGGTCCCACCGATGGGCACGCCAGACGCCGGCACTCCAGTTCCCACAAAGCGCGGGAGGCTGGGGTTGAACGTCATGTTCTCGATGGCATCGGTGGCCCGGCCGGTGAAGTAGTTGTCGAACGCGACCACGGAGAAATCGAATTGCGTGGTCGGCGTCAGACCGAGATCCGACAGCAGCGCCGTGGCGATGAAGTTGCCGGAATCGAGATCGGCGTCGGCGAAGAATCGTGCGATGGCCGTATTCGTCTTCAAGTCGGCGACGCCGACAATGTTCTGACCGGTGACGGCAAAGCCGCCGTTCTCGAGGTTGAAGATCGCGAAATCGAACACGCCATCGCGGTTGTTGTCGATGAACACGTCGAATTCAGCCGGGTAATTCGGGTGTGAACGGATCCCATTCGTCGTGATTCCAAACTGAATGGCAGGGATGCCGCTTGCGGTCACCCCTCGAACGCCTACGGCCTTGAGATCGATCACCGCGAAGTTGTCACCTGGTTCGGGCAACTCCTTCTTGTGAACCTTGTGGCTCGTGCCCGTCAGCGCAAATACGTCCACGCGGCCCGCCACTGCGCCAGGATTGGTCAGGGCGATCGTGCCTGTCCCGTTGACGAGCGAGACGTCTTCGCTCTGTGGCGTCACCGCCGCGGCTTTGTGCGGCAGGACGTGCCAGGGCACGCGCAGGCGGTCGTCGGCATCCGTGATCGAGATGTATCCATCGAACTCGACACCTTCGAGCAGCGCGCCGTTTCCGCCGTTGCTGCCGCCGTTCAGATTCCAGGTCGGGAGCTTCGCCGGATCGATGTGAACCGTCACCGGGAACGACCGCTGGCGACCCGCTTGTACCTGCACGCTCGACGGAACCTTGATCGTGACGGCACCGCTCGCTTGATCAGTGGCGTAGCGGAAGCCGGCCACGATCGAGTACGTCCGAGTCTTGGTGCCGTTGTTGGTGATGTACAGGTGTTGCGTGATGCCCTTGGCCTCGCTCGCCGCCACGTAACTGAATGACAGGCTCGCGTTCTCATCGTTGTCCCAGACCGTGGTCGTGCTCGCCAGCGCCCGATCGACGCGTACTTCACCCGCACCAATTCTCGTGATGGGTGCCAGCACTCCAGGCAAGAGAGCAGGGTTGGTGAAGATGGCGGTTTCGGCGTTGTTCATCAACGCCGCCTTGATCTGAGCTGGCGAGGCGGACGGCTTCGCCTGCAGCAGGAGCGCTGCGGATCCGGTGATCATTGGCGTTGCGCCGGACGTTCCACCGAACGCTTCCTGGCCTGTACCAGTTCGGGCGATCGCCGACACAGATGCACCCGGTGCGCCGATATCCGGCTTGATCGCATTGCCGCTGTAGCTGGGCCCTCGAGCCGACGAGCTCACGATGCTCGAGACCAGCGGGACCGCCGACGCCGGCGAGATCGACACGTTGACGGGCGCAGCGATATTGGCCTTGATCAAGTTCGACGTTGCCTGAGTAATCACGAGCGTCGGCACGAACGTGTCTCCGCCGCCGAACGAAAACGGGATGGCGTCGCCTGCAGCGACCAGGCCGATCAGCACTCCAATGGCGCCCGCTTTTGCTGCACGATCGATCTTCAGGCTGATACTGCACGATCCTCGATCGATCAGCGCAATCTTGCCAGCCGGGCTACTGGTGTATGCGTCGGCGGGAGAACCGGGCGCGATCGAGTCTGCAGGGCAGCCACGGCCCACGAATGCGACGTTGCCGGTCACGCCGGCGCCGACAGGCGCGAAATCCAGCGTGGCGGTGTTGCCATACGTACCCGCGATGTTCGCCGGTGAGTTGATCACGAGTGGAATCACGAGCGCAGATGGCACATGTGTCTGTGCCACGCTGATGACGCCGCGGCCGATGGAAGGAGAGCTCACAATGTACGGCCGGTTGCCGGCGTTGCCGGCGGCGGCCACGACCACCACACCAAAGTCGACGGCCGTAGCACTGGCTTCGCTCAAGTCGTCTTGCTCCTGACCGTAATCCGAGCCCAGCGACATGTTGATGACGTCGACGGCATCGGACAAGTCATCGTCGCCATTCGGATCGAGAGCGAAGTCCATGGCCTGGAGCAGCGCGATACCGCTGCAGGAGGTCGAGACCGAACTGCACACCTTGAGGGCGATCAGACTCGCGCCCGGTGCAACGCCGCGATGCGTACCCGCGATGTCCGCGCCGGCCACGATATCGGAGACGTGTGTCCCGTGGCCTTCGAAATCGATCGGATCCGGATCGGGCGAGAGCGCGCCATTCGGCCAGACCTCGCCAACGAAGTCGAACCCGCCGATCACTTTTGCGGTCGGAAACAACCCGTCGGTCGTTTTGTTCTTCGGATCGGCAGGGGCCGCGCCGTACGCAGCCGCATACGCAGCCAGGGTGCCTGGTCCGCCAAGATTCCGATGCGTGTAGTCGATGCCGGTATCCAGGATCGCCACGATGACGCCGTTGCCCGTGACGCCCTTTCCCTGAACGGCGCCGGCGCCGATGTAGGGCACGGTCTCGCTGAGATCGACCTGGTAGTTTCGAACCGGCCTCACCTCACGCACACCTGGCAGCGCGGCCAGGTCTGGCACACGCGACGCGTCTATTCGCACCGCGATCGCGTTGTGCGCTTTTCTTACTCTGGCGATCTCGCGTCCGCCGAGCGCCGCCACCTGCGCCGCGATCGCGTCCTGCTGTGCGAGCACTTGTCGCGAGTAGTCGGCTTGTTGCGCGCGTCTCGCATCACGCTTGGCGTTACGACCGCTCGCTTGACCGAGCGACGCGTCGACGAGACTGACCCAGACGTCGATCTCGCCAGTGGGCTGCGCCGCCGCTGCCGCACCGCCTGGAATCTGCAGCTGGGACGCGTCAGGAAACGCCGCAGACTCCTGCGCCATGCCGTCGCGGTGCGAGATGCTGACCAAGCCGAACACGAAGATCGAAAGCAACCAGGTAGGCTTTCGGTGAGGGATCACGGTCGCCTCCAGAACGCAGGTCGCCAGGCCAATCCCCGCGGACGGTCGCGCAAGAATGCCGTGGCGTGTTGGGAACGAACCGGGCACTTTATATACCCAAGTGCGGGGGCCTCGAAGCACTTTTTGCTGTTTCGTCAGCAAAAAGGGTGCACTTCGACCCTGTCTAACGAAATTCGTACCTGGCCGGGTGACCGTCAGGGCATGTCGGATGGAGACCGTTGACGTGATCGCGTCAGTGGCGTGAGCGTGTGCCGAGCTGACGACGCCACTGCGTCGCCTGCTCCGTCTTGCCCCAGTTCGTATAGAGGTTGACGATCCGCCCGCCGGCGCGCTCGACGAGCACACGACTCTCTCGGGGTATGCCCGCCTCTCGCTCTCGGAGTGCGGTGTATGCGGAGACGAGCAAGGGCTCTGCCTCGGCGTATCGTTTCTGACGTTCGAGGCTGGCACCGAGCAGGCTCTGGCAGTTGTATCGATCCCACCCGTCGGCTTTGGTGCTCTCGTACGTGCCCAGAGCCGCGCGAAGGAGCGACTCGGCCTGGTCTGGATGCCCGAGGTTCATCAGCACGAGCCCGGTCGCACTGATACTGCGAAGCGTTTCCGGATGCTGCTCTCCGAGCACGCGCCGGCGAATGTCCATGGCCTGTTTCACCAGCGGCTCGGCCTCGGCATTCCTGTTCTCGGCGATGTACAGCGTCGCCAGATTCTGCGCGGTGGTGGCCACGTCCGGATGCTCATTCCCCAGCACGCGACGCTGCGTCGTCAGGGCTCGAGTATAGAGGTCTTCAGCTTGTGCGTTCTTGCCCTGCAACGAGTAGAGGAAGCCGAGGCCGTTCATCGTCAGCAGCACGTTCGGGTGTTCGTCGCCAACGACTTGTCGCTGCCGCTCCACGACCTTGCGATAGAGCGACTCGGAACGGTCATATTGACCGGCCGCGCGATAGAAGACCGCCAGATTGTTCATGCTGGTCAGCGTTTCGGGATGCTGCTCGCCGAGCACGCGCTGCTTCAGCTCCAGCGCCTTCGTGAATTGGACTTCCGCCTCCGGGTATCGGTTCTGGCGGAAGTACACGATCCCCAGATTGCCGATCGAGATCATGGTCTCGATGTGCTGTTCACCGAGGACGCGACGCATCTTGTCGATGACATCGAGGAACAGTGTTTCGGCTCGCGCGAATTTGCCCTGATACGACGACAGCAGCGCGAGGTTGTTCATGCTGGTCAACGTCTGCGGGTGCTCTTCGCCGAGCACACGCCGTTGCAGATCGAGCAGCGTGGCCCGAATCGGCTCGGCCTGCGCGTACTTGCCCTGCCGCCAGTACAAGCTCGCGAGCCCGTCCATGCTCTCCAGCGTGTCAGGGTGCTGTTCACCGAGGACACGTCGTCTGCCGTCGAGAGCGGCCACGAGCAGCGGCTCAGCCTCCGCAAACTTTCCGTGCAGCATGTAGACGGTTCCCAGCCCGCGCGTTGTGGTCAGCGTTTGCGCGTGCCGTTCGCCAAGGGCTCGCCGATCGGCTGCGAGCGCGGTGGTGAACAGCTGCTCGGCCTGGTCGAACTTGCCTTGCGTCGCATACAGAGTGCCGAGCGCGTTCATGGCCGCTGAGACCGTGGCGTGTCCGTCCCCGAGAATCCGACGCTGCAATTCGAGCGCGCGGCCGAGATGGGTCTCGGCATCAGGATAGAGACCGAGTTCCTGGTACGTCTTGCCGATGGTCAACCGAATCCCCGCTTCGACGAGCGGCGCCTGGTCGAACTTTCCGCCGATGCGCGCGGCAGCCCGATCGAGCGCCGTTCGCACCTTCAAATCCGGATCGGGTGTGTTGTCGGGCCGCGCCTGATTGTTGGCGCTCGCCTGCGCCAACAGGTCGTTCTGCAGGAATTCGTTGACGCTGTTGGCAATCGCCTGGGCTTCGGCTGCCCGATCGCGCTCCATGATCGCCGCACGCTCGGCACGGCGCGCGCGCGTGGCCTGCCACGTGCTGGTCAGGATGCCTGCCACGAGCACCACGAACACCGCCACGACGCCGACGACCATCGCCCTGTGCCGGCGCGCAAACTTCTGCAACTGGTAGGTGGTGCTCGGATGCCTGGCGATGATCGGCTCGTCCTTCAGGTACCGTCGAATATCACCGCCAAGCGCCGCGGCGGATCCATAGCGCCTCGTTTTGTCTTTTTCGAGCGCCTTCGCCACGATGGTCTCGATGTCGCCGCGAAAGCTCCGATCGACCGTCCCGAGCGGCGGCGGCTCGTGCTTGTCGATCGCCTCGACCGCTTCCGGTAACGAGCCGTCCGACTTGTAGGGAAGCTTTCCCGCCAGCAATTGATAGAGGATCACCCCGAGCTGATACACGTCGCTGGTGATGTCGACGTCATGCGGGTCGCCAGACAACTGCTCGGGGCTCATGTAGGCCAGCGTGCCGACGAGCTGTCCGAACTTGGTGTGCATCGTTCCATGCGCGTCGTCGTCGATGACGCGGGCGAGCCCGAAGTCCAGCACCTTCGCACTCCCGTTGCCATCGACAATGATGTTGCTCGGCTTGAGGTCGCGATGAATGATGCCGCGTTGATGGGCGTGATGAACCGCGTCGCACACCTCGGCGACGAGCTCGAGTCGTCGTCGGATGGGCACGTGTCGCGTCGTCGCATGCTGCAGCAACGATTCGCCCTCGATGAACTCCATCGCGAAGTAGGGCTGCGGGCCGAACCCGCGGTCGTCGGTGCCGGTGAAGTAGATCTGAGCGATGCCGGGATGGTGTAAGCGCCCGAGCGCTTCCGCTTCCTGTTCGAAGCGCCGCAGTGTGTTCGGGTTCGACGCGCCTGGCTTGATGACCTTCAGTGCGACTTGCCGATGGGGATGATCCTCCTCGGCCTCGTACACCGTGCCCATGCCGCCTTCACCGAGCACCTGAATGATCCTGAAACGACCAATCGCGGCCGGGAACTGCGAATGCCTCACGATGACCGGGCGCCCGTCGGGATTGCCGCCGATCGTGTCAGCCTGGGTTTCTGGGACAGACGATCCGGAGACCGCGGTGTCTTCCACGTTCATTCACCTTTCTGAGCATGGACGGCAGAGCATGCTGTCACAAGCGCAGGCCCCTTTTCCAGACGCGGACCATAATCGGCACCGCGCTGCAGGAGCTGGACGCGGCCTATCCGGATGTCGGCGGCCATGCGAGGCACGAACTCGATAAGTGGTTCGTCGAGCGCGCTCACGTCGAGCACATGCTCGAGGGGCTGCGCAAGGCCGGGCTGACACTCGCCGAAGACGACTCGACCGCGGAGGCGTAGACGTCGCTGGGCCCATGCTACGCTCCGTACCGTGGCATTGGCCAACGGCACGCGCCTCGGCCCATACAAGGTTCTCGATCCAATCGGCGCCGGCGGGATGGGCGAAGTGTATCGTGCCCACGATACGCGGCTCGGTCGCGACGTGGCGATCAAAGTGCTGCCGGAAGACACCGCGCAGATGCCCGATCGATTGGCGCGGTTCGAGCGCGAAGCGAGGGCCGTTGCAGCGTTGAACCATCCGAACATCCTCGCGCTCCACGATATCGGCAACGAGTCAGGGATCGTCTACGTCGTCATGGAGTTGCTTCAGGGCGACACGCTCCGTGACCGTCTGCTGGCGACCGGACGGCTCAGCCCGTCGAAGGCCATCAATTACGCGACTCAGATCGCACGCGGACTTGCCGCCGCTCACGACCGCGGCATCGTCCATCGCGATCTGAAGCCGGCGAATCTTTTCATCACGACCGATGGACGAGTGAAGATCCTCGATTTCGGGCTGGCGCATCGGGGGGCCGAGTCGGAGGAGGCCGATCACAACCCCAGCACACGCTTGACGACAGAGCCTGGCACGATCATCGGCACACCCCATTACATGTCGCCGGAACAAGTGTTCGGGCAGCCGGCAACGCCGCGCTCGGATCTCTTTGCCTTCGGTGTCATCGTGTTCGAAATGCTCACCGGCAAGCATCCGTTCATGCGCAAGACGATGGGCGATACCGTTGCCGCCATCGTGCGTGAGGAGGCTCCGTCGATGAGCGGGGTGCTGGACCTGCCACCCGGCATAGGCGCGATTGTCGCGAACTGCCTGGAGAAGCAAGCGGCGGCGCGGCCGGTCTCCGCCCGGGACATTGCGATGTTTCTCGAGGCGGCCGGCGCCAGCCACGAACCGGACGCGTGGCGCCGAATTGCCGCCTCGGATCTGCGCCGCATGCGCAACCGGATTGTGGCAATCGTGTGTGGCCTGCTGGTTCTGGTCTCCGCCACGACCTGGATGCTCGTCCGCACGATGACCAATCGGGCCGTCGCCTCCGCCATCGATGTGGACCTCGATCGCGCGAGTCGACTGATGACCCGTGTGCAGCGCGAGCGTCTGAGCGCCCTGGCGCTCACGGCGCGTCAGGTGGCCTCGTTTCCGGAGCTCAGGGCGTTGTTTGCGACAGACGCGCCGACGATCCGCGACTACCTGTTGTCGTATCAGCAGCGAAATCCCGGCGCGCCGTTGTTGATTGCCATCGGCGCGGATGGCACAGCGATCGCCCGCACGGATGTCGCCGACGCCGGAGGCGGCGACACTGACAACGACTGGTTCGCCGCGCTGGTGCAACCGCGCGGCGAACCAGCGGTCGTCGAGATTCGTGACCGCCCGTTCCATGCGGCCGCCGCTGTGGCCGATTCCGGCGGCACGGTATTCGGGTACATCGTCGGCGCCATGGCCATCGGCGATGAATTTGCCGCGTCCATCCGGGAAGTCACGCAGGACGAAATCATCCTGTTGTCCGACACGGACGTCCTTGCCTCGACGCTGCGTGGCGATCAGCCACCCTGGCGCTCGCGGAGCGAATGGCTTCAAGCCGGCGGCAGTGCGGAACAGGCGACCGATGTGCGGCTTGCCGGGCAGCAGTTCGCTGCGCGCGAAGTCCGGCTTGCCGATCGACCCGTCGTCAGCGGTATCGTGCTCCGGTCACGTAACGAGGTGGTGGCGCGCCTCCGCAGCATCGAGACGATGGTGGTAGCGATCGGGCTGTTTTGCGCGGCCGTCGCAGCGGCGGGCACGCTCTGGATCACCCGCATCATGTCGCCGCGGACCGTCGTCGGTGAGACGCGCACAGGCTAGTCTAGAGAGCAGGGTTCAATTATCTAGCCGGCCTTGGGCCTTGGTGCTTTGTTCTTGGTCCGTCCTTTGTCCTTCGTCCATGGTGCGCGTTCGCTCGATTCACACGTAGGACTCTGGACCAGGGACCACCAAGGACGGACCAGGGACCAAGAACGGACGAAGAACCAAGCACCAAGGCCCCAGGGACCGACGCGACACACCAATCAGAAGACGCTCTAGCGCCGATACGCCGCCGCCGGATACTCCTGACCGAACTTGTTCTTGTGCGGCGTGAATACCCAGCTGGATTCGTTCAGCGTGAGCTCCGGAGCGGTCGTCGCACCGTCGGTACTCGTGATCTCGACCGACACGGGCGCAGCGCGCTCCGACAGCGCGGTCAGCCGGTAACGGCCGGGCGGCAGATCGAGCGTGAATCGGCCGTCCGACGACGCGACCGTGGCGAATCCGCTGGGGGCCACCACGATAAAGGCGTTCATCTGCGGATGGATGTTGCAGAACACGCGGTAGACGCCTGGGCCGGTAAACGTCAACGAGCGCGTGTCGCCGGAGCGATACAGTCCCAGGTCGAAGGGCTGCGGCGGCGAGAGCGAGAACACGTTGTGGAAGATGTTGTCGTCGTTGGGAAACTCCACCGTCGCCCCCGCCGGAACCACCAGCACGCGGGGCTGGAACGTCTTGTTCTTCTGACGCACGACGGCGCGCCGCGCCGTTCGTGGCGACACCGCGTCGATTGACTCGGCATAGATCACCGCGGCGGCCGGCGCCGCTCCGCTGCGCGCGACCGTGCGGACGACACCCGTGACCGCGCCGGCGTCGAGGGTGACGGACGCGGCGAGGAACAGCGCAATCAATGAGTACCGCCAATAACGAGCCTCGGCCGCGATCTGCCGGCCGCGACAACGGAGCGGCCGGTCCTGATTCGCGAAGTACGCTCCATCAAAAGTCATGCACCAGTACCCAATCGAAATGATGGTTGGTGCGAGCAATGTTACCGGCAACCGTACGAAGGGCTCGGTACTCGAACGAGGCGCGGACTTCAGGCGTGAATGAGAACCGCACATTGCCATAGGTGGAACGGTTCTCCTGACGCGGCAGCGTCGCCCTGCGGCCGTCGCGAATGTCGTCCAGGCCAAAGCCGGTGTTGAACGAGAGGCGGGAAACCGGGAACACCTGCAGCTCCGCCCATCCCCCCGCGCTCCGTGCGTTCAGTCCGACGGCGCCGCCGAATGCGTCGGTGTTGTCACCCACGAACAGCTCGCCCGCGACGCCAACGACGTCGCGTCGGGCCGCAAAATCGACCGCACTGGCCCAGCTCTTGTCGAGGCTCGTCGCCGTTCGCTCCCATCCAACGTGACCCGACACTCCGAGATCGAGCAGACGCGCGTCATCCGCCTCGCCGCTCGTATAGGCGACGCGTGCCTGGAATGCCGGACGCCGGGAGCGCTCGCCAGACAGAGCCGGGGGCACGAATGCGTACTCTGATGCCGTGAGGTCGCCGGCCACCGGTGCGATGATGCCCGCGCTGGTGCGCAGCCGCGGCGTGAGCAGGTACTCGACGCGCGCCTGCGGCACTCGAAGATACAGGTTGCCGGATCGAAACAGCTGAGGGAACGCGAATCCTGCCAGAGACGTCGGATCGCGTGGCGCCAGGATCATGTGGTCCTGGCCCACTTCGACCGACGTGCGGCTGCCCTCCATCCTGGCATACGCCACGAGCAGTCGCGGCAACCCCATCACCTGACCGGTCACGAATCCCGGGATGCCGCCGAAGAAATCCATGGCGACGACGCCGTTCGTGCGCAGCGATCCGACGGTTGGTCCGTCGACCGTGAAACCAAGACGGGTCTGACGCAGTGAGGCGCTCATGCTCCCGGTCTGTCCGCCGGCGGGAGGCGGCGTGACGAGATTCGGGATGTCGAGCCAGTTGGGATTGGCGGAGTTGGAAAAGAAGTTGGCGTGAACCGTGCCGAAGACCTTGACCGGGAAGCGCGACGTGGATTCGACTTTCGTCTGTGCCAGCTCCCGGACCTGTGTCTCCAGCACCTGGAGCGACGCCTGCGTCGTGTTCGCCGCATCGCCTTTCTTCACCGAGTCGAGCTCGCTGCGGAGCTGCTGAACCTCCGCGCGCAACGCCGCGAGCTCTCGCCTGATCTCGGCGAGCGCATCCTGGCCGAAGGCAGGTTGCGGGCAGATGCAACAGGCGAACAGGAGTGCCGTGATTGGAGACGTGACGTATCGGAGCAGGCTCATGGCCAGATGATACGTCCGACGGTTCGTGTCACGGGCGCCCGCCGCGTGTGAGGGTTACGTGAGCTCGGCGAGACGCGCCTTGACCAGACGCTTCACGAGTGCGATGGGCAGCGGTTTATCGAGCGGGAACTGTACCGTGCCCGTGGACACCTTGTACCCCTTCAACGCCGCCGCGTGCGCACGTCTGATCGACGCGGTCATCGGATAGAGACTCGTGTGGTGCTTGAACGCTGCGTACCAGACCAGCGGCTTTCCATGCAGCTTGAAGCCGGGGATGCCGTAGCTGAAGACCTCGACGGCGTCCGTAGCGAGCGTGCGAACAATCTCGCGGACGTCCTTCAGTCGCTTGCGCGCCGGCGGCGACAGCGACGCGAAGTAGGCTCGACGCTGTGTGTCGACGCTCGTGGAAGATACGGCCATGTGGTCAGGATACGTCGCAGTCAGAGCTCCAGATCAGTCCGTCGAGACGTCGAAATGTCGGCAGCGCGAGTTGCTGATCAGGTAGCCTCTACGTGGGTCCGGCGCCCGCGGTGTTCACTATCTCACCCCACGGCGTTAGTCGGATGAGGAGGATTGTATGCGCCGGTCATGGCTGTTCGTCTGGATGCTCGTGCTCTCGGTCAGTGTGCACGCACAGTGGTTGAACTTCCGCACACCAGGGACGCCACGAACGCCCGACGGCAAACCCAACCTCACCGCCCCCACGCCGCGTACGGCTGATGGCAAACCGGACCTCTCCGGCGTGTGGATGCACGAGACGACGACCATTGCGGAAATGAAGCGGCTGTTCGGCGCGGCCGTCGATGCCGAGATCGCGACCAGCGTGCCTGGCATGGAGCTCGACACCGTGCACAAGTACGCCGTCAGCCTGCTGGCGGATTTCAAGCTGAATGAACAGCCGCTGACGCCAGTGGGTGGAAAGTTGTTCCTGCAGAACCTCAAAGGGCGAGACCCGGCGCGCGTGTGCGCGGAGCCGCCGCCATTCCCGCTGGCGGGTCTCCTGTCCGAGCCGATCAAGATCGTCCAGGCACCGCGCCTGACGCTCGTCCTTTACGAGGCCGGCAATCTCCATCGACAGATCTATACCGACGGCCGCGCACTGCCGCAGGAGGTCAACTTCCCGGCGTATCTCGGCTACTCGATCGGGCGCTGGGAGCGCGACGTCTTCGTCGTCGAGACGGCCGGCTTCAATGATCGGGTCCAACTCGATATCATCGGCCACCCGCGCAGCGAAGAGCTGCGTGTCACCGAGCGCTTCCGCCGGATCGACTTCGGACATCTGGACATGGAGGTCACGCTGACCGATCCGACGATGTACACGAAGCCGATTACGCTCAAGATCCCGCATACGCTGCTCGCCGACGCCGACATCTTCGAGTCGTTCTGCGAAAACGAACGTGACCGGGTTCACCTCGAAAAGGCCAACCCGCGTCCCTGACGAGGCACCCAGGGTGGTGCCGAGTCATCGGCTCTCCACCGGTGACTTCTCGCAGTTGATCAACCACGGCACGCCGAATCGATCGACGAGCTTGCCGAATCGCAGCGCCCAGAAGGTCTCCGCGATAGGAATCTGTACCGAACCCCCTTCCGCCAGCGCCTTGAAAATGCGATCGGCCTCGGAAGCCGCTTTCGGTCTGAGCATCACACAGAAGCTCTCGGGCTTCTGGTATTGCCCCGGCATGGCGTCACAGCCTTCCAAGACGCCGTCCCCCGCGGCGAGCCCGGCATGCAGGATTCTCTTGGCCCAGCCCGGTGGCGCCTGACTGGGCATTGGCGAACTCTCCCACGACATCATGACGGTGATCTGGCCGTCGAGGCAGTTCGCGTAAAAGCGAAACGCCTCCTCGCACTGACCGTTGAAATACAGGTACGGACTCAAAGACATAGCGTTCGCTCCGTGAACGAGTGCGCGTCACAATCTATATGGTGGGAATACAATTTGCCGCATGCGACCCCCCGCTGCGCTCGCGCTGATGATCCTTCCGCTTTTTGCAGCCACAGGTTGCGGCACGCCTGAAGCCGGCGCGACCGGCGCCGCAGTCGCGCCGCCGGTCGCCGAGAAACAGCCAAAGACGATCAGCGTTCACGGCGATTCACGTGTCGACGACTACTTCTGGCTGCGCGAGAAGAACAATCCGAAGGTGACGTCGTATCTGCGCGCCGAGGATGCCTACGCCGACGCGCTCATGAAGCCGACCACGGCGCTGCAGGACGCGCTCTTCAAGGAAATGGTCGGTCACATCAAGGAAGACGACGACACTGCGCCCTACCGCCGTGGCGACTACTTCTATTTCACTCGCACGGTGCAGGGCCAGCAGTATCCGATCTACCTGCGCCGGAAGGGCGCGACCACCGCCCCCGATGAAGTCCTCCTGGATGTGAACGAACTCGCGAAGGGTCAGGCGTTCATGGCGATCGGCGCGTTTGCGCCGAGCGACGACGGACGGTTGCTGGCCTACACGACCGATTCGACCGGCTACCGTCAGTACACGCTGCACGTGAAGGACCTCTCGACGGGAATGCCGCTGGCCGATCACGCTGAACGCGTCGGCCGCGTCGTCTGGGCCACCGACAATCGCACGATCTTCTTCACCACTGAAGATGCCGTGACGAAGCGGAGCGACAAGTTCTTCCGCCACGCCATCGGTTCGGCTGCAAGCGATCTGGTCTTCGAGGAGAAGGACGAGCTGTTCGACGTCGACGTGTATCGCACGCGCGACCGCGCGGTCATCGTGCTCCACAGCATCGCGAAGACGTCGACCGAATGCCGCTATCTGATGGCGGACCGTCCGGCCGGGCCGCTGACGATGATTGCGCCGCGGGCCGCAGCGCACGAGTACGACGTCGAGCATCGCGGCAACCTGTTCTATATCCGCACCAACAAGGGGGCGAACAACTTCCGCGTGGTGACGGCACCGGTGGCGACGCCGGCGGAGTCCCACTGGACGGAGCTGATCGCACACCGGCCGGACGTGAAGATCGAAGGCATCGATCCGTTCGCCGATCACCTGGTGCTGTCAGAGTGGCAGGACGGGCTGCAGCAGATCGAGATCGTCAATCTCGAGACGCGCGAGCGCCATCGCGTGCCGTTCCCGGAGCCGGTGTACTCCGCGTCGGTCGGGAACAACTACGTGTTCGGGACCACGACGCTCCGCTACAACTACCAGTCGCTGGTCACGCCGCCGTCGGTTTTCGATTACGACATGGCGACGCGGCGAGCAACGCTGGTGAAGCAGACCGAGGTGCCGGGAGGATTCGACCGCGCGAACTACGCGTCCGAACGCGTGCAGGCGACGGCGTCCGACGGCACGAAGGTCCCGATCTCGATCGTCTATCGCAATGGCACCAAGCGCGACGGGTCGGCCCCGCTGCTCCTGTATGGCTACGGTTCGTACGGCGTCTCAGTGCCGCCGACGTTCGCCTCGAGCCGTCTGCCGCTGCTCGATCGCGGCGTCGTCTACGCGATTGCGCACATCCGCGGCGGCGGCGAGCTGGGCGAGCCGTGGCGCGACGCCGGCAGGATGACGAACAAGATCAACACCTTCACCGACTTCATCGCGTCGGCCGAGTATCTCGTCGCGCAGAAGTACACCTCGCCCGACCGGCTCGTCATCCAGGGTGGCAGCGCCGGCGGCATGCTGGTGGCCGCGGTGTCGAACATGCGGCCCGATCGCTTCAAGGCGGTGATCGCGCAGGTGCCGTTCGTCGACGTCCTCAACTCGATGCTCGACGCCTCGCTGCCGTTGACGACGAGTGAGTACATCGAGTGGGGTAATCCGAACGAGAAACCCGCGTACGACTACATGGCGAAGTACTCGCCGTACGACAACGTCAAGGCGCAGGCCTATCCGGCGATGCTCGTGAAGGTGTCGATCAACGACAGCCAGGTGCCGTACTGGGAGGGGAGCAAGTTCGTCGCCAAGCTCCGCGCATTGAAGACCGACACGAATCCGCTGCTCTTGAAAGTGAACTTCGGGGCGGGGCACGGCGGCGCCTCGGGCCGCTACGACGCGCTGCACGAGACGGCGTATAACTGGGCGTTCGCGCTGTGGCAGATGGGGATCGCCCGTTAGACGTGCGGCTCAACTGGAAGTCGTTCAGTCAGCGAGCACGTTGCCGAACAGCGGCTCTCCGGCTCGTGCGGCGTAGTAGGCAAACGACACGAGACCGATCAGCAGCGCCGCGGTCAGCAGCGTCGGCGTCGCCCACCACACCGAGAGATCCGTCGTCCACGGCACGTCGGTGACGACGTTGTCGACGAACAGCACCATCGCGGCCGCCAACAGGCCGAAGCGATGGATGACGAACGTCAACAGCGTCGTGAACGCGACGACGTTGAAGCGGTCGACCCATGTGCCGGAGATGATCTGGCCAGCGTTCATCGCCAGGAGCAGCACGGCGACGCCAGCGATCAATGCCACGCGCGGTTGTCGGATCACCAGCCGCAGCACGAGGAAGATCATCGCAACCGCCAGCGCGCTTTGCAGCCCGCCTATGAGATGGTTGAGCCACAGCGTGACCAGCGACGGAACACCCGTCGTCACCCAGAGGCCGTTGCCGAACGGGAACTGCGGCATCTTCCAGCCCAGCTCGATCGTCAGCAGCTTCGGGACTTCCACCACCACGAGGGAGACGGCGCCAAACGCCAGGCCGATGAGGACGTCGCGGCCGACACGGGGATCCCGCAGCCGTCCGGACCAGAGCCGGGTCCACGCCAGGAGTGCGTCGGGCCAGAAGCGGCGGGCGTACGGCTCGATCGCCAGGTAGTACACCCACGAGAGCCCGCCGGTGAAGGCGGCAAACGCAAGACCGGCGAAGACCTGCGCTCCCATTTCCGTGTTCGGGTCGGGTGAATGCGTCGCCCCCGCCAGGCGCGCGGTCAAGGACGCCAGCGTCATGAAGATGCCGAACCTCGCGGCGCCGCGTCGATCGGCGCGGTTCTGTCGCAGGCTGCGGCGCGCCAACAGTACGCCGCCGCCGATCAGCGCGATTCCGACGACGATATTGAGCGCGTCGCTCGCCTTCTTGAGGGTCGATCGCGTCGCGCTGTCGGGACGCGCCGGCTCCGTCCATGGCCAGATGATCGTGAATGCCACGAGACGACCCCGATACGCCGCCGCCTCGACCCTGATGCGCTGATTGGCGCGACCCGGCATCGGCCCTTCCCACGCGGCGGTGGTGTCTGCAAACGCTCGAGGCACCCACTTCGGCGTCACCGACATGAACGCATTCATGTCCAGTTCGGCCGCCTCGAACATCGTCGTCTCCCACGGCATCGCGGTGGCGTTGCCCGAGTCGACGGTTTCGGGAGGCACCGAGCGGAACTCGATCACGCGCCCGTTGGCGTCGAGCGACACCCGATGCATCCCCGCGGCGGTCATCGGCGGGTCGTCACGCTCGACGCGGCCGCTCGACGCGTTGGTCGACACGAGCTCTTCACCGCTGGTGCGATACCAGAAGGTGATCGGCGACGGTCTGCCGGCTTTCACCTCGCTCCACCAATCGTTCGATCCGACGCGCTCCGCCCAGCGGAGATAGTCCCGGTCGATGCCGATCCCCGCGGCGCGATCGACGATTGGTTCCGTGTATCCGAGCTTGCGGATGATCTGCTCGGCGCGGTCGGCGAGCGCATCTCGCGCGATCGGCATGGGCGTCTGTCCGACGACCGAGCCGCGACTGATCGGAACGATCGACGACAGGACGATTACAACGAAGACCGCGGCCAGTGCCAGCGCGCGACGAACCGGCATCGCTTCGCTCTCACCGGCGGCGACGAGCAGTTCCGGCGAGGGTGTTTCGCCGGCCGCAAGCGCCGCCGCGAGCGGATCGCCGCCCGGCAGCGATGCGGCGATGGCCAACGCCGACGCCGGGCGCTTCTCCGGATCCTTCTCGAGGGCGCGCAGGATCACCCGCTCGATTGCCGGATCCAGATCGCGCACGATCGCCGAAGGCGTCGTCACCGTGTGCGTGTCGTGCTGCTGCCGCAGCTCGGCGATCGTCTTTCCGTCGTAGGCGCGCTTGCCGGTGAACACTTCGAAGAGGATCAGCCCGAGTGCGTAGATGTCGCTCTTGGTCGACGCCGCCTTTCCCGCGAGCAGCTCCGGCGCCATGTATTGCGGCGTGCCGGCGATCTCGGTGCCGATATCGGCCGCCGCGGTGGCGATCCCGAAGTCGGTGATCCGCACATCGCCGTGGCCGTCCAGCATCACGTTCGCCGGCTTCAGATCTCGGTGCAGCACGCCTCGGTCGTGCGCCGCTGCGACACCGGCGCACAGCTGCCTGGCGATCTGAATCGCTTTGTCCGGCGGCATCCGTCCGAATCGCCGCAGCGAGGATCCCAAATCCTCGCCGTCGACGTACTCCATCGTGAGGAACCGGCGGCCGTCGGCGTCGCCGAGGTCGTACAGCCGGCACACGTTCTTGTGTGAGACCTGGCGTGCCACGCGCAGTTCGTTGTGAAACTGCGCCAGCCGGGTGTCGCTCGCCGCCACGCCTTCGGGGAGGAACTTCAGCGCCACGGGTTGGTCGAGCGTCAGATCGTCGGCGCGATAGACCTCGCCCATGCCGCCGCGGCCGAGCAGCGACACCAATCGATACCGTCCCGCGATGATCGCCCCGGGTGCGAAGCGTGCGGTGAGCGGCGTCGGGGTCGGCGTTGCCACGCCGAGCGTCGGCGCGCTGGTGTACGGGTCGAAGGTGTTGTCGTCGGGCGGGGTTGCCATCGCTCGGGTCGATCGATGCTCCTCGCCGAAAGGATACCGTTTCCTACGCCACGATCGCGATCGGGGCATGCCACGATGTAGGGATGGATCTCTTCACCGCTGACGGCGTGCTCGACGAGGCCACCTGCAAGTGGATTCAGCGAGCGATGGACGCGGGCGCCCACGCGCCGGCGGAGGTGTTGCACGACGCCATCGATGTCGAGGTCGCGACGAGACGTGCCACAGACATCGAGGTGGGCGACGACGTGATCGCGATGGTGGAGTCGCGCCTCGATGCCCATCGCGAGGCGATCGCCGCGTTCTTCGGTGTGCGGCTGGACGGTCGCGAAGGCTGTGGCTTCCTCCGCTATGACGCGGGTGGCTTCTACGGTCCTCACATCGATCGCGCGGATGTGTCGTCGTGGCCCGATGCCGCACGTCGTGCGATCACGATGGTGGTGTTTCTCAACAGCTCGAGCGACGCCGACGTAGACGGGGAGTTCGCCGGCGGGTGCCTGCGGCTGTTTCCTCATGGACTCGATGCGAAGAGCATTGACGTGAGCGCCCGCCGCGGGACGCTCGTCGCGTTCCTCGCCTCGATTCCGCACGAAGTCACGCCGGTGACGCGCGGACGGCGCGACACCATCATCGACTGGTGCTATTGACGCGAAGACTGCGGCCAAATCTCCTAGATCTTCACGTTCTCACACTCACTTCACACCGAGAACCCTTCGAACGGCTGAGGCACGGTTGACTCGTGCCGAAAAGCTCAGTGGGTCCATCACTGAGGAGCTTCGAATGGGTGATCGTCGGTTTCCGGGGAGTCGAGTGCTGGCGTTCGGTGCCTTGCTAGCCGGCGTCGTTCTGTCGTCAACAAGCGCCGCGGGGCAGACTCTGAACACAGGCTTCGACCCATCCGCGACGCTGGAAGCCGGTGTGCGGTATCGCACCCTATCGGCAAGTGGCCCCGGCGGCTCTCAGGAAGTGTGGGTGTTCGAATCGCCTTGCACCAGCGCTTCGTGTCCGTCCCAAACAACGGGACAGCGAACGTGGGCGGATGTCAACGCGTTTTCGGTCGAGTACAACGGACAGGACCTGTCGACGACAATTGCTGGTTCGACGACCACTCGACCCGTGGGCAATCTCGGGGATCTGAACTACGTGCAGATTCAGATCACGAAGAACAGTTCGAGCACGAGCGTGGCCCTCAACTCGCTGGCGTTGAATGGCGGTGCGTCGATCGGGGCCGTCGTGGTCAATAGCGCGCCGAACACAAAGGTCTGGAACATCACTGGCGTGGATCTCACGAGTGGCTTCACATTGACGGGCACGCTGGCGATCAGTTTCTTGTCAGGTGGGGGAGACAGCAACTTCGTCCAGGTGGAGTTCGGATTCGTTCCTCCACCTGATACGGAAGGTCCAGTCGTCACGAGCGTTGTCGTTCAGCCCGAACCGGTCCTGCTGAACGGCCAGGCGACCGTCACCGCGCACGTCAGCGACCTGACCACGGGCGGCAATCACGTGGGCAGCGCCGAGTATCGTGTGAACGATGGCACCTGGACCGCGATGGCCGCGCAGGATGGAACGTTCGACGGCGTCGAAGAGGACGTCGAGGCATCGTTCACGGCCACGCAGCTTGGACTCAACGAGGTGTGTGTGCGAGGCACCGATTCGGTTGGCAACTCCGGCGCCGAATCGTGTCAGACGTTCCTGGTGACCTATCAGTTCTCAGGATTCTTCAGTCCGATAGAGAACGACATTGTGAATGCGGCCAAGGCCGGGCAGGCGGTTCCCGCGAAATGGCGTCTGACGGACGCGAGTGGCGTGCCGGTCAGCGATCCAGCGAGTTTCGTCGACCTGAGTTCCTATACGATTTCCTGCACTGATTTTCAGGGCGATCCGGTGGATGCCGTGGAAGAAGTCGCACCCGGATCGAGCGAATTGCAGTACCTCGGCGACGGGTATTGGCAGTTCAACTGGAAAACGCCCAAGACCTACGCCGACACGTGCCGCGCGATGATCGTCGAGTTCAACAGCCGCGAATTGTCACCGGCAGCGAATTTCAAGTTCAAGAAGTAATCGACCGGCGCTGTCGACGCGACGATCGTCAACTGGTGCTATCGACGCGATGTCTCGTCCTCGAGGTGCGTCCAGTGCATCAGCCGATGCACCCATGGCGCGAGGACGAGCCCGACGAGCCCCACGAAGACGAGACCGCTGAAGAGCGCGTAGAGCCCGGCAAACAGCTTGGCCGGCGCACTCTGCATGTGATCAACGGGACCCATGCCGCTGAGGATCATCGCCGCATTGAGGAACGCGTCGAGCCACGGGAGACCGCCAAGCGTGGCGTAGCCGACCATGCCGATGCCGACGGCGATCGCGACGATGATCCCGGCGAGCAGGACGTGCTTCGCCGCCCGCCTCAGGAACTTCCGTCGAGGCAGCAGCGGATGGTGCCGACGCTCGTAGCGGCCTGTCACGAACCTACTTGGTCAGAGATGTGGCTTTGACGTCGGCCCGAACCATCTCGGCGTACTCGGGGAGGAACCAGCCGTCGGCAATGAGCTGCTTCAACCGCTGTTCCACTCGGTCCGTGTACTGCGTCTTGCTCGAGTATAGCTTCTGCAGCGTGGCGGCTGGCAGCGGCACTTCCGTTCCGGCGAGCTGACACAAGCGATCCTGCGCCGGCGTCTTGCCCTTGCCGAACACGCCGTAGGTCGCGATCGGCACGTCCACCCAGACGTTGCGAATGCCGCCTTTGGCGTTGCCGTACTCGTCGAGCGCGAGCGGCGATCCATCTCCCGTCATATCCTGATCGACGGCGATCGGCGGCGCGTGCGGCGGCGTCTTGCCTTTGGCGATCCAGTCGATCAGATAGTTCAGTCCCAAGGCTGTGAAAGCGCCGGCGGGGAAGTCGGTCACCGCCAGCGTACAGGGGTCGCTCGCGAATGCCGGACTATCGCGCGAGTTGTTGTGCGGCATGCCGGCGACTTCATAGAGCCGGAAGCGGTTGGAAGGCTCATCGCTGTCGGGCCGGCGGTATTCGATGCCCTTGGCCGCCCACGTCACGACTTCAGTCTGCGTCGGCATCTGAATCATCGGCACGTCGACGATCGGCAGAGGCGTGTTGCCGTTGGTGCTCGTCAGCAGGAAGCCGTCGAAGACCGGCTTGCCATTCGACAGACGAAGCGTCGCGTGGTCGGCGAGATACCCCCGGACCGTGCCGCTCGACGCCGACGTGCCCATCAGCGTCGTCTGCTGAACCTTGTATTGTGCAAACGGTCCAGTACCGCTCTTGATCAGCACTCCGATCTGCGCGAGCACGCCGTTGGTCTGCCCCTGCGCGATCGACAAACCCGCGTACCGCTCGGCGTTGAAGGTCTTGAGGAGCGTGACGTTCGCCGGGCTGTGGACGATCTCGACGAACAGATGCCGCCGCGTGAGGATGGAGACGCGCGACCACTCGAAGATGAGCGATCGGCCGCCGGCATGAAGTGCTTCGGACACCGCC
>Ga0207428_10001200_pt1 | contig 27799 bp, 24 predicted proteins | sample RhiMethybrSRZTD1_FD_187600 | JGI IMG/M metagenome (GOLD analysis project Ga0207428, IMG submission 187600) | Populus rhizosphere microbial communities from Tennessee, USA - Rhizosphere MetaG P. TD hybrid SRZTD1 (SPAdes) (version 3) | ecosystem: Host-associated > Plants > Roots > Rhizosphere >...
AAACGACTGGATCGGAGAATCGGTTCTATGCTCGCCCGTTTCGTCGCATCCTCCTGCAGATCGGCGGCGCGAACCTCGCGGGCGCGGATCGCGCCTTTGAAGCCCGCCTACTTCGTCCTCGCTCGAGGACAAAAGCGCGTCCCCTCGCTCCTCCTCAGTACGGCGGGAGGCGCGATCCGAGTTGCGTCTTCCTGCCATACAGTCCAAACTCACTTGCGTCATAGATCCTCTTCGCGCAGCACATCGAGACTGCGGAATGTCGGGGCAGAGTCGCTTATCCCTGACATGAACGCGGCGAAAGCCTGAACCTCAGGCCGTGATGAATTCTCCCTGCCCTGCTCGTACGAGTCGAATTCCACTAAGAGCAAGTACCGGTCCATCGCGTTGCGGTCTCGCTGCAACACCGCCCGATGCGATATCCGATTTCCATCGGTACGTACCATCCAGTCATCTAGACCGGCATTGAATTCGTCAATGCGCCCTGTGCTGAACTCGACGATCTGCGCGAATTTCATGTTCTCTACCTCCGATGTTTTCCGGGCCGAATGCCTACTGCCTGGAACGCTAGGGAAACCGGGAGCCCCGAGCATCCGTACTTGTACGGCATTCAGAGGCGGCTGGACGGCTCAGATCGAGTTGGCTCCTAGGCCAAGTTCTGCTGCACGACGGGTCAATTCGAGTTTTGAGTGCACACCGAGCTTCGCGTACGCATGCGCAAGATGACTCTCCACAGTGCGCTCACTGAGGAAGAGCGCCTTGGCGATGGCCGGTGTGGTCTCTCCGGCCATGGTCAAGGCGACGATCTCACGCTCTCGCCGGCTGAGTGCTTCGGCGCCGGCCGAGTAACGCGCCGTCCGCCGCCGCGCCGCGGTGCCGGTAATGAAGGTTTCGATGGCGTCGAGGATCTCGTCCGCATCACCCAGCCACGGCCGGTGGTCCACTCCGGACGCCTCCACGAGTTGCGCGCCAGGGATATGCGCGGCGAGATAGCGGCTATTGCCTACGTCCACCCATTGCTCCTGGGTGCGATGGATGACCAGCGTGGGGATATGCACTTTCGCCAGCAGGTCGCGAATATCGAGACCGGCATTCAACCCGAGTGCGCCGCGTCCCGTCGACGGGCTTGCCGCCGCGCGCAGGTAGCGGGCCCACCATGCCTGGTAACGCTCGTCATTGGCGACGCTGGGATTCGCTGTCGCCCACCACTTCCCAGTGGCCCAGCCCCGATCCATGCCGCTGAGCACCTCCTCGAGGTGCTCAGCCGACCAGCCCCAGGGATAGTCGGCACTTCGCAGCCGGCGGGCATAGGACCCGTAGGTGATCAGCGCAGATGCTCGCTCTGGATAGGCAACCGTGAACGCTATGCACAGGCACCCGCCGTCGGAGACGCCGAGCAGGGCGGCGGTCTGGGAACCCGCCGCATCCATCACAGCTCGGATGTCATCCATCCGGTCCTCCAGGCCAGCCGGACGGGTGACCGGATCCGACAAGCCAGTCCCTCGCTTATCGAAGAAGATCACCCGGCTGAACGCGGCCAGCCGCCGCAGAAACCGAGCCAGGTACGGCTCCTCCCAGGCAAGCTCGATATGGGAGATAAAGCCGGGCACAAACACCAGATCGGGGCCGTTGCCAAAAGCCTGATAGGCGATGTTCACCTCGCCGCTCTTGGCGTACCGCGTGGTGGGCACTCCATCAGTGTGCAGGCGGCTACACCTAGCGGTCCACCGCCTACCTATCAGAACCGCATTAGTCGGAGAGGGACATCCTTACAGGTACGGCTGTCGGCTTGCTCGGGCGGTGACTTCAACGGTTGCCCGACGGTTTCATGCCAAAGCCAACGGCCCCCCGCTAGGCTCCGCTAGGAGGATGAGAGGAGTAGCCAATGCCAGCAGATCGCGACGAACGGATTGCCGACTTCGTCAAGCCGTTCAGGGTCGAGCCGGGGTCTGAGGTGTCGCTGGAGAAGGATTTCGATCCAGGGTTCAAAAGCGGCATTAGTTCTAAGAAACAGGGCAAGGAGTTGTTGGCGCGCGGCATCGAATTGCTGGCCGAGTATCAATCCCGGCTTTACGCTGAGGACACCCATGGCGTACTCATCGTGCTCCAAGCACTCGACGCTGCCGGCAAGGACGGAACGATTCGTCATGTGATGAGCGGCGTCAATCCTCAGGGTGTTTCGGTGCACAGCTTCAAGGTTCCCTCGAGTGAGGAACTTGATCATGACTACTTCTGGCGTTTCGCACTACGACTGCCGGGCCGTGGCGAGATCGGGATCTTCAACCGGTCGTACTACGAGGAGGTCCTCGTGGTTCGGGTACATCCGCAACTGTTGATCAACCAGAAGCTTCCGAAGGACAGCCGCTCTCCAGGAATTTGGAAGCGTCGCTTCCGAGAGATCAATGACTGGGAACGCAACCTGACCGACAACGGCATCAAGGTCGTGAAGTTGTTCTTGAACCTGTCGAACGAGGAGCAGCGCACTCGCTTTCTGCGGCGTATTGATCTTCCCGATCACAACTGGAAGTTTTCCTCCGCGGATGTACGCGAGCGTGAGTACTGGGACGACTACCAGAACGCCTTCTCAGAGATGCTGACGCATACCAGCACCGACTGGGCACCCTGGTATGTGATTCCAGCTGATCGAAAGTGGTTTGCCCGTACCGCGGCCGCGGCGGTGATCGCCAATGCCTTGATCGATATCGATCCGCGCTATCCGACGATCGACAAGGAGGCTCAATCCAAGCTCCAGGAGATCAAGAAGACTCTCGAGGCTCAGGCACCGTTGGGCGCTGCGGCGGATCCCTTTGCTGACAGTGAGAGCGAGAAGTCCTGATGACAACGACAGACAGTGCAAGCACTCGGCCGGCACCTGCCGAACAGCGCTGGTACGCGCTCGAGCCGACCGATGTTGCGAGCCGGCTCGGTGTCAATGTGGATTCGGGCCTCTCCGAGGCGGAGGCTGCCGAACGCCTGAAGCGTGACGGCCCGAACGCCCTGCCCGAAGAGAAGCCACCGTCGAGGCTCCGCCGGTTGCTTGCCCAGTACACGAGCTACATGCAGATCATCCTCGTTGGAGCGTCGGTGGTCTCGCTGGTGATCCAGCAGTGGAGCACCGCCATTGTGCTGTTCGTGCTGAGCTTGATCAACGCGATTGGGGGCCTGCGCCAACAAGGCAAAGCCGAGAGTGCGATGAATGCGCTCAAATCGATGATGGAGGCGACCGCCCGGGTACGTCGCGACGGAGTTGAAGCAGAGATCCCAGCAGAGCAGTTGGTGGTCGGCGACGTCGTGTTGATCGCGGCAGGAGACGAGGTTCCAGCTGACGGACGGATCGTCTCCGCAAGCTCACTGCAGATTGATGAATCTGCGTTGACCGGCGAGAGCGTTCCGGCCGGCAAGGACGCCGACACCTTGTCCGGCGGTGATCTTGGCCCCGGCGATCAAGCAAACATGGCGTTCATGCATACGCCCGTCACTCATGGCAGTGGTGTCATGATCGTGACCGGCGTTGGCGGGGGTACGGAGGTGGGCAAGATCGCCGGCATGCTGTCGGCGACCGAGGTCGAAGAGACCCCGCTTACCAAGCAGATGAATACCCTCACGCTGTGGATCGTGGGTGCGGCGGGCGTGACCATGATCATTATGTTCGCGCTTGGGATCTATCGCGGGCAGCCGTGGTCCATGCTCTTCAACACCGCGGTAGCGCTGGCGATCGCCGCGATCCCGCTGGCTCTTCCGACGGTGGTCCAAGTGGTGCTCTCACTGGGCAGTGTTGAGCTCGCTAAACAAAAGGCCATCGTCAAGGACTTGCCGTCTGTCGAAACGCTGGGCTTCACGTCGGTGATCAACTCAGACAAAACCGGAACGCTGACGATGAATCAGATGACCGCCGTCGAGGTGCTGGATCCGACCGATCGCTACACGATCAGCGGAACCGGCTATAGCCTCGAGGGAAAGATCAGCCACCCTGCCGGAAAGACGGACACACTCGACGACGCGATCCTGCCGTACGTCATCGCCAACGACGCCAAGCTTGTGGACGGCAAGGTCGTCGGCGACCCGACCGAGGGAGCCCTCCTGGTGCTCGCGTACAAGGCGGGGATGGACATCGATGCGACACGGGAAGAGTTTCCGCGTCTGGCGACGCTCCCCTTCGATCCGACCTACAAGCTGATGGCAACGTTCACCCAGGCCACGGACGCATCGGGAAAACCTGTCGTACGCTGTTTCGTCAAGGGCGCGGCACCTGCAGTCATGGACCGCGTAACCACCGCACTGTCCGGCGGGAAAAGCATCCCAAAGACCGACGATCTGAGCCAGCGCGCCCAGGCGAACGTCGCTCGGATGGGCGAAGCCGGTCTTCGGGTGATGGCTAGTGCCTACCGGGACCTTGATCCCGCACAGTTTGATCCGGACGGCGATCTCTTGGGCCACATTCATGATCTTGAGATGACGAGTCTGGTCGCGATGGTCGATCCGCCACGAGAGGAATCGAAGGAGGCTGTCGCGAACGCACAGCGAGCGCACATCCGGGTCCGGATGGTGACTGGTGATGACGTTGTCACCGGCGCTGCGATCGCCAAGCAACTCGGCATTGACGGCGATGCCATCCTCGGTGCAGACTTCGCCGCGCTCTCTGATCAGGAGCGCCACGACCGGATCGACTCGATCGGCGTCGTCGGCCGTGTCGCGCCGGAGCACAAGGTGCTGCTCGCGCAAACCCTCAAGGACAAGGGCCATGTCGTGGCGATGACCGGCGACGGCGTTAACGACGCGCCGGCAATCAAGGCCGCTGACATCGGTGTAGCCATGGGCAGTGGCACCGAGGTCGCCAAGAATGCCGGCCGGATGATCCTCTCCGATGACAACTTCGCGACGATCGTCTACGCGGTGGAGCAGGGCCGCAAGCTCTACGACAACCTGAACAAGTTCATCCGCTTCGTACTGTTGGAGCTCGTCGCCTTCGTCTTGACCTTCCTCGGCGCAACGCTGCTCAATCTCGCAGGCGGACAGCCGTTTACGCCGGCACAGATTCTGTGGATCAACTTCCTCGTCAACGCACCCTTCGGTATTGCACTGGGCTTCGACGAGGAAACACCCGGCCTGATGTCTCGTAGACCTCGTCCACGAGGGGAGTCGATTCTGACCAAGCCGATGATGATCACCTGTGGTCTCGTCGGGCTCTACGTGGCGGTCGCCAACATTCTGTTGATCATGCTCGGCAGGGACTACTACGACAGCGTTCAGATCGGACAATCGATTGGCCTGGTTGCGTTTTCCCTGATGCTTGTGGTCGCAGCGTACGAGTCTCGGAGGGAGAGGACATCGGTGTTCAATGCCGAGACGTTCAACAGCCCGAGAATGAACAAGACCGCACTGGTCGAAATCGCCCTGGCCTACTTGATCACGCAAGCCGACTTCTTGAACACGCTGCTTGGCACGAAGAGCCTGACCTTCGCCCAGTGGGGATTGGCGCTGCTCGCCGCCGTTGTACTGCTGCTGCTGTGGGAACTCGGCAAGCTGGTCGCGCGACGTACGAGCTCTGCACACGTCGCGGCAGTCCACTAGCAGGGACGAGACCCAGGTTGCGGTTACGTGAAGGCGTTTACGGCTCGGGCCACAATCAGACCGAACAAGGCGAGGGAAATCGTCGATTGCACGAGCATTGTGTACTTGGCGCGCTGGGTCAGCGGCATCACATCGGTTGGGCTGAAGGCGGTGGAGTTGGTAAAACCCAGATGTAGATAGTCGAGGAACACGGGCCGCCAGCCGTGCGGAGTGAGCTCGGGGCTCATGTGCTGGGTGAACGCGAAGTCGGTCGGCGATGGGTGCCAGGCACGCATGATCGGGCCCCCGCTGTCGATCAGCCAATACAGCAGTGCGAAGGACAGGTTGTTGCCGAGCCAGACCAGGGCGCCAGCGGCGAGCAACAGCGCTGGGTCGTTGGTCAGTGGCGATCCATGGATCAGATCATCAATCAGGCGCACTGTCGCCCAGAGGGCTGCCGCAACCATCAGGCTTGCAAGCGTGACCGCGGTGGGATGCAGCCAGCGTCGATGCCTGGCTAGGTCGGCTGGGTGGCCGAACACCAGAACCACCAGAATGGCGGCTTCAAGTGTCGGAAGCAGCCACGGAACGGAAATGATCGGCTCATTGGGCAACCAGATCCGCAAGGTGATGTTGAGGATCATGAACAAGAACACCGCGATGGCGGGAGGCCAACGCGACTCGCTGAACGGCGTCTCAACGCCATCGGCGATGGTGGCAGCAACTGGCTCAGATTCGGAGGAATCCACGCCCGCACGCTAGCGCGTTGGATGTGGCGCAGCGCGAGGTGTGAACACCGGTGGGTAGCGTGCGCTCAACGACGCGTTACCTGACCGGGGAGCACAACATGAAAGACCGGAAAAGCCGAGAACTGCATGCCAGCAGCTACGAGCTATTCATCGGCGCTCTGTCAATCCTCTCGATCCTCAACCTGGTGTTGCTGCTGCTACCGATCACTGATCAGCTCAAGCAGCTGATCTTGATCGTCGACGTTGGGCTCACCGTCATCTTCTTGATCGACTTCACCCTGCGATTCGTCTCGGCACCGGTTAAGTCGCGGTACTTCTTCCGCGGCGGTGGCTGGCTTGATCTCATTGGTAGCTTGCCGACGCTGCGGATCTTTCGGCTGTTTCGTGTGCTGAGAGTCGGGCGGCTCCTTCGCCAGTACGGGCTGCGCAACGTCATTCGAGAGCTGGTGGGCAACCCAGCCCAGGGGGGTCTGCTACTGGCGGTCTTCTTCGCCATTGTCACTCTAGAGTTCGGATCCATGTTCGTGCTCGGGGTCGAGCAGAAGGCGCCAGACGCGAACATCCTGACCGGAGTTGAAGCATTGTGGTGGGGAATCGTCACCATGACGACTGTCGGATACGGCGATTACTATCCGGTGACCGATCCGGGCCGAGTGGCTGGGGCAGTCACCATGCTCATTGGAATCGGGCTTATCGGAACATTCACCGGCTATCTCGCCAACGCGTTTCTCTCGCCTCGATCATCGGCAGGCAGCGCGAGCGACGCGGACGATCCCCGCGCCCAACTTGAAGTTGTACGCCGCCAGCTTGACGAGAACGCCCAGCAAGCCGCCGATCTCCAGGCGAAACTCCGAAAGATCTTGGCAATGCTCTAGACCGCGCTCGCGAGCATCGGCGAGACGATGGGAAGTCGCCATACGATTGCGCGTATGGGCGATGCCGATCGGGTGGTCGAGCCCGGCCCCGGCAGTCTCTCCGACAGTGGCGACGACGATCGCGACGAGCACAACGGGGACGGGGCGGGCGCGCGCCGACCGGAGGTCAGCGCCCTTGTGGCCAAGCTTCAGGACGGTGTCGACGGGCTCCGGGCGCTTCCGCTCGAGGGCGTTCCCCCGGCGCTCGGCGACCGGCCGTGGCCGTGAGCCCGGACCTCGCCGGGTTCACCATCGCCACCGCGACCAAGGAGCTCGCCGCCCGCCGGCTCTGGGCGGTAGAGCTGGTCGAGGAGACGCTCGCCACTGTCGACCGTGACAACGAGCGTCTCAACGCCTACCTACACGTCGATCGAGAGGGCGCGCTGGCCGCAGCGAGGCGCGCCGACGCGGCGCTCGACGACGGCAGCGCCGGCCCGCTGGCCGGCATTCCGATCTGTGTCAAGGACGTCATCCACGTCGCCGGCATGCCAACGACGGCGGGGTCGAGCGGCTGGTCGCGGCTTCCCACCGCCGACGCCGTCGCGGTGGCGCGCCTTCGCGAGGCCGGCGCGGTGATTATCGGCAAGGGCAACACCAACGAGTTCGCGTTCGGCATCGACGGCCGCAACCCGCACTGGGGGGACTGTCGGAACCCGTGTGACCCGACCCGCATCTCAGGCGGCTCGAGCGCCGGACCGGCGTGCGCAACGAGGGCCGGGCTCGCCCTCGGCGGTCTCGGTACCGACACCAGCGGCTCGCTTCGGGTGCCGGCGTCGCTATGCGGGCTGGTCGCGGTTCGCCCTACCCACGGCCTGGTCCCGACCGCCGGGGTCGTCCCGCTCGCATGGTCCTACGACACGGTCGGCCCGTTGGCGCGGACGGTCGCCGACGCGGCGCTGCTGCTCGAGGTGATCGCCGGTCCGGCCCTCGGTCCCGCCGGGTACGCCGGCGGCGATCCGGCCCTGGACCTTCGTGGGCGCATAGTCGGCCTTCTGACTCAGTTCATCGAGGCCGGCTGCGACCCCGAGATCGCCGCCTCAACTCACGCCGCGGCTGCGCTCCTCGAGTCGCTTGGCGCCAAGGTCCGCCCGGTCGAGTTGCCGCGGCTGGAGCACATCGACACGATCCACACCCTCATCCAGTTCGCTGAAGCGGCGGCCGTCCATCGTCGGTGGATCGACGACCAGCGGCCACGCTACGAGCCGGCGGTGCTTGACCGGCTCGAGGCCGGGGCGGCGCTGTCCGCGACCGACTACCTAGAGGCCCAGCGGGCGCGCGAGCTATTTCGCGTCGAGACAGCCCGGGCGATCGACGGCGTCGACGCCCTCATCGCCCCCGCGACGCCCATCGTCGCCCCGCCGCTCGACGCTGACACCGTCGACGTCGATGGCCGTCAGGTCCTGGTCCGCACCGCCCTGCTCTCGTTCACCCTGGCGCTGAGCCAGCTCGGCATCCCCGTGGTCGCGATACCACTCGGCGAAACCGCCGGCCTCCCCTTCGGCCTCCAGATCACCGGCCGGCCCGGCACCGAGCGATCCCTCCTCGCCCTCGCCGCGGCCTACCGGCGCGCCGCTGGAGTCGGCGAGCCCTGAGGTGCGCGCTGCGTTCAGTTGCCAGTCCCTGAGCGTGTCGAAGGGCGCGCTTAGACTAGGCCAGCGTAGGACTGACGCACGATCCGCGTGCCACCGTGCGCGGACCCCTGATCGTGGGCGGGGCCGAAGGTCTCTAGCCCCAGGACCCTCAGGCCGCGGGCGGCGAGCGTCCGGGCGGCCGCTGCGCCCATCGACCCGAGCCCGACGATGAGAACGTCGTAACTGCCGTCCAGCCTTGCCATGCCCGAACGGTAGCCGCGCCGGTCAGTTATCTGGACTACACCGGTGGGCTGAGCAATGCGAGGTAGCCGTCAAGTTGGCTCAGTAACGTCTGGGGTGTTTCGAGACTCGGCAACAGCGACGCGGTGATCTGTGCCCCGAGAAGGGCAGCTAGCAGATGGCCGATGATCTGGTCGTCGGACAGGTCGGTGGAGATTTCGCCGGCTTCGCGGGCCTCCGTGAGGTAGTGCCGGATCCGGGCTCGCCATTCATCCATCGCTCGTTCGTGACGTTCGGCGAGGCCGTCGTCGGTGAGTGCTACCTGCCAGAACGGGATGACCAGGCGGGCCTCGTCCCGCGTGATGTCGTCGACAGGGAGGATCTCCAGGCACCATGATCGGAGCGCGGCGATCCCGTGCTGGCCCTCCGTGGCTCTGATCGTTCGGCTGCCAGTCTGCACGTAGATGTGGTCGAAGGCAGCCGTCAGCAGGTCTTCCTTGGTCGCGAAATACGGACGCAGAGCCCCATTGGCGAACCCGGCCTCGGTGGCGATCGCGCTCATCGTGGCCGCTTCCCAGCCATCCCGCACGATCATTCGCCACGTCGCCTCGATGATCTTGATGCGACGCTCTTGATGATCGACAACTCTTGGCACCAGTGATTCCTTCGGCTGCTCTGAGGATGGTGGCCGCCTACACCGTCGAGCGCGGCCGGTGTCCGGCGAGCAGATCGAGGACCTTGTCGTGGAGTCGGGGCACGTGCTCCTCGGTCTCGGGTTTCATCAATACGCTGCGCAAAATGCGGCCGGCCGGTATGTCGGCCTCGATGTGGTGGCCGCGGCTGCCGAGGTCGGCTGCGTTGACGATGTAAGTGGCCACGTACAGCGCCTCAGCGGGGGGACGTTCCATTCCACTAGTGAGTACGTGGGTGCTGGCGGCATCGATCTCGGAAAGCCTGGGCCGGTTGGGGAAGTAGGTGAGAATGTCCAGCTGGGGCCGTTGGTACAGCGTCAGCTGGTCGCTCGCCTCGATCCGTTCCGCCCAGTTCAGGGCAGCTCGTCGACCGGGTCGCAGCACCGCACCTAGTCCGTCGGCGGTCAACGGGAGGAGCTGCAGCGTCAGCCACAGGGCCGCAGCTGCGGCGCCGGCACGGGAGCATTCCAGCGAGATTTCGCCCAGGTGCAGCTCGTCGGAGGTGAAGTAGGTGTACGGCGAATCGTGCAGGTAATGCGCAGCCACCCCCGGATCGGCGAACAGCACCGCTCCGCAGCCATACGGCTGTAGGCCGTGCTTGTGCGGATCGAGGACGACCGAGTCGCAGTCCGTTATCGCGGCGAAGGGCGCAGCTGCGACACCCTCGGCGGTGTCGTCGGCAATGAGCCGGAAGAAGCCTCCATAGGCGGCATCGACATGTACTCGCGCTCCATATCGCCGGCACAACGGCACGATCTGCTCGACGGCGTCGACCGCGCCGAGACCGGTGGTTCCAGTGGTGGCGACTACTGTGCCCACCTCGCCGGTCTGCAGCAGCGTTTCGAGGGCGTCCAAGTTCATGGTGCCGTCAGCGCGGGTCGGTACGGCTCTGCCCGACACCTGCAACAGGTGACACATCCGTGAATGCGTGTAGTGGGCATCGCTGCTGTAGGCGATCGCCTTGCCCGGATGGGTTTGCCGCGCAACAAACAGGGCCTCGAGGTTGGCAATCGTGCCGCTGCTCGTGAGATGCCCGAGATGATCACCGAAGCCGAACATCGCCGCCAGCTGAGCGACGACCTCCTTCTCCAACTTGGCTGTGGCCGGCCCGCCATCCAGGGCGTGATTGTTCGGATTGATCAACATCGTGGACAAGTAGCCGAGGACCGCGACCGGATGCGGAGGCTTCAGCATCTGGCCGACATAGTTGGGGTGGAAGAACGGATAGTTGTCGCGCAGCCGAGCCCGCAGATCGGCGGCGCTTCGCGCCACGGCTTGCTCGCTAACGGTGAGGGAGGGATGCGGTGTGAAATCGCCGAACTCGCGCATCCAGTTCGTCATCTCCACGATTGCGGTGCGGAGCAGATCGGCCAAGACGGCCGCTCCTGCCGGACCGGCCTGAAGGTCGCCGAGGCGATTTGCTGCGCCGGAAGCGTTCAGTCCGTGATCGAGTCGATCTGAAGCGGTCATGATCTGGATCCTTTTTTCTACAGTCATAGAAGAACGTGCCAAGACAGTAGCTGATCCGACTCCGTCTTAGGGTCGTGGCGTGCGGGATCTGGACATCGAGCCAACGGCACTTCTGTCTGATCTCGTCCGCATCGACAGCGTGAATCCGGCGCTGGTTGCGGGCGCCGCCGGCGAAGCACGGATCGTGGACTACCTGCGTACGCGACTGGAACATTCAGGTTTTGCTGTCACGGTGGTGCCGGCGGGTCGCCACGCCGACCGGCCCAGCCTGGTGGCGGTACCGCCCGGGCCATCCGAGTGGCCGATGGTCGTCCTTAACGGACACCTCGACACGGTGGGTGTGGCCGGGATGGCCGAGCCTTTCACTCCTCGCGTCGACGGCGACCACTTGTACGGCCGCGGCGCTGCGGACATGAAGGGCGGCCTGGCCGGGATGGTCCTCGCGGCGGAATACCTGGTCGCCAAGGGCGCACCGATCCGTCCGGTGCTCGCTCTGGTCGCCGATGAGGAGAACGCGAGTCTTGGGAGCGAGGCCGTGATCGAAGCGCTCCCAGAGTTGGGAGTCCGGCCGGACGCATGTCTGATCGCCGAGCCGACCGATCTGGCGCTGACTCGTTCGCTTCGCGGTTTCGGCGTGGTGAGGGTGAGGTTCACGGGCCGCGCGGCGCACAGCTCGCAGGCAGAGCTGGGCCTGAACGCGGTGACACACCTTGGCCGGCTGCTGCACGCAGTCGACGAGGGGGCGCCGGCGGCCAGAGCGATCGGTGGCGACCTCATGATCACGATGGTGCGCGGGGGCGAGTCACCCTTCGTCGTACCGGACTACGCCGAATGTCTCGTCGAACTGCGTACGGCGCCAGACCGGGCCAGCACGGAGGCGCTCGACGAAGTTCACAGTCTGCTCGAGCCGGACTGGCACGCCGAAGCCGAGCTGATCGCTCACCGCGACGGTTGGCAACTCGACGGCTCCGGCCCAGCCGCCGATCTGGCAACTCGGCTGGAAGCAGAGCTTGGCGCCGGGCGGGCCTTTGACGCGCCCTATTGGATGGAGGCGCCGCTGTGGCAGCAGGTCTGCCCCACGCTGGTGTGCGGCCCATCCGGCGGTGGACTCCACGCAGTCGATGAGTGGGTCGACCTCAACCAGGTCCGCGCCTTCACATGGGCCTTGGTCGCGGTGCTAGCCGAATGGGCGCCCCGTGGCGACTGACCCGCGCAGACTGCGTGGAGACGCCCCGCTACTCGATGCGTGGCTCCGGTTCCAAGAGCGCCCACCGACGCCGTTCACCATCCCTGGTCACAAACAGCGAACCGATCTAGTCGGCGACGTCGTGGCCGGTGACGTCCCCTTGTACGCCGGCCTCGACACGATGAAGCTTTCCACCGGAGTGCTCGCTCAGGCGGAGGCCCGGGCGGCCCGGCTGTGGGATGCCGACTTCTGCCGCTTCTCCACCGGCGGCGCTACCCACGCGAACCAGGCAGTCGCTCTCACGCTCGCGGGTGACGGAGACCGCGTGGTAGTCAGCCGAACTCTGCACCGCTCGCTCCTCCTCGGGCTGGTGCTGGCGGGTCTCACGCCGGTATGGGTGCGCCCTGAGGTCGATCTCGCTACCGGACTGCCACTTGGTGTTGCGCCCGACACCGTACGCCGTGCGCTCGATGAACACCCCGACGTGCGGGCAGTGTTCGTCGGCGACCCGTCCTACGTCGGCACGGTCGGTGATGTCGCCGGGCTGGCTGTGGTGGCGCACGAGCACGGTGTACCGCTGGTCGTCGACGCGGCATGGGCCGCCCACTTCGGGTTCCACCCAGATCTGCCCCGTCACCCGCTTCAGCTCGGCGCCGACATCATGGTGACCAGCGCCCACAAGTCACTCCCGGCCTGGAGTCAGGCAGCCCTGGTATTCGCTCGGACCAATCGCGTCGATGCGGCACGGCTCGACGCTGGGGTGGAGGCGACGGCGACTACGAGCCCCGCCGGTGCCATGCTCGCCAGCATTGACGCTGCGAGAGCGTTGCTGGAGCGGGATGGCGAGAGGCTGCTCGGGGAGGCCATCGCGGCCACGCGCGAGGCCCGCGACCGGCTCCGCGCTATCGACGGCCTTGTCGTTCTCGACGGTCCCGGCGTCGACCCGCTCAAGCTGACTCTGGTGCTGCCCGGGACCGGCGCCGACGGCAACGCCATCGAACAAGACGTCCTAGCGGCCGGCCTCCCAATCGAGTCGGCCGACCGCGACGTTCTCGTCGGCGTCGTCTCCCTGGCCGACACTTCGAACACCCTGAACAGCCTGGCGACCGCTGTCGCGGATTCGATCGAGCGGCATCGCGGGGCACCACGCGTCGTGATGGGGCATGCGGCGTACACCGTCGACCCGGTCACCGCGGTACCGCCTCGGCACGCCTTCTTCGCACAGTCAGACACGGTGCCCATCGACCGAGCCGTCGGTCGGATCAGCGCCGAACTTGTCGCGCCGTACCCGCCGGGAATCCCGGCACTCGCGCCGGGGGAGGAGATAACTTCCCAGACTCTCGCGGCCCTCGAGCAGGCGCGTGCGGCTGGCGTCCGGATCGCCTACGCAGCCGACACCTCGCTAGCCACCCTGAGAGTCGCCCGGAGCTGACCGGGCCGACGATGCGTAGCGGAGCAATTGGGTCGATACTTACCCTTTCTCTATGGACCCCGCCGGGCCTGAACGACTGCGCGGTTTCCGCGCGCCCGGCGCAGATGTGACCACTGCTAGCACACCATCCCCAGCTCAAGGACAGGCTGAGCTTTCCGGATCAGCGCAAGCGCCGACGACGGACGGAAGTGATCAGGTCATTCGACGCGGCCACGGCTGGCTATGGGCCGTCTCCGCCGGCGCCGTTCTCGTCGTCGCCATGGTGATCATCGCCGCACTCGCATTCAAGATCGGGTCGGGCTCGGCCACCTCGGCCAACCGGGCATCGGCGACAGCGACCCCGACACCGGCGACCACCGCGACCCCACGGCCGGTCACCGATTTGTACCGGCAGGTCGCTCCGTCGGTGGTGTTGATCACCACCTCGAAAGGCTCGCTCGGGTCCGGTGTGATCGTTACCGACACCGGTACGGTGCTGACCGCCCACCACGTCATCGCCGGCGGCGGCGACATCTCGATTGTGTTCGCCGACGGGACCAAGACATCCGGAACGATCGCCGCCGGGTACCCGAAGATCGACATCGCGGCGCTGACTCCGAAGAAGCTCCCCGAGGTCGTCGTCCCGGCGACTCTCGGAGGAGGGGTCGCCATCGGCTCAGATGTGGTAGCCATCGGCAATCCGCTGGGACTGCGGGACAGCACGACAACCGGCATCGTTTCGGGCCTGAACCGCAGGACCGAGACCAAAGTGGGCACCCTGTCCGGGCTGATCCAGTTCGACGCCGCCGTGAACCCCGGCAGCTCCGGCGGTCCGCTTCTGAATGCCCAGGGGATCGTCGTCGGCGTCGTCGTATCGATCGCCGACCCTGGAGATGACGAGGCGTTCGCCGGGATCGGATTTGCTGTTCCGATCGGCACCGCGCTCAGCGGCGACTTAGGGCCGGGGCAGGCCAGGGGCCCGCGGCTATGAGCCGGATTCGTGGAACGATCGAGGGAATGTGATGCCATGACGCCCAGTCCGCTCGAGCCGGTGTTGTTCGACGTCAAGCGCACAATCGTCGGCCAGGATCTGCTGCTCGAACGGATGGCCATCGCCATGCTTGCCGGCGGTCACCTGCTCGTTGAGGGCGTCCCGGGGCTTGCCAAGACGCTCGCCGTCAAGTCGCTGGCGGGTGCGATCGGTGGGCAATTTCAGCGAATCCAATTCACCCCCGATCTCGTGCCGGCCGACCTCGTCGGAACGAGGGTTTATCACCAGCGGAGCGGCGAGTTCGAGGTCTCGCTGGGACCGGTGTTCACCAACCTGCTGCTGGCCGACGAGATCAACCGCGCCCCGGCCAAGGTGCAGAGCGCGTTGCTCGAAGTGATGCAGGAGCGACAGGTGACCATCGGGCGGGAGACATTCCCGGTACCCGAGCCGTTCTTGGTGATGGCCACCCAGAACCCGATCGAGTCAGACGGCACCTATCCGCTGCCCGAGGCGCAGGTCGACCGATTCATGATGAAGGTGCTGGTGAGCTATCCGACCTCGCCGGAGGAGCACGCGATCGTTGGGCGAGCTTTGCTGCCGCCTGGTCCGCCGCAGGTGATGCTGACACCGGAAGACCTGATCCGGATGCGCGATAGCGTTGCGGAGGTCTACGTCGACCCCGCCGTCGTCGAGTACGCGGTCCAGCTCGTCACCGCCACCCGATCGCCGGGAGGAGTCGGCCAAGGCGACCTGGAGAGATACGTGACCTACGGGGCCAGCCCGCGGGCCACGATTGCGCTCGTCCTGGGCGGCCGGGCGCTCGCATTTCTGCGCGGCCGCGACTACGTGCTGCCCAACGACGTAGACGAAATAGCACTCGACGTACTGCGACACCGCATTGTGCTGTCGTACGAGGCGCTGGCCGATGACCTCGACGCGGACACCATCCTTACGCGGGTGCTGCGCGCCGTTCCGATTCCGGACGTCGTGCTTCAGCCATGATTTCAGCGCCCGACCGCCTGCTGCACCGCCTGGAATGGCGAGTGGTACGCCAGCTCGATGGGCGCATTCAGGGTGGGTATCGCACGCCGCGACGAGGTGTCGGTCTTGACTTCGCGGGGCTTCGACCGTACGTCGAAGGCGACGATGCACGGCACATCGACTGGAATGTCACCGCCCGGCTGGACGAACCGCAGGTACGCGAGTTCAACGAGGACCGCGAGCTGACTACCTGGCTGGTCCTCGACCGATCCGCGTCCATGGTGATCGGCGGCGAGGGCCGCGGAAAGCACGACGTGCTTGCCGAACTCGCCCTCATCCTGGCCAGAGTGCTCGGCCGAAACGGCAACCGGGTCGGCGCCATTCTCTACGACGGATCCCAGCGAGCGAAGCGAGCAGCGGCGATGGACGCCGACGCCGGCACGACCCGAATCGTCCCGCCTGGCACCGGCCGCAGCCACGCGCTGCGCATCGGACGGGAGCTCGCCCGCGGGGCCGACTCCTGGCCAGCGACCACCACGGACCTCGGCGCAATGGTCAACACCGCCGCGTCACTCGCCCGGCGTTGCCTGGTCATTGTGATCTCGGACTTCATCGGGACGGGGGAGTGGCAACGTCCACTTATCCGGCTCGCCCACCGAAACGACGTCGTGGCGTTGCGGGTGGTCGACCGTGCGGATGTGGCGCTCCCGGAGGTCGGTCTGATCGTGGTCGAGGACGCGGAGACCGGCGAGCAGCTTCTCGTTGATTCCGCCGATCCGTGGTTCCGCACTCGGTTCCGCGACGGGGTCGATGAGCGCGAGGCCGGACTTCGGTTCGGCACGCGCCGGGCCGGGGTGCCGTTGCACCGGGTCGACACCAGGGGCGACCTCCTCGAGACGCTCCTGAAGGTCATCACCGAGACTCAGCGCAGGCGCCGATGAGCCTCTCCTACCCGCTACTGCTCATCCTTGGCCTGCTGATCGCCGGTGCGCTGATCGTCGGTGCCGTGCTCGCGGGTCGGCGCCGGTCCGCTGCCCTAACCGCAGCCGGGGTCTCGGTGGCTGGCCGGCGCAACAACCAGCTCGGGCTGTGGCTATCCCTCGGCGGGGTCGTGCTGCTGGCGGTTGCCGTGGCCGGGCCCGCCGCTGCGCTGCCGGTCGGCCGAAGCGCCGGCACGGTCATCCTGGCGATGGATGTGTCCAACAGCATGAGTGCCAACGATGTCGCCCCGAGCCGGCTAGCCGCCGCACAGCAGGCAGCACTGTCGTTCATCGACGCCCAGCCCGACAGCGTCGACATCGGCGTCGTCGGGTTCGACCAGGGTTCGCTGACCACATCACAGCCGAGTGCAGATCGCGCCGCAGTGAAGGCGGCGGTGCAGAGGCTGCGAACTGCCGGTGGAACATCGCTGGCGTCGGCGATTCTCGGTTCCCTGAGCGCTATCACCGGCAAGCCGGTCAGGATCGGCGAGGACGGCGATCTGCCCGATATCGGGTACTGGGGCTCGGCGACCATCCTGCTGTTCTCCGACGGCGAGGACCAGGCCGGCGCGGGCGGCGGGGATGCGGCGGCGGCAGCGACGATTGCCCAGAACGCCGGTATCCACATCGAAACCGTCGGTGTTGGCACCGCAGACGGAACGACCCTCGAGGTCGACGGGTATCAGTTGCACACCGCTCTGGATACGGAGCAGTTGACCGCCATCGCAAAGGCGACCGGTAGCACCTACCATGCCGCATCCGACACCGAACAACTTGACGACATCGCATCCACCATCGACCTCCGGCTGACTGTGGCCAAGCAGGACGTACCGCTTGCCGGCAGCTTCATCGTTGTGGCGCTTGCGCTGCTGGCAGCCGGTGCGCTGCTCACCGGCGTACGCACGGGAAGGCTCGTGTGATGACCTTTAGCTGGCCCTGGGCCTTGATGTCGCTACTGATCATCCCGATCCTCTGTGGAGTTCTCTGGTTGTTGCGACGGCGTCGCCGACGCGCGGCGGTGCGGGTGACCTCCATCGCTCTGGTACGGGCGTCGCTGCCACCGCGTACCAGGTGGACCCGGCTGATCCCGACCCTGTTGCTCCTTGTGGGCTTCGCCACCCTCAGTGTCGGAGCGGCGCGGCCGCAGGCGACCGTGCCGGTGCCGTCCAACTCGACGACGATCATGCTGGCGATGGACGTCTCCGGATCCATGTGCTCCACTGACGTCGAACCCAACCGGCTGACCGTCGCCCAGAAGGCGGCCGTCTCATTCATCGAGTCCCAGCACGGCAAGACCAAGATCGGTCTCGTGGCCTTCGCAGGCGTCGCGGGTCTGCAGGTGCCTCCGACCACCGACAAGGATGCATTGATCAAGGCGATCGACAACTTCACCACGGCCCGCGGTACGGCGATCGGTTCGGCAATCCTCACTTCGATCGACAGCATCGCCACGATCAACCCGACGGTGGCACCCACTGGGGTCAATGCGGAATCGGCTCACCGGGCGGGATACGCGCCGGACGTAATCATCGTGCTGACCGATGGCGCGAACACCCAGGGCGTCGAACCGGCGACAGCGGCCGAATCGGCGGCGGTCCGGGGCTTAAGAGTGTTCACGATCGGATTCGGCACGACCACCCCTTCCCGGATGGCCTGCACCGGCCAGCAGGCCGGTGGATGGGCCGGCGGAGGTCCGCGCGGCGGTTTCGGTGGGGGCGGTTTCGGTGGGGGCACGGGCCGCAATCCGCGAGTGATCGACGAAGCCACGCTGCAGGCCGTCGCCGACATCACCGGCGGCCAGTACTACAAGGCCGAGAGCGCCGACCAGCTGCAAGGGGCACTGCGCGATCTGCCCAGCCAGTTGACGGTGGTGAAGAAGCGCGTCGACGTCGCTTCATGGTTTGCCGGCGCCGGAGGATTGCTCGTTGCGGTTGCCCTCGGCCTTTCGCTGTGGTGGAACCGGGTACGCGCGCCTCAGCGATGATCCGATCGATGTCTTGACAGATACATCCCGTATCTCGATGTCAGAGTCGTTGTTCGCCCGGGGTCATTGATTCGATGCTTCTGGAGTCTCTTCGCGCGTGCTTTCTCTGCGAACGACCGACCACGATCGGGTGAAGGAGCCCGATTCCTCCATTAGCGCGGCACGAGCGCAGGCTGCGCCCTGGGCCCGCAGCGACTGCGCGACCGTGGTCAACCCGAGCTCTGTGGCTACTGCGGCGTCGTCCCACCCAGTTACTGCCACCTCGTCGGGGATAATGCGGCCCGCGGCGTGCAGTGCGCGTACGACGCCGGCTGCTTGTTGGTCGCTCATGGCTGCGATTGCATCGGGTGGCTGGGCGGAGTTCATCAGGAGTGCCGTCAGGTGCTCAGCCTCCGCGGCGTCGTTACGTGCGCAGACCGCGATGATCACATCGTCGTACCAGTGGAAACCGGCGGCCTCGGCTGCGTCCCGATAGCCCTCCAAGCGGTGATGCGTCACCGGGAACGAGACGTCGCCGATGTCGACACCATGGGTAATTGTGCTGATCCGGTCACGGGAAAGCGGTTGGCTGACGATCGCTGGACTGTGAGCTCCGGCGAATGTAACTGCGCCGATGGCACGCGCAGCTGCACGGTTGTCGATGCTTACGAACCCCAGTCCGGGCAACGCCGGGCCACCGTGGACCACTGCCGGGCGCTTGGTCGACTGGACCGCAGCTAGAACCGGATCGTCGACGCTTGTTGTCCACACGATGAACCCGTCGACGGCGGCGTCGGCCACCCGGATGACATCTTCCTCAGCACCGGTGATGGGCACGAGCGTCATCCCGTAACCGCGGTCGCCACAGACGTCGGCGACGCCCGCCAAAAAAGATGCGGCCTGCGGGTCGTCGAACGCGTAGCTCAGGTGTTCACCCATCACAACGCCCAGGGTCCTGCGGCTGCCGCGGCGTAGCGACCGGGCGCCCGGGTCGGGTCCCGGGTACGCCAGCTGCGCCGCCGCGGCCAGCACCTTGGCTCGGGCCTGGTCGGACACTCGGTCAGGTCGGTTGTAGGTGTAGGAGGCGGTCATCAACGACACCCCTGCCAGTTGCGCCACCTGCGCCAGGGTCACCCTCGAGGAAGGGGTCATGAATGACAGATTACCTAGTTGTGTATCGTTACACCGTGACCCTTGGTTTTAATCGAGACCGGCTCACCTGGGTTGTGTACGTGGTGGCCGGGTGGTTCGCCTACTTACAGGCCTCGCCAGGGCTGGTCGTCGTGCATCTGCGTGACGAGCTCGGGTTGAGCTACTCAGTAGGCGGGCTGCACGTCGCTGCGTTTGCGGCCGGAAGCACAGCTGCTGGTGTGATCTCGACGCGGTTGGAGCGCTGGCTGGGGCGTCGCCGGTTGTTGTGGTCGGCGGTAGCGGTGCTGGCGGCCGGTGTTATCGGACTGACCGCTGGCTGTACTGCTGGGGTCACCGTGGGCTCGGTGTTGATCATGGGCATCGGCGGTGGGCTGGTGCTGGTGACGATCCAGGCCGTCCTCGCCGATCACCACGGCGAGCACCGTACGGTCGCACTTGCCGAGGAGAATGTGGCCGCCAGCATCGCCTATCTCGTGCTGATCGGCACGCTGTCCGTTGCGGCAGCGCTGCAATTGGGCTGGCGAGTCGCGCTGCTAGCCTCCCTGGTCATCCCGCTCCTGGCGTGGTTCAGCAGCCGTCGGGTCGTCATTGAGGCGCCGCCCCCGTCACGTGTCGTCGGTGGACGGCTTCCCACCGTGTTCTGGATCGCGGCCGCAGTGCTGTTCTGTACCACGGCCGCCGAATGGTGCGTCACCGCTTGGGGTGCGGCCTTCATCGAGGATGCTGCACGCGTGTCGGCCGACACCGCGATCACGTTGATGGCCGGTTACTTCGGTGGCGTGCTGGTCGGACGGACGCTCGGTAGCCAGCTGGCGCGCCGCTACAGTCCGGCGCGGCTGCTCGCAGGTGCGCTCGCCGTAACGGCGGCCGGGTTTGCGATTTTGTCGCCGTCGACCGCTTGGGCGCCGGTGTTGATCGGCCTGTCGCTGATGGGCATCGGGCTCGGCAATCTGTTTCCGATGGGCGTGTCGCTGGCCGTCGGCCTCGCACCCGACCGCGCGGCACTGGCCAGCGGTCGGGTCGTGGCGGTGAGCTCATTTGCAGTAGTCCTTGCACCGCTCACCGTCGGGACACTGGCAGACGCAACATCCCTCAAGGCCGCGCTCGGCGTTGTGCCAGTCATGGTTGCGCTCGCCGCAGCGGGCCTCGCACTCATCGGTCCCATCCGGACTCGGACTCAAGCAAGTAGCCCGCCGGAAACGGCAGATGCGCAGTCCGGCACTTGGTCGAAGGCGGCGATGGGGGAGGAATGAGTGACATCCGGATCGGTACGTCGGGATGGAGCTATGACCACTGGACACCGTCTTGTATGAGCCCTCGCTGGCACCTGCAGACCGGCTCGGCCGCCACACGCGGGAGTTCGAGAGGGTCGAGCGGAACGCGAGTTTCTACCGTTGGCCCCGGCAGGCCACGTTTAGAGGATGGAGCCATCGGCTACCGCCAGGATTTCGGATGAGTGTGAAGGCCCCCCGCGGCCTCAGCCACGGCCGGCGTCTGTATCGGCCAGAGACATGGACCTCTCGGCTGCCAGAGACATGGACCTCTCGGCTGGTGGAGTGTTGGCACGAGCTGGGGGGAGCGGCGCGGACTGTTGCTGGTCCAGCTGCCGCCCGACCAGGTACGTGATGATGACCGCTCGGCTACTTCCTGCGCGGGCTACCGGAGTGGATGCATGTCGCGACGTCTACGCCCACTTCAACAACGACGGATACAGGCACGCGGTGACTAACGCACGTCGGCTGCGCGCCCTAATTACTAGCTAGACCGGGAGGCCGCCAGCAGCAACTCACTCACTTGGCATCCTCAACTGGCATGCGGCATCAGTTGCAATTGATGCGACGTGCCAGTAGTGGTGCGGAGTGGTGATTCCGCGCCGGCGGGGACGCGATCGACAGCGTCGCAAGTGCGATGTGAGGCGGGAAATCGGTCACGGTTCCTCGGTGAGCAGTAATCGTCGCCACGTTCTGATCGAACCGCGCTGCGCATGCGGTTAGGAATCACCGTTGAAAGGGATACACGCCGAGACCCCATAGTCGTCGGACGGCCCGCATCTTGGCGGAGCTGCGTACCCGTGTAGAACAGGCTCATGCGCTACGTCACCGTCGGATCCACCGGAGTACAGGTCTCACCCCTGTGCTTCGGCACCATGTCGTTCGGCGACGAGGCCGACGAGACCACCTCGGCCGCGATGTTCAAACGGGTCCGTGAGAAGGGCATCAACTTCTTCGACACAGCTGACGTCTATGCCGGCGGAGCATCGGAAAAGATCTTGGGCAAGCTGGTCGCCGACTGCCGCGACGACGTCGTCCTCACATCGAAGGTCTTCTTCCCGACTGGCGATGGCCCTAACAATGCCGGTTTGTCCCGTCGACACATCATGAGTGCGGCGGAAGCCAGCCTGCGCCGGCTCGACACCGACCGCCTCGACTTCTATTTCGTCCACGCCTTCGACGACAACACTCCGATCGAGCAGACCCTCCGTGCGCTCGACGACCTCGTCCGGCAGGGCAAGATCCTTTACCCCGCGGTCAGCAACTGGTCGGCCTGGCAGATCGCGACTGCCCTCGGCATCCAAGCTCGGGAAGCACTGTCCCGCTTCGAGCTGGTTCAGCCGATGTACAACCTGGTCCGCAGACAGGCCGAGGTCGAGATTCTGCCGTTGGCACAGGCCGAGCGCCTGGGCGTAATCACCTACAGCCCGCTCGGCGGAGGCCTGCTCACCGGCAAGTACGCGACGCGTACCCGACCCGCCACCGGACGCCTAGTCGAGAACGCCCGCTACGTCGCGCGGTACGGCCGGGAGTCTGACTACGTAACCGCCGAGGAATTCACCACCATCGCCCGGGAAACCGGCTACCAGCCCGCAAGTCTCGCCGTCGCGTGGGCCATGGCACATCCTGGCGTCACAGCGCCCATAATCGGCGCCCGCAACCTCGATCAGCTCGACGACACCGTCGCCGCCCTGGACATCGACATGACAACCGAGCTGTACGACCGGATTGCCGCAACCTCGACAACTCCGGCGCCGCCCACCGACCGTACAGAAGTCCAGACCGGCAAGTGGACCTGACCAAACTCAGCGGTTGAACCAGCCTGCCGTGTTAGAAGGGGCAGCTGACGGTAAAGAGCTGACCGCTGTAACGCGTGACCCGCAGGCCGGATGCCCGCACCTGCTTCGCATACCTAGAGCCGAAAACGTAGGTCTGGAGCTTGGACGGAACACCGGGCCCGGCCGCCTTCTCCTGGTCTGACCAAACCCATAGGCCAGATGAACTGGCGCAATACTGCAGGATCTGACCGGCACGGTCGCTGAGGTTGCGCGGGTTGGTGCCGTTGGCCGCCCATACGTTGCGGTGGGTTCCTAAATCGCCAGGCAGGAGGCGATACCAGAACTGATGCCGGGCTCCGTTGTTGTACGTGAAGATGATCGAGTTGTCCGGCACGACCGTGAGTGCGGCGTCGACGTTCTGCTGCGGATCAATGGAACTGCGATCGGCTTCGGCATAGCCACTCGCGAGTGCGACGACCGGCAGGGTGATCGCCATCAACACGGGCACCCAGCGTGCACGGCTCGACAGACCAGCTATGCAGCGATCGATGCCGCCCACGGCCCACAGGCCGAGCAGGAACCACAGTGGCAGCAGCAGCGTCTCCCAATCTCCGATGGCGTAACCAAGCACGAAGATCGCGGTACATGTCACCCAGAGCCCGGTGACAGCCGCGACCAGCGGACATTGCTTGATCAGCATGACCAGGCCAATGGCAGATAGCACGAGGGCAACGCCGAATTGCTGGATTCCCTCGTTCCAGAGCTCCGGCAGCCGCTGGAAGACGATGTGGTGGAGCGGCACCCCGAACATCCAGCCTGAATAGCGGGCGCCGCTGATGACCCCCCACAAGGAGGCGACGTCCGTGACCCGGGTATCCAGCAAGGGTGCGCCGGCGGCGGTACGCCAGACGAGATAGCCGTAGGGCAGCAGAGCCAAAGCCGCGCCGAGAGGTAGCAGCCAGGCCACCTCCCGGGGGCGAAACAGCCAGCCGGGACGGCGGACCGCGAGGTAGAGCAGCAGCCCTGGGATCAACAAGACCTGTGACGTGGCATGGGCAAACGAGAGGGCGAAGATCAGCATTGCAGCCCGCAGCCACGCCGGTTGGCCCGTACGGTCGTAGCCAAGCAGGCAGGCGAGTACGAGCGCCAGGAACAGGATGCTGAGGGTGTATACCTCTGCGATGAGGGCGAAATGCCACAGCTGCGGAATCAGGCCCAGCGCGGTTGCCCCACCAGCCGCGACGACCGGACGTACGCCAAGTTCGATCAAGATCGATACCGCGACGAGGCAGGCCAAGATCGCGAAGACAGCCGACAATAGGTTCGCCCGAAACGCCACCGATCCCCAGGGCACGATGCGAACAAAGGCGGCATTGAGCATGGTGTACAGCGGATAACCCGGAGGATGCGCGGTGCCTAGCACGAGGCCCAGGTAGTCGAACTTCGTCGTGTCCACCGAGAAGTAATTGCCGGTGCTGCGCTGCACGGTACGCCCGTACACCACAGACAGCACCAATAGAGGAGCGATGTACGGCCATGCGGTGCGGAGCCGGGCCGCCCGGGATCGGGCCTGCGCATCTGGCTGCGCCTTCGCCTGCTCGCCAGGATCGACAACCAAGGGATTGCGGCGGAGCATCAGGCCGGTCATGAAGAGGCAATCCCCATCGTGTGGCCCCCATCGTGTGGCCCCCGATGTAGACGCGAACTCCAAAACGGGTCCTTGACCGGAAGAACCGGCCGTGCCTCAATGCTCTCTCAGAATTGTTCTGACGCAGGTAATATCGCGGGAAATGATCACTTGATGGTCGAGTAGTTATCTGCCACCACGGTCCACGTAGCTCTCTCACCACCGGCATCGCTGGGCTGGGTTTAGCTTGCGGCACCGATCAGCTGTTGATCTTGAGGGTTGCGCCAGGACTTGCGCCAGAAAGTCGTTTCGATGGTCAAGCGTTCGGCACAGTGGCTGCAGAAGTCGGCAGTGATGGTCTGGTGTCCGCAGGTTCGGTGGATGATGTCCATCCGTACGTCGGGATCGGTGTGCGGCCGATGCCGTTCGCCCCATTGCGCGAGCGCGGTGATGATCGGAAAGGTGTCGGCTCCGGCATCGGTCAGAACGTATTCGTGGCGGGTACGCCGCTGATCTTGATAGGGCACGCGTCGTAATAGGCCGGTGTCGATCAGGGTGTTCAGCCGGTTGCTCAGCACGTTCTCCGCGATGCCCAGTTGATCTCGGAATTGCTCGAATCGGCGGACGCCTGAGAACGCCTGCCTGAGCACCAACATGACCCAAGGATCGCCAAGCACATTCAACGAGCGGGCTATCGGACAGTTTTGACTCGACCAATCCGACCGCAATGGCATAGTTTGGCCCTCCTGCTCTCAAGCTTCTGGCTTGTTCGAAGCCAGACGAGCGGCTTCACGGTGTGAGATCCGACGCAATTTCTGCCTCGATCTCCTTTTCCCGACGATCGATCGCGGCCGCACTCGTCGGCCGTACGTCAGGCTGTTTGCGCAGTGTGATGGACAGCACCGCTGCGATGAGGCACAACGCTGCGCCGCCGAACCAGGCATAGGTGTAGCTGTCGAAGGCGTCGCGGATGATCCCAGCTGTCAGGGCGGCCGCCGCAGCGCCGAGCTGGTGGGATGCGAACACCCAGCCGAAGACGATGGTGCCCTGGTCGCCGAAGACTCGTCGACACAGCACCGCGGTCGGCGGGACTGTGGCGACCCAGTCCAGCCCGTAGACGACGATGAACAGAATCATGCTCGGGCGGACCGTATCGGCGAGCAGCCATGGCAGCAGCAGCAATCCCACGCCACGGAAGGTGTAGTAGGCCACCAGCAGCAAGCGTGGATCGAATCGGTCGGTGAGCCAGCCCGACGCCACAGTGCCCACGATGTCGAAGACGCCGACAAACATCAGCAGCCCAGCCGCCGTGGTCGTCGCCATCCCATGGTCGTGGGCCGACGGAATGAAGTGGATACCGATCAAGCCATTAGTCGTTGCGCCGCAGATTGCAAATGCACCGGCCAGCGCCCAGAACGCCTTGGTGCGCGCCGCTCGTTGCAGCGCGTCCAGCGCCAAGCCTGCGGCATTTTTCCGGGTCGGCGTCGTCGTTGTGACCAGGCTGTCGCCGCCGTAGGGGGCCAACCCGAGATCGGACGGCCGGTCACGTAGTAACGCCACGGCAAGCGGCAGCACCGCCAAAGCTGCGGCGGCGATCAGCAGCGACGCGACAATCCAGCTGGTCGCCTCCACCACGTACGCCACTACCGGCAGGAACACCAGTTGCCCGGCCGCGCCGCCGGCCGTAAGGATGCCCATCACCAAGCCGCGACGCTTCACGAACCAGGCGTTGGCGACGGTCGCCGCGAAGACCAGCGCCATCGATCCGGTTCCGAGTCCGATCAACACACCCCACGTCAACACGAGCTGCCATGCCGCCTGGGCCAACACTGACAATCCAGCACCGGCGGCGATCAACAGCAAACCGGCGCTGACGACTCGACGCAGACCGAATCGTTCCATCAGCGCCGCAGCGAATGGTGCGATGAGACCGTAGAGCACCAGGTTGACACTTACCGCGGCCGACATCGTCACGAGCGACCAACCAGCCTCATGCAACGGCACAATCAACGGACCCGGAGCTGCCCGAAAGGCGGCCGCCGCCACCAGCGTGGCAAACGAGACTCCGGCTACCACCCACGCGTAGTGCACGCGCGCCATTCCGACCTTCCCTCCATACTCGACTGGCGGCACTCTAACTTGTTTGAAGCAAGTCAGGACGCCTGTCTCGATCTGCGCACTCCTTCACGAAGGCGGCGATCCCGATGCCTAGTTCTGCTGATTGCCGTTTTCCGCTTGCTGTTGCACTACGCTTCGATCCGTCCTGGTCTGACGAGGACGGTCAACTCGGGGGTCACTGCCCGCACTGCGTCCGCACTGCGCCCTTCAATCGCCTGCCTCGTAGCTCGGTTCGAGCATGGACGGTTTGGTTCCCCTGGTGACACCGAATCCAGAAAGGAAACAGATGATCAAGCGAGTGACCGCGGGGGCCGCCAGTCTGGCACTGACGCTTGGGAGCGTCGCTCTGGCCGCAGCGCCGGCACACGCGCTCACCGGCGCATCTTGCGAGGAGGGAGCCTGGAGCTGGTCAATCGCCAACCCGGCCCGCTACCAGGCAGGCCCGCACGAGGCCGTTATCGGACTGTCCGCCGCTGTCCGAACCGTCACCATCAAGGCGCCCACCGGTTGCACCGTTGACGCCGGGGACACCTGGCGCGTATACAACAGCTACTTCAGCGCCGAGGGCACCTTCAACGCTGACGAAGCGGCGGCCGGTAAGGATACTGACCGGGTTTCGATAAAGGTGCCGAACTCGAACGCCGTGGCTGGCGATGAGATTCCGGTCAAGCTGAAGGTGAACGACTCCTCAGCCGGAATCCCGGGCGTATGGGATGTGGACAAGTCGAATGCTGGCTCGCTGGTGCTGCTGCGTCGCACGCTGTTCAAGTACAAGGGCGTCACCGATTGGATGAACTTCATCAACGAGCCCTACATGTGCCGTGAGCATGTCGAGGGTGCAGCCGCGCTGCTTCGGGCATCGTGGACCACCAAGCGGTACCTGGGTTATGCCGATCGCACCGTCCGCATGGAGTACCGGATGACCGACGGGCCGGATAACGACTGGGCCAATCGGTTCCTCTTCAACGACCGAACCGACGAGAGTGGCTATGTCGAGTTGATCGATTTCCTTGGTGGAGAAGAGGAGGGGCCGGGTGGGGTGACGCCTGACGACGGTCCGCCTTGCGGTGGAACGATTGTCTTTCGTGGCCACTACGGCGGCAACCGCACCAGTTCAGGCACCTGGTCCGACGGGGATGCGATAGCAGAAGCAAAGAT
>Ga0207428_10001203_pt1 | contig 27741 bp, 19 predicted proteins | sample RhiMethybrSRZTD1_FD_187600 | JGI IMG/M metagenome (GOLD analysis project Ga0207428, IMG submission 187600) | Populus rhizosphere microbial communities from Tennessee, USA - Rhizosphere MetaG P. TD hybrid SRZTD1 (SPAdes) (version 3) | ecosystem: Host-associated > Plants > Roots > Rhizosphere >...
ATTCGGCATTAAAATCTCCAAAAACTAAGGGAAAACCCCACAATCGACGCGCCCATCACCTTCGGCGCAAGCGACGGAGTATAAGTACCACCCCACTCGGTGTCAAGCCGCGGACGAGGGGCGGCCCCGGAGTGCCGCCCCTACAATAACCTCCCTCAAAATGCGCTTTTCGGAACGTGCTGTAGGGGCGGCACTCCGTGGCCGCCCCTTGCTGAATGCGCAGGCTCGACGCCGTCCTTCATCAGCTTGTACTCGACCGAATCGACCAACCCGCGCCAGCTTGCCTCGACGATGTTGGAGGAGACGCCGACCGTGCGCCAGGAGGTTTTGCCGTCGGTTGAGGTAATCAGGACGCGGACGAGGCTGGCCGAGCCGCTCAGGGAGCTGTTGATTACTCGCACTTTGTAGTCGATCAAACGCATCTCGGCCAGCGAAGGATAAAACTCGGCGAGAGCGCGGCGGAGGGCTTGATCGAGAGCGTTGACCGGACCGGTGCCGGTCGCGGCGGTGTGCTCGACAGCATCGCCGACTTTGATCTTCACGGTTGCTTCGCTCAATGGCGTCGCAGTTCCTCGGTGCTCGTCGATAACTCTGAATGCGAGTAGCTCAAAAAACGGCTCCGGGTTATGGCGGAGTTTATGGACCAGCAGTTCAAAGCTTGCTTCCGCTGCTTCAAACTCGAACCCTTCGTGTTCCAGACGCTTCAACTCCTCGAGGATTTCCTGTTCTCCAGCAAACTCGAGATTGAGCTCACGCGCTTTGGCCTGCAGGTTTGCGCGTCCCGAAAGATCCGAAACAAGTATGCGACGACGATTACCAATCAGCTCCGGAGCAACATGTTCGTAAGTCACGGGATTGCGTTCGACTGCGGACACGTGCACACCGCCCTTGTGGGCGAACGCACTCGCGCCCACAAACGCCGCAGACGACGCAAGCTCGAGGTTTGCGATCTCACTGACGAAACACGCCGTCTCGCGCAACTGCTTTAAACCCTCCGGTCCAATCACTTCACGGCCGAGCTTTAGCTCAAGGTTCGGAATCACAGCACACAAATTCGCATTGCCGCAACGCTCACCATAGCCATTGATCGTTCCCTGCACATGAGTCGCACCTGCCAGAACAGCCGCAAGCGTGTTAGCCACGGCGAGCTCGCCGTCGTTGTGACAATGTATTCCCACCGGAACGCTTACCTTCTCCACCACCTCACGTGCTATGCGCTCAACGTCATGAGGAAGACTGCCACCGTTGGTGTCGCAGAGCACGATTCGTCCCGCGCCTGCCTCAGCCGCGCAGAGCAGCGTCTGCAACGCGTAATCGGGATTCGATCGATAGCCATCAAAGAAATGCTCGGCGTCATAAATCACGAGGGGCACTCGCGCCGAAAGATAGCGCACCGAGTCGGCGATGATTTCGAGATTCTCTTCGAGACTCATTCGCAGCGCCTCGCGAACGTGCAATTCCCACGACTTCCCGAAGATCGTAACGACCGGCGTGCTCGCAAGAAGAAGAGATTGAATACTCGGATCAGTTTCACACGAGAGACTGCCCCGCCGCGTCGCACCAAACGCAGTAATGCGCGCGTGGCGCAACTTCAACGAACGGACCTCATTGAAAAACGCAACATCGCGAGGATTTGAACCAGGCCACCCACCTTCTATGAAGTCGACTCCGAGCGCATCGAGTTCTTCAGCGATCCGGCACTTGTCGGCAACAGAGAAATTGATTGCTTCGCCCTGTGTACCGTCGCGAAGTGTCGTGTCATAGATTTCGATTTGCTTACTCATCTGTCACCATTGCGAGCGGCTGCGCGACGAGATGAAGCCACTCCCTGTATTGCTCTTCGCGCCCTGACACTGCGGAAAAGAACGCGCGCTGTATACGTTCGGTAACAGGTCCGCGGCTGCCACCATTAATCTCGACACCATCGACTTCACGAATCGGTGTCACTTCGGCTGCCGTTCCGGTGAAGAATGCTTCGTCAGCGCTGCCGAGATCTTCAAGCGTCATCGCGCGGGTGACGACGCGATGACCAAGATCTCGCGCGATCCGGATCACTGCATCGCGCGTGATTCCCATCAAAATAGAATCTCGCTCGTCGTTCGTTATTAATTCTCCATTACGAACGATAAAGAGGTTCTCACCCGATCCTTCCGCCAGATGGCCCTCGCTGTTCAATAACAACGCCTCGTCGAAACCGCGTTTGAAAGCATCACGCACAGCAAGGATCGAATTGAGATACTGCCCACAGGCCTTCGCAGTTGTCGGCATCATCTCTGAATGAAACTTCTTCCAGGGCGAGACTGTGACACGCACTCCTTTTTCGAGTCCGACGGCTCCGAGATAAGGCGCCCAGGGCCAGGCAAGTATCACCACCTCCACCGGGCACTGCGCCGGATGCACACTCAAACTGCTGCTGCCGAAATAACAGAGCGGCCGGAGGTAACAGCTTTCGAATTCGTGCACACGAATCAACTCTTCGATACCTTCAGTCAACTCGAGCCGGCCGTACGGAATTTCGAGTCCGTAAACAGCGGCTGAAGCATAGAAACGGTCGAGGTGGGCATCGAGACGGAAGACTGCCGGACCCGCATCGGTTGCGTAACAGCGTATACCTTCAAAGACACCGCTGCCGTAATGAAGCGCATGGGCCGACACGTGCGTGGTTGCGTCTTCCCACCGAACGATCTCGCCGTTACGCCAGACGCACTTGGATTGATCGAAGCTCATGTGAAAATCCTTAATAAAAAAGCCATCAACCTTTTCTTGTTGATGGCCGCTTAGTCGCGTGAATGGAAATCGGGCCATCAAGTTGGTTGAAGGCGAATGGAAATGTAGCTAATTACGATAACGGTTCCGACCATCACGGTAACTCTACCGCGCTGCCCTCGGGATTGCCTAATTGATTATTTTTAGACCTCGATAAATTGAACCCCTCCTTGGAGTGCGGCGTCCTGACGCCGCTATGATCTTGATCGGGCGCTATCGATAACAAAGCGGCGTCAGGCCGCCGCACTCCAAGGAGGCGCCTAATTCGGTTCGAGCATGGATTGACACTCGGGAACGGCTGTAGTAGCGTCATTTTTGCAATCTATGGAAACCATCCATTTGCTCACCGAACCCCCACACCAGTCCCGTTGGTCCTGCTGCGCGAAGGAGAGAGTTAACCGAGTTTGAAGAAGATTGAGTTGCCGCCTCGTGGTTTAGAGACGTTGTTTGGTGTTCACGATCAGAACATCAAATACCTGGAGTCTCTGCTTGACGTAAGAATCGACGCCCGCGGTCAGGACGTTTCGATTGATGGAGACCCGGCAGACGTCGAGACCGTCCAACGCATCCTCGAAGACTTTTCCGACCTCTTCAAGGAAGGAAAACACTTCACCGACAAAGAACTGCGCGAGGCCTTTGCGCAGATCGCCGAGGACCGCGCGTTCAGCCTGCGCGACTACTTCACGAAGGCGCGCTTTAATCCCGCTGGAAAGAAACAAGTCGCGCCCAAGTCGTCCAACCAGCGCAAATACATTCAGGCGATCCAGGAGAAAGACGTGGTGTTCGGCATCGGTGTGGCCGGCACTGGCAAAACGTACCTCGCCGTAGCGATGGCGGTGCAGGCGTTGATGCAAAAACAGGTAAACCGGATCGTGCTTGCGCGCCCCGCCGTTGAAGCCGGGGAGAAACTCGGTTTCCTACCGGGCGACTTACAGGACAAAGTCGATCCTTACCTGCGCCCACTTTACGATGCGCTGTTTGATCTCATCGACTACGAACGCGTCACGAAACTTCTCGAGAAGCGGGTGATTGAAGTGGCGCCCCTCGCATTCATGCGTGGCCGAACGTTGTCCGATGCATTCATCATTCTCGACGAAGCGCAAAACACGACAAGCGAACAGATGAAGATGTTTCTCACGCGCATCGGCTTCGGTTCGAAAGCGGTGATCACCGGCGACGTAACTCAGGTCGATCTACCCACCGGCAAACGCAGTGGTCTGATCGAAGCGGAACGGATACTTTCACAACTCGAAGGTATTGAATTCGTCTACTTCACTGACAAGGACGTCGTGCGACACAAGCTGGTGCAGATGATCATCCGCGCGTACGAAGAGCTCGGTAAAAAGAGCCAGATGTAGCGATGGTCGAGGTCGTCAATCGCCAGCGACGTTTGCAGCTCGATACTGAGCCGTGGTCCGCTTTTGCGACGAGGGCCCTCAACGCCATCGGGAAGAACGAGTCGTCAGCAACGATTGCTTTTGTTTCAGACAAGCGGATTCGAGCACTCAATCGACAATTTCGCGGGGTTGATAAGGCCACCGATGTTTTGTCGTTTCCGGCGGAGGAAGAAACTAACCTTGGAGACGTTGCTGTGTCAGTCGAAACTGCCACTACTCAGGCTCGAGAAAATGGATTGACGCTCGATCAGGAAATTGCGCAGTTGATACTTCACGGGTTGCTGCATCTCTCTGGTTTTGATCATGAGACGGACAACGGCCAAATGAATCGGTTGGAACTGAAGTTGAGAAGGAAGTTGGGTATTGATTGACAAGATTTGCAGGATTAACAAGATAATCCGGGCAGTCTTGTAAATCCTGTTAATCCTGTCCATACTATTTCCCCATCGATGGAACTTGAAATAGGGCTTGCGCTGGTTCTGCTCATAGTGCTCTCTTTGCTGGCTACGGTCGACATGGCCTTCGCCCAGTTGAGCGATGTGGGTTTGCGCCGTTTGATCGGCGAAAACGGAGACAAGCCTGAATCACGATCAAGACTCTTCCTGCGGCAAGCACTGGAGAATCGCCCGCGCTTTGGCTTCGCCCTGTCGGCCACGATCCAGATTCTGCTCGTCGTTGTCGCCGTTCTTATCACGTCGATATCGTTATATCTGTTTCCCGATCCACGACTCGTCCTCGTCGGTCTCTTCGCCGGCTTAATCCTTGCCGGAATTTTTCGTCAACTGATACCGCTCTTTATCTCCACGCGAAATCCCGAAGGGACGCTGCTCTTCCTGCTTCCGTTTGTCCAACCGTTCGTTCCGATCATGACGTTCATCGCCGATCCTTTTCAGCGACTCTTCGATCGTTCGCGCCGAAAAGATCAGGTGACTGAAACCGGCGACCAAGAGGAAGAAGACGACGATAGCGGCGACTTGCAGGCACTGATCGACGTCGGCGAAGCGGAAGGCATTTTGGAAGAAGAAGAAGGCGAACTGATCCACTCGATCATTGAGTTTGGCGACACGCGCGTGAGTGAAGTGATGACACCACGTCCCGACATCGTTGCCGTTCCTGCGAATGCGACGGTGCGTGAAGCGCGTGACGTTATCCTGGAATCGAAATACTCACGCCTGCCCGTCTATCGCGAACAGATCGACAACGTCGAAGGCATTATCTATGTAAGGGACCTGTTGCAGTATTGGGCCAACGGTCGCGAAGATGAGAGTGTTAAATCTCTTGTGCGTCCAGTTTTCGATGTGCCGGAAACCAAACCGGTCGCGGATTTGCTCAAGGATATGCAGAAGGCTCACTTCCAACTCGCGATGGTGATCGACGAGTACGGCGGCGTCTGTGGTCTCGTGACTGTCGAAGACATTCTTGAAGAGATCGTTGGCGAGATTGAAGACGAAGACATCATGGGCGAAGAGCTCGAACACATCGTCGAAGGCGACAACGGCAGTTACGAAGTGCTCGGCTCCACCGAGATCGGCAAGATAGAACGAATCTTTGATATGGAGATCGAGGCTGACGACTTCACGACGATTGCAGGACTGGTGATCAATGAATCAGGAAAGGTTCCTGCCGTGGGCGAACTCCGGACCATCCGCGGTCTCGAAGTCGAAGTGCTCGAAGCAGACGAACGCCGCATAATTCGTGTGCGTGTAAGAAAAGCACGCTCAGAGAGCGAAGCAGACGAAGACCACAGAGAATCACAAAAGGCACAAATGTCGTAGGCGAGAACAAATGGGTAAACAAAAGAGTAAATTCCTTCGCGGTAAACGAATCGACCCGGCACCAATCGAAAAAAACATAGCCGTCGCGGACCTAATCGATGAAGCATTCCTTGCTTACAACGCCGCGCGCTTGCGCGAAGCGTGCCAGCTTTTCACCCAAAAGATGCTGGAACCCGAGGTAACGATTGGTCTTTCGCTGACGGGAGCGTTAACGCCTGCGGGACTCGGCATCTCGGCGCTGATTCCGCTGATCAAAGCAGGCTTTATTGACTGGATAATTTCCACCGGCGCCAATCTTTATCACGATACACACTTCGGCATCGGCCTGGCGATGCACCTGGGAAACGCGCACACGTCCGACGTGGTCCTGCGCGAAGAAGAAGTGGTCCGTATCTACGACATCTTTTTCGATTACTCGGTGCTGCTCGATACCGACGCGTTTTTCCGCAAAATAATCGAAGCGCCTGAGTTTCAGCGTTCCATGTCCACGGCTGAGTTTCACTATCTCTGCGGCCGTTACGTTCACGAACGCGAGCAAAAGCTCGGCATTAAAGACAAATCGCTACTCGCGGTCGCTTATGAGTATGCAGTGCCGATCTATACCTCATCGCCTGGAGACTCCTCAATTGGCATGAATGTAGCCGCCAAGGCAATACAGGGAAACAAGCTCGCGTTTGATCCATCGCTCGACGTGAATGAGACCGCATCCATCGTGCTCGCGGCAAAACGTGATGAAGTGAAAGTCAATGGTAAGAAACAAAAAGGTCGCTCCGCAGTTTTCATTCTCGGCGGCGGCTCACCAAAGAATTTTCTTTTGCAAACAGAGCCGCAGATTCAGGAAGTGCTTGGCATCGATGAACGCGGACACGATTACTTTCTTCAGGTAACAGACGCGCGTCCGGATACTGGCGGCTTATCAGGCGCGACTCCGGGTGAAGCAGTGTCGTGGGGCAAGGTTGATCCTGATCGACTCCCTGATGCAGTTGTTTGTTACGTTGATTCTACAGTGGCGCTTCCGCTCATTACGGCTTATGCTCTTACTCGTCATGAACCTCGCGAACCGAAACGCTTGTTTGAGAAGCGCGAGCAGTTCATGAATTTGTTGCTGGCGGAATACAAGAAGTCAAAACGACGATAGGGTATTGGAGACAACCGGCCATCATGGGTGAATCAAGTACGACCGCTAAGGCAAAGAGTTATTACGACTGCGTTGACTGTCCCGCATACTGTTGTTCAGTATACGAGCGCGTACAGGTGACCCCGCGAGACATTCGCCGTCTCGCGAAACATTTCGGCGTCACCGAAGAAGTAGCCACCGTTCGCTATACAAAGATCTACGAGAAGGAAAGAGTCCTGCGCCGCAAGAAGGATGCGATGTTCGGCGAGGCCTGCCAGTTCATCAATCCTGAAACACGTGGCTGTTCGATCTATCACGCCCGCCCGGCTGTATGCCGCGAGTTCCCAACTACGAAACGTTGCGCATATTACGATCTGCTCACATTCGAACGCGAGCAACAGGACGATCCGAATACCCTGCCGTTGGTGAAGATTACATTTAAAAACGGAAAGAAGTAGGCAAGTGGAAGATTTTGTATCGAAACTGATCGGCAAGAAGATTGATATTTTCTGCGGCGCCGGATCGAGTCTGCGTGGTGAAGTTCTCAAGGTAGAAACGGGCGTCCTGCATCTGCGCGACGACGACGGCAAACACTGCTATGTCGCCGTCGACAAGATCATCGTGGTCTGGGAAGCGCGCGACGACGAACACCGCGCCGGCTTCGTGCCACAAAATAATAAGTAGCCACAAAAAGGCACATAAAACACAAAAAGGAATTTTAAAAGAGTTAAGGGCGCCAAATTCCCGTTTGGGGAAGTTGAGCGCCCTAACTGATTAATCGTTATGTGCTTTTTGTGGCTAACGATTTGTGGCTACTTGCACGGCCTGTGGCACCCGACGGAAGCCGTCGATGTGCTTCAGCCAGTACTCAGTAAACTCCTGATAGACTACCCCGTGGCGACGTGAGGCGTGATAGAAACCATGCGCATCGGCAACAACGCCAACGTGCGTCAGGCCACTGAAGAATACCAACGTTCCAAACTTGAATTGCTCTTCAACCGGCGGCGCTGTGAAACGTGCAAACAGATTACGCGCGCTCACTCTTTCGAAGTTGATTCCGCTCGCCTGGAAAATGCTCCACACAAATCCTGAACAGTCGAACCTGTCTGGTCCGGTAGCACCCCAACGATACCTTGATCCGAGACGCTGATCGATCGCGTTCATGAGCAGTGGCTCAAACTTTATGAAGCCGGCGCTCGATGAAGTGGGCGAAGGTGCGACGTCGATAACGGGTTTTGGCTTTGCCTCCCACGCCGGCTTCGGTGCGGGTTCTGCCGGTGCCGGTACAGCAAATTCATCAGGTGAGCACGACACTTCGTTCACGTCGCTGCCGTTCGCTACTCGTGGACGAGTTTGGGCGAACGTTGAAACTGACAAGATCGAGAGCGCCAAAGTGGCAAGCAAAACACGAGGGAACAGTTTTCGTAACTCCATAGACAGGGAACTACCTTCTCCTGAGAAATTTTAATTTTTGGTATTTCTGTGTGAGGGGGGCACCGCTCAAAACCTTTGGCATCTTAGCGGCTCGAGTTGTGAGGTTCAACCAGCAATGTGACTGTTTCGTGACGAAACGCCTTGCAAACACGAGGTTTGCACTGAAAGAAGTCACGAATCAGTTGCAGCATTGAGGAGCGTTTGCAACCGTGTTTATGGGAAGAATCAGGCGAGGTTAGATCAACACTCGGTCAATTTGGAAGAAGATGGACCAACGGGTTTTCCGAAAATGCGTGATCGATGTACGAGAAAAAACTTTAGCGCCGCCTTTGTTTGCGTGCCTTTACGCGAGCAGGCTGCGGCTCTTTGTGGAGTTTCACGAACAAGGTAACAGTAAAAAGCAGAGTAAGAGCTAGTGTCATGGGGCAGACATCTCCCGACAGCCTGAAAATCAATTCGTTTGTATGTAGATACTAAATTGATAATGAGGATGGGTTCCCAAGAATTACGCCGTGCGGTCGGCTCCGTTGTGAGCGACGGAGTAGTTCAACCCGACGGTGATGATCTTCTGCAGCAATTGATCGTAAGGAACTCCCGAATACTCGGCCGAATCTGCGAAGTCCTCATGATGTGCGATCTGTGGATTCGGATTGGCTTCGAGTAGATAGAACTGGCCATCTTCCGTCATGCGATAGTCGAGGCGGGCGTACCCGCTCAAAAACAGGTAGCGGTAGATTCGTTTCGACAGTCGTTCGAGGGTCTTGACCTGCTCCGGCGTCAGATCTGCCGCACGCGTAGCTACACCAACCTTCTCCTGGTACGCGGGGTCCCACTTCACTTTCAAGGTCGCGATGTTCTCGGCGCCTTCCGGCAGTTTCTCCATCACGAGCTCCCACGGCGCATACGTCTGGATGTTCTGATTGCCAATCACGCCCACGTAGATCTCACGGCCCTTGATGTACTGCTCTGCAATCGCCGCAGTCTTGTTCTGCCGGTGAATAAACTCGACGCGCTGCGTAAGCTTCTCGTCGTCGTGCACAATCGAAGCCTGCGCAATCCCGACCGAACCTTCCTCGCTGATCGATTTAACGAGCATCGGAAACTTCAATCGCTTCGGCCGGCGCACCTTTCGATTCATCGGAAAGACGGCAAAATTCGGCACCAGCAAACGGTGATAGGACAGAATCATCTTCGTCAGTGCCTTATCGTGTGCCAGAGTCATGCCACGCGGATTACAACCCGTGTAAGCCTGCTTCATCAGCTCCAGATAACTGACGACGTGCTGATCGTAGAGTGGATAACCATGAAACTCTTCGAGGAGATTGAATGCGATGTGAGGCTTGTGCTCCATCAACGCGTTTCCGATCACGTTGAGTTGATTGTAAAGACCGACGGGATAGACCTCGTGGCCCATCTTCTTGAGCGTTGAGATCACATCGTATTCAGTTTTGACTTCGAGTTTTTCTTTGTCGGAAAGACCGTTCAACGAATCAGGAGGCACGAGGTCTTCGTGAACTAGCACTATGATGCGCAGTTTCTTTCGCGGCTCAAAGGTCATACGGCTATGCGATGATAACCTGAATGGAGCACGTTCATTACTTGCACAGTCAGCACTATCATGACACGTCGGCGCGTTTCGCGGAAGGGGGTTGCTACACGAAGTTTCAATTCTTTACAACGATCGATCATATTTTGCAGCACGTGATCGATCGTGTATTGATGCACCCCCGTACCTTCGGCAACGATCTGTCGCACTTCGCGACGCACCTTGCGAAGGAAGAGTGCAGCGCTGGGCTTATGTCTGTGTCGCGGATCGTCGGAGAAGATTCGATGTAGTTCTCGATCGTAAACTGCGGGCCACTCGAAGTCGTATCGCTCACGCTTGCGGCGATAGTGATCGCGCAGCGTTCCTCGCAGCGCCGAGAGCGGTTCGATCTTCGTACGCGTTCTGTTTCTCGGTTTAGTGCCGTCGAGTTCATTCATCAAGTTGTCGATGTACTCGAGCTTGAGCAAGGCCGGCCAGCCTCGGTAACGCCGGCGCCACTGCGAACGCGGCGTGAGCCAGACGGCAAACGTCTCCGCGAAGTCTTCCGCCGGATGTGCCTGCGCGTACCACGCCGGCAGGTGGAGTACATACTTCCGGCTCTTCGGCTTGGGTTTGTAGAAATCCGGATAGGGTTGCGCAAACGACCCGAAGAGTTCGCGATGCCGGCGCTTGAAGTGAAGCCGGAATGCGGTATCGAGAGCGTGGCCGGCTTCATGTCGCAGAATGCGCATGCACTCGGTGTCAGTGCCACCTTCCACTTCCAGCATCTGCTTGCGTTCGAGCTTTATTAGACGCGGGTGCGCGAGGTAAAACGGAATCGCGATTCCCGGGACGCCATCGGGTGAAAACCACTCTTCCGACAGCCAAACATGGGGTTTGAAGCGAATTCCACGTGAGTTGAGCTCGCTGTAGAGGCGCTTTATGTGAGGCTCCAGAAACGACCCCTTGATTTTAATGGGAAGGTCGCAGATGCGCAGGTCAAGCAACTGTTCGTCGCTGAGACGATGCCAGGGGAATCTGTAGCTCACGGTGAACCAGATTCTAGCAAACCATCCACAGATTACGCAGATGTGTCAAAGGTATCTGTGTAATCTGTGGATGGCTTGGCCCTTTTCTTAAACCCCTTTCGCGTTTATTATGAGTGCGCTCAATTTGGCAGCGTCTCCCCAATCAAACACACCACAATTTCAGGAGAAAGAACACAGGGGCTATGCGTAAACAAACGATTCTTAGAACGGCTCTCTCAATTGCCTGCTTGCTGGCGGTTACCGGGATTGCCGGTGCCGATACCAAGGTCAAGTCGCGGCAAAACAGCGGCGGTCAAACTTACGAAAACACAAGCTACATCAAAGGCAAACGTCAGCGCACTGAAAACAGTGGCGGCCAGATGGTCACCATCGAGCAGTGTGACCTCAGACGTAACCTGCAGCTCATGCCTGCGGCCAAAGTGTATACAGTGCAGCCGTACGATGATGCGAGCCCCAGCAGCAACACGACTAATACCCACACCACTCATCCGCAACCCAGCGCGGTGACGAAAGGTGGCGTGATTACGTCCACCATCACGCTAAAAGACACCGGCGAACGGAAGCAGATGTTTGGCTACACAGCTCGTCACATCCTCACCACGATGGTGATGGAGTCATCACCCGACGCATGCTCACAGAGCAACATGCGGATGGAGATCGACGGCTGGTACATCGATGCGACCTTCGCACTCGACTGCGACAGCAACCGCCAGTACACCTACAGACCATCGGTAAAAGCCGGAGGCTGTCGTGATCGCTACGAATCCAAAACTATCGGCACGGCGAAAAAAGGGTTTCCGGTTTACGAGAAGATGACGATGCAGGGAGCCAACGGCGCGCAGGGTTTTTCAACCATCAACGAAGTAGTTGAGATTTCACAGGCGACGTTGGATCAGAGCCTGTTTGAGGTGCCGGCGGATTATCGCCAGGTGGACGACTTCGCAAGTGCGTTCAGTGCCGCGTACGCAAATCCACAAGCGTCAACATCGAATTCGGATACGGCTGCAAACGTGAACCCGACCGCGAATCAACCCAGCAGCCCTGCGACAACAACAGCAGCAGTGGGGCCGAAACGCGCCGGAGTCATCCGCATCGGTGTTGTCGCGGTTAAGCCAGGGAATATGACTGAGGGGATGGACGCACAGCAATTGGCGCTCGCAGTGCGAAACACGATGATGGAGAATTTGAAAGGGAGCAACATTGAAGCCGTTCCGATTGAAGGCACCGGTGGTATTCAAGCGGAAGCACAGCAGAAAGAGTGTGACTACCTCGTCTTCGGGAATGTGTCGCTGAAGAAAGGTGGCGGAGGTTTTGGTAGTTTCATGAATAGTGCGGCTGGGAAAGTTGCGAGCAACGTCGGCTATGGCTCGAGCACAGCCGCGGTCGTCGCCACCAATGCCGTAGTAGCGGCGACAGTCGCACAGAACATCAAAGCGAAGGACGAGATGACACTCGACGTTCGCCTCGAGCGTCCCGGCGCCACCACGTCCACGTTCACGCAGCAATACAAAGGCAAAGCCAAATCCGCGGGAGAGGACATCATCACGCCTCTGGTCCAACAAGCGGCCCAGGCCGTGCTCGCAGCCGCAAAATAAAGCCACAAAATATTTTAGCCACAAAAAGGCACATAAAGCACAAAACAGAAACTGAATCTGATTTCTGTTTATGTGCTTCTTGTGCTTTGTTGTGGCTAACTGGGTGGATGAACGCCCGTTTTCAAAGATGAAGACGGGCATTGTTTCTCGATCGTGCATTCGGCGCAGAGAGGGTTGCGTGCTTTGCAGATCTTGCGGCCGTGATAAATCATCAGGTGCGGGAAGATTACCCAGTCTTTCTTAGGCACGATCGGGATGAGATCCTGTTCAATCTTTTCCGCGGTCTTCTGCTGCGTAAATGCCAGGCGATGTGAGAGCCGTGTGACGTGCGTGTCAACGACCACGCCCGCCTTTATGTCGAACGCATTTCCCAGCACGACGTTCGCCGTCTTGCGCGCCACGCCCGGTAGCTCCAGCAACTCATTCATCGTGTGCGGAACTTCCCCGTGGTACTGCTCGGTCAACATTCTCGACGTCCCCTGAATCGACTTCGTCTTGTTCCGAAAGAACCCGGTCGACTGAATGTCCTTTTCCAACTCTCTCGGCGCAACCTTCAGATAGTCCTCCGGCTTTGTGTACTTCCGAAACAAATCGGCAGTCACGATGTTGACTCGTTCGTCAGTACACTGCGCCGAGAGAATTGTCGCAATCAACAACTCAAACGGGTTTGAATGATTCAACGAACATTTCGCGCCCGGATAAGCTCGCTTGAGTCGCCGGATGATTAGGCGCGTACGTTCCTTCAGCTCCTCTAACTTCTCGCGTTTGGCCATCAAGTCTATCCTGTTCGTTTCAGCTTCCCTGTTTTCTTGGCCCAGGCCTCGATACGAACAAAGACCAGCAGGCCCAACGGCAGCAGGATCGCTCCCATCAACGCCAGCACCAGCAGCTCGTGTGAGACGGCCGACAGCGGCGCGCCCGCGAGGTGTTCAGCCGTTGAATTAGCATCACCCACTCCGAACAGCTTCCGGCAAGCAGACAAGGTGTAAGTCGCCGGTGAGATCTTCGACAGCGGCTGTAACCATGCTGGCAGGACTTCGATGGGATAATAAACTCCGGAAACGAGCAGAAGCGAGCCCTGAAAGATATGCGTCGCCTCCGCACCTCTCTCCGCGCTCATTACCGGAAACACCGCGGCAAACAGACCGAGACCCACGAACGCAACCGTGCTCACCGCCAAAACCACGAGCACACCGAGTAGATTTGCGCCACGCAGATTCAGATCCGTAAACAACATCAAGCCGACCAGAACGATCACACTCGTCACGATGCTATTAATTAACGAATACAAACTGACGCCCAGCAGGTGCACCGCTCGCGAGACGGGCGCCATGAACGTGTACTCGAGCGTTCCTTCCCAGCGCTCATAAGCGATCGACATCGCAATCTCCTGGTAGAGCCAGGAAAGATAGTTCCACAACAACGCTCCAACCACGAGCGTCAGAGTCAGTTGATAGTTTTTCTCCGCCACGCCGATGAGCGCCACTGTCGCCGAAGTCACGAGCGCATAAAAATTAAAAACGACTACCCAGCCGATGTAACGACGAGTAATGTGCCACCCGCGAAAGAGGAAGGCCCACGTTTGTCTTAAAGTAGCTTCCATTGCTATCTCCTAAATCCATCCACAGATCACACAGAACAATCTGCGTAATCTGTGGATACTTCTTCGTCGGCGAGCTCTTCACCAGTTAGCCGGATGAAGGCGTCGTCGAGTGTCGCGGCGCCCGCGTGTTGCATCAACTGCGTGGCCGTTCCTTCAGCCACGAGTTTGCCGTGCGCAAGAAAACCGATGCGCGCGCAGAGTCGTTCGGCCTCCGCCATGTCGTGCGTCGTCAACAGAATTGTCGTTCCCTCGCGAGCCTGCAGATCTTCAAGGAACGACTGCACGTCGCGGCGACTCTTCGGGTCGAGGCCGGTTGTGGGCTCGTCCAGCAACAACAGCGGCGGGTTGATCATCAGTGCGCGGGCGATGCTGATCTTCTGCTGCATACCACGACTCATCTCCTCGAGCGGCGTTGAGAACTTCGTGTCCTCCATTCCCAACTGTTCGAGGATCCGCATGACGCGGCGCTCCGCCTCTCGCGCGTTCTGACCGTAGAGCAGCGCGGTGTAAAGCAGGTTCTCGCGCGCTGACAACTTCTTGTAGAAAGCAGCATCGACACTGACGCGTCCAATGATGCGACGCACTTCTTCCGCCTGCTCCGGCAATGTGAAGCCGAGCATTTCGACGTAGCCGCTGTCGGCAATTAACAAAGTCGACAGAATCCGGATCAAACTCGACTTCCCGGAGCCGTTTGGTCCGAGCAGCCCGTACGTCTCACCCTGGGCGACGCTGAACGAGACATTGTCGACGGCCCAGAGTTCTGATTTTTTCCGAAAACCGCTTCGCTTGCTGAAACTCTTGCGAAGGTTGCGCACCTGAATAGCTGGTTGTTGCATGATCAAACCTCAAAAGCGGATCGCTGGAAACGTCCACTCGTAAACACACTTCGATTGTATTGGGATTAAAAAAGGAGCTGGGCCCGAATCAAGCTCGGGTCAGCCTAAGTCTGAGGAAGCAGAGAATCTTCATCAAATCACCTATGAGGCAGAGAATAATATATGGCCGCAGATTCACGCAACTAAATCCGTCTTCAATCCGCGTTTATCTGTGTCCGTTAGCGATCTTCACCGCCTCTGGTAGCCCTCGCAACCTTAACATCGAGATCACCCCAAACAGCGGCCCGGGCGCGAGGATCATGAACGCGTATCGCCAGTCACCGACCTTCGGGACCAGCTCGATCGATACAGTCGTTAATAAAAATCCAATGCACATCTGAATCGTCAACGCGGTGCCGATATACTGCGGATCGCCGAGTTCAGTCACGCAGGACGAAAACTGCGCCGAGTCAGCCACAACCGTCGCACCCCAGATCGCCGCCACCAGCAAAAGCACGAACGGATTGCCGCCGTACAAAAATCCGATCACGAGGCAACACGTGCCGCTGATGGCCATCGCCACAGACGTAACCAAAGTTCTCCCCACACGATCGGCTATCAAACCCGCAACGATACAACCGATCGTGCCCGCGCCGATCACGAGAAACGACCCCAACTCAACCAGACGCGGAGCTCCATCGGGAGTCGCAAGACTCGCGCGAATCATCACCGGGACCCAGATCCACATGGCATAGAGTTCCCACATATGCCCGAAGTAACCAAAGCTCGCCAGTCTCACCCCTCGATTACCGAACACGCGAACAATCTGCGACACGTCAAACTTCGCCGGCGGCAGTGCGTGTGGACCATCCTCGATAAAGAAAAGCACGATGAGCCCACCGATCGCCGCGAGCAGTGAGACGAAGAGCACATTGGATCTCCAGTTTGCGCTACCAAGCGCGTTGACGAGATAAGGCGTGGCTTTTCCCAGCGTCAGTGCGCCGACTAAAACACCGAGGGCCATCCCGCGTCGTTCGCGAAACCACGTCGCCATGATCTTCATGCCCGGCGGATAAACACCGGCGAGACAAACACCGATGGCGAAACGCAGCAGGATGCCCGTTGCCGGATCGTGAACGTAAAGTCCGAAGCTGGCATTCAGTGCGGCGCCGAGGAAAGCTGAAACGGCAAACAGATGTCTGGTGCTGATGATGTCAGGCAGATTCAGTGTGGCGCTGATCAGCGTGCCGGCGACAAAGCCGAGCTGAACAGCGATTGCCATCCAGCTAACCTGTGAGGGAGATAAATGCCACTCGGAAGAAAGTGCGGGAACAACCGCGGAGCCACTGAACCACAGCGACATGCCGAGCAATTCCGCGATTGATAAGAGTGTTAAAGCCTGCCAGCGACGTGGAGATGGAGAGATCATATAGACAGGATGTACAGGATTTTTTCAAGATTGGCAGGATGAATTGTAAATCATGAAAAATCTTGTAAATCCTGTCTCAAGTAAGACTAAAGTCCTAAGTTTTCCTCGTGGGCCACGAACACGGTAACCAACTCATTCAATCCTTCGGCATCCTGGTCATCGAATCTCCCGATCGTTGGACTATCGAGATCGAGCACGCCCAGCAAACGTTCTCCATCAAATAGCGGTACGACGATCTCCGAGTTGGAGGCAACGTCGCAGGCGATGTGACCCGGAAACTCATGCACGTTCGGCACGATGATCGTCTCCAATTGCTGCGCGGCCACGCCGCAGACGCCCTGTCCCATCGGCAGGCGAACGCAGGCGGGATTGCCCTGAAATGGGCCCAGCACCAGCTCGTCGCCCTTCAGGAAATAGAAGCCGGCCCAATTCACATTCGGCAACGAATTAAAAAGTAGCGCACTGAAATTTGCGGCGTTAGCGACAAAGTCGTGCTCGCCTTTGAGCAGGCTCAGCAACTGCACCACGAGACTCGCGTAAAGCTTCGGCTTCACATTGTTCGTTGACGTTGCAACGCGACGCTTCGTAGCTTTCTTCGCGACTGGCTTCGCGACTGGTTTCTTTTTGGCAGTTTTCTTCGCGGTTCGAGGGGTCATGTTTGCTCAGATTCCTCCGTTGCAGGCCTGATGCTAATCACCACTGATTTCGAGACGGGGGTGTTGCTCTTCAGGGCGACGTATCGCACCGGCACCAAAACATTCGCTTCGGGAAAATAAGTCGCCGCACAACGAGTCGGAATATCGTAAGGCACAACCGCGAATCGTCGCGCGACGCGCTCTTCGCCTTCGAAATGGCTCACCAAGTCTACAACTTGTGGCAGTTCAAAGCCCGCCGCGGCGATGTCCTCGCTGTTGAGAAATACCACGCGCCGGTCGTCGTAAATCCCCCGGTAGCGATCATTCAAAGTGTAAACCGAAGTATTAAACTGGTCGTGACTGCGAATTGTCATCATCAAAAACTGATCCGGACCGAGATCGTGTTTTGGCAATTCGTGGACGGTAAACTCAGCCTTCCCGCTCCTCGTGTTGAAAACCCGGTTCCGTGCCGCGTTAGGAAGATAAAAACCACCGGGTTCACGCACGCGCTCGTTGTAATCTTCAAAACCCGGAATCACTCGCTCGATCGCGATGCGAATTTCGTCGTAGTTACTTGCAAGCTCCTCCCAGTTAACCGTCGTGCGATGCTCGAGCGTCGCTCGTGCAAGACGCGCCACCACCTGCGGCTCACTCAGAAGTTGTGACGACGCGGGCTCGAGCGAACCACGCGAGATCTGCACCACGCCCATCGAGTTCTCGGTGGTGACAAACTGTGGTCCCGTGAACTGTTCGTCTATTTCCGTCCGGCCGAGACACGGAAGAATCAGTGCACGATCGCCCGTTATCAAATGCGATCGATTCAATTTCGTCGACACGTGTGCGGTCAGACGACAACGGCGCAGCGCGGCAGCAGTGAAATCCGTGTCTGGCGTGGCCGAGAGAAAGTTGCCGCCAAGTGCAAAGAAGACTTTGGCCGTGCCTTCGTGCATGGCGTGAATTGCGCGGACAGTATCGAACCCGTGATTTCGCGGCGGCTCGAAATCAAACGCCTCGCCAAGTCTGTCGAGAAAAGCCTCAGCCGGCCGTTCCCAAATACCAACCGTCCGATCGCCCTGCACGTTGCTGTGACCACGGACCGGACACAAACCCGCGCCGGGCTTTCCAATCTGGCCACGCAGCAGCATCAGGTTCACGATCTCCTGGATGTTTGCGACAGCATTTCGGTGTTGCGTGAGCCCCATCGCCCAGCAGAAGATCGTGCGCTCTGAAGCAACAAAGATCTGCGCGGCTTGTTCGATCAGCTCTCTTGCGACGCCACTCTGCTCGACGATCTCGGTCCACGAAACGTTTTGCAAAGCTGAGACGTGCGTCTCGAACCCGTTTGTGTACTGAGTGATGAAATCACGATCGAGCGCGTCGTCATGTTGCAGCACCGCTTTCGCGATTCCCTTTAACAACGCCACGTCGCCGTTGATCCGCACTTGCAGAAACAGATCCGCCAGCTCGGTTCCTGAGCCGAGTAATCCGAGCACATGCTGCGGATGTTTGAAGCGCGTCATTCCGACTTCCGGAAGCGGGTTGATGTGGACCAGCTTGCATCCGTTTTGCTTCGCTCGTTCGAGTGAACTAAGCATGCGCGGGTGATTCGTGCCGGGATTCTGACCGATGACGAAGATCGCCTCGGCTTTGTCGAAATCGTCGAGCGTGACAGTTCCCTTCCCGACGCCGATCGTTTCGTTCAACGCAGTGCCGCTCGACTCGTGACACATGTTCGAGCAGTCGGGCAGATTGTTGGTGCCAAACTGGCGGACAAAGAGTTGATAAAGAAACGCGGCCTCGTTGCTGGTCCTACCCGAGGTGTAGAAGATCGCCTGGTCGGGATAGTTGAGTGAATTCAACTCGCCTGCGAGTAGTTCGAACGCGTCTTCCCAGCTCACTTGTTCGTAATGACTCGCGCCGCGATTCAATAGCATCGGATGAGTAAGCCGGCCCTGTGCGTTGAGCCACTGATCTGACTGCCCGGCGAGTTCACCAACACTCCACTTTTGGAAAAACTCGGGAGTGACGCGCTTGTTCGTGGCTTCATCGGCAACGTGTTTCGCGCCGTTTTCACAAAACTCGAAATGTGAGCGCTTCTGATCTGGCTCCGGCCACGCACAGCCGGGACAATCGACCCCGCCTACCTGGTTAACCTTCAACAGTGTGCGCGCGCCACGCACGAGGCCCATCTCACTGGATATAGCCTTCACGGTGGCGATAATCGCCGGCACGCCACCCGCAGTCTTTGCTTTGTTTATTTCGTCCGACATCAGTTTCGACAGATTACACGAATCTGTGTTAAAAGCCCCTACGAGGAAAAAACATATGACCCTGTCGCGCCCTCTTAGGTTTCTCCTTCTGTCCGTTCTCTGTCTTTCAACATTCGTAACTGTCGCCGAGGCCCAAATCAAACCGGGCCGCGATCCGAATCAGCCGGTCGATCAGGATTACACCAACAAGATTCGCGAGTATACAACTGCACCTTATTTCAACTCGCCTCTGACCGACTATCTCCCGGCTTCATCCGATGTGCCCACACCCAAAGCAGTGCTCGGCGACGTCGCGGGCGCACCCGGCAAGTTGCCGTACGCCGAGGATGTTTACAAATACATGCGCATGCTCGAGCGTGCCAGCCCGCGTGTGAAAGTGTTTTCAATCGGCACCACCGAAGAAGGACGAGAGATGATCGCGGTGGCGGTCGCTTCTGAGCAATTGATTTCAAAACTGGATGAGAATCGTGCGCGACTCACAAAGCTCGCGGATCCTCGATCGATCAACATGGACGAAGCGGAGGCCGATCGCCTCGTTGCCGCATCGTTTCCAGTCTATTACATCACGGGCACGATTCACTCGCCCGAAACCGGATCGCCCACGGCGCTGATGGAGCTGGCCTATCGACTCGTCGTCGATAACAGCCCGTATGTCAAATTCATTCGCGACAATGTCGTCACATTGATCACGCCCGTAGTGGAAGTGGACGGCCGCAATCGCATGGTCGACGTTTACAACTGGCACCTCGCGCACCCAAATCAAAACTGGCCGGGACTGGTCTACTGGGGTCACTACGTTGCTCACGATAACAATCGAGACGCGATCGGGCTCTCGCTCAAACTGACGCGCAACGTGATGAATACCTACCTCTCGTGGAAACCGCAGGTGCTGCACGACCTGCACGAGTCAGTTCCTTATCTTTATGACAACACGATTGGCGACGGCCCATACAACGCCTGGGTCGATCCGATCCTGACCGACGAATGGCAGATGATTGGCTGGAACAACGTGTCGGAGATGACGAAGTTTGGCATGCCCGGCGTGTTTGCACATGGCAACTTCGACACCTGGTCGCCCGGCTATCTGATGTTCATCGCCGCAACACACAACGGCATCAGCCGTCTCTATGAAACTTTCGGAAACGGAGGCGCCGACACACTCGAGCGGACGCTGTCGCCAAGCGAGTATCAACGGACGTGGTATCGCCAGAACCCGCCGCTTCCAAAAGCCAAGTGGTCGCAGAGAAATAACAACAACTACGAGCAGACCGCGCTGCTCACGTCGCTCTATTACTTCGGCAACAACAGCAAGCTGTTTCTCAAAAACTTTTATTTGAAGAGTAAACGCTCGATCGATAAGCCTAAGAACGAGGGTCCGGCGGCTTACGTCTTGCCGGGCGACGAGGTGAGACCGGGCAATCAGGCCGAGCTGCTGCGCACGCTCCAGGCCCAGGGTGTTGAGCTCAGTAAAGCGACAGCGCCGTTTACAGTTGCGGTGCGGAAGAAAGCTGGTAGCAATCAGTCGAGACCATCCGCGTCACCATCGGCTACCCCGTCAAAGACTGAAGATCGAACGTTCCCGGCGGGCAGCTACATTGTCCGCATGGACCAACCATACAGTCGCATCGCCGACGCACTGCTGGATTATCAATACTGGGCGCCAAACGATCCGCAAACTGACATTTACGACGACACTTCATGGACCATGGGCGAAAGCGCGAATGTTGAAGTCGTACGAGCAGTGGATACGAAGGTACTGCAGGCAGCGATGGAGCGAGTCACGGGTGAAGTGCGATCGCCGGGCGGAATCGCGAATGCCGGTTCCGTCTTCCTCATCAATCACAATGCGGACAATGCACTCGTTACCTTGCGTTATCGGCTGAAGGACGTTGAGATGGATGCGGCCGAAGAGCCTTTCGAGGCCACCGGACGCAAGTTCAATCGTGGCTCATTCATCATTCGCAAAGGCAACGGTGACGAGTTACGACGAGTCGCAAACGAGCTCGGCATCCAGGTTTATGCGGTGGCGGATGCGCCGTCAGTGAAGACGCATCCGGTCAGAGCCGCGCGAATCGCGATGATGCACACGTGGCTAAGCACACAGGATGAAGGCTGGTATCGCGTCGGACTCGATCAGTTGCAGGTGCCGTTTGCTTACATCAGCACGCAGGACGTATCGCGCGAGCCGAATCTCAAGAACAAGTACGACGTGATTCTGTTTGCGCCCGTGGGTCGTGGTGCACAGCAGATCATCAACGGCGTGCCGATGTACGGGAATCCGCTTCCGTGGAAGAAGACTCAGATCACGCCAAATCTCGGCGGTATTGACGAGACTGACGACATGCGGCCGGGACTTGGTTGGAACGGTTTGCAGAACCTGCAGAAGTTTGTGAAGGACGGCGGGTTGTTCATCACGGTCGACGACACGTCCGACTTCGCGGTGAATTATGGCTTCACCGCGGGTGTTAATGTTAGTCGCTCACAACGTCTGCGGGCAGTTGGAGTGATACTGCGAATTAAGATGGTCGATGCCGCGAGTCCGCTGGCTTATGGCTACGGCGATTCGCTCGCGATGTATTGTTCCAATGGTCCAATCTTCAACATCAACAACGGGGTTGGGGGACGTGGTGGGCGTCCAGCACCACGAGCCACGGGTCGAGGCACACCCGACGATCCGGACGTGCCACAAGGACGCCCGCCGGCAGAAATACCTGAGCCGCCGCCGCGTGTCGAACCATGGGAAGCGCCAAAGGTAACGGACGAACAGCTTCGGAATGCGATCGGGCTGATTCCACCCAACCAGCGTCCACGCGTAGTGCTGCGTTATGCAGACAGTCGCGATCTGTTTGTATCCGGATTGCTGGATGGTGGCGACGAGATCGCGCAGCGCGCTGCGATCATTGACGTGCCCTCCGGCAACGGCCACGTGGTGCTCTTTTCAACCAATCCCTTCTGGCGCGGGCAAACGAAGGGCAGCTATTTCCTGATCTTCAACGCGATCATGAACTGGGACAACCTCAACGCGGGTCGCAAATTGGACGACAGGTGAAGCAGCAGAAAGCAGGAGCAGGGTACAGGAACAGGGTGTCGGTTTTTCCTGCTCCTGCACCCTGCTCCTGCTCGTCTCTGCTCCCTAACGATCCCATTCTTTGAGGCCGTCGACCACGCGCAACACCTCGCTGCGTTTCTTCTCGAAGACCGCAAACATGAAGATGATCGTGGCGCCGGTGACGATTCCAGCCACGTACCACAACCACGTCCAACCGAAGTTCGCAGACGCGTACCAGATCATCGTGACGATCGATAACAAGAGAAACATCGAGCCCAGGAATAGCAGACCGCGAATACGGAACAGAATTCCAGCAAACACGCCTGCCAGTGAGAACGATCCGAGAATCAACGGCAACCACGGCGAATTTGCGACGCCGTTGATAAAGATGTCAGCCGTTGACGAAACATAGATCGTGACCAGCGAAAGATACCTGATGCCCGTCATCTGATCTTCGGCCAGCTTCTCTTCATTCAGGTAAGCGGCGATCAGGACCGAGAGCGCAACCGGAACCAACCACAACTGCGGATGCTGTAGAAACTGATAATCCTCCGTGCGTTGAAACGCATACCAGAGCCCTGCGTTGCCGGCGAGTCCTGCTACTATTCCAAACCCGAACGAGCGGCGCAGTATCGACAACAAACCATAAAGCCCGCCCACGATGAACAGTAGCATTGAAAAATCAACTTCTGACGAGACAATCCAGAAGCCCAGCACCGGCAACAACGGAATAAAGGCACCAGTGCGTTCGAGTGGTTGTGAGAGGACGAGCACCTTCCTTCGTCGCAGTGCTTCGCTTGTAACGACACCAAAGTATGCGATCGACATCACCACCAACGGCCAATAGCGTTCAATAAACCCGGTGAACAACCACGGCATCGTCAGACGAATATGCAAAAACAGTAGCGCCAGCATGATTTCGCCGGCGTAGACATATCGCATGCGTCCACGCTCGGAGAGACTCAACGGATCGTGGTTCGGTGATATGGCGAAGAGCACGGAGATAACAACTGCCGCTATGAGAGTCATAGCAATCGTGATCAGTGCCAACGGATGAATGAGGACGGCGCCAAAATCGAGTTGATAGCGCACCTCCGTACCCAAACAGAAGAACAACGCCACGACTCCGGCGCCGAGCACCGCGGGTACGCACGCGCGTGCCGCACTGGTCCATTCAGAATAGCGCGCGCTCAGTTTATCGAGAACCAAACCGTAGAGAGCCGTCAGGGCAAATACCACAACCATCAGGATCACGCTGCGGTTCAGCCACGTGCTATTAACGCCCGGCGTCAGCCATGACCAGCCAATGAAGATCGCGCCTATCACCGCGACGACGATTGCTGCGCGTCGGGAGTCTTTCGCCTCGGCACCTTCAGTTAACAAACCAACCGTCAGAAATTGCGCCAGGAATGCGAGCGCCGCCGTGATGCGCAGGCCAAAGTCAACGAAGTTGAGGTTTATCCAATAGGTCAGGACGCCGATTGTTACTAAGACAACACCAGTAACGGCGCTGAGCCAGCGCAGTTGAGTGGCGCCGGCTTTCATGCGTTCAGGCACGTGATGCCGGGTGGCGAAGTCAATGAGTGGTCGACGCCAATGCCAGACAAGCGCCGCGCACAGGCTGTACGCGGACAGAATAATCGCCGCGGACCATGCGAATCGCGTTGAACTGAGATCCAGTTGCTGCAACGCGAAAGCGCACGCGATTAGACCGAGCATGTAAAGTCCCGCGACTGCGTATTTCGCATAGCGGTCCAACAGACACGCCATCATAAGTGTCGCGAGGGAAATGAATGCGAGCGTCGTCCATTCAGGTCTTGGGAACAACCATGATGGATGGAAGAAATTAAGCGTAATCAGAAGCGTTAACACGCTCAGCAAAAACACCGCGGCGAAGTTGTGGAAAGAGAAGTAATTTCCAATCGAGTCTTCGCTTTTCCTCGCGCGCAGATCAAGCCAAAGCCAAATCAGGCCGGCAAGCGAATTCGCGATTAGGTTGAACACCACGAAGTCGCCTAATTCAAGGTTGGTCTGCTCAACGAGGATCCACCACAGCGAAACGGAAACATAGAACAGCACGCCTGCCGCGAAGATGTAGGAGCGAACCCTTGTGCGCCAACTGAATACGGCTGCAAGCAAGGTGATCGCCAGTAACGGTCCAATGGCCCACCACGCGCCGGCGTCTGCGTTAGTCAGAGAACGGAAACTCAGAGCGACTACGACAACACCTGCCGCCGTAGCCAAAGCCCTCGAGGTCGATTGCCACTTGCTCCCGAAATCAAATAGGTACCCGGTCAGGTTGATCGGGAACGGCAGTGACTTACTGTTTTCCGCGGTCAACTCTGCCACGGCAAACAACAACCACGCCGTGAACAGTATGCCGGCGGTAAATGTATGTAGTCCTGCGTCGGCACCGAAGCTCGACATACGGATAGCCATCAGAGAGGCCGAGCTGACCAGCAAAGCAGCGAAACTCGAAACCGAGAGTCTTATTAATCGGCTTAAACTCACCCAGGTTGCTGCGATAACTACGGTAGCCAGACTCAACCAGCCAAGCGAGCTTCCGATTGCCAAGGTGCCCGGTCCTATCTCCTCAGGCACCAGCACTACGGGGGTCAGGCCCCACACCAGCAGCAGGGCATTTAGCGCGACAGGAATCAACAGTTGAAACTTCAACAGGAAGTCAGCAAATCGCTGATCCGCGTCGCTGAGTTTTGATTGCCAACGACTGCGCGTGGCTAACCACGGCAACAAATAAACTGCAAAGGTAATTGCGTTGAGCTGCACGAGACGCACAATGACCGTGCGGTCCATCGCGCCGTGCACCGAAACGACTGCCAGCAGGAATGCAAGCGTTACTGTCGCATTGAAGCAGGCACCAGCATAGTGTGCGAACTCAGGCATGCGCTCCCGCAGTGCGTATCCAATCAGCACCAGCGCAAGCAACACGAGCGGCACACCATAAGAAAAATCGTTGTCGAGGAAAGCAAAGACACCGCTCATCGGAGTCTGGACCGGCGAGCCGTGAATCGCGAGCAACGCCGGGATTGTTGTCAGCAAGATAAGCGGTACGACCGTGAGTGCGAATAACACTTTTCGAGCCTGGCTTATAAAAGCCTCGCTTTCGCCCGTGCGCCGGTACCAGATCAGCAGCGAACCACCGAGCAGAAACACGGCGGCGAGCCAGCGCCACGCAGTCGCAGTTGCCACCTGGTATTCAAATCGTCCGGCTAACAGCGGAATGATTCCCGAAAGCGTTGCCAGTGCTCCGAGCAGAAATGCGCCGCGGCGGCGTTCCCGGTAAGTCAACGCCATCGCGAGGATCAGTAACCCAAGCACGATCCACGTACCCAGCCCAAGCGCTTCCTGGTGCGGAAATCCGGCGATGTTGTAGCCACCGTACTCCGTTCCGAGTGCCACTAGTTCGCGTGTAATACCCGAAAGCGAACCATAAATCGCAAGCAGCAGAAACGCTGGGATGAGCAGCCAAATGAGAAACCTGTCGACCGCGAATCTGCTGCCAAGGAGAAGCGACGCACTTTCAATTGCGTGCCTCCTTGGAGTGCGGCGGCCTGGCGCCGCTTTGTTATCGTTAGCGTCCGACCGAGACCAAAGCGGCGCCTGGCCGCCGCCCTCCAAAGAGGCGCTCGATAAACGTCGCACAAGTAACCGCAAAAAGATCCACGTCAAACAGAACAGCGCGAGAACCGTTCCCTGGATTTGTAGAGCTGCTGGACGCAGAAAAGCATGCGGCAGGTAGGAGTACCATTCGAACCCTTGTAGAGCGGCTTTGACCGTCAACACGAGCGCGCAAATCAATGAGATCTGAAATGCATTGTGGATGACGAGCCGGCGATTGAGCCAGTGCAGCAGAAGAAAGATTCCTGCTATCCAGAAAACCCGCTGCGCCTGCATCCACGTGACTTCCCACGTGTTCGCCTGGAACAGACAAACCACACCGACCACGATCGAAATCAGCGCCGCATAGTTGAGTGGTTTCGAGAGAACCTTGCCGCGGTCGTAACGCGAGCTGGCGATTGCGGCAACGGCGCAGATCGTCGCATGTGCAAAGAGCGCTGTCTGCCACGGGAAAGCAAATCCGGTTTGCGAGAAGTTATGAGCGAGTGAGAACAGCAGCAGGGCGGCACCGACCCACGTAAACGATGCAAGCTGCCGTCGCCAGGCAATCCAGAAAGCGCCGAGAGCGTAGAGCCCGTAAACGATCCAAAGTGAATATGTTTCGAAAGCCTCGATGCCATAACCAGTCGCCAGCGTGAGACTCACTATCGCAGTTAAACACGCCGCCACAAGGTAATAAACGCTTTCGCCCGCTCTTTGCCGCTGCGACAACCATTCTGAAGCGACGATAAACAGCGCCACTGCGCCGATGAGCAGTTGCCCGCTCGTGACGGAAAGACTCACGGCGAGTAGCGACATCACGCGGAGGTTTTCCCACGTGATGTTCCCCGCCATCACGTGTCCGGTTACCAGAAATGCTAGCGCGAAACAGATCGCTGCGATCAGATGACCAACAGACAGCCGCAGCGCCACGGCGAGTGCGGTGAAGACCGCAAAGTTAAGCAGTGCTGCCGGAACGATACTCGCGGGATTGGGCCACGCGAGGACCATGCCCGCCAGGACAATCATCAAGCCCAGAATTCCGAGCGCCGTACCGGTTGTTCTCGATGCAACGAGTTCGCGGTTGGAAATCTTTCGCCAAAGGATCGTTCCCGTGGCCAGCATCGGCAGGCCCCACAACGTCACGAGTGGAGCAAGGTACATCATCGACATACCGATTGGTCCTGACTTGTATAGCAACAGACCAAACGGCAAGAGCGCCGCAAAGCTCATTGTGCCCAGCGTTGTGAAAACTGTGGTGGTCTCGCTTTCGTCAATCTCGTGATCGTGAAGAACGACGCGCAAGGCGAGTCCGACTGTCACCACGTAACACAGCACCGGAAAGGCGCCCAGAAAGATCAGCAGCCACGGTGAAGCGTCGAACGACGCAAAATGCCGCACGAGTAATTGTCCGACAGACGATCCAAGCACTCCTGCCGACAGGATGTGAGCGCAGCCGGGCGTGATGATGCGGCCCGCGAAATAGACCAGGCAGAGAAATATCGCAGGCGCCACCAGTTCGCTGGCGATAACCAAACTTCCCGACGTGTTGCTCGCCGAAACAGCAGCAATGGCGAGAAAGTTCAGCGGCACGAGCAGGGTGGCAATCGTCAGAATACCGCGGCTGGTTGTCGGGAGTTTCCAACGGTGTTCGGTGTATAGAC
>Ga0207428_10001204_pt1 | contig 27736 bp, 21 predicted proteins | sample RhiMethybrSRZTD1_FD_187600 | JGI IMG/M metagenome (GOLD analysis project Ga0207428, IMG submission 187600) | Populus rhizosphere microbial communities from Tennessee, USA - Rhizosphere MetaG P. TD hybrid SRZTD1 (SPAdes) (version 3) | ecosystem: Host-associated > Plants > Roots > Rhizosphere >...
TGGAGCAACTGGGGCGCGATCTGTTCGCCCAATTCCTGCGACACCATGGTCTGGGGCTCCGAGCTGTCGGTGAACGTCGTCTGGGGGTCGACCTGTGGCGGCGAAAACTGCTCGACCGTGTGGGCCACGAGCGACGACGACATCGTGGTGTGGGGCAACAGCGGCGACGACATCGTCGTGTGGGGCAACAGCGGCGACGACATCGTGGTGTGGGGCAATAGTGGCGACGACATCGTCGTGTGGGGGAACAGCGGCGAGGATCCAGACTGCGCGCCGCTGCTCTGGCCGGAGTAAACGATCATGTTTGCCTGGCTTCATCCGGGACGTGTTGCGCGCCGAGGGCAGCTCGTAGGCCAGGGCGAAGCCGCGCCATCGCTGACCGAAGAACGACGCTCGGCCTGGGCCGCGCTCCCGCGCATCGCGCAGTTCTACATCGCGGGCGTCATCGCCCTTGGTGCGTACGGACTGGTCACGTGGTTCCCGCTGTCGTATCCCCGACCGATCGCGTTTGCGGTGCTGCTCGTTGTTGCGTGCCTGACCTCGGTCTACAAGGTGAAGCTGGTTCTCTCAGCCAGGAACGAGTCGACGCTCTCGGTCGCGTACTCGTCAGTACTGATGGCGCTGATTCTGCTGGGGCCGCAAGCCGCGATGGTGATCGCCGTCGCCGCGGCCTTCACGCAGTGCACGTTCCGCGTCCAGCGCCGCTATCCGGCGCACTGCACGATCTTCAGCATGGCCGCCGAGGCGATTGCCGTGCAGGCCACCGGCGTCACGTATGCGTGGCTCGGCGGAGTGGCGGCGCCGCAGTCGTTCGTCAACCTGTCGCAGCCGCTGGTCGGCGCGATCGCGGTGCATTTTCTGGTCAACACCGGCCTGATCGCCGGAGCCATTGCGATCTCCGCGCGTCAGCCGCTGTGGAAGGTCTGGCACGACAACTTTCTCTGGAGCGGTCCCAGCTTCATGGTGGCCGGCGTCGCCGGCGCCGCTGCGGCGGTGGTCATCGAGCGCGGCCACTATGCGGCAGCCATCCTGATGCTGGCGCCGATTTACCTGACCTATCGCACCTACCGCGTCTTCCTCGGACGTCTCGCCGATCAGAAGCGGCACGTTGAAGAAACGGAAGCGCTCCACCAAGAAGCGGTCAAGGCACTCGATCAGGCCAGGCGCGCCGAGCGCGCGCTCGCCGACGAAAAGGAGCGCCTCACCGTCACGCTTCGCAGCATTGGCGATGGTGTCATCGCCACCGATCTGCAAGGGCACGTGCAGCTGGTCAACCAGGCGGCCGAAAAGCTCACCGGCTGGACGCAGGACGAAGCCATCGGGCTGCCGATCGCGCGCGTGTTCCAGAGTTTGGATCACGACACTCGAGAGGTCTGCAATCCGCTCGAGGACTTCAGCCGCGATCCCAACCGGCCCGGCGCCGCGCGCTTCACGGTGCTGGCGGCGCGCGATGCGTCGGAGCGGCCGATCGAAGAGATCGCCGCGCCGTTGCAGGATGCGAGCGGGCGGACCATCGGCATGGTCGTGGCCTTCCGCGACATCAGCGATGCGCTGCGGATGCAGGCGGAGCGCGCGCGCGCCGACAAGCTCGCGTCACTGGGCCTGCTCGCCGGCGGCATCGCGCACGACTTCAACAACATTCTGATGGCCGTGATGGGCAACGTCTCGATGGCGCGGGCGACGCTGCCGACCACCGGTCACGCGGTGACGGCGCTCGCCCAGGCCGAACAGGCGTGCATTCGCGCGCGTCACCTCACGTGGAACCTGCTGACGTTCTCGAAGGGCGGCGCTCCCGACAAGAAAACGATCACGCTGCCGCGCCTCCTCGAAGAATCGGCCCGCCTGGCCCTCTACGGCTCGGGCGTCCCGTATTCGCTCGATGTCTATCCCGATCTCTGGCCCGTGCACGCCGACGACCGGCAGATCGTGCAGGTCATCACCAACGTGCTGATCAACGCGCAGCAGGCCATGCCCCGCGGCGGCACCATCGAGATCGTCGCCGAGAACATCGTCGAGCGCGAACACCGCTCGGAGTACGCACTGCAGGGCGACCCCGGCCCGTACGTGAGGATTTCGATCACCGACAAGGGGATGGGCATTCCGCCCGAGAACCTGGCGAGCATCTTCGATCCGTACTTCACGACCAAGCAGACGGGCAGCGGCCTCGGGCTCGCCACCTCGCACTCGATCGTCAAGAACCACGGTGGCTTCTTCCTCGTGGAATCAACGCTCGGGCGCGGGACGACGGTGCGCGTGCACCTGCCGGCGTCGCTCGACCGCGAGCTCGAAGAGTCGACGGGCGGGATCGATCACGTCAGCGGGGCGGGCCGCATCCTCGTCATGGACGGCGACGCGACCATCCGGGCCCTGGCGGTCGGCATGCTCGAGTCCCTCGGCTATACGCCCGAGGTCGTCAGCAGTGGATCCGCGGCGGTCGAGCGCTACAAGCGCGCGCTCGACAAGGGCCATCCGTTCGACGCGGTCATTCTCGATCTCGTCGTGCCCGAAGGCATGGGCGGCAAAGAGACGATGGCGCAGCTCGGTGTGATCGACGACAAGGTCACCGCGATTCTGACGAGCGGCTACGTCGAAGACTCGATGATTCAGGATTTCCAGAAGCTTGGCTTCAAGGCGGTCATCCCGAAGCCCTTCACGCTCAGCGAGCTCAGTAAGACTCTGCACGCGGTGATGTCGCCGCACTCGCTCAGCGTGCACTGATCTGCCGATCGTTCCGCTCCAACCTCCTTCACATTGTTCGATGGTGCCAGAGGCGATAGTCACCTCCGTGTGATAGCGCCCTTGCATTGCGCGCCGTATCGTTGAACCTGCAACACCCGCCGGCCGCTGGCGGTCGGCTCATCTGAAAGAGATCGGTTTACACCGAAGGGGGCGAAGCCTTGCTGCATCAAGTGGAAGTCGGCGAATCGAGTCTCAATGCGATGCCGCCCACCGCGGTCGCGGCCGGATTGGGATCCTGGTACGCGATCTGGACACACAGCCACTGCGAGCAGCTCGTTTTCGATCAACTCATTCAGAAAGGCTTTTGCGCCGCGCTGCCGACCGTCGACGTCTGGTCACGACGCCGCGGCGTCAGGCGCCTGGTCCCGGCGCCGATGTTCCCGAGCTATCTCTTCGTTCGCGGCACCATCGACAAGTCCGCGTACATCGAAATCAGCAAGTGCCGGGGCCTCGTCTGCATGCTCGGCGAACGATGGGACAGCCTGACGACGATTCCCGACGACGAGATGCTGGCGATCGAAAGAATTTCCGCCGCGCGGCAGCCGGTCCTGCCGTATCCGTACCTGAAGGAAGGGCAGCGGGCCCGCATCACGAGCGGGCCGCTCGCCGGTGTCGAAGGCATCCTGGTCGAAAGCAAGCCCGAACAGGGATTGCTGGTTCTCTCGCTTCATCTCCTGCACCGCAGCGTGGCCGTGGTCGTCGACGGCTGCGACGTCGTGCCGGCATGAAAGCGCCGCTCGCCGCATTGGCACTGGCGGCCTGGCTCGCCGGGCCGGCGCCGGCATTCGCGCAGGCAGATACGTACGCCCGGCTCTCGGCTACGGTTTCACAAATCTACGACGGCAACCTGTTTGCCACTCCGGCTCCCCGCGGACCCCAGGACGACTGGATCACCCGCACCGGACCATCACTCGAAGTGGGTTACCTTTCTCTTCCGCTCGACATCGTCGCTCGTTACGGGATGCAAGCCGAGCGATACGTCAATCATCCCGCCCTGAACGCGAACGCGGCTCATCAGGACGCCAGTGTCGCGATCCGTTATCTGCCGATGCCGCGGCTCGATGTCAGCGTGGACGCCGGATACATCGCCACGCAGACACCTTCCGAATTGAATCTCGAAAGCCAGCTCGGAGTGGGACGCGCGCCTGCGGAACGCATCGCGCTGACCTCCCTGGCAACCTACGACTGGAATCCCGTGACCAAGTTGAGCGGCGAATACACCTTCGGCAGGGACAGTGTCGTGGGTGGAGTGGCCAGCTCGACCCAGCGATCGCGCATCGGCCTGCAGCGTCGTACCGGACTGCGGAATGCGTATCGAGTCGATTATCAGTTTCGCGACTCCGGCTTCAGCGACGGATCGTCGTCGAGGTCCCACGTTCTAACCGCCGGGTGGATCCATGCGATCACGTCCCGAACCGGTCTCGAGATCGCCGCGGGACCTCGCGTGAACGCGGGCTCGATTCGTCCGGAGGTATCCGCCGTGCTGCGCCGCCAGCTGTCGCGCGGTGAACTGTCGGCAGCCTATTCGAGCACCGAGATGACCACGATCGGCGAGCAGGGCACCATCAACGTCGATCGCGTCGCGCTTAGTGGCAGCTATCGTCCCGCTCGCCGCCTGAGTGTGACCGCCACCCCGTCGTGGTCACGAAGCACGCGCGGCCGCCGCCACGTTCCGGTTTACGCGCTGGATGTCGAGTCGACGTTCGCAACGACCCGTCACATGACACTCATGGCGTGGGCGCGTATTGGCCGGCAAGACGGCACGCTCTCGGGATCGCCCGAGATGATTCCGTATCGAACGCTCGGGTTGAAACTGACGATCGCGCAGCCACGCCGCACTACCGGCGACGCCGGTAGCGAGACGCCATAGGCACTTCCCCCTAATCACAACCGAGAAGCTGATGGTTCCAAAACTGGAGCGCATCCTCATCCTTGGCATGACCCCGCTCGCCGAGCAGCTGCTCCGCGAGATTGACGCCCGGCCTGCGTGCCGATGCGTGGCGGTGGGCGTGCTCGACGACGTGGCGCCGACGGAGCGATGCGCGAGCCGCCTCTTTGCCGGCGAGCTGTCGCGGCTCCACGCGATCGTCGACGAGCTGAAGCCCGACCGGATTGTGGTCGCCTTCGCCGAGCGGCGCGGCCGGATGCCGTTGCGCGCACTGGCCGACACCTACATCTCGCGCGGGGTCGTCGTTGAAGACGTCACCGAGTTCTACGAGCGCTTCACCGGCAAGCTCGCGATCGAGTGGCTGACCCCGATGCGGGTCATCACCTCGGGGAAGTTTCAGCCATCGCCAGCGCAGCGCAGGTTCGCCCGCCTGCTCAGCCTCGGTGTGGCGCTCGCGGCGATCGCGATCATGGCGCCTCTCCTCGCCGTGATCGCGATTGCCATCAAGCTCGATTCGCGCGGGCCGGTGCTGTTCAAGCAGACGCGTGTTGGCCTGCGCGGCCGGCCGTTCACCTTGTTGAAGTTCCGCACGATGTATGTCGACCGCGCGCGCCGCTCCGAATGGGAAGGCGACAACCGCGATCACGTGACCCGCGTCGGCAGGTGGCTGCGGCGGTTCCGGCTCGACGAGCTGCCGCAGTTCGTGAACGTGCTTCGCGGCGAAATGAATCTGGTGGGACCGCGGCCGCATCCGGTGTCCAACCTCGAGTTGTTCACGCTCGTCGCCCGCAATCTGAACGAAGTCGCCGGCGCGGCGCTGGGCTGGTATTCATTGCGGCTGGTCGTGCCGCCGGGCATCACCGGGTGGGCGCAGGTCCGGTATCGCTACGCCAACAATCTCGAAGAAGAGATCGAAAAGCTCCGCTACGACCTTCACTACATCAAGAACATGACGCCGTGGCTCGATCTCCGCATCGCCTTCGACACCGTGGCCGTGATGGTGTGGGGACGTGGTCCGCGAAACAACGAAGGCGAACGCGCCGTCGCCACGGCTGCCGCCGCGAGATCGTTTGGGTTCTCACGCAAGGTGCTCACGCGGATCGGCCTGGCGTTGATGCTGCTCCTGCCGGCGCCGGGCCTGGCGCAACAACCCTCGGTGGAAGACGCGCCAGCGGGAGCCTCCGCCAAGGCGGACAGTCCCGCCAGGGCCGATGCGCCGCCTGACTACGAGTATGTGATTGGCCCGGCCGATGTGTTGGAAGTGGCGGTCTGGCAGAACGCGCTGGTCAGCCGCACCGTGCCGGTCCGTCCGGATGGAAAGATCTCGCTTCCCGTGATCAACGACGTGCAGGCCGCCGGCCTCACACCCGTGCAACTGCAGTCGGTCTTGATCAAGGCGCTCGCCAGCTACATCCAGGCTCCCGAGGTCTCGGTGATCGTGCGAGAGGTCCACAGCTTCAACATTTCGGTGATCGGGCATGTGAAGACGCCGGGCCGCCACGAGCTCACCAGCCGCGTGACCGTGCTCGAAGCGCTGGCGCTGGCTGGAGGACTGACCGAGTACGCCGACCGCGGGCAGATCGTCATCCTGCGCCGCGCCGGCGCCACCACCAGGCAGATCCCATTCGCCTACGACAAAGTCACGACCGGCAACGGATCGAAGGGGCAGCCGAATTTCTTCCTTCAGCCGGACGACATCATCCTGGTTCGATGACACGCGTCATCAAGTGTCCCGTGTGCGGCCGGCAGGAATGCGGCCTGCACAACAGCGTCCTGGCCTTTGCGCAGTTCCTGGATCGCTGTGCCCTCATCGGTGTCGCGCTTCTCACTGGATTGATTGCGTTGGCGATCGCTCTCGCGGCCGCCTGACGCCAGCTTCGGGAAATTCTCGTCGATGAAACAACCGCTCGAATATCAAAGTGACGTTCCCTCTGGCTTGAGCGCCGACGTGGTGCTCGACGCCTGGCGCCGACGGAAATGGTTCGGCCTCATCGTCTTCGCCGCGGTGTTTGCGGCGGCCATCGCCACGGCGTTGTCGTTGCCGAATCTGTATCGCGCGTCCGCGACGGTACTGGTCGAGCGGCCGCGGATCTCCGAGGCGTTCGTCCGCCAGTCGGTGACCGCGGAGCTCGAGACGAGAATTCAAACCATCCACCGCGAAATCATGAGCCGCACGCGGCTGAGCGAGGTGATCAGCCGCCTCGGTTTGTATGCCGAGCAGCGCGGCGTCGTCCCGATGGATGCGCTGGTCGAGCGCCTGCGCCGCGAGGCGCAACTCAGTTTGCAGGGCGTGGAGCAATCGACCGGCCGCACCGAGACGATCGCCTTCACCCTGAGTTACAGCGGCCGCGATCCGGAAATGGTGGCGCGCGTCGCCAACACGCTGGCGGCGTTCTACGTGCAGAGCAACAGCCAGAACCGCGAGCGGCAGGCGACCGAGACGGCCGAGTTCCTGCAGACGCAACTGGCCGACGTCAAGCGCGAGCTCGATCAGCAGGAGCAGCGCGCCAACGCGTTCAAGGCGCAGCGCGCCACCGAGATGCAGCGCGTCGAAGTCAGCCTGACCGCGCTCGAGCGGCTCAACACGCAATTGCGATTGAACAACGAGTCCCAGCTCCGCGCCCTGGAGCGTCGCGAGCGAATCGAGCTGCAGTTCGCCGCCGCCGAATCGGCTCCGCAGCCGGCGCTTCCCCCCGACGCTCCAGCGGCGCAACTGGCGAAGCTCAAAGAGCAATTGACGGAGCTGCGGCGGCAGTACAGCGATCGGTATCCGGAGGTGGTCCGGGTGCAGGCGCAGATCGCCGCCATGGAATCGCAGGCGTCCGGCGCCGGCACCAACGGACACCCCAGCATCACGACGCCGCCGAATCCCGCGGCCAACTTTGCCAAACAGGCGCTCGCCAACGTGGAAGCCGAGCTGAGGTCGTTGAAGGACGAAGAAGCCTCGTTGCGCATGCAGGTGGCGACGTATGAATCGCGCGTCGACAACGCGCCGAAACGGCAGGAAGAGCTCGATCAACCCTCACGCGACTACGACGCCGTCAACGAGCGGTATCAGGCACTGGTGAAGCGATCGGAAGACGCGCGGCTGGCCGAGAACCTCGAGCGCGGGAAGAACACCGAGCAGTTCCGCATCCTCGACCCGGCGATTCCACCGCTGTATGCCGCGGCGCCGAATCGACTGTCGCTCGTTTTGATGGGATTCGTCGCCGCGCTCGCCCTCGGCGTTCTCGCCATCATCGCCGCCGAAAAATTCGATACGACGTTCCATACGGCCGATGACGTGCAGGCATTCACCAATCTGCCGCTGCTCGCGCGCATCCGCCTCATTCCCACCGCCGCGCGCGCGCGGCGCTCGCGCGTGCAGTTCGCGCTCATCACCGCCGCCGCCATCATCGCGCTCGCCGTCATGGTGGCCGGTTCGTATTACGTGGCCGGCGGCAACGAGCAAATCGTGCGGCTGACGGCGCGACCCGCATTGTGATCACCGGCAAGAAACCATGATGAACGCCAATCTCCAGGAACCGCGCCCCGTCGAAGAGCTGGTCAGCTTCATCGCGCCGTCATCGCTCGAGGCCGATCAATATCGAATGCTGCGTCACGCCGTCGAGCGTCTGCACCAGGATGCCGGCTGCCAGGTCTTCGGCATTACCAGTGCCGGGGCCGGCGATGGCAAGACGGTGACGACGTTGAACCTGGCGGGTTCGCTGGCGCAGTCCGCCGGCACGCGCGTGCTGGTCGTGTGCGCCGACCTGCATCGCGAAACCGCGACCCGTTATCTCGGACTCGCACCCGGATCGCCCGGCCTGGCGGAGGCAATCGCGAACGACGAGTACGAGTTGTCGCAGGTCGTGCGCCGCCTCGACGATTTCAACGTGTCGATTCTTCCGGCCGGCGTCCCGCAGGTCCGCCCGTACGAGCTCCTCGCGTCTTCGCGATTGCAAATCCTGCTGCGCCAGGCGCGCGAACAGTACGACTACGTCCTCGTCGACACGCCGCCGGTTGCGCCGCTGGCGGATTGCCGGTTGCTCGGGCGCTGGGTTGACGGCTTCATTCTCGTCGTGGCCGCGAACAAGACCCCGCGCAAGCTGCTGGCCGAGGCGCTGACGACACTGGCGCCGTCGAAGCTGTTCGGCGTCGTGTTCAACGGCGACGAACAACCGGTCTCGCCGTACTACGGCTATTACGCGCAACACCACTCGGACTCGAACACCCCTGGGCGATCGCCCGCCTGGTGGCGGAAAGATCGCCAACTCTAATCATCAACGAATGCGGAGGAACGCAATGAAACGACTGACTTCAGGATGGAGTCTCGTGGCGATAGCTGCTTGCGCCATTGGACTGTTACCGGCCACCAGCAGCGCCCAGAGCCTCAGCGGGCAGGCGCGCGCCGTGCAAGCCACGGTGGTCACACCGCTCGGACTGACGACGTCGGCGCTGGCGGATACGGGTTCATTGAACAGCCCGACCGATGCTCGCGACGCCTCGCAAATGACCGGATCGATTGATTCGCTGGTCACGGCGGAGACGCTGCACGCCACCACCATCGGCTCGACCGATCAAGTGGCGTCCGAAGCGTCGGTGGCCGGGCTCACCGTGGCGATCGGCGGCACCAGCGTCAGCGCCGGGTTCGCGCAGGCACGAGCGACAACCGGTAGTAAGGGCGTTCGCACGGCGACCATCCACGGTCTCACCATCAACGGCGTCCCGATCACCGCGAGCGGCGACGCCAACCAGACCATTGCGATTCCCGGCGGCACCATCGTGATCAACGAGCAGGCCGGGAGCGTGGTGAATGCAATTCACGTTGTCATCAACGGCGTCGCGGACGTGGTCATCGCGTCGGCGAGTGCGAACGCACAGTAGGGAGGACGATCATGCGGACTTTTGCTGGTGCGGGATTCGCACTCTGTATCGCCGTGGCGCTGGTTGCGTTCACGGCTCAACGAACTGTCAGCGCCCACCCGGCCCCCTGCGATTTCCTGACCGGTGGCGGCTTCATCATGACGACGGCAAGCGGCCAGCACGAGGTCGCCAAGGGCACCTTCGCCATCGGCGGCGGATGCAAACATGGCGAGCCGACGTGGGGTCACCTCGAATACCACGATCACAGCAGCGGCCTCAACGCGCATTGGCTCGAAATCACCGCCTACCTCGCTGAAGGCGATGGGCTGGGCGATACCGGCACGGATCCGAAAACCAAGCAGCCGACCGGCACGCGCCTGGTGTGCGGCACCGCACGCACCAATCTCTATGGAGATGTGGACTTCATGGTGCGCGCGCATGACCACGGCGAGCCTGGCACCGAGGATCAGTTCGACATCCGTCTCACGCAGAACGGCGCTCTCGTTTACACGACCGAGAACGAACCGGGCATGCCGCACGAGCTGAACGACGGCAACGGCGGCGGCGGCAACATTCAGCTCCACAAACCCAATCCATCAACCGACGGCCAGCTTGGCGGCAATTGCCCGGCCCGCGCCGTGGTGTTCTAAGGCGGAAGACGGTGACGCCCCTCCACAAACTCTCGCTGCTCACGCTCGTGCTGCTGGTCGCGTTGTCCAGTCAGCTCAAAGCGATCGTGTCGTTTGAGTCCGGCGACGTGTTTGTGTCGCTCGAGCCCGGCCCGGTGCAGTGGCATCGTCCCGACGGCACCCTCCGGGGGATTCTGATTCCCACTGTGCTGGGCCTCGGCGAAGGCATGGCCTTCGATGCGAGCGGGAACCTGCATGTCGCGCGCTGGTGCGTGGACGGGCCCTGCGAGCACACCGGCAACACCATCGAAAAATTCGACGTGAACGGCCAGTCGATGGGCGAGGTCGGCTCGGGTTTCAACTGCAATCCCCACACGATCGACTTCGATTCGATCGGCAGCGCGTATGTGGGGCAGGCCGGCTGCCGGCGCACGATCATGAAGTTCGTCCAAAGCGAGATCTTTCCCACCGAACACACTGTCGCAGTGGAAAACCAGGGCGTGTTCTGGATGGATCTCGCGGCGGACGACTGCACGATGTTCTACACGTCGGTCGGTCCGAATGTGAAGCGGTTCGACATGTGCACCGACACGCAGTTGCCGGATTTCAATGTCGCGCCGCTGCCGGGCGGCGTCAGCCACGACCTGCGCGTGCTGCCTGATGGTGGCGTGCTGGTGTCGAGCGGATCGGTCATCGCACGACTCGATCAGTTCGGCGTCCTGGCGCGCACCTATCAGGTGCCCGGCGAAAGCAGTCTGTGGGCCGGGCTCGACCTCGCCGCCGACGGCACGTTCTGGGCGGCCAACTACTTTTCCTCCAACGTTCATAAATTCAACCTCGAAGACGGCGCCCATCTCACGAGCTTCAACACCGGGACGCCACCGAACACTGCGGTCGCAGTAAGGGTGATGCGATGATTCGACCTCCCCAAATCCGAGACTTCGTCTTGATGGCGTTGCTCAGCGCGTTGTCGTTGCCGCTGCAGGCGCGCCAGCTTCCCGGACTGCCTTCACCGATCGCCTTCGGAGCGGGCGACTTGCTGGTGTCGCTGGAGCCTGGACCGGTTGTCTGGTTCAATTCGGCCGGCACGCTCCAGCGCGTGCTCGTTCCGACGGTGACCGGACTCGGCGAAGGCATGGCGTTCGACGCCGCCTGGAATCTCTATGTCGCCCGGTGGTGTACCGATCCAAATTGCACCAGCACCGGCAACGCCGTCGAAAAGTACGACACGCTCGGTCTGTCGCAGGGCGCCGTCGGCAGCAACTTCAACTGCAGTCCCCACACGATCGACTTCGATTCGGCCGGCGCCGTGTATATCGGCCAGGCGGGTTGCGCTCGCACGATCCTGAAGTTTGCGCCGGGCGGGACGACGCAGGTGGCTGAGTACACGGTTGCGCAGGAGAACCAGGGTGTCTTCTGGATGGACCTCGCGCCGGACGGCTGCACGATGTTCTACACGTCGGTCGGGCCCAACGTGAAGCGCTTCAACGTGTGCACGAACACGCAGATGCCGGACTTCAACGCGGGCCCGTTGCCCGGTCCGTTCACGCATGACCTCCGCGTGCTGCCGGACGGCGGCGTGCTCGTCGCCAATGCGAATGTCGTGACGCGATTGAATGCGTCCGGCGTCGTCACGCGGACCTATGCCGTCGCCGAAAACACCCTGTGGGCCGGTCTCGATCTCGTCGGCGACGGCACGTTCTGGGCCGGCAACTATTTCACATCGAACATCTACCGTTTCAACCTCGACACCGGCGCGCAGCTGGCGGGATTCAACACCGGTACGCCGGCCAACAGCGTCGTCGGCATCAAGGTGAAGCGGTGAGGCAAGCCATGACGGATACAGCCATCAATGTCTTTTCGACCTGCCCGCCTTCATCGGGCGTGCCGCGGGAGTCGTATCTCGAGCGGGTGTCGGAGATCGCGCGCTGGAGCGAAGACGCCGGCTGCAAGGGCATCCTCGTCTACTCCGACAACAGCCTTCTCGACCCGTGGCTGCTGTCGCAGATCATCATCCAGCAGACGAACAGCCTGTGTCCGCTCGTGGCCGTGCAGCCGATCTACATGCATCCGTATGCGGTCGCGAAGCACATCACCTCGCTTGCGCATCTGTATGGACGGCAGATCTATCTCAACATGGTGGCCGGCGGCTTCAAGAACGATCTCGAAGCGCTGAACGACAACACGCCGCACGATCAGCGCTATGCGCGCCTGATCGAATACACCACGATCATCATGTCCCTGCTCGAGGGCGCGTCGCCGGTGTCGTTCGCCGGTGAATTTCACACCGTGTCGAAGCTGAAGCTGACCCCGCCGCTGCCGCAGGAGCTGATGCCCGGCGTATTCGTGTCCGGATCATCAGACGCGGGCGTGGCGGCGGCGAAGGCACTCGGCGCCACCGCGATCAAATACCCGAAGCCGGCGCACGAGGAAGACCCGCGCGCCGGTGATGCGGTGAGTCCCGGCATCCGCGTCGGCATCATCGCGCGTGAAGACGAAGCGGCGGCCTGGGAAATCGCGCGTGAGCGCTTCCCTGAAGATCGCAAGGGCCAGTTGACCAGGAACCTCGCGACGAAAGTGTCTGATTCGGTCTGGCACAAGCAGCTGTCCGAGGTCGACGACACGGCAGGGAAGAGTCCCTACTGGATGGTGCCGTTCCACAACTACAAGACGATGTGCCCGTATCTCGTCGGCAGTTACGAGCAGGTGGCCGACGAGCTCGCGCGGTACTTCACGGCAGGCTATCGCACCGTGATCCTCGACATTCCGCCGGACGCGGAAGAGCTGACGCACACCTTTGCCGCGTTCGATCGCGCCACGCAACCCGTACTGCCATGACCAGGCTCCTGCAGGATTGGGTGATCGAACAGGCCAGCATCAGGCCTGACTCGCCGGCGATCGTGTCAGGCGGCGCGCGGCTCACGTACGCCGAGCTCGACACCCTCTCGACGCAGTTGGCGCGCCTGCTCAAGGAGGCGGGGTGCCAGCGATTCGATCGCGTCGCGCTGCTGATGCCCACCTCGGCGGCGGCGATCATCGGCCTTCTCGGGATCTACAAGGCCGACTGCATTTACGTGCCGCTCGACACCGCGAGCCCGGTCAGCCGATTGAAAAAGATTCTTGAGTCGTGCGAGAACCGGTGGCTGCTGGCGGCCGGTCCTGTCGCGCCGGTCCTCAAGGAGCTGTTTGCAGACGACGGCTGGCGAAGCCGATTGCGGGTCGGCTGGCTCGATCAGGAGAAACCGGCCGGTGTCGACGTCGAGTTCAGCCTGGGCGACGTCACTCGCGCGTCTGCCGCGCCGCTCGACGCCCAGAACGATTCGCACGATCCGTCGCACATTCTCTTCACGTCGGGCTCGACCGGCATGCCGAAAGGCGTGGTGCTGACGCACGCCAACGTCATTCCCTTCATCGACTGGGCGACGAAGTATTTCGGAATGGATGCGTCCGATCGTGGCTGCGCGCATCCGCCGCTGCACTTCGACATGTCGATGCTGGACATCTTCAGCATGATGGCGGTCGGCGGCCAGCTTCACCTGATCCCGCGCGACCTCAACCCGCTGCCGAATACGCTCGCTGAGTTCATCCGCACAGCCGAGTTGACGCAGTGGTATTCGGTTCCGCCGGTGCTCAACTATCTCGCCAAATTCGACGCCGTCAGGTTCAACGATTTTCCGGCGATGCGGCGCGTGCTGTGGTGCGGCGATGTGTTGCCGACCCCGGCGCTGATCTACTGGATGCAGCGCCTGCCTCATGTGACGTTCGCCAATTTGTACGGGCCGACCGAAGCCGCGATCTCGAGCAGTTACTACACCGTTCCTGAGTGTCCAACGGATCCGCAGGCGGTGATTCCGATCGGCACGGCCTGCACCGGCGAGGAGCTGCTCGTGCTCGACGAATCGCTGCGGCCGGTGGCTCCCGGACAGACCGGCGATCTCTATATCGGCGGCGTGGGCCTTGCCGCCGGATATTGGCGTGACGCGGAAAGAACCGCGGCGGCCTTCATCCGCCATCCACAAAAGCCATCCGAGCGGATCTACAAGACCGGCGATCTCGCCCGGGTGGGCGACGACGGGCTGGTGTATTTCCTCGGGCGCAGCGATTTCCAGATCAAGAGCCGCGGCTATCGGATCGAGCTCGGTGAAATCGAGGCCGGGCTGAATGCGATTGCCGGCATTCAAGAGTGCGCGGTCGTGGCGATCGGCACCGAGGAATTCGAAGGCGTGTCGATCTGTTGCGCCTACGTGCCCGAGAGCGGCGTCGCGCTGACTCCCGCCATCATCCGCCGCGAGTTGAGCCGGCTCGTGCCCGCGTACATGCTGCCTACCCGCTGGCGCGCCTTCGATCGTTTTCCAAGGAACGCGAGCGGGAAGATCGATCGGCGGCGCCTCAAGGAAGCGTTCGAGGAAAGGGTTGACGCCCATGCAGCTCAAGCCAGTTGAGTCGCCCGAATTGCTTCAGCTCGTCGTCGACTGGCTGTCGCAAAAGGAAAACTACCAGTGGCTCGACTTCGGCGACGGCCGGCAGATGGTGAGCCGTGAATGGCTGAAGATCGCCATGCAGCGCGGCACTCATGTCCTTCGGGTGTTTACGTCGGATGACGGCGTGCCGATCGGCGTGACCGGCCTGACCAACATCAATCCGCACTTCAAGACCGCCAACGTGTGGGTCGTGCTCGGCGATCGGAATTACGCCGGCCAGAACTACGCGACCCGCGGCATTTCCGCCTTGATGACGCTCGGCTTCCGCGAGCTTGGTCTCGAGGCCATTCACACGTGGATCGTCGACGGCAACCCGTCGGTCGCCGTCGCCCGCAAAGTCAATTTCAAGCCGATCGGCCGGCAGCGGCAGTGTCATTACATCGACGGCCGCGCCTACGACCGCCTCTGGTTCGATGTGCTCGCCTCCGAGCACCAGGAGATTCCCGATGTCCGACGTCAACAGATTGCGTGAGCGGGTCGCCGCGATTTTCTCCGGGGCCCTTCACCTGGACGTGCCGTCGGTCGACACGGACCTGTTCGAAAACGGCGTGCTCGACTCGCTCGCGTTCGTGGAGCTGTTGCTGCAGCTCGAGCGCGAATTCGGCGTCACCACCTCGGTGGACGATCTCGACGTCGCCACGTTTCGCTCGATCGCGACGATTGCCGATTTCGTTCACGCCCGCGCCGGCGAGCCCGTGCTGACCGAGAGCCTGCGGATTGTGCGCGCGGCCGCGGGCCACTGACCTCCATGGATCCGTCCGTTCGCAAACGCACCTTGCGCCTGATGTCGAACGGCATGTACGTGATGACGTCTTCTCATGGCGAGCAGCATGGCGCCGCCACGCTGACCTGGATCTCGCAGGCGTCGTTCAAGCCGCCGCTCGTGATGGCGGCGATTCGCCCGACCAGTAATGTCTTCAAGTGCCTCTCCGCAAGCCGCGTCGCCGCGATCCACATCCTCGACGCCGGCCAGCAGGAGATGGCGCAGCGGTTCTTTTCACCGACCCGGGTCGTTGACGGCACCATCAACGGCGAGCCATTCACTCCAGGCGTGACGCGCGCGCCGATTCTGCACAACGCGCACGCGCACGTCGAGTGCGAGGTTCGTCACATCTTCAGCCGCGGCGATCACGCCGTCGTCGTCCTCGAGGTCATCGAGGCCGCGTGCGACGGCGACATTCATCCGCTGACCGTCGCGGAATCACCGTGGGAGTACGGCGGCTAGGCAGTCCTCCGCGCGCTACTTCGCCTCGTCATAAAGGGATTCATCGTGAATACCGGGAATGCTTCATTCGCTGGAAGTGTCAGGACATCCGCGTGTGCCACCGCGATCGTCATGGTCCTCGGTGCAGCGGCATTGCTGCCGCCGTCGGCGTCGGCGCAGGTCGGCAGTCTCGTGGTGAATATCACGTCGCCGGCCAACAACGCCACGGTGTCGGCCACGATACCTGTCAACGCCTCGGTAACCATGGTCGGCGGCCTGATCGCTGCCGGCGTCCAGTTCAAGCTCGATGGAGCGAATCTCGGCGCGGAAGATACGTCGTCGCCGTACTCTGTCCAGTGGAATACAACGACCGCCAGCAATGGCTCGCACACGCTGGTGGCCGTCGCTCGCGATGTGTTCGGCGGGCTGTGGTCGTCGGGTGCCATCACCGTTACGGTCTTCAACGACCTCACCCCTCCCACCGTGTCGATCACGTCGCCGTCGCCTGGGGCGTCGGTGCGTGGCGCGATCTCGATCGCCGCGTCCGCCTCGGACAACGTCGGCGTCGCCGGAGTGCAATTCAAGATCGACGGCGCGAACTTCGGCGCCGAAGATACCAGCGCCCCGTATGGCGTCTCCTGGGACACGAGCGCATCGGCGAACGGATCGCACACGTTGACGGCGGTCGCGCGCGATGCCGCCGGCAACACCACCACCTCGGTCGCCGTCACGATGACGGTCGACAACAGCGCGCCGACGGCCGCCATCGCGTCGCCGTCTGCCGGTGCCATCGTGGCCGGCGCGATCACGGTGACTGGCACCGCCACGGACAACATCGCGGTGGCCGGCGTGCAATTCAAGGTTGATGGCGCGGCGCTCGGCGCGGAAGATGTCACGGCGCCGTTCGCGGCCGCCTGGAACACCGCCACCGCGAGCAACGGCTCGCACACGTTGACAGCCGTCGCGCGCGATGCCGCCGGCAACACCACGACCTCTGCGGCCGTCACGGTGACAGTCGACAACAGTGCACCGGCCGCCGCGATCACCTCGCCGGCCGCCGGATCTCTCCTGATCGGCGCAATCACGGTGACCGCCGACGCCACGGACAATGTCGCCGTCGCCGGCGTTCAGTTCCGAGTCGATGGCGCCGCGCTCGGCGCGGAGGACGTCACGGCGCCGTTCTCGGTTGCATGGGACACTGCGACCGCGAGTAACGGCTCGCACACGCTCACGGCCGTTGCGCGCGATACCGCCGGTAACTTGACGACGTCCGCGGGCATCGCGGTCAGCGTCGACAACGGTGCGCCGGTTGTCAGCGTCACATCTCCTGTTGCCGGCAGCAATGTCTCCGGCTCGATTGCCGTCAGTGCTACTGCAACCGACAACGCCGCCGTTGCGGGCGTCCAATTCCGCCTCGATGGCGCGGCGCTTGGTGCCGAAGATACGGTCGCACCGTATAGCGTTGACTGGGACACTACGACCACAACGAACGGCTCGCACGTGTTGTCGGCGGTAGCTCGCGATACGGCGGGGAACACTTCGACGTCGATCAATGTCACGGTCAACGTCGTCAATGACGCGGCGCCGCCGGCGGTCGCGATTACATCGCCGGCGAATGGCGCGACCGTCAGCGCCACGGTGATCATTACCGCCAACGCATCCGACGATATCGCCGTCGCAGGTGTTCAATTCCGCGTTGATGGCGTCGCGCTGGGCGCGGAAGACACCACGGCGCCGTACGACGTCAGCTGGGACACGACGACGGCGGGCAGCGGATCACACACGCTGACGGCAGTCGCTCGCGACGCCGCCGGACACACGACGACTTCCTCTGCCGTGACCGTGACGGTCGGCAACGCTTCGACCGTCACACGCGTTGAAGACAACGGCGGCGTGATCACGTTTACACCTGCCGCCGCGTGGATCGAGGGCTACACCGATTCGCGCGGCTGGAGCGGCGGCACCGCGGCGTTGGGCTTTGGCGCCGGTCAGCGCGCAACCCTGAACTTCACCGGCACCGGCGCGAGCTGGATCGGCTTCCGCGGACCGCAAACCGGCATTGCCAACGTGTATCTCGACGGCGCGCTCGTGGCCACCATCGATGCCTACAGCCCGACGGAAATCGTGCAGTCAACGCTCTACACTGCGAGCGGACTCGCGAATGGAGCGCACACGCTCGTCATCGAAGTGACGCGCACCAAGAATGACGCCGCCAACGATTACTACGTGATCGTCGATGCGATCGACGTGACATCGCAGGGCGGCGGAGCGCCCGACACGACGGCGCCAACCGTCAGCGTGTCCTCTCCCGCCGGCGGCGCGACCGTGTCCGGAACGGTCGCCATCACCGCGAATGCGGCGGACAACGTCGGCGTGGTGGGCGTCAAGTTCTTCGTTGACGGCACGCAGATCGGCGCCGAGGACACGACCGCTCCGTACTCGGCCTCCTGGAACACGTCGACGGCGGGTGAGGGCACCCACACCATTACCGCGCAAGCGCGCGACGCCGCCGGCAACACCACGACTTCCGCCGGTGTATCCGTCACGGTCTCAAACACCGACACGACACCCCCGGCCGTCGCGATCAGCTCGCCGAGCGCCGGCGCCACGGTGTTCGGCACTGTCACCATTACGGCGAACGCGTCAGACAACATCGCCGTCGCCGGAGTCCAGTTCTTCGTTGATGGCGTGGCGCTCGGCGCCGAAGACACCAGCGCGCCGTACTCGGCCAGCTGGGACACGGCAACAGCAGCGAACGGATCTCACGCGCTGACCGCGCGGGCCCGCGATGGCGCAGGCAACACCACACTCTCCTCGGCCGTGTCGGTCACGGTCACGAATGGTCCGGGCAGCAACGTGCGCATCGAGGATGGCAATACCGCGATCACGTATCACGGCTCGTGGAATGTCGGTAATGCGTCGCGTCCGTGGAGCGGCGGTACCGCGGCGATTGGTTTCGGTCTTGGCCAGGATGCCGTCGTCAGTTTCCGCGGCACGGGCATTACGTGGATCGGGTTCCGCGGACCCTGGACCGGCATTGCCAATGTCTACGTCGACGGCGCGTTCAACTCGGCCATCGACCTTTACGCAGCCGCTGAAGCCGTGCAGGCCCCCGTGTTCACGGTCAGCAGCCTGCCGCTCGGCGCGCACACGCTGACGATCGAGGTCACGCACACAAAGAACGCGTCGTCGAGCGACTACGTTGTGATCGTCGATGCCTTCGACATCATCGACGCGCCGCCCGATACCACCGCACCTTCCGTCTCGATTACCTCGCCCGCCGGCGGCGCCACGGTGTTTGCAACCATCCCCGTCACGGCAAGCGCGGACGACGACAGCGGTGTGGCGTCGGTGACGTTCTTCGTCGACGGCGTGCAGCTTGGCACCGCCGACACGATCTCGCCGTATGCGATCAACTGGAATACGACGACCGTCACCGACGGGCCGCACACGCTGACCGCGGTTGCGCGCGACGCGGCGGGCAACACGACCACGTCGGCCGCGGTGGCGGTGACGGTGGCCAACTCGGCGCCGCCCGCACTCGCGACGGCGACGCGTATTGAAAACACCAACCTCGGCATCGTCTACGCGGACGGCTGCGCGACCTGTGGCCAGGTCGCTGGTTGGTTCCACGGCAGCCGCAGCCGCACATGGAGCGATGGAACGGCGTCGTTCAACCGCGCGGACGGCGGACGGGCGACATACTCGTTCACGGGCACGGCCGTGAAATGGATTGGCTTCCGCGCGGCCTGGGCCGGTATTGCTCGTGTCTTCGTAGATGGCGCGTTCGTCACCGAGGTCGACCTGTTCTCGCCAACCGAAGAAGTGCAGGTGCCGGTCTTCCAGGTGTCGGACCTTACTCCAGGGAATCACACCATCGCGGTCGAAGCGACCGGCCGCAAGAATCCAGAAGCGCAGGATTATGCGGTCGTCGTTGATGCCTTCGACGTGTCACCGGGCCTGCCGCCGCCAGTGAACGGGACGCGCTATGAAGAGAACAGCTCGTCGGCGACATTCACTTCGGGCTGGAACACAACGGACGCGAGCCAGGCGTGGAGCGGCGGGACCGCGGCCGTCGCGAGCGTCGCCGCGGAGCGCGCGACGTTTACCTTCACCGGCAACGCCGTGAAGTGGGTCGGCAAGCGCGGGCCCGACATGGGCATTGCCCGCGTCTACCTTGATGGCACGCTGCAGGCGACGATTGACAGCTATTTCCCCTCGACCATTCAAGGACTGCTGTACTCCGCGAGCGGATTGGCGCCTGGCGAGCATCGGCTCGAGATTGAAGTGACGGGCACGAAGAACAGTCAGGCGACGGGTCAGGCGATCGCCGTCGACGCCTGGGACGTGCGTTCTCGCATCGAGGAGAGTCACACGCCCGTCGTTTACTCAGGACTGTGGAGCTTCAACGATGTCGCGCGCAACTGGAGTGATACGTCGTTGCCCGGCGGCACCGGAACCGCGTCGTACTCGGCGATGGCGGGAGCGGCAGCAGACCTGACGTTCAAAGGGACCGCGGTGACCTGGGTCGGAATGCGAGGTCCGATCCTCGGCATCGCGAATGTTTATCTCGACGGCGCGTTTGCACAGCAGATCGATCTCTATTCGGCCACGGAGGAAGTCCAGGCGCCGCTCTTCACGGCGTCCGGCCTTGCTTCGGGCACGCACACGCTCCGGGTCGAGGCGACCGGCACCAGGAACCCGGCCGCGGCCACGGCGCGTGTCTACATCGACACGTTCGACGTGACGCTGCCATCTCCGGCGCCGCGTGTGACTCGGGTCGCGGAATCGGATGCGGCCATCACGTATTCCGCGGGTTGGGTTGCCAGCGGAACATCGAGTCTGTGGAGCGGCGCAACCGCGAAGGAGTCGCGGACCGTCGGCGCGCAGGCGACGTTCAGCTTCACCGGCACGTCGGTGCGGTGGCTGGGTGAGCGCGGATTCACCACGGGCCTCGCCCGCGTGTCGATCGACGGGCAGTTCGTCGGCGTGGTGGAAACGCGCACGCCATTCCAGGAACAGTACCAGGAGCCGGTGTTCACGGCGAGTGGTCTGGCGCCGGGCACACACACGCTGACGATCGAAATCATCGGCCGCAACAATGAAGCAGCGGGAACACTTGTCGAGCGCGTCGTGATCGACGCCTTCGAGGTCTATCCGAACTAACTCATCAGTCCCCGTTCGGGGTGCCAGAGCCGATAGCCACCTCCGGGTGATATCGCTGTCGCGCCACACGCCGTATCGTTAATCCTGTAACAATCGCCGGCCGCCGGCGGTCGGCTCATCCGGAAGAGATCGGATGCACCGAAGGGGGCGAAGCCTTCCTGCAAGAGACACCGATCGGCGTCGCAATCGACGCGTTCGCGGTCTATCCGTAACCAACTCACAACTGGCAACTAGCAACTGGCAACTGGCAACTCATAGGGTCCCCCCAACATGAGAATCGGTCGAACTTTGCCGCCGGCGGCAGCGCCTCTGCGCTGCCGCGATCTCTGTCACGGAGTGCTCGGGATGTTGACGCCCGATGACTCCATCCGGGCGCTCGAAGACAGCGTCCGCGAGTACTTCAAGATCAAGCACGTCTTCCTCGTCTCATCGGGCAAGGCGGCGTTGACGATGACGCTGATGGGGCTGAAGGCCGCTTCCTCACGCACCGACGTCGTGATTCCGGCCTACACCTGCTTCTCGATGCCGGCAGCCGTGATCAGTGCCGGGCTGCGGCCAATCCTCTGCGACATCAACCCGTCCACGTTCGATTTCGATCACGAACAGCTCGAAGCGACGCTGAACGACAACACGCTGTGCGTGGTCGCGCATCATCTCTTCGGGATCGCATCCGACATCGAGCGGGTGCGCGCGATGTGCCACGCGCGCGGCATCGTCGTCATCGAAGACGCGGCGCAGGCGATGGGCGTTGAATCCGGCGGCCGCAAGCTCGGCACGCTCGGCGATGTCGGCGTCTTCAGCCTCGGCCGCGGCAAGAACATCACCTGCGGATCCGGCGGCATCGTGGTCACGGATTCCGATCAGATCGCCACTGCGTTGCGCGCGCAGTGGCCGCGCCTGGAATCGCCGCTCCCGGCCGAATCGCTGAAGAACTTCGCCAAGCTGGTGTTCATGGCGATTTTCATCCGGCCGCGCCTCTATTGGATTCCCAACGCGCTGCCGTTCCTGCGGCTCGGCCAGACCGAGTTTCCAAAGACCGTCGCGGTGAAGCGTTTGTCGGGGATGCAGGCAGGCCTGCTTCACGACTGGGAACATCGCCTGAGCGAATCGAACCAGCGGCGATCGGAAGCCGCCGCATCGGTCAGCCGGCAGATGTCCTTGAGCCTGCCGCAAGGACCGTCGCATCCCTACCTCCGCCTGCCAATTCTCGCGGCGACTCCGCAAGGCCGTGAGCGCATTCATTCGTTCGCGCAGCGCCGCGGCCTGGGCGTGAGCGTCGCGTATCCCACCCCGATCAACGAGATTCCGGAGATCAGCCACATGTTCGACGGCATGCGCTTTCCGACGGCGCGGCGCGTCTCGGAACACATCCTGACGATCCCGACGCACCAGTGGATTTCGGAGAAAGACCGGAAAGCCATTGTCGAGTGCGTCGATGCTTCCGCGACCGTGACCCGGCCCGTCCCGGCGATCGCGCGCCGTGCGGCACTGCAATGACCGCCGAAGTTGCGTTCTGGTGCTCGGTGGCCCTGGTCATCTACGCGTATGCGGGGTATCCGTGCGCGCTGATGGCGCTGACGCTGTTCAGGGATCGGCCGGTGAAGAAGGCCGCCATCACGCCGCGCGTCTCGTTCGTGATCGCGGCGCACAACGAAGAGCAGCGGATCGCCGAAAAGATCGAGAACACGCTCCGCCAGGAATATCCGGCGGACGCGATCGAGATCATCGTCGCGTCGGATTGCTCGACGGATCGCACCGACGACATCGTCCGATCGTTCGGGCGGCGCGTGCTGCTGGTCCGGTCGCGCGAGCGTCTCGGCAAGGAGGCCGCGCAGCAACTGGCGGTGCGGACGGCGGTGGGGAAGATCCTGATCTTCTCCGACTGCGCCACGGCGCTGCCGCCGAACGCGGTGTCGGCCATCGTCATGAACTTCGCGGATCCGACCGTGGGCTGCGTCAGCAGCATCGATCGGCTCGTCGATGCCAACGGCAAGGTCAGCGGCGAGGGGATGTATGTCCGCTATGAAATGTGGCTCCGCCAGCTCGAGACGCGCGTCAACACCCTGGTCGGGCTCAGCGGATCGTTCTTTGCGGCGCGTCGCGACGTGTGCCGTCACTGGGCCACCGATCGGCAAAGCGATTTCAACACGCTGTTGAATGCGGTGCTGATGGGCCTGCGCGGCGTGCTCGACGTCGACAGCACGGGCTATTACCGCAACATCTCCGACGATCGGCGCGAGTTTCATCGCAAGGTGCGGACGGTCGTCCGCGGCATCGCCGTTCTGCACGACAACGCCAGGATGTTGAATCCGTTTCGTCACGGCATGTTTGCGTGGCAACTGGCGAGTCACAAGGTCTGCCGCTGGCTCGTGCCGTTCGGGATGATCGTCGCGGGGATCAGCAACTGGTTCCTGATCCACGACTCGGTGTTCTACGGCGCGACGTTCCTGCTGCAGTGCGCGTTTTACCTCGCCGCGATCGGCGGCGCGTGGACCGGCGCGCCGGTGCTGAAGATCCCGATGTTCTTCCTGATCGCCAACCTCGGCGTGCTGACGGCGTGGCTCCGTTACGTGCGCGGCGAGCGGTTGTCGACCTGGAGCCCGTCGCAGCGGGTGAGCACGCTGCCGACGCTGACCGCCGCCGATTCGATCGACTCCCAGGTTCCGTTACGCGGGCACACGCCATAACAGCGCATGCGCTCGCCGCCTGTCGCGCCGCGCTCCGGCAGTATCTGCCGTCGACCGCGGCGCGGCAGGGTGCTTGCCCTGAGCGAGTAAGTGGTCGCAGCTGTGACCACTTGCGAGTCGAAGGGTCCTCCTCTCTCACAAAGGGCTGACTTCATGACATTGCGGATCGGGTTCATCGGCGGCGGACAAATGGCCCGCCATCATCTGGCTGCGATCGGGCGCGTCACCACGCCGGCCGCCGTGGTCGGCGTCTATGACGGCGCTCCGGATCGAGCCGCGGCGTTCGCCGCCGAGGCGGGCAGCGAAGCCTATGCGTCGATCGATCAAATGCTCGCCGAGGCGAAGCCCGATGTCGTGCACGTCTGCACGCCGCCGGGCGCGCACGTGGCCGCGGCGCGCGCGGCGCTCGAAGGCGGGGCGCACGTTTATGTTGAAAAGCCGTTTGCGTTGACCGCCGCCGACGCCACCGCGCTGCTGTATCTCGCGGAGTCGCGCGGCAAAGTGATATGCGCGGGGCATCAACTGTTACGCGATCCGGCGTTCGAGACTTTGCTCGCACGTGCAGCAGAGCTCGGAACGCCGGTGCACGCGGACAGTCATTTCGCGTTTCGGCCTGTGGGTCTTGACCCGCAACGCGGATCCCCGCGCGCCTTGGCTCAGCTCCTTGTCGACATCCTGCCGCACCCGCTGTATTCGCTGATCGCCGTGCTCGAGCGATTCGCGCCGGGTCAGCCGATCGAGCTGGCGTGGTCGCACGCGGAGCCGACCGAGGTGCAGGCGATCCTGCGATGTGGAACCTTGACGGGACGGCTGTCGGTGAGCCTGCGCGCGCGCCCCGTGGCGTCCTGGCTCACGCTGACCGGCACGCAAGGATCGCTGACGTGCGACTTCGTGCGATCGGTTGTGATCGGCATGGCGAACCCGGGCACCGAAGCGCTCGAGAAGATCCTTAACCCGATCGCTGAAGGCGCGCAACAAATGGCGCGCACGTGCTCGAGCCTGTTTCGACGATTCACGTCCGGCGCCAGCTACCCGGGACTCTCCGAATTGATCGGCGCCTTCTACAGCGCCGTCGCGACCAATGGTGCATCGCCCGTGACTCCCGCGCACCTGATTGACGTGGCAGAGATCTTCGAGCGGCTGGTCGCCCAGATCGACGCGGCCGCGCTCGCGCAAATGCGCCCCTTGCAGGCGCGATCCCACGGCGATGGCGCGCGCATCGTCGTCACCGGCGCGAATGGATTCCTCGGCCGCGCGATTGTCCGTGCGCTCCCGAACGTTCGCGGCATTGGCCGCGGGCCGAAGCCCGACGACCTCGTAGTCGACGAGTGGGTGACCGCGGATCTGGCCCGTGGCATCAGCGCCGATGCACTGCGCGGCGCAGACGTCGTGATTCATGCCGCCGCTGAAACCGCGGGCGGCTACGACGCGCATCAGCGCAACACCCTCGACGGCACGCGCAACCTTCTTCATGCCATGCGCGACGCCGGTGTGCCGCGCCTGGTTCTCGTCAGCAGCCTCTCTGTGATCCGGCCGCCGCGCACGCCGTGGGAACGGCAGGACGAACGCACCCCGAGGCCGCGTAACCCGAAGCAGTTTGGCGCCTACGCCTGGGGCAAGACGCTGCAGGAAGAAATGGTCGAGCGTGAAGCCGCGGCCCTCGGCATCACGACCAGGATCATTCGTCCCGGTGCGTTGATCGATCGGCACGATTCGTCGTTGCCTGGAATGATGGGCCGGCGTTTGTTCGGCAGCTGGTATCTCGGCCTTGGCCGTCCGCGGCTGCCGATCGCCGTCTGCGATGTCGAGCGTTGCGGTGAGGCGATTGCATGGTGCGCCGAACACTTCGACGACGCCGAGCCGGTCGTGAACCTGCTCGATCCAACCATCGCGACTCGCGGGGATCTGCTTGCGCGAATGCGCGCGACCGGCTGGTCCGGCCGCATGTTCTGGGTGCCGATCAGTGTGCTCGCGCTCGGACTGACCAGCGCGCGGACGCTTCTGTCGTTCGCGCGCGGCCAATGGCCCGAGCGGCTGTCCGCGTGGTCGGTGCTCCGGCCTCGGCGCTACGACACGCGGCTCGCCGCCGCAACGCTGGGCGTCGCCACACAGGCTCGAACCGTTCACAACACCCGCGTGGCCGTGCAGGTATGAGACCGCTGACCGCGCTCGTGACGGACGGCGAGCAGCGCCCGGCGCTCGCGATTACGCGATCGCTCGGACGACGCGGCATTTCCGTTGTGGTGGGAGCAGAGCAGTCGGACTCCCTCGCGTCGGTCTCGAAATACTGCGCCCGGCGCGTGATCTACCCATCGCCGGAACATCACCCCGGCGCATTCGAGCGCTGGCTCCTGGAGTTCGTCGAGCGCGAGCGCGTTGATGTCGTCATGCCCGTAACGGACGTGACGACGCATCTGGCCGCCAATAATGCGCGCGCCTTGAGTGGTCTCACGGCGACCGCCGTTCCGCGATTCGACGCATTCGAATCGGTCTCGGATAAGGCGTCCCTGGTTGAGCGTGCTCTGCAATGCGGCGTGCCCGTACCGCGGACTCTCGTCATCCAGAATCGCAGCGGCTTGAGCGCCGTACTGGATCGGATCGAGTACCCAGCGGTGATCAAGCCATCGCGATCGCGAATTCGCACGAACGCTGGATGGCTCGGCGCGACCGTGAAGTACGCCGCCAACGAGGCCGAGCTGCTGCGCTTGTATCGCGATGTGGAATACCTGGCGTGCTATCCCACGCTGATCCAGCAGCGCATTGTCGGTCCCGGCGTCGGCGTGTTCGTGCTCTGCGAGCGAGGCGAGTTGCGCACCGCCTTCGCGCATCGGCGCCTTCGCGAGAAGCCGCCGTCCGGCGGCGCCAGCGTGTTGTGCGAGAGCGTGGTCCTCGATGCGGAGCTGCTCGATCAGGCGATGCGCCTGCTCGGCCCGCTCGGGTGGCACGGTGTCGCGATGATGGAGTTCAAGCAGGATGCGCGCACGGGCCAGTCGTTCCTGATGGAAGTCAACGGCCGCTTCTGGGGCTCGTTGCAGCTCGCGATTCAAGCGGGCGTTGATTTTCCGTATCTGAGCTGCCAGCTGGCCCTCGGCGAAACCGTCGACGCCCCTCTGTCCTACACGGTTGGCGTGAAGAGCCGGTGGCTGCTCGGCGATCTCGACCACTTGCTGATTCGACTCTTCCACGGCGAACAGGACCTGCCCGAAGGCGCGCCGTCGCGCCTTCGCGCGCTCGCGCGGTTCCTTCAACCGATCGGCCCCGGCATGCGCTACGACGTGATCAGCGGCGACGATCCGCGTCCGTGCGTGCACGAGGCGAGGCAGTACGCCCGGCACTGGTCGGCATCGGCAGCGCGGATGGGACGCAGGTGGTTCTATCGCGCACCGCAACCGGCCAGGCACATCACCGCGGTGAAATGACCATGCGCGTTTGCCATGTAATGACCGCCGATCTCTGGGCCGGCGCCGAAGTGCAGCTCTTCACCACGGCGTCGTACCTGTCGCAACGGCAGGACGTCGTCCTGACGGCGGTGCTGTTCAACGACGGGCGGCTCGCCGGCGAATTGCGCCGGCTCGGTATCGATGTCGCCGTGATCGATGAAGCCAGCCACAGTGCTGCCGACATCGTGTTGTTCCTGACGCACTTTTTCAGCGAACACCGCATCGAGCTCGTTCACACGCATCGCTACAAGGACACCGTGCTCGGCGCGATTGCCGCGAAGCTCGCCGGCGTGCCGCACGTCGTTCGGACGATGCACGGGTTGCGTGAGCCGATGACCGGATGGAACCGCGTCAAGTTCGGTGCCTACGAAACGCTCGACAAGACGATGCTGCGATGGTGCGCGGACCGCGTGATTGCGGTCTCGAACCGGATGGCGGGGGCATTGATCTCGAACGGGTACAAGTCCTCGCTGGTCACGACTATCCAGAACGGCATCGATCTCGCGAAAGCGGCGTCGAGTCGCAATCCGGAAGACATGAAGCGCGAGTTGGGTGTCGACGGCGCAATCGTGATCGGCACCGCCGGCCGCCTCACTCCGGTGAAAGGTCAGGACACGTTTCTTCGCGCCGCCAGGCTGATCCTCGATCGTGAGCCGC
>Ga0207428_10001205_pt1 | contig 27728 bp, 16 predicted proteins | sample RhiMethybrSRZTD1_FD_187600 | JGI IMG/M metagenome (GOLD analysis project Ga0207428, IMG submission 187600) | Populus rhizosphere microbial communities from Tennessee, USA - Rhizosphere MetaG P. TD hybrid SRZTD1 (SPAdes) (version 3) | ecosystem: Host-associated > Plants > Roots > Rhizosphere >...
CATGGACGACACCGGCTCACAACAGGCGACGCCGCTCGTCTACGACGGCGTCATGTATCTGCCGAATCCGCGCGGCGTGATTCAGGCGCTCAATGCGGCGACGGGCGATCTGATGTGGGAGTACCGTCCAGGCGAAGCGCCGGCTCGCGCCGCGGCGCCGTCCGGTGCGGGCGAACAGAGCGAGATTCCGCGACTCTCACAGCGCCCGGCCGCCGCCGGTGGGGATACAGGACGCGGCATCCAGCGCAACCTCGCGATCTTCGGCGACAAGATCTTCGGCACGACCAACGACGCGCACATCGTCGCGCTCGACGCGCGCACGGGCAAGCTGCTCTGGGATGTCACGGTCGCCGACGAGAAACTGGGCTACGGCTACACGTCGGGCCCGATTGTCGTACGTGGCAAGGTGATCGCCGGCATGACCGGCTGCTCGCGCTACAAAGACGACGTGTGTTTCATCAGCGGCCATGACAGCGAAACGGGCAAGGAGCTGTGGCGCACGTCGACGGTCGCGCGACCGGGTGAACCAGGCGGCGACACCTGGGGCGATCTGGCGCTGATGTTCCGCGCCGGCAGCGATGCGTGGATTCCCGGAAGCTATGACCCGGCGGCGAACCTCGTTTACTGGGGAACCGCGCAAGCCAAGCCGTGGGCGCGCGCGGTGCGTGGCACCGACGGCGCGGCTCTCTACACCAACTCGACGCTCGCCCTGGATCCCGACACGGGAAAGATGAAGTGGTATTACCAGCACATTCCGGGCGAAACGACTGACATGGATGAAGTCTTCGAGAGCATCCTCATCGACGTCGGCGCGCGCCAGTCGCTGTTCAAGATGGGCAAGCTGGGAATCCTGTGGCAGCTCGATCGCAAGACCGGCGCGTTCATCCGGGCAACCGATCTTGGCTACCAGAACATCATCGACGTCGATCCGCACTCGGGCAAGGTCACGTACCGCGCCGGAAAGATTCCGCAGATCGGCGTCCAGCTCGATTTCTGTCCGAGCACCGCGGGATTCAAGAGCTGGCGCGCCATGGCATTCAGTCCGCAGACGAACGCGCTCTACGTGCCGATGAATCTCAACTGCGAGGTTGCGACGTTCGGGCCAGCGTCACGAGTGGCGGGCGGTGGCGGCACCGGCCCGGTTCGACGCAAGAACACCAAACATCCGCAGGCTGACGGACAACTCGGCGAATTCCTGGCGCTCGAGATCGCGACCGGAAAAGTCCTGTGGCGCCATCGCACGCCCTCGCCGTCGAACACGGCCGCGCTCGCCACCGCGGGCGGAGTGGTATTCGGCGGCGACTGGGATCGCCATATGTACGCGTACGACGCGACCAGCGGGAAGATTCTGTGGCAGACGCGTCTGCCGACGTCGGCGCAAGGTTTCCCGATTACGTACCTCGCGAACGGCAAGCAATACGTCGCGATGCCAGCCGGCATCGGCGGCGGAAGCTGGTCGACGCTCATCGCGCCGGAGCTCGCGCCAGAAATCCGTCGTCCGAACTCCGGCAACGCGTTGCTGGTCTTTGCGCTTCCGGCCGGGTCACGCTGAGTGTCGCGCGCGGTTGCCGGTCTCGCGGTCGTCTTCACGGCGCTGCTCGGGTCGGCGATTGGCGGCCAGGAGCCGCGATCGGTCTGGGACGGCGTCTACACCGAAGCGCAGGCCGAGCGTGGCCGCGGCGCATACGCACAGGTGTGTGCGTCGTGCCACGCCGACGACCTTCGCGGCAAGGGCACGGCACCCAGCCTGATAGAAGAGAGCTTCGCGTTTCTGTGGGCCGACATGTCGGTCGGCGATCTGTTCGAGCGGACTCGCATGCTGATGCCGTCGGATCGACCTGGCAGTCTTCCGTCCGCCACGTATGCGGACCTTCTCGCGTTCATTCTCTCGAAGAACGGCTTTCCGGCCGGCACCTCCGAGCTCGGCGCCGACGTGGCCGCTCTGAAGAAGATTCTGATCATCGCCAAACGTCGGCCGTAGGCTGGTGGGACCGCCCTACTGCGTTCCGACCGGCGGCGTTTCCCGGTTCAACCAGCGTTCCCACGCGTTGAAATTGAACGGCCGGCCGAGGAAGTCCTTCACGAGCGCGGCGGACGGTTTCGAACTGCCAGCCGCGAGAACGGTGTCCCTATAACGGCGGGCCAATCCGGCCTGGAGCAGATCCTTTCCTTCGAACGCGCTGAACAGATCCTTCGCGATCACCAGCGCCCACATGTAGGTGTAGTACGCGCTCGCGTACGCCGGCGTGCCGATGTGGATGAACACGGTCTGCCGATACGTGCCGTCCACGTGCGGATACGGCAGATAGCTGTTGTGAATCTCCTTCCAGATCCGTGTGGTGTCCACCTTGCTCGCGTCCTGGTCGTGGTAGGACAGCGATGCCTTGGCGAACACCATCTGGGCCCGGACTTCGAGGCCTTGCCCGAACTCGCTGGCGCGCGCCATCTGCGCGACGAGCAACGCCGGAATCGGCTCGCCCGTCTGGTAATGCTTCGCAAAGCTCGCCAGCGTCGACGGGTCCAGCGTCCACTCCTCGAGCATCTGCGACGGCGCTTCGGTGAAGTCGCGTTCGAGCGCGATGCTGCTCAACCCGGCCCAGCGCTGATGACCGCCGACCAGCCGGTGCACGACGTGACCGAACTCGTGAAAGAGCGTTCGGACTTCGTCGTGGGTCATCAGTCCGGGATCCCCGGGCTGCCCGCCGGGCAGGCTTGCGACGAGCACGGTCTCGGGCAGGTGCCGGCCCTCTGTGCCTTGCCGCACGGTCGTGACCGAGGCCGTGGTCGACTGCTTGTTCGGCCGTGGATGGAGATCGAGGTAGACGCGTCCCACCAGTCGCGCGTCATCGAGCACCTCATACACCTGCACCGAAGGGTGCCAGACGGTCACGTTCGAGACCGGCCGGAACGTGAGCGAAAAGATGCGGCTCATCACGTCGAACACGCCCGTCAGGACGCGATCGAACGGGAGATACGGCCGCAGCGTCTGCGAGTCGAAGTCGTAGCTCGCCCGCCGCACGAGCTCGCCGTAATAGGCGCGATCCCAAACCTGCAGGGTGGCCCCAGGAATATCCTTCTGCTTGAGCGCCAGCAGCCGCCTTGCTTCCCGCGTGGCCTTCGGCCCCGCCGCCGCGACCACCCGATCGATGAAATCGGACACGGTCCTCACGTCGCCGGCCATGCGTGACGCCATGTCGAAGCTCGCCCAGCTCGAATAGCCGAGGAGCCGCGCCATCTCGCTGCGGATGGCGAGTATGCGATTGAGGACGGCGATGTTCTTCGGGTAGGCGACGGTGTAGGACTCGATGTACATCCGCCGGCGCACCTTCTCGTTGGCGGCGTACGTCAGGACCGGCCTGGCATCGACACTGTCGGTCGTCAGCGTAATCGCGCCGTTGCCGTCGGGATTGTGCCGGGCGATGAAGTCGGCGGGCAGCCCATCGAGATCCTTGATGCTGACGGTCCAGCGACGTTGGCCCTCACGAATGTTGCGCTGGAATTCCGCCATGACGGCGGTGAGCTCCTCGCGGAGCTTCCTCAAACGGGTTCGCGTCGCTTCCGGGAGATTGATGCCAGTGCGGCGCAGCTCGGCCAGCTTGCGAGCCACGTACAAACGCGTGTCGGCGTCCAGCCCCTCGGGCCGTAGCGCGCTGAGCGCGTCGTAGACATCGGTTCGAAGCTCGATCTCTGCGAGGATGCCAACGACCTTGCGATCGAGATCATCGCCGGCCCGCCGCATGGCTTCGTCCGGATGGACTGCGGCCATGAGCCCGGCCGCGCTGTCGGCAGTATCGAGCTCCGCGAGCATGTCGTCGTAGGGTCGGAGCGTGTTTTCGATAGTACGCGGTCCGCGAACCGCGAGCATCGAATCGAGCGCTCGCCTGGCGCGCGCGATGCGGCCGTCGACGAGGGACACCAATGAGCTGGCATCGGAAAGGCCTGCGGTGAACGGCGCGTCAGGCGGTTCGGGTTGGTCGAGCCCCGCTGTGGCCGGGGCCTGAGCGACCAGCGTCCCCGCGAGGAGCCACGCGAAGACACTGATTCCGGTGGAAGTGCGCAGGAGGCGTGCAAACATCTGCGCGTACCTACGAGAAACGACCGTCTACCGTTACGCCGAACACTCGCCGTCCATCACCTCGGGCGCGAAGGCGTGCGTCTCTGCGAGGTCGACGAAATCCTCATCCGTCGTCTCGTTCGGCAGCAGCTGCGCCAGGTCCTTCAGTGCGTCGGTCGCCATGGTCGGCGGAACGCGGCGGAAGAACGCTCCGAGCTCTTCGTTGCCCTCGCGGTTGCTGCGATAGAGATCGAGCAGCCGATCGAGTGCATCGGTGAGCCGGTGCACCGGTACTTTCGAAACGACCTTGCCGAAGTGCGCGGTGCCCTCGTCCGAGCAGCCGCCACCAACGAGAACGAAGTACTGCGGCACCGCGCGGCCCGCGAGCTTGCGGACGCTGCCTTGGAAGCCAATCGAACCGATGTGGTGCTGACCGCATCCGTTCGGGCAGCCGCTGATCTTGATGTGGCCGGACGGCACGAGATCGACGAGGTCGGGACGCGCGCTCAAGTGCTCGGTCAGGGTACGACCGAGACCACGCGACTGCGTGACGGCGAGCCGGCAGCTCTCCGCACCGGGGCAGCTGACCACGTCGCTCAATCGGCCCGCATCGGGCGCGGACAGTCCGGCGGCCGCGAGACGCTGATAGAACGGCTCGATCGATTCGGTTTTGACCCACCGATACAGCACGTTCTGATCGACGGTCAGGCGCATCGTCCCGTCGCCATACGCCTCTGAGAGGTCCGCGAGCACGCGCATCTGCCCGGCCGTGAAATCGCCCAGCGGAAGACGGACGGTGACGTGGCAGTAACCGGTCTGCCGCTGACGGCTGACGTTGCCGCGCATCCAGCGAACATAGTTATCGGGCAGCGGCTGCAGCCGGACGCTTCCGGGCATGATGCCGGGACCGTTGACCGGCGTGCTGGCCGCGGCGGCAACCGCCTGCAGTGTTGGCGCTTCGGACGGGCACCAATTCGGCGCTGTTTCCGATTGCACGGTCTCCGGATCGAACGGCAGACGCGCACCGCCAGTCTGAGCCGTGAACTGCGCGAGCTCTTCCTCGAACCGCTGGCGGAATACATCCCAGCCGAGCGTCTTGATGGTGAACTTCAGGCGGTTTCGCGATCGATGCACGTAATCGCCATCCTTGTGGAACACGCGCACCACTGCTTCGGCGACGTTGAACATCTCCTCGACCGGCATGAACTCGTAGAGCACGTAGCCGGAGACCGGAAGAATGGACGTGCCGCCGGCGACGGTCACTCTGAAGCCGCGCTTGCCGTCGACGATGCGGGCGCGCCAGCCGAGGTCGTTGATCGAGGCGACGGCGTGATCCTCGGCGCAACCCTCGAACGCGATCTTGAACTTGCGCGGCAGCGCCGCGGCCAGCGGATGGCGCAGGAAGTAGCGCGTCATCGCTTCGGCATACGGCGTCACGTCGAAGATTTCGTTGGCCGACGTGCCGGCATACGGGCAGCCAGTGATGTTTCGCACGGAGTTGCCGCACGCTTCGCGTGTGGTGAGCCCTTCGTTCGCGAGCTCACGCATCACCTCCTCGACGACGCTGAGCAGCACGAAGTGATACTGGATATTCTGGCGTGTGGTGATGTGACAGAAGCCGCGAGAGTAGCGCGCGGCGACGCCGGCCAGCGCGCGCATTTGCGATGAGGTGACGATCCCTTGCGGAATCTTGATGCGCATCATCTGCACGTTGTCTTGACGCTGTCCGTAGGTGCCCCGCACGAGACGGAAGCGGCGCCAGTCCTCCGGGCTGATCTCGCCGCGCTCGTACTTGCCGAGCACGTCGACGAACTCGTCGATGTCGTGCTCGCTGGCGAAATCGAGCCGGGCCCGCCCGAGCGTTTTCTGATCGTCAACTGCGGCCATACTTCACCCTGTCCCCTTCCGCCTTCGCCTGTAGCTCGCCTCCGCCACAGCCTCCGGCGAGGCAGGCTTCGGCGAGACTCGCCGCCCGCGCGAGCGCAGGCGGCTCGGCCTGTGCTTGCGCGAGCGCCTCGCGGATGCGAACCACCTCGCCGACGACGAGCACACCAGCAATGCCCGCGGGCGGCTCGGCGGACGCGATAGCGGCCAGCCGTCCCGTCCAGGTCCACTCGTCGCACGTTGAGACGCCGCACACGATCGCGGCTGGCGTCTCAGCCGACCAGTGGTGAGCGAGCAACTGCGCCGCGATCTCGTCGCGGCCCGCCACGCCCATCATCACCACCAATGTGAGGCTGTTCGGCCTCACGGGGTCGAGCATCGCATCGAGCGGCTCGCCGGTCTGGCCCGCAATCACGAGAAACCCTGAGGCGACGCCGCGGTGCGTCACTGGAATCCCCGCGAGTTCGGGTGCCGCGACCGCGGCCGTCACGCCCGGAACGATCTCGAACGGAATCCCCGCCGCCGTCAGCGCCAGTGCTTCTTCGGCACCACGACCGAACACGAACGGATCGCCGCCCTTCAAGCGAACGACGCGCTTGCCCTGCCGAGCCGCCCGGATCATCAGGCGGTTGATCGTGTCCTGCTTGACGCTGGCTCGACCGGCCCGCTTGCCAACGCAGAAGCACTGTCCCCGCGTGATGGCGCGAACCGCCACCGCATCGACGAGCGCGTCGTACAGAACCAGATCAGCTGTTTCGACGCGCTGCCGCGCCCGGACGGTCCACAGCTCGGGATCGCCGGGGCCGGCGCCGACGAGGGACACGCCTGTTTGCGATCGGGAGTTGGAAGCTTGGGAGTTGGATGCGCGACTCTCGTACAACTGGTTCAAGGCCTCGAGCAACGCCGGCCGACGCTCTTCCATCGGCACGCCGTCGCGCTTCCACTCGCGACGCAGCTCGTCGGCCGTGGCAAGCCACGCGTCGAGATCCACCGGCAGCCACGCGTCCAGCGCCTCGCGCAGCAGCCCTGCCAATGCCGGAGCGCGCCCATCCGTCGAAATCGCAACGGTGACGCTGCTCCGCCGGACGACTCCGCCCGCATAAGCCGTGGCATTCGCCGGATCGTCAACGGCATTCACGAAGATCCGATGACGTTCAGCAGCGTCCAGCACCTGACGATTCACTTCCCGCGGAGCAGCGGCAACGACGTACCACGCACCATCGAGATCGCGCTCGTCGAAAAGACGCCGCTGCAGTTCCACGCCGTCCACCTCGAGCTCGGGACGGATCTCCGGAGCGACGACGGTCACACGTGCGCCCTCGTGCAGCAGCGGCTGCAACTTGGCGGCGGCGACGCGCCCGCCGCCCACGAGGACGACCTTGCGATCCTTCAACCGCAGAAATGCAGGATACATACGGCGTTAACCGCGCATGTCAATGCAAAATGCAAGATGCAAAATGCAAAAGAAATCTTCAGACGTTTTGCATTTTGAATTTTGCATTTTGAATTACACGATCACGTTGCTAGCTCACCACCAACTGGGGCGCGACGACGCGCTCGAAATCCGAGAGCTTGCGGCCGATCGTCACCGGCGGCTCGACGCGATCGCGCATCACCTCCGTGGTCTTGTAGCCGTTGCCGGTGATGCATACGACGACCGACTCGTTGGGCTTGATGACGCCCCGCTTGACCAGTTCTCGTGTGGCCGCGAGCGTCGTGCCGCCAGCCGGCTCCGTGAAGATCCCCTCCGTCGTCGCGAGCAGCTGAATCGCTTCGATGATCTGCTCGTCGCTCACCATGGCGCCGGATCCGCCCGTGTCCTTGACCACCCTGACCACCTGGAACCCATCGGCCGGGTTTCCAATAGCCAGAGACTTGGCAATCGTGTTCGGCTTCACCGGCTCGGGAAAATCGAGCCCCGCCTCGAGCGCTTTGACGACCGGTGCCGAGCCGGCCGGCTGCGCCGCGTGAATACGCGGAATCGTACCGCTCACCAGACCGACTTCACGCAGCTCGCGCAGACCCTTGTAGATACGGGGCAAGAGCGTGCCGCCGGCGACCGGCGACACGATGTGATCGGGATATCGCCATCCGAGTTGCTCGGCAATCTCGAAGCCCATCGACTTGGCGCCCTCGGCGTAATACGCGCGCAGGTTGATGTTGGCGAATCCCCAGCCGTACCGGTCCGCGATCTCCGTGCACAGTCGATTCACGTCGTCGTAGTTCCCCTCGACCGCCACGATGCGTGGGCTGTAGATCGCGGCGCCAAGGATCTTCGCGGGCTCGAGATCGTGAGGAATGAAGACGTAACACTGCAGGCCCAGACGGGCGGCGTGCGCCGCGACGCTTCCCGCGAGGTTGCCGGTCGACGCGCACCCGAATACCGGAAACCCGAGCTCGATGGCCTTGGTTGCCGCCACCGAGACGACGCGGTCCTTGTAGGAGAACGTCGGATGGTTGACCGAATCGTCCTTGATGTAGAGCTCTGACAGGCCAAGTTCACGCGCGAGACGCGTGGCGCGCACCAGCGGCGTGAACCCCGAATGGAAGCCCGTACGCGGTTCCGCTACGGGCAGCAGTTCCCGATAGCGCCAAATGGATGGGGGCCGCGACTCGATCAGCTGCCGCGTCATCACACGGCGAATGGCGTCGTAGTCGTACGAGACTTCCAGAGGACCGAAGCATTCGCTGCACACGTAGCTGGCTTTGGGCTCGTACCTGGCGCCGCATTCGTGGCAGGTCAGTCCGACGACGAATCTCATACGCTGCTCCCGATCGCCTTTCCTGATCCCTGAGTCCCGATTCCCACTGATTCCTGTTTCCCGATTCCTGATTCCTGATTCTGATGCACGCTCAACGTGCGCACCGTCGCCGCCACATTGGCCCGCTCGTACGTTGCGCGCATCACCGCCGCGACGCGCTCGACATCGTGACGTGCCAGCACGGCCACCGACGGCCCCGCGCCGGACAAGAAGCCTCCGAGCACGGCGGCGTCATCGATCGCCAGCACCTCGTCGAGCAGCGGCACCATCGACGCACGCGCCGGCTGATGCCATCGATCCTTCACGGCCTCGCGGATCTGCGCCCATTCGCCGTGCTGCAGCGCGTGCAGCAACATCAACGCGCGCTGGAGGTTGAAGATGGCGTCCGCTCGCGGCACCGCCGCCGGAAGCGCCGCTCGTGCCTTTGCGGTCGCGAGACCGATGGCCGGCGTCGCGACCACCAACTTCACCTCGTCGGGCCAGGACCACTTCAACACGCGCGGGTCCTCGCCTTCTACCTGCACGACCGACGTGAGCCCGCCGAACAGCGCCGGCGCGGCGTTGTCGGCGTGACCCTCGGCTGCGGTCGCGACTCCGAGCAACACCTTGTCGCTCTGCGCGCCCGCCACCCGCTCGAACAGCCGCAGACCGGCAACCGTCGCGGCAGCACTGCTGCCCAAACCGGCCGCCATCGGCACGTCGCTCACGATCTCGACGAACACGGACGGGGCCCGGATACCGGTGCGCTCGACGATTGCCGCGAAGGCCCGCTCGACCGCGTTCTGGCCGTGAACCGGCGGCGTGCTCTCGACGACCGTCAGGCGGCTGCCGCCGTCGTCGCGAACGTCGACGATCCTCGCGTGTAAGTACAACTGGACGGCCACACCCAGCGTGTCGAACCCGCCGCCCAGATTTGCCACCGATCCAGGTACGACCACATCGGACGATCTTGTCCCCGTTTCCGAGGCTGTACCCTTCTTAAGTGACACGAAATAAAAACGATATCACGAATCAGCACCGAGCAGCATCGGCAGCGCGAGCGGTGGCTCGGCATGCCACGGCTCGCGTCCAATCTCGTCGAGTGCCGCGATGAGAGCGTCCTCTTCGCAGGGCTCGACCGTGATGACAAATGGCAGGCAGTCTTTGGGATACCCGGCTTCCTGGTGCAGAGCGTCGAGGTTGATGTCCTGCTGGGCCAGCGCCTGAGCGATGGTGGCAATGATGCCCGGGCGGTCCCGAACGACGAAGCGCAAATAGTACGGTGTCGCCGCCGGGGCGACGATCGCTCCGGGACGCCATTCCTCCGATTCGCGCGGCTTGGCGCCGGTGGTCAGCGCCAGGAGATCGGAGACGACGGCAACGGCGGTTGCCGGACCGCCGGCTCCCGCTCCGCTGAAGCTGCTCTCGCCACCATATCGCCCGAAGATGCTGACGATGTTGTTCGCCCCCTCGTTGCGGCCGAATGCGGAGATCTGAGGCACCAGCACCGGCCCAACCGACGCATAGAAGCCCGAGTCACGTGTCTGCGCTTGCGAGACCTGTCGAATCGTGCACCCGAGCCTCCGGGCGTACTGGAAGTCGGCGGTCGAGATCCGCCGGATGGACCGCGTCGGAATCTCCGACACTGTGAGATAGCGATGGAACGCGATGCCGGCGAGGACCACGAGCTTGGCGGCGGCATCGTGGCCGTCGACGTCGGCGCTCGGATCGGCTTCGGCATATCCGAGCCGCTGCGCGTCGGCGAGCACGACGTCGAGCCCTTCACCGGTGCCCGACATGCGGCTCAGGATGTAATTGCACGTCCCGTTCAAAATGCCGGCTACGCCGATCAGCGTGTCTCCCGAGAGGCCTTCGCGCACACCGTGAATGAGCGGCACGCCGCCGCCGACCGCTGCCTCGAATCGCAGCTGAACACCGCGCTGCGCGGCGATGCGCAGCAACTCCGGCGCGCACGCGGCCAGCAACATCTTGTTGGCGCTGACGACCGACGCGCCCTGCTCGAGCGCGCGCGTCACCCACCCGCGCGCGGGCTCGACGCCGCCGACGACCTCGACGACCACGTCGGGACGCGAGGCGAGCACGTCATCGTACGCTTCGGTCCAGACCACGTCGGGCGTCAGCCAATCGGCCCGTTTCCGCGACACGCCGCGATTGAAGACGTGCGTGAGCCGCAGTCGATCCGAGAGCTCGGGGCGCTCGACGAGAATCCGAGCCACCGAGGAGCCAACCGTACCGAACCCGAGCAACGCCACACTGAGCGGACGAGACATCAGGCCTAACAGTCTATGCCGCCTGATTCCATGCCCAGGACTGAATCCTGAATCCCAATTCCTGATTCCTGGTCTAATGATCTGATGCAAGCGCCTTTCTCCGTGGGCATCATCCAGGACCACGCGACACCGGATCGCGCCGAGAACGTGGCGCGGGCGGAGCGTCTGGTGCGCGAGGCGGCGCGGCGCGGTGCGCAGATCGTCTGCCTCAAGGAGCTGTTCTCCTCGCCCTACTTCTGCAAATCGCAGCACAGCGATCGGTTCGATCTGGCCGAACCGATCCCCGGCCCGACCACCGAGGCGATGCAGCGTCTCGCGCGCGAGCTCGCGCTCGTCGTCGTGGTGCCGTTGTTCGAGCGCCAGGCAGCCGGGATCTATCGGAACTCGGCGGCGATCATCGACGCCGACGGCTCGCTGCTCGGGGTATATCGGAAGATGCACATTCCCGATGACCCGTTGTTCTACGAGAAGTACTACTTCACGCCGGGTGAAGCGGCGGTCGTCAGCGCTGAGCGCGCTGAGGCGACCCGGGTCGACGCCGGCGGGTTCACCGTGTGGAAGACGAAGTACGCGGCGATCGGCGTGCTGATCTGCTGGGACCAGTGGTATCCCGAGGCGGCGCGCATCACCTCGCTGCTGGGAGCACAGGTGCTGTTCTATCCGACCGCGATCGGCTGGCACCCGGCCGAGAAGGACGAATGGGGCCGCGCCCAGGTCGATGCCTGGCGCACGATTCAGCGGTCGCACGCGATCGCGAACGGCGTCTACGTCGCATCGCCCAACCGCGTCGGCCACGAGGACGAGCCGGGCACGAACGGCCTCGAGTTCTTCGGCCATTCATTCATTGCCGACCCGTTTGGGAGGATCGTGGCCGAGGCTGGCGAGTCGGAAGAGATCCTCATCGCGCAGTGCGACCCATCGCTGATCGAGAACGTGCGACGCAATTGGCCGTTCCTGCGCGACCGTCGAGTCGACGCGTACGGTCCGATCCTGAGTCGGTATCTCGGTTGATGAGGAACTGATGGTTGTAATTCAAAATTCAAAATGCAAAATGCAAAACGGAACCCAAACGGGAGCTCGGTTTTGCATTTTGCATCTTGCATTTTGCATTTCACGTGGTTAGCGTTTTCACGCCTCCCCTCCGCATGCCGGCCGAGTGGGAGCCGCACCGCGCCACCTGGATCGCCTGGCCGCATCATGAGCCCGACTGGCCGGGCAAGCTCGGACCGATTCCGTGGGTATACGCGGAAATCGCGCGCGTCATCGCCGAGCACGAACCAGTCGAGATCCTGTGTCACTCCGAGGACGTGCTCGCCTCGGCCCGTGCTGCGCTCGACGCGCACGCGGTGCGCCCGGATCGCGTTCGGCTCCACATCGTTTCGACGGACCGCGTGTGGCTGCGCGACTCGGCGCCCACCGGCGTCGTCGACGCGAACGGTCACGTCGTCCTCGTCTCGTGGGGCTTCAACGCGTGGGCGAAGTACGACAACTGGCACCAGGACATCGCTGTCGGCGCGGCGATCGGGGCGGTCACTGGACTGCCGCGCGTCGAGCCCGTGCGCGAAGATACCGGTGCGCGCGTCGTGCTCGAGGGCGGCGGCATCGAGGTCAACGGTGCCGGGGCGCTGCTCGTGACGGAGGAATGGCTCCTGAGCCACGTGCAGGTGCGCAATCCCGGGCTGACGCGCGATGACTACGAACGGATCTTCCAGCGGTGGCTAGGAGTATCGAGAACGATCTGGCTCGGCGAAGGCTGTGTCGGCGACGACACGCACGGCCATGTCGACGACATCGCCCGCTTCGTCGATCGCGACACCATCGTCCTGGCCGTCGAGGACGATCCCACCGACGAGAACCACGCGCGTTCGATTGACAATGTCCGTCGGCTGGAACTGGCCGCACGCGCGACCGGCCATCCGCCGTTCCGCATCGTCACGCTGCCGTTCCCGCGACCCGTAATCATGAACGGCGAGCGGCTGCCCGCCAGCTACGCCAACTTCTACATCGCCAACAGTGTCGTGCTGGTACCAACGTTCAATGACCCCAACGATCGCATCGCCCTGAACACGCTCGCCGAGTTGATGCCGTCACGAAAAGTCGTCGGCATCCACGCCGTTGATCTCGTCTGGGGATTGGGTACGTTGCACTGCCTCACGCAGCAGGAACCTGCAGGTTAGCGCGCTCCAACGGCTAGTGAAATCGCGACGGCTGCGCCTGGCATCGCAACTCCAGCGATCTCTTGATAGTCCTGATCGAACAGGTTCGTTCCGTCTACGCGCACTTCGTATGTGCGGTTGATCCGCTTGGCAATACGGAGGTCGAGCAGTACGTAGTCTTGCGTGCCGGTTGACCGCGAGCGACGGCGGTACTCGACTCGCGGCGCCACCTGAAACCCATTCGGCAACGGCAGCGATCCGGCCGTCGTAAACGAGCGAGGCGCAACGTCGAGGACGTACTTCGAGAGCTGGTCCACAGGCGCGGCGTCGAGGTCGAGGCCCGTGAACTCCGCCTGGACGAACGCGCCGTTGGCAAAGGTGCGCCGCGCACCGAGCTCGATGCCCATCGTGTCGACCCGACGGATGTTGTAGGTCTGCCATCGATCCGCAACCGTGGGCCGAAGCCAATCGATCACATCGCGATCGGCCCGCCCGAACAGCGTCGCCTGCAACAGCCAGCCGCCCGGCGCGATGACGTCAACTCCCCCTTCGCCGGCCCATGCCGTCTCGGGACCGACATCGGCCCGTGCCAGGTTGGCCGGATCCGAGTAGTAGCGTTCGGTGAATGTCGGGACTCGGAAGGCGCGAGCGACGTTGGCGCGGAGACGGATCCGTGACGTGGCCCACCAACCGGCGCCAAACGAGGGATTCCACGACGCGCCGAACTCGTCGTAGCGGTCGAGGCGCAGCGTCACGTCGGTCATCACGCGTCCGACCTCGGCCCGCCACTCCCCGAACCCGCTGATTCGCGACATCGCGTGATCGCCGAGGTTCGTCGAGCGAATCCAATCGCCGCCGCTCTCCACGCCCACGCTCAGCGTGCCGTATCGACTCAGCGACCGCGCCGCGGTCATCCCCCCGAGCACGGCGTGGGTGCGATGACGGTTGTCGGATAACTCCGGGCGAAGTTGGTTGAACACAAAGCGATCGCCATGCGTCCGATAGGAGGCCGCCGCCGTGAGACTCCATCCGGCGACATCGGCGAGTCGATGATCGGCGTTGACCAGCGTCTGGTTGGTCCACTCGCGGGACGGCGCGTTGCCGCCGTAGAAGTTGTTCGCGCCGAATGCCTTCCACAGATACGAGACGGCCACGTTCGACCGTTCGCCGATCGAGGTCCGCGACCGCACGATGCTGGTCTTGAAGTCGCGGTCGTCCATGAACCCCGACGATCGGTCGGCTGCGACCGCGACGAACTCGCGCACTGCGCCGCGCTCGAGGCTGACGTCGCCCCGCCCGCCGGCCAGACCGAAGCTCCCGCCCTGCACGACGAGCGACGGCTCGCCGCTCCGCCTCGTGACGATGTTCACCGCGCCGCCGAAGGCGTCGGCACCGAACAACGACGAATCCGGACCGTAGACGACCTCGATGCGCTCGACCGCGTCGAGCGGCACGGGGATGTCGCCGTTGTGGTGGCCCGACTGCGCGTCGTTGATGCGAACGCCATCGACGAGCACGAGTATCTGTCCGAACGTGGCGCCCCGGACGGCGAAGTCGCTCTGGACGCCGCGAACGCCGCGCGCGCGAACGTCGACCGACGCGGCCAGTCGCAACACGTCGGCAACTGACTCGACGGGCAGACGGGCGATCTGCTCGCGCGTAATCACGGTCATCGCCCGTGTCACGGTCGCGAGCTCCACCGGCCTCGCGGCGGCGGTCACGACGACCGTCTGTCTGAATGGGTCCTGCCCTGCCGTCAGCGCCGAGGCACACAACGCCCCGATGCACGTCAGCATGCCCGTCCTTACACACCCTCGCATCAGAAACATCGGGCGGAATTCTACCTGCGGTCGTATTTGCGGGTTTTTTGAGTGGGACAGCCCTCTTCTAGAGCCTCACGCCCGGGCCCTGAGGCCTCCTCTGCCATTGCACTCAGCGTGTGGCCAGCGTACACTCCGGCCTCGTCAGAGCCGGTCCGGCTTAAACCCCAGGAGGCAGGAATGAAGCGTGCCCTTGCCAGGAGCGTGTTCGCGTTTCTGTGTCTGGCCTTGCTGCCAGTCGCCGCCTACGCCCAGGCAACGATCTCAGGCGTAGTGAAAGACACGTCCGGTGCCGTGCTGCCGGGTGTAACCGTCGAAGCGTCGAGCCCCGCGCTCATCGAGAAGTCGCGGTCGACGACGTCCGACGGAGCCGGTGCATATCAGATCATCAATCTTCTTCCAGGCACTTACACCGTCACGTTCACGCTCGCGGGGTTCAATACATTCAAGCGGGATGGCATTGAATTGAGCGGATCGTTCGTCGCCACGGTCAACGCCGACCTGAAGGTCGGCGCGCTCGCGGAGACGATTACCGTCACCGGCCAGACGCCGCTCGTCGACGTCCGTAGCGCCGGCGTTCAGAAGGTGGTCACCAAGGAAATCGTCGATGCCGTCCCGACCGGGCGCCTCGGCATCAACCTCGCGGCGCTGCAGCCGGGGATCATCCTCGGCGCGGGTGGTGGCGTCGGCCAGGCGAACACCAACGCGTTGACGTCGCAGGACGTGGGCGGCACGGCCGGCGATACGTTCACCGACCTCGCCATTCATGGAGGCAAACCCGCGGAACAGCGGCAGACGATCGGCGGCCTTTCGGCCGCGACGACGATCCGCTTCGGCGAGTCGCTGAGCAGTTCGCCGAGCTTCACCGCGATGCAGGAGATGTCGGTCACCAGCTCCGGTGCTGACGCGTCCCTCGCCGGCGGCGGCGTGCAGATCAACTACGTGCCGCGCGACGGCGGCAACACCTTCAAGGGCTTGATGTTCTTCTCGGGCGCGAACGGCTCGATGCAGGGGACCAACTACTCGTCCGGAACTCGCGACGCCAGCGGCGCGTGCTCACCCGTCGAGAGCCTCTTCTGCCGAGGCCTCACCGCGCAGCCCGGCGAGCTGAAAGTCGTCTACGACATCAATCCAGGGTACGGCGGGCCGATCAAGAGGGACAAACTGTGGTGGTTCGCCACTGCGCGCTGGACCAAGGCCGAGAACTACGTCCCGAACGAATACCCGAACATGAACTTTGTCCGGGGTCAGACCAGCCCAACGCTGCTCAACGCGAACACCCTGACCTACGTGCCTGACACCAGCCAGCCGCTCGGCACCACGGTCGGCGGCGGCGGCTACTTCTGGGAACAGACGCTGCGTCTCACCTGGCAGATGAACGAGAAGAACAAGATCGCCGGCTACTACAACAACAAGAAGCGGACATCTACGAACGGCAACACGACGACGTCGAAGGAATCGCTGAACTCGTCGTACTTCTTCCCGTTCTCCGACAACCTGCTGCAATGGACGCAGACGACGACGAACAAGCTGCTGCTCGAGGCCGGCGCCTGGCGACATCAGGAGACCTGGGGAAGCAAGATCAACACGGACATCTCGGACCCACTGGCGATCGGCGTGACCGACAACAATCCGCAGACGCTCGTTCCGGGCTACGTTCAACTGATTCAGAACTATCACGGCCGCGTCGGAGCCACGGACACGCCGAGCCACAACCCGAACTATCGCGGCAACTTCGCGATGTCCTACGTCACCGGGTCGCATTCGTTCAAGACCGGCGTCGATCTGAACGGCGCGAATCGGTGGGCGAACAGCCACTCGGTCATCCCTTATAGCTACGTCGTCAGTACGTTGGCCAACAACGGCGTCGGTGTGGGCATACCGGTACCCACGACGCTCACGCTGCGCTCCGACGGCTGCACCGATCCGCTCGTGAGGCAAGTCAACGGAGGCCTGGTTGGAGGCGACACGACGATCAAGAATTGTCCGACACCGGCGGCGGGGTCGCCCAACAAAGTGACCAGCGAGGGCGGCGTCTTCGTGCAGGACAAGTGGACGGTCAATCGGTTGACGATGAGCGGCGGCCTTCGCATCGACTGGTTCTTCTCTGAGAATCCCGCGTTCCATCTCAGCCCCTCGATCCTCACGCCGAACCGCAACTACGACGTGCCCAAGTTCAGCACCACGCGTTACAAGGACTGGACACCGAAAGGCGCGGTCGCCTACGACCTGTTTGGCGACGGGCGGACGGCGCTCAAAGCCAACGTTGGACGCTACGTCCTGGGTCAGGCGCTCGTCATCGGCGGTTTGGCAAGCCAGCCGGGCTACAACGTGCAGCTCACCTCGTCGCGCACGTGGGTCGACAACAACCGGAACTTCATTCCCGATTGCGATCTCACGAATCCGAATACGCAAGGCCCGACGCAGACCGGCGCCAACTTGCAGGTCGATACCTGCAACGCTCCGGTCGGCGCCAACCTCAACTTCTACGACAACGTGCTGCGTCCGAACCTCGCCGTCATGGATGACGCGCGGTACGGGTGGGGCAAGCGTCCGTACAGCTGGGAAGTCTCGACCAGTGCGCAGCACGAGATCGGCCGGGGCGTGTCGGTCAACGGCGGGGTCTTCTGGCGCTGGTTCGGCAATTTCCTCGTGACCGACAACACCTCCGCGAAAGCGAGCGACTTCACCGAGTACTCGGTCACACAGTCGGCGATTCCTGCCGCTCCGGCATCAGCGGGCGGCCAGAGTCTGCCGAGCGATATCAACACGCAGCGCTTCTACAACGTGAACGCAGGCGTGGCGACCAACAACCTTCAGGGGTTGTCGAAGACGATGTTCCCCGGAAGCAACGTATACGACCACTGGTTCGGGTACGACGTGGGTCTCAACGCCCGGCTGCCGCAGGGGATCATTTTCCAGGGCGGGTTGAGCACCGGGCATCAGACCACGGACTTCTGCGATATCCAGGATCCGGCGAAGGCGGGCAACGATGCGCTCGTCGAAATGATCGCGGGTTCCGCGGTCGTCGCGGCCTCGTCGCTGGCTTCGTGTCACATGGACCAGAACTGGCTGACGCAGATCAAGTTCCTCGGCTCGTACACCGTGCCGAAGATCGACGTACAGATCGGTGCGGCGTTCCAAAGCATTCCCGGTATCGAGTATTCGGCGGCCTTCGCTGCGCCAAACGCCGACCTCGCGAGGCCGGTCTCGCAGGGCGGGCTCGGACGGCTTCCGACAGGGGGCGTCGCCACGGGGACCACGACCGTTAACCTGCTTCAACCGGGATCGACCTACGGTGAGCGCTTCAATCAGATCGACCTGCGATTCGGGAAGATCGTCCGCTTCAGCCAGCGTCGAGCGGTGGTCAGCCTGGATCTGTTCAACGTGCTCAACTCCGACGTCCTGTCCGGTGCCAGCTCGGTGTACGCCACGTGGCTCGCGCCGACGGCCGTCGTCGCGCCGCGCCTCGCGAAGGTGTCGCTGACGTTCGACTTCTGAAGCTGAAGGGGTCAGGGGGGAGGGGCAAGGGGGAAGGGCTGTCCAGGATTTAGACTGAATCCTGAGACAGCACTACTCCCTTGGCCCCTGTCCCCTATCCCCTTCGCGCGGCCGCACCTCTCGCGTTCCTCATCGCGGTCGCTTGCGGCGCGCCGCCGCAAGCGACCGCGCCAAGCGCCAGCACACTTCCACCGGCCGCGCTCCCCGATCTGTCGCGATCGGAGCCGACGGTCCGTCAGCAGATCACCGAGCGATACGAAGCGCTGCAGACTCTCAGGGCGAACGCTGGGACCGGACGAACCGAGCTCGCGCAGACGTACGGCGAGGTCGGGAGTCTGCTGCTAGCCGCGGAATACGCCGATGCTGCCGAGGCGTTCTATCTGAATGCGGAGTCGATCGCCGACTCCGATGTTCGCTGGCCGTACTACCTGGGCCATGTCTACATGGCAAAGTCGGACGCGACGCGCGCCATCGCGGCGTTCGAGCGTGCGCGACGCCTGCAGCCGATGGACGTGGCGACGCTGGTCTGGCTTGGGAAGGTCTATCTCGATCGCGGGCAGCCGGACGCGGCCGAGCCGCTCTTCACACAGGCCTTGTCGTTGGCTCCGGGTGCGGTCGCCGCATCGTTCGGCCTCGGGCGAATTGCGCTGGCGCGGGGAGAACACAAGCGCGCGGTCGAGTACTTCGAGCGCGTGCTCGCCGCCGATCGGCGTGCGTCAGCCGTGCACTACCAGCTGGCGTTGGCCTATCGCGGCCTCGGCGACACGGCCAAAGCCGATGCACATCTCCGGCAGCGCGGCGATCTCGAGATTGGCCCTCCGGATCCGTTGATGGCCGCGCTGCGCGGGCTGCTTCGCGGGGCCTCTGCCGAAGAGGCGCGCGGCGTTCGCGCCCTCGACGCCGGTGATTTCAAAACGGCCGCGGAGCATTTCCGGCGCGGTCTCGCGATCGCACCCGACCACGCCTCGCTGCGGCACAAGCTGGGGACCGCGCTCGCGCAGCTGGGCGACATCAACGGCGCGACGGCGGCGTTCGAAGAGACTGTGCGCCGGACGCCGAACTATGCGCAGGCGCACTACAGCCTCGGCGTGATTGCCGCCTCGAACGGCCGCCTTTCCGAAGCGGTACGGCATTTCTCGAACGCCGTCCGAGCCGAGCCGACCTACGTTGAGGCCCGCGTCCAATTGGGAGAAACGCTCGGACGCACCGGCCAGTTCTCACAGGCGCTGATGCAGTTCCAGAAAGCGATCGAGCTCGACCCCCGCGTCGCCAACGCACGATTCGGGTACGCCGGCGCGCTCGTCGGACTGCAGCGTTATGGCGAGGCGCGTCAGGCGCTCAGGGAGGCCGCGACGCTCTTTCCAGACGAGCCGAGGTTCGCCGAAGCACTTGCCAGGCTCGAGCGCAAGTAAGGTCTCATGGGCGACAGGGGTGTTTCGCGTATCGCGGCGCTTCACGCTTGAGTCGCGCGCTCTCGGCCGCATCCTTCACTTCCTCGGCCCGCGCGATCGAACGCCTCATCCAATCCACAGCGTCGTCACAGCGCCCCAATTCGGCCAAGGCAATCGCGACGGTTTCGCCGTAAGCGGGCGCCGGCTCACGGCCGTAGACCGCCATGGCAAGATCGAGCGCGCGCTGGCCGTTGCGAAGCGACACATCGGGGGAGGCCGCCAGCAGCCGGGCGAGTGTGGTCGTCGTCGACGGTCGATCGGGAAACGCCCGGTGTGCCTCATCCAGCAGGGTCACGGCATCGCCGTAGCGTTCGCGTCCGGTGAGGGCGAGCGCGAGTTTCAGAAGCGAGCCTTCATCCTCGCCTCCAAACGCGCGCACACGCGTGAAGACGGCCACGGCGTCGTTGTCGCGGGACGCATGCAGCAGGACTCGAATCAGGGCGTCCGAGACAGTCTGGTCACCCGGCGAAAGACGCGACGCCGTCTCGAACTGCTCGATCGCGCCGTCGGCGTCGCCGAGCTGAGCGAGCGCGGAACCCAGGTTGACGCGAGCCGCGGCGCTCTCGGGCGCGACGGCAACGGCTTTTCGAAACGCATCGGCCGCCTGCTGAAATTGTCCTGATTCGTAGGCGCGCCGGCCTTGAAGCACGAATCCCCGCTCGCCGCGCACGAGCATCTGCAGCGCGTCGACGATCGGATCCGCGACTCGAGCGCTCCCCGAACCGCGTCGCGCCAGATGCACTCGCGCCTCGTCCGTCTTGCCGAGACCGCGATAGGCCATCGCCAGCGGGTACTCGAGCGCCGTCGCGGTGGGAATGCGTCGCAGCGCGGCCTCCAGGTGTTCGATCGCCTCGCGATGTCGGCCCTCGCGAAGCGCCACTTCACCCAGTCCGGCGTTGGCGACGCCGGGCAACCGTTCGAGTACCGTCTCGAACTCGACGCGCGCGTCGCGCACGCGTCCGAGCCCGAGATACGTCTCGCCGAGGTGCACTGTCGCGGCGATGTCGGACGGCGTCGATCGCCTCGCTTTGTCGTACAGGTCCACCGCCTCCTCAAGCCGGCCGCTCTGTTGATAGAGGTAGGCACGCAGATGCAGCCACGTCGCGTCTCCCGGCCGAAGCGTCGAGGCGTTTCGATAGCAGGCTTCGGCCGCGTCGAGGAACTCGTAGGCGTGAAAGACACGGCCGAGTGCGCCGTACGCATCGGCCACGTCACGGTCGGATCCTGATGACGCGATCTGCTCGATGGCGTGGCGCGCCTCACGCAGGTGATCGACCACGGCCGGTTCGAGCGAATCGAAGGGCGGCCACTCGACCGGCGCGAGACCCGCGCGCGCCGGCGGCAGCGTCTCGACGCTCGCGCGCTGCTGCGACCGTGCCGGATCCGCGAGCACGAACGGACCCGCCACCACACACAGGCACACGACCATCAACCGGAGTTCAGAACGCACGTGGCGTCTTCCCCGCTTCGAGCACCCAGTAGCGGTCGACCGCCAGAGCAGCGAACTCCTCGGGCTTCCCGCCGGCCCAATGCACGCGTATCGTCTGCGCCGTCGTCTCCGCGCCGAGACCAAAGACGACGCGCGGATCACTCGCCGAGAGATAACTGCCGTCGGTCTGCACACGCCGCCACAGCGAGCCCGTTCGCCGCGGCAACTCCAGCCTGGTCTGCACAGCGTCGCGGCGACCGGCGAGCACGCGGACGCCCACCCAATGCCGTCCCGATGCCGCTGCATTCAGCAGCACACGAGCGCGCCCGCTGTTGTTGAACACGACCAGATCGCTGTCGCCGTCGTTGTCGAGGTCGCCCATCGACAACCCTCGGCTCACTTCCAGCCGCTCGAACGACGGCCCCGCCTGCGCGGTGACATCCACGAAGCGCTTGCCAGACTCGTTTCGCAGCACGAGCTTCGGCTGCTTCAGTGGAAACGGATCGCCACGCTGCAGTTGCCGGTTCAGGTGCCGCACCGCACCGTTGACGGCGACGAGATCCATCCATCCGTCGTTGTCGATGTCGATGAAGCGAGTGCCGAAACCGGTCAGACCGAGCTTGAATGCCCCTACTTCGACGGTCCGGTCCTCGAACAAGCCTCGTCCGATGTTGCGATAGAAGGTGTTCGACTCGTTATCGAGATTCGTGACAAAGAGATCCTCGTCACCGTCGCCATCGACGTCGGCCGCATCGACGCCCATGCTGCCCTGCGCCACTCCCGCCCGCGAGACGGCGACGCCCGTCAGCAGCGCTTCGTCGGCGAACGTCTGACCACGCTCGTTGATCAGCAGCTGGTTGGGATCGCCATCGTTGGCGACGTACAAGTCGATCCAGCCGTCACCGTTGACGTCGAGCGCGAGCACACCGAGTCCGCGGCCGGCCGATCGCCGGATGCCGGTACGAACGGACACGTCGCTGAACGTCCCGTCGCGGTTGTTGTGAAAGAGCGTGTCGGGGGCCGGATCGTAGACCACGGGATTGCAGTAATCGCGCGCGGACCCGGCCGAGAAGCACGCGCGCTTCATCTCGACGCTGAAGTTCACGTAGTTCACGACGAACAGATCGAGCCAGCCGTCGCGGTCGTAGTCGACGAACGTGGCGCTCGTACTCCAGCGCCCATCGTCCGTCCCCGTCTTCGTCGTGACATCGGAGAACGTGCCGTCACCGTTGTTGCGGAACATCCGATTGGATCCGAGGTAGGTGACGTAGAGATCGATCCAACCGTCGTTGTCGTAGTCGCCGGTCGCCGCGCCCATTCCATACCCACGCGCGTCGATGCGGCTTTGCGCGGTGACGTCCACAAAGCGAACCGAGCGAGTGCCGTCCGCTGCAACGCGCAGCTCGTTGCGATACAACCGGGCACCTCGCGCCTCTGGTCCTGAACCCACCTGCCTGGACAGCCCTGCCCCCTGCCCCCTGACCCCTTCCCCCTGTACGGCGAAGACATCCAAGTCGCCGTCGTTGTCGTAGTCGAAGAGCGCTCCTCCGCCGCCGATCACCTCGGGCAGCAGCAGCTCTCCAGTCGCGCCGTTGACATACGTGAAGTCGATGCCGGACTCGTCGGTCGCATCGACAAACAGTGGCGTATGTGGTTGTGCGTGGGTGGAGTTCGAGGCCGACCAGACCCCAACGGCGATCGCGATCGCGGTGCCGGCGACGCTTGGCGGCAGCCTCACGTCCGAGATTGTCTAACGCAAGAGGCGAAACGCGAAACCGCACCTCGTGCGGCGAAGCCGCGCGCCCGCACCTGCCGAGCGGAGCGAGGCCTTATGCCCCCAGGGCCTCCACATGCCGCGCGACCGGCACGCGTCGCGGCTGCGGGTAGACGTGCCAGACGCAGTCGAGGAATTGATGAACGAGATCCGAGCGCTCGCCGCGGCGGTTCACGGCGCACACTTCGATAGTGGCGCCCGGATCGCCGACCGGGAGCACGGCGACACCGCTCGCCGGGTGAGGACTCGAGTGTGGCACTCCGAGGCAGAGGTAGACCCCTTTGCCCGAAGCGACGAGCATCAGCCCCGCATGATTCCACGGACCGGCACCTGGTGTCGGAAACATCGGGGGAGTGATCCCCTCACGCTCGTACAGCTCGAGCACCCGGTCGTAAAGTGACGGGCTCATGTGCCGTTCCCAGAGCAGGAGCGGCGTCTCGGCCAGGTCTCGAATCCGTACTTCCTCGAGACCGGCGAGCGGGCTGGCGTCGCTCATCACCGCTTGAATGCGTTCGTTGTAGATCGGCGCCACTTCGAGCACCGACTCGTCGAACGGCGGACGCGTCAGAACCACGTCGAGCGATGCGCTTCGCAGCTGCTCCAGGCAGTCGTCGGCGCAGTACACGTCCTTCACTTCGAACGTCACCCCGGGGCGCTGCTTCGTGAACTCGACGCGAAGCCGATTGACCACATCCCAGAGGCCCCAGCCGATACCGATCCGGATGCGGTCGTGCTGCCCGCGGGCCATCTGACGGGCGGCCTCGTAGAACTCGTTTCCAGCGGCGTCGAGCGCTCTCGCCCTGTCGAGCAGACGTCGGCCGTCATCCGTGAGCGCGACCCCGTGACGATGGCGGGTGAAGAGCGTGACGCCGAGCTCTTCTTCCAACTGATGGATATGGCGGCTGAGCGGCGGCTGCGAGATATGGAGTCGCTCGGCAGCCTTCGTGACGCTCAGCGTGTCAGCGACTGCAATGAACGCTTTAATGTGCCGGAAGTCCATTGGGCCGGGATTCTATACCGATTCCGTATATCACAGCATTGAAAGATGTATTGGACAGGGGGCCTCCTGCCGAGCGACGGTATCGCGGTCAGGGGCAGGGATTTGCGGGCTTACCCACCATAGCGCGGAAGGCGCGGCAGTGGGCTCAAGGAGACAGCTACGCATGCGTGAGATCAAGCGTTTACTGATGGCATGCGCGATCGTGATCGGCGTCCCACTCGCCGCGTTCGCGCAGGCAACCCTTTCGGGTGTCGTGAAAGATCCGTCGGGCGGAGTCCTTCCCGGCGTCACCGTCGAGGCGTCCAGCGCGGCGCTCATCGAGAAGTCCAGGACCGGCCTCACCGACAGCACGGGCCGCTACGCCATTCCCGACTTGCGTCCTGGCACGTACCGGGTCACCTTCACGCTGACCGGCTTCAAGAGCGTGGTCCGCGATGGGATCGTCTTGAGCGGCACGGCCGTGTTCGACGTCAACGCCGAACTGGAAGTCGGCAACCTGCAGGAAACGATCACGGTGAGCGGCGATACCCCCGTGGTCAACCTGCAGTCGACGACGCGCCAGGCGGTGATGGACCAGGAGATCGTCACCGCCATCCCGAGCTCGCGAACGCCGTTCACCGTTGGCGTGCTCATCCCGGGCGTCCGGAAGGGCGCGTTCACGGGTCAGGATGTGGGTGGCTCGGTCGTACAGGAAGTCGCATCGCTCGAAGCCAACGGCGGACGGACGTCCGACCAGCGCATGATGGTCAACGGGGTCGCGTTGAGCTCGATGATTGCCGGTGGATGGGGCGGTGGCGCGGTACCGAATGCGACCGGCACCGCGGAGTTCGCGATCGACGTCTCGGGGGTTGACGCGCAGGCCGCCACCGGCGGCGTTCGCATCAACTTCATCCCGCGCGACGGCGGCAACCGCTACAGCGGCACGGTGCTGGCGAGCTACGCGAACAACGATTTCGCCAGCGACAATTTCACCGGCAGCGACGTGCAGGCGCTCGGGTTGAGCGCGCCCGGCACGGTGAAGGCCAACGGCGATTTCAACCCGGGATTCGGCGGACCAATCAGGCGCGACAAGTTGTGGTTCTTCCTCTCCGGAAGGTCACTCTTTGCCGACAACTACGTCGCCGGGATGTTCTTCAACCAGAACGCCAACCGGCTCGATCGCTTCGACTACGTGCCCTCGTCGGATCAGGCGATCCTCCATCAGGAACAGACGATCTATCAGGCGCGCCTCACGTGGCAGGCGGCGCCGAAGCACAAGATCGGCTTTACGTACGACCAGGAGAACTTCTGCGCGTGCACGACCGGCCTTGGCCCGACGCCAACCGGTCTCGTCGCCCCCGAGGCGGGGAACGACCGCCGGTTCCCGCTGCAGCGGTTCGTGACGATGGACTGGAACACTCCCGTCAGCAATCGTTTGCTGATCGAAGCGAGCGGCATCCACCGCGTCGAACGCTGGGGCGGCATGCATCCGCAGGTCGGCAAGCTGGGCAACATCGATCACTTGGAACCTGGCATGATCTCGGTGAACGACACCCTCAACCCGGTGACGGGCGGATCGCTGACGTATCGTGCGGCCCAGTTCTACAACAACTCGTGGAACTGGAACATCCACTATCGCGCGGCGGTCTCGTACATCACCGGCTCACACACGTTCAAGGTCGGTTTCAACAACGCCTACGGGCATCACGAAAACACGACTTACAGCGATCCCGCGGCACCGTATGCCTACAGCTTCACCGGAATGAATCCGACCTCGATCATCTACAACCTCGTGCCGCGAACCGTGGAGGTGAACGTCAATCGCGACCTCGGGCTGTTCGTCCAGGACAAGTGGACCACAGGACGATGGACGTTGTCGGGCGCGCTGCGATACGACTCGTTCAAGAACAGTTTCCCAGAGCAGACGGTCGCCGGAACCTTCTTTGGACGAAACCTGAACATCCATTACGACAAGATCGACAACCTCAGTTGGAATGACATCACGCCCAGACTCGGCGCGACCTACGATGTGTTCGGCACCGGCCGAACGGCGCTGAAGGTCACGTTGAACAAATACCTCGAGGGGCTCGGGACGACAGGCTTTGGCGCGGCGCAGGTCACCGACGCTCCCAATCCGGTGCTGAGTCTGTTGACCACGACACAGCGCGTGTGGGGCGATGCCGACCGTGACTTCGTTCCCGACTGCGACTTGAACAACTTCGCCGCCAACGGCGAATGTCTGGCGCTCGACAACGCAGCGACCTTCGGGACGGTCACGCCGAATCGCACCTACGACCCCGACCTGATGACCGGATGGGGCAAGCGGTCGTTCAACTGGGAATTCACGACCAGCGTGCAGCACGAGATCATTCCGCGCATGTCCGTCGAGGTGCAGTACGCGCGTCGCTGGTACGGCAACATCCGCCTGATGGACGACCGTTCCGTGGCCGCGTCCGACTACACACCGGTGACGATCACGACGCCAAGCGATTCTCGTCTGCCAGACGGCGGCGGTTATCCGCTCACGGTCATGACGATCACTCCGACGGCTGCGGCACAGAACTACTTCGTCACCTTGTCGAACAACTACGGCAAGCAGACCGAGCACTTCAACGGCGTGAACATCACCGTCAACGCTCGCCTGCAGAACGGTCTGCTCCTGTCGGGCGGGATGGGGACGGGCCGTCAAGTCCTCAACGACTGCGACGTCGTCGACGATCTGCCGGAGATGCTGCACACGTTCTTCGGCGATCCGACGCGCGCGTTCTTCTTCGCCGAACGGCCGCGTAACTTCTGCGAACAGAACAACGGCTTCCGCACGCAACTGCAGGGGCTGGCCGCGTACACGCTTCCGAAGATCGGCGTGCAGATCAGCGGCACGTTCCAGAATCTGCCCGGCGCAGTCGTTCAGGCCAACGCCAACTACACGGCCCTTCCGCCCGGCGTGATCCCGGGAGCAATCTCGGGGAACCTGCCGCCGCAGTACATCCCGTTCAAGGCGGTTCAGATCGTCGCTCCCGGCGAGCTCTACGTGGAGCGGTTGAATCAGATCGACCTGCGCCTCGCGAAGATCTTCCGCTTCCGGGGCACCTCGCGGACGAACATCAACTTCGACTTCTACAACGTGTTGAATGCGAACTCGATCACGGGCGCCAACTTCGCGTATTCGTCGACCATCCCAGGACCGGGTCGACCCGGATGGCTGACGCCGACGACGATTCTGACGCCTCGACTGTTCAAGATCAGCGCGCAGTTCGATTTCTGATCGCAGAAGGAATCAGGGGTCAGGAATCAGGATTCAGGCCTGGGCAAGGGACAAGGATTCAGGACGTGGGCCGAGGATGATGCACCGCATCGTCCTCGGACCACGGAGTGCGGCACGGTCGGCGGTTCTCGTATTCCCTCAAATTCTGCATGAGCCGCGTCACCAAGGCTGACGGCGCCCCCTGATACAGCGCGATCGCGTCGCGCTGCCATTTCACGGCCTCATCGAATCGACCAACCTCGGCTAGCGCCATGGCCATCGTCTCGGCGAGCCCTGGTGTCTTCTGCGTCTTGAGAAGATCGGTCGCGATCGCAAGCGCGCGGGCGCCGTCGCGCACGCGATCGTCGGGCGCGGCCGCAAGGACGCGTGCCAGTGCGTGCGGG
>Ga0207428_10001208_pt1 | contig 27699 bp, 51 predicted proteins | sample RhiMethybrSRZTD1_FD_187600 | JGI IMG/M metagenome (GOLD analysis project Ga0207428, IMG submission 187600) | Populus rhizosphere microbial communities from Tennessee, USA - Rhizosphere MetaG P. TD hybrid SRZTD1 (SPAdes) (version 3) | ecosystem: Host-associated > Plants > Roots > Rhizosphere >...
CGATATCCATCTAACGTGCGCACGTCAAGGGATATCTTCGGCTACTTCTGCTTTTTCTTGCGGGCTTTCTTTCTAGGATGTAACCTCACTGCAGACATAATCTTACTGCGGTCTTCCGCACTCACCCGAGCCCACCGCAACCGCGCAAGCTCGCTCGCCGCCTGGCTCTTTCCATCCATCCCACTATCATACGCACGGCACACACCAAACCTCAACCCTTCTTCGAAGGATCGTACGGATCTACAGGGAACGGTGGAATGAACCGCAACGGCACCCCCAAACTACGAAAGTTCCGCCAACACATCGTCAAATACTTGTCCAAAGGCAAATCATTCTGCCTCGCATCAGCCTTCATCATGCGGTGCTCGTGCTTCGCCACCCTCCCACGTACATAAGCGACGTTCCCAGCCTTCTCATCAAGCCTCACTTATCGCACCTCGATAACCTAACGGTTTTCCCTCACAAACCCACTTTGCTAAACCCTCACAACCTACACAACCACAAGGGCTTAGCGTTGGCACGCTTCTATAGGTCTTTGCTTCCTGTTCATGAAGTGTGCCTGTTTTGGACCCCCCCGGAGGGGGTATACCGGGGTGTTGGCATTAGTAGTGCGGAGCCTGGCATACACCTTAGTCTCCTAAAATGACCTTCACAGGGTAACGTGGGCCTGTGGGGGGTTGGTGGACTTGTTTTTGGAGGGAGGCTTGGTTTTGTTTCCAGGCTTTGATGCGGTTCCACTTCTCTTTATGTGGGGAGGTTTTGGGGTTGGCTGGTTGCTTGGGGAGATCCAAGGTTACCTCCTAGAGGAACAAAGGGCTAAACTTCGGGTCCACAACCCTCGCGCCCACAACCGCAATTGTCTTGTAGGGGATGGGTAAAAAGCTGTCAAGGGGAGATTTTTGTGCTTGCGGGGAGTTGGTGGGGGGCAGTAGGTTGCGGGCATGGTTACGAAGGGGTCGAAGGTGACGTTGGAGGAGTTGGTCGAACGATTCGATGGGGATTTGGCTCGGTTGGAGGCGGCGATTCAGAGGGTGGAGTCGTTGGACCCGAGGACCCCGGAAGAGCAGACGAAGGCCATTGACGACTTCATCAAGAAGTGGCGTGGGGAGCAGTTGGACAAGGCCCTAGCGTCCGATGAGATGTAAGGAGTGTGGGGAACTCTTCGAACGGTTCTATCAGACGATCCACTTCGCGTCCCAGAAAGACGGCTGGAACGTGGACTTCCTGTGGCTCGAGGACTCATGCTGGACCTGTAGCTTCATGGAAGGGTTCGAAGCGTACGCGGAATACAAACTCTATCACCTGAGGCCGTCCAGTGAATGACTGCATTCCGATCGACGTGGAGTTCGCCCTCACGGACGGTCTCGGGGAGAACCCGCCCCAACACTCATCGGAAGTGGGTTCCGAGGCCGTGGTGGAAGTGGCGGCTCGTCTGGGGAGATATCCGGCGCTGGCACTGGGCCAAGGGGGATTCGGTCGAGGTGCCATGCCCCACGCCTCTGACGAAGGCGGGACGGGTCAAGATCGAGCAGGAACGCATGGACCTCAAGACTAAGGTCGTTGCCTCCAGGCAGTATTGGTGCCCGGAACCCTCAGTTCAGGGGGCTGATCAGACCGTCATCATGTACGCCGCGGCTATCTATGAATGACCTCCCCGAGCTCGTAGCCATCGACGCCCCTCCAGACAAACTCACCGACTGGAAAGGGGACCCGGACCTCGATAAGTGGAGAATGCAACTCGACCTCCGCTTAGAAGTCCTCTCCGAAGCCCTCTCTTCAGGACGATTGAAGACCACGAAGCAAATCGCCGGCGTCGCCAAGAGGCTCGGAGTGAAGCCCCAGCACGTGAAACTATGGATCTCAGACCCCAAAGTCCTGAAGCGTGCCGCCCAGTACGCCGTAGCCGAGGCATTGCCCTATCAAGCAGAGCGGGCCAAGGAAGACCTAGGCGCGTTCAAGGCCCTACAGGGACAGGCGGGCCTAGTGGAAACCGGGACCCGGGTGCAGACCAACGTCGCCATCGATGCCCGTACCCGAGGCGATACCGAGTCAGACCGGAAGTTCTTCGAGCAGTACCGTAAGAGAGCCGAAAACGGCCTTGTCCAACCCGCTTCTTGAGGAATTCAGGGCCCGAGCTCGCACCTCTCCCTGGCTCGCCTACCCCCTAACCGCCGTTCCCAAGCTCCTCCCGTGGCACGAGTCGAAGAGCCACTATAGGGTCCTCTCCGGACCCAACGGAGGAGGCAAATCCACCGCCGGAGCCGCCGATTTCGTCTCCTATGCGCTCGGCTATAACCCCTTACGAGACGAGCACTACGAGACCCCGAACGTATGTTGGGCGGTTTGCGTGGAATACAACTCCTCAGGCCGTGTCATGTTCCGGAAGATCTCGGACATGCTCCCCCGAGACCGTAACGGGAAGCCCCGATGGAAGTTCTACAAGCAAGAACACCTGTTTGTCCTCGATAACGGCTCCCATATCGCCCTCAAAAGCCAAAAAGAGGGCGAATCCAGCCTCTTGGCCGAGCGTTGTCGCGCCATCTGGATCGATGAAGCCATGGGCGGCGAAAGGGGAGAGGAGAACTTCGGAGAACTTCAGGCCCGAGGGCTCCCAGATCAGCCCCTAGACATGCTTTTCACGCTCACACCCAAGATGGACATCGGGTTGGACTGGATGAGGCGCAAACTATGGTGCGAACCAGGCCAAGAACCCCACGAAGACTTCATTCCAGGAACCTTTTGCCTCCGATTCGAGCTCAACGACTGTCTCAAGGAAAACGGAGGCTATCTTTCGAGGGAATACGTCGCGCAACGAGAGGCTACGGTCGATCCCGACGAACGAGAGGCCCGAATCCTGGGGCTTTGGACCCCGTTCATGTCCCGGCCCGCGTTTTCCTTCCGTCTCTTGCTTGAAGCCGCCAACCGTGCCCCCAAAACCGAGTCGGTACGGTTCAAGGGGTCCCCCTTCTCCGGCTATAAGATGGAGGTCTGCTCAGGTGGCCCGAACCGAATGCAAAGGGACCGTCAAACCGCACATTCGAACATCGCAGCCTGGGACCCGTCCTCAGGACTCGGAAAAGGTCACGACAACTCCGCTTTTTCCGTCTTTGATCGCGGGGATCTATGCCAGGTGTTTCACGCCACTGCCAACGACATGGGTCCAGACCAATACCTTCGGGAAATCGTCCTGCCTGCCTGCTACTACTATAATGAAGCCCTCCTCGCCATCGAGGTCAACGGGGAAGGCGGCGCCGCGGCCCTCCAAGCGGCCAAGGAAAGCGGATACCCCAACCTCTATATGCAAAAGAACCTAGAAAAAGCCGGAGATCCCTATCTCGACAAGTGGGGGTGGCGCACCACGGAACAGAGTAGGGGCCGGATGATGGACGCCATGCAGAGGGCCTTAAAAGAGAACAAATGGACCCCCAGTAGGGATTTGGTCGAGGAAATGGGCCACGTCATGAAGAAAATGATGCCCTCCGGGAAGATCCGTATCGAGCACGCAGACGGCTTCCACGACGACTTGACCATGGCCTCGGCGATCGCCCTCGCCATCCACTACGAAGAGCCGCTTTATGAGTGGCCCGATTTCAACACGCTTCGGGTCCGGTACGGCCCTACGAGAACCCTTCAAGAACTGCCCTTTACGTGAGCCTATCGATCATCGTCCCCACCATGGGCCGGGACACCCTCTCGAGGACCCTAGCCTCCGTCTCCCCGCAGCTCTGGCCCGGAGACGAGATCCTAGTCCTTAGGGACGAGACCCGAGACTCGGGAAACACCCCTCGAGACCGGGCCATGAAACAAGCCTCCGGGACCCACCTTTGGTTCCTGGACGATGACGATATGGCTACCCCGGACGCGCTCCGGTTCCTGAGACAAGCCGCCCGTCCCCAAACAATGTCCTGCTTCAAGATGCTCTATGGTGGAAGGTCTGAGGAGCCGGGCCGGATTCTCTGGGAACGCCCGAAGCTCGAGCCCGGCAACGTGGGGACCCCTTGCTGCCTCATCCCGAATCTACCCAATCTGCCATCCTGGACTGAGGCCAATGATGAGCTCATCTTCTCGGATATCCGGTTTCTGATGAAGGTGGAACGCCTCTGCTCAAACCTGACCTGGGAGGATAGCGTCGTGGCTATCATTCGGCCTTGATCTACCACTTCACGCCCTTCTTTAAGGGGGACATCTCCGAGGGGATCAATCGCTCCGTCGAGGCGGTTCCCGACGACGCCTGGATCTGTATCCGGGACGCGGACACCATGTTCCTCACCTGGAAGCAACAGTGGCAGCTCGAGGAGATCACCCAAAAGACCGACTTCGGACTCCTGGGATGCCTCACAAACCGATGCTACCCAACGTATTGCATGTACGAAGGCAAACTCAGCGAGAACTACGACATCCTCTATCATGTGGATCTGGCGAAACGGCTCGAGAAGGAACACTGGGGCGAGGTCGAAGATGCGGTCGAATTGGGATCGAAAGACGGCTCGGAAGGTCTCCTCTATGGACAGTTCCTCCTCTTCCCGAAGAAGGTCTGGAAGGAGGTCGGAGGATTCCAGGGCCATATCAACCATGACTTTGAGTTCTCGAGGCGAGTCCTCAAGGCTGGCCACAGGCTCGGGGTCGCCACTGGGGTCTACATCTTCCATGCCTTCCGGCCTGGGGTGAAGATCCCCTGGTTTGAAGCCAACCTGGACGCCTCCCTTCTCGATGAGTGTGCCAGATAGTCTCAAAAAAGATTGACGTGAGACAAAATGGCTCATATACCCTTGCGGCATGGCCTATACGCAAGAGAGCCTTCAGTCGGTCCAAGAAGCGTCCCCGCCTCCGTTAAGCACTCCCCCAGTCCGAGATTCCGACACTCCATCCTACCGATACGCGAAAGCCCTGGTTGAAACCGCTCGAGCCGGGTCCCAGGACCGGATCAAGTCCTTCAAGAACAACTGGGACTGGCTCGTAGGCAAAAACCAGTTCACCAACTGGCCCTCGAAGACCGCAACGTCTCAATGGCAGTTCCAGGGTGTGGTCAATATGACCTGGAGCACCATCCGCACCAAAGCCGCCATGCTGACCTCTCACGATACCGAACTCTTCGTAGACCCGCTCGATGAGGAGTCTAGTTACCTCGATCGGCTCCTCATCAAGAGTGCCAACGAACACGAAGCCGCTCGGACTCGATTCGCAGACGTGAAGGAACGGGTCTATATGTCGGGCTCGGTAACCGGAGTCGGTATCTCGATGTGGTCGGCTCGGCCTGACCCCCTGACCGGAGCCATGATCCTAGCGAGGACTCCGGTACCGTCCGATGAGTTCATGCGGGACCCGTCCGTCGATTCCATCACAAGCCCCAACTGTCGCTTCGTCGTGTGGTGCCCTCTCCTCGATATGTCCACCGTGCGGGATATGTTCCCGTCCAAAGCCCCGTTCGTGAAAACCGAGAATCGCCAAGTGGTCGGAGGCTGGACCTACTCGACCACCAACGATGAGAACCTGATCTACGGTACCGCGGGGGACTACACCGTAGACAAGCAAGGTGCCCTGAATGCTCGGAAGGCTCGGGTCAACTTCATATGGGTGAAGGACGAATCGATCATCGAGGACATCCAAAAGGTCCTGATCGAAAAGGGCGGGGAAGGCTTCTACTGCGACGTCTGCGATACGATCTACACCAATAACCAAGTCCAGAATACCCGGTGCCCCACCTGCAATCAGGAAATGGAGCCTACCCGCACCGAAGACCAGTATTCCGAGAACACAACGATTAGTCGCCAATATCCCTATGGCCGGCTCCTCGTCTACTCGGGAGACACGCTTCTCTACGACGGAGAAAACCCGCTCGAGATCGAAGAGGTCTTCCCGTTTGCGGTCTATCACCACGACCCGATACCGGGAGACTTCTACGGATCCAACGACGTGGAGCTTTTGCAGTCCCTTCAAGACGCCGAGAACCGGACCGTATGCCAGTTGATCGACTATGTTCGGCTGAGCGTGAACGGTCCCTTTGTCTATCCCATCAGTTGCAAGAGCTTCACAACGATGGGGAACGGTCCCGGAGAGCGTCATCCCGTCCCTGACCACCTAGTGCAGGGGCCCCACTTCGTGTCGCCCCAGAACTTCAATACCCAGGCGTGGGGCGCTCTCCACGGGGCTTTGATGCAGCACTTCCAGATCGTATCGGGCCTGGGACAGATCGGCTCCGGGATGTCCTCAAGTCCCCCCATCTCAGCGACCGAAGCCGAGATCTCGAATGCTCGCCTCTCGGACCGGATGAAGGGCCACGCTCGAGGGCTCGCACAGTGGGCCACGGACGATTTCAATATCCAGAATCAATTGATGCGCCAGTTCTACGACAAGCCGATCCAGGTGGCCGTGACGATGCCGGACTCCTCGATCAAGTCGATTGAAGTCGAAGTCCAGAAACTCCCCAGTGCTCGTGTGAGGATCGTGGTATCGACCGAGGAGACGTTGAAGGACAAGCTGAGCGGACAAAACGCGATGCAGATGGCGACCACCGGACTTCTCAATTCCCCCTATGCGGATCTCTTCTTGGGGAAGGCTGGATTCACCCCAACCGAGATCAAAGAGTTCGAGGACCGCAGAGGGCTACATCAGGAGATGGCCGGCCCTCAAGCCGCCGCTCCGGACCTATCTCTAGTCCAAGGAGGCACGGATGCCCAACTACAGCCTGAACAATTCGGTCCCGGAGCCTGATCGGTCCCTTGAGGACAAGGGCTTCAACGGTCTTTCAGTGACGAACCCACCTACAGCCTATGAGACTGGCGCATTCGGCCCACCGCCGAATCAGTTGACGAGCCCGCTCACCAACGAGGTGAACGAGTCATCGAACACAGAGACGAAAGGCCTCGGTCCCGCGGCGGGAGACTTTGCACGGAGGGGGTACTAGATGGCGTTCAAAGAGGGAGTCCAGGAAGAGCACGTCCACGCTTTTCGTGCTCTGGTTACCGCGATGAAGAGCCTCGATGAGCAAATCGACGCAGGCCAGGTCACACCGTCGGAAGCACTCGACAAGGCCGTCGACCTCATCAATGCCACCGGCATTCCCGCCGAAAAGAAGAAGAAGGAGAAGGCCTGATGTCTACCCCCATTCCGGAGTTCGATTCTCTAGCACAGGGAGAAGGCTACGCCAACGTCCCCGCTCCCACGAGTGATGCCGCAGATACCGCGGGCTGGAGTGATTCCCAGATCCCAAATGTGCCTCAAGGATCTCCGTCTCCGGTCGAGGCGGTGTCTTTGGCGACGTTGAATCATGCGGCCCCGAATCTGTCCCAGACCTGGAGTAGTGGAGACAAGGGCACCAACTGGATGGGGAATCCGTCCTATCCGACGAGCAAGACCGGAACTGAACCCGTAGCGTAATGAGGGGGATTGTGTGAGCGACGAACTAGAGACAAACGAGACACCGGAGACACCGCCGCAGCCTGAATTGGACCCCGCAGCCGCGATCGCTGCCGTGGCCCAACAGTTCGGGACAACCCCGGAGTTCATAGAGGGTGCGATTCGGACCCAAGAGGAGAATCGACGAGTTGACGCCCAACTCAGGCAGAAGCAAAGGGAACTAGATCTCAAGGAAGCCCTCATCCGGCAGAGGGAGGAACAGACTCAGTACGCGCCTCCCCAGTCCTATGACGAGCTCGATCCCGTCAGCCGAAAGTTGATGGAACGTCTCGACAGGATCGACAAGAGAGAAGAAGACCGGATGCGTCGGGAGCAGGAAGCCGTCGAGCGCCAAACCAGGACCCAGGAGATGGCGTTCGAGATGGAACGGGGCTATGAGTCTGTGATGCGGGCTGTCCCGAGACATAACAAGGTCGATCAAGACCAATTCTTCGCTGCCATGGCTCGGATTTATCCTCCGACCTCGGACGGGATGCTTCCTCGAGGCATCACGCCCCAAATGGCAGTCGATAACACCGCACGATATCTGGGGTTGGTTCAGAACGGATTAGCCCCGCAACCATCCTACGCACCCCGAGACCGAAGGGCGTCGATCACCATACCGGCCAGCCCGACCCAACACCAAAACGGTCGGGATCTGACCGATATCGCCCCCTTGGACGGGGAAACTGACGAGCAACGCTTAGACCGCCTGACCAGGCTGGCACGAGCTCAGAACATGAGCCTCGCCAATCTTCCGGAAGGGCGCAAGTTTAGCTCGGGATAAGGAGCCGACAAGTAGATGGCTACTGGCAACATTACCCAGACTAGTGCCGCAAAACTCCTCCCAGAGATTTGGGCGGCACAGCCGGAATACCTCCCGAACAACGTACGAGGCTTTACCAAGTCCATCTGGGATACCGGCGACACCTATGTCGGCCCCGGATTCAAGGTCCACGTCCCGATTGTCCAGACCTATGCTGCGTCAGCCTATTCCGGCTCTGTGACGTTCAACAACTTCACGGAGACCGAGATCACGGTCACCCCGACGGTGGCCTATAACGCGATCCAGATCCAGGAAGACGTGCTCCAGACCATCATGGCCCCTGGAGCGGAGCGAGTCTATAGCCCGGCTCTCGCGGAAGGCCTCTACCAGAAGCCCGACGTGGACGGCCTGATCCTGGGCGGAAGCCTCACGAACACGGTCACGGACGCGGGCGCTTGGACCATTGCCAGCTTCCAGACCATCATCTCCACCATCCTCACGCAGGGTGGGGACAAGGTGCAGCTCGGCCAGTTAGACGCCTGGTACCACCCTCAGCTCTGGGACACGATCATGGCGACTGCCGATATGTATTCTGCGGCGGTCCGTGGGGAGTCCAACTCCTCGGCCAAGACAGGAAACATCGGCACCGCGTTCGGCGTGAATATGAACTTCACGAAGAACGTGTTCCTCTCGACCACGCTTCGAAACACCATCGTGTCTCGCAAGACGATGATCCTGGTCCGCAAGAACCGCCCCAAGATCGAGATGGAGCGGACGGACCTCACTACCAAGATCGTGGCTTCGATGATGTACGGTATCGCCATTCTGCATGATCTGAGTGGCGGGCAGCACCGAGTCACGACCACCACGTAAGGGAGGCAGTTATGGCGGGGCCGGAAGACACTCTGACATTCGATCCAAGTCGAACGCCGTTTACGACTCCGGCCCCGCGTTTCACTTACATCCGGCATCCACTTGTTGGGAACATCAAGCTAAACCCGGACACCAAGGTGGTGGCTCCGATCCCGGACGTGCCGTATCCAAACTACCCAGTCCGTCTTCCGATCGAACTGGCCGAAGTGGATCAGCCGGTCATTCGGACTTGTAGTGAGCCTGGACCCAGGAACAAGGGTTGCGATGCTGCGGTCAACGGAGGATGCCCCTTGATTCACAAGTACGGAAGAGGGGCTGGGCCGTTCAACATGATTGTGGAGAAGAACGGTAACGTGGATTCCTCTCCGTGCTTCGCGGTCTACTGCGGCATCACGGATGCAGGGCGTCCCACGTCTCAGGCTCATCTTTTGATGGACGGCTGGCAGATTTTGGCTGACCGGACCACGACGGAATACGTTGAGACTAAGACCGAAAACGGGCTCAAGACGAGACGGACGGTTCAGATGGAAGTTCCGGATCTTCCTCCGTTCTATGAGCTCGCCAAGGTGGGACGGTTCGCGGAAGCCAAGGCTCTTCCCAAGAAGAAGGGCAGGCCCAAGAAGGTGGCGGATGTCGGAACCGGAGACTGAGCCCCACGTCCTAAGGCGGGAGATCATCTCGCAGGACAAGGACGGCACGCTCGAGAAGATCTACGAGAAGCCCTATGACCGTGTGACGCTCGATGAGAACGGGGCCGAGAAGGTAGAGCGTGTCGAGCCCTGGGAAGTGAGGGCGACTGGAAAGAAGGTCCAGGAACTCAAGGGGGCCTTCAAGGACACGGCGCCGCAGATGCTTCATGAGCAGTCCGAACTGAACCGGAAGATCGGCATGGAGAAGATCACGCTCGCAGACGGGAGCGTGGACGAGACCAGGGCCGATCGAGTGGACCTATTGAGAACCAGGCCTGGGGTATGTCAGACCCGGATACGCCCAGGTATCATGATGAAACACATGCCTTGGCACAAGCCCTGCGGCCATTCCAGGCACCAGGAGTGCCATTGTGAGGGAGACAGAGTAGATGGCTAACACCTTCGTCAAGCAGTTCTCTGTGAACGGGCTCCACTGCTACGTCTTCACGACGGCTTCGGCAGCCACGACGGAGACCTGTGCGGGACCTGTCGGGAAGACCATCGTGTTCGCTGCCCAGGCCAATATTGGAGGCACGGCCACCGCGCTTACGTTCAAATATACGGCGTCCAGCGGGAACTGTGATTTCTCGGGATTAACTGGGACGAACTCTTACGTATTCGCGGTCTTTACCGACTAAGGGGGGAGGCACATTGAAAAAGCTGCTTCTTCTCGTCGGGATTATGTCTCTCCTCTGTCTGGGTGCTGATCGTGGAGAATCTCAGACTGGGGAATACAAAACCATCACGCTGAGCGGCGTCAACGACGTCATAATCGATAGCACGCTCACGACAGCGTTGATGAACAACAAGCGTGTCTACATCAACGGGATCTACTATTGGTGGGACAACGCAGCCAACACCAACCCATTCTATATCGAGATCGTCCGAGGCCAGTCGGCCCTCGTCACGGCGGGGTCCCAGAGGGCGTTTCGTTTCTCTGAGGCCATGACATCGGGAGGCGTCAAGGGTTCGACCATTCCAGTTAATCTCACGTCCGGAACGGACTCCACTCTCTACTTCGTCGTCTCGGCCACGTCGTCAGATTCTCTCTTTGTGTCATTCAACTACCGGATCGTAGGGAACTGATGTCGCTCCAGACCGACGCCGAGAACATCGCGGATCTAGCGTCTCGAATCATCAAGTTCGAGATCCTGCGCGCCCAATTCCTAGCTAACGGCGGGGTGATTCAGGTCGTCCCTGGAGACACTGATACGAACGTCACGCTGAATAACGTGCAGAAGCAGGGGCTCCTTGCGCTCGAGGCGGGCTGGCAGACGAGTATCAAGTCCATTGTCGCGGCATGGCCGTAGGAGTCACGCAGCCGGGAGGGGCAGGGACGACGATCATGTTTCAGACCGATACGTCAGCCCCGAATGGCCTCTATTACACAGAGGCAGACTTCGCCGCCGCGTTCCCCGCTGACTTCGTAGACCTCGGTACCACACCGAAAAGCTATCGAGCCAAGGTGTCCGTCCAGAACGGGGACGGTGCCCTGACCGGGACGACAACCTGGAAGGGGACTCGAAGCTCGGTCTTCTTCGATACCGGGAAGACCTACCTCGTCAATGCAACGGGCCTGATCAATCGGTTCACGGAATGGGGCACCAAAGCCACGGGGGCAAGCGGGGACGTCATTGGATATGACGGTCTCAATGTATTCTTTGGGACCAACCCCACATTCAACGGTAACTTCAAGCTCTACGGATGCAAGCTGACGAACGTGAACGCCGCCGCCGCCACGTCCCGAATCTTCCTAACGCCCACGGCGGTCGGTGCGTTTGCGGAGATCATCGACACGCCCATCTTCACGCTGGCTGGAACCCAGGCGTTCGGGATTAGCAATGCAGTCGGTATTGATGTCATGCGTCGAATCAACTCAGTCGGGCTCGGTTCGGGCGCGGTCAATGGGCACGTGGTTCAGTTCAATTGTCCAGACTCCGAGGACATGGCGTTCTACTGGCCCAACGGGGATTACAAGATCTCGACCGGCGGCTACGTCCGGATCGCGGAGCCCAAGTTCATCGGCCCCTCGACGCAAGGGGACACCCGTGGCACGTTTGCGATGATCGTCTTAAATCCGGAGTGGAGCCAGAACACGGGCAAGCTCACAGCGCCGAGCACGCTTGAAGAGTGGTTTTCCTTCGGCGTCTTGGTAACGGATGCGAACGGGGCACCCGTGAGCGGAATCCGAATCGAGGTCTACGACAACTACGACGGGAGAACCGTTGTCGATACCACGACCGGGACTCTCGGGACGATTGACTTCCTCGCCCCTCAGTCGGTGGCCGAGTTCGGCTTCGGGACATCCCCAGACGCCCCGTTCCGCAACGCGCTCATGATCTACGGCCACAATAACGACGGCCTGACCCACGAGCATGGACCCTTCACTCTGTTTGTGAACCGCGGAATGGGGGTCGGACTTTATCCCGAGTACACGCAGAAGTTTTCGTTCCCCTACTCGACCTATTTGGCAGGGGCCGAGAAGCAGTGGTCTCCCATGTACTTCAACGTAGTACTCCCGGCTTCGGGTACTGGGATCGCCACCAACTGGGTGGAGTTCGCCCTGTGAGCCCCGCGACCCCTTGGACGGAACTCTCAGTTGCAGACGCAGGCTGGCAGCAGGCACTTCCTAGCCTCGGGAACCCGGACGATGACTACTACATTGACGTCCTCTTCGAGGGTACGGTCTTCTTCAATCCCGGAGTAACGCATACGGAACTGAGCGTTGGAGCGACGGCGGGGACCGAATTGACTACGCCGTCCACATCCTGGACCGAGGTGTCGATCTAGTGGCCGGGCCATTCTCCGGAACTGTGGCGATCCGGGCCATGAAAGCGGCTGACTTCCAGGCAACCATCTTCGCTGGAACGGAAGCGGGCCTGATTGCGGCACTGGCCTACGCCAGCACCAATGGGCGAGTGATGCTCGGGCCTGGGAACCTCAATATCTCCTCGATCATCACGATTCCGAATGGTACCGAACTCTGGCTTGGCGCGGGAACCTATCGCATGTCCGGAGCCTCGGGCTTCTCGCTCGGCATGGGCGCGATGCTCAAGGGTCAGGGATATAACGCTACGTCACTCCAGGTCGAGTCGTCCTTCACGGGCCAAGCGGTGGTCTTCAATACGACCCAGGACGGCACGCAGCAAGCGTGCATGATGGAGTGTTTCCAGATCAACGGGCAGAGGTCCGCCGGCGGAAACCCGGTCAACGGGATCTATATCAAGGGCATCGGCCAGCCGACCGTGATTCGGGACGTGGTGCTTTTCTCGATGGCGCAACGTGGGATCACCCTAGAAGGGGTGCTCACCAATGCGGCTTCGATCACCTACATCGATAACTGTTGGGTGAACGACTGCCTCGACCACGGAATCACGGTCACAGGTCCCATGGGAGCTGTGACGATTCATCGGACTTCGGTCGAGACGATTCCCGCGAACAAGGCCGGGATCTATATCGACGGGTCAAGCGCATCGGCGAACCAGGGCGGCATATGGATTCGGGATATCCACGTCGAGGTCCTAGCGGCCAATGCGATCGGGATACTTCTCGAGGATTCGAAGGACATCACGGTGGATAACGTGCTCTTCTTCGGGTCTGGCGGGAACGGGGACTTGGTGAAGATCACGGGAACCCCGCTCACCAACTCGTACAATTGCACGCTCCGGAATCTCTACGTCCGGTTCAACGCCACGGCCACGACCGTAAACGACGTATCGAACGGAGTGACCCTAACGAACGAGGTCCACTACTACTCGACCGGGGACCATCGACTCATCAACAACGTCGTTATAGGCGGGACGATCGATGGTACCGGGAACGTCACCTTCCGAGGGGCAAATAATAAGTTCGGCACCGCGGGGGTCGCCCAGACCACTACTGTGGGGCAGGGCGGGGCGAACGCTTTTGCCGCTGATTTTGTCGTCAACTCGGGCAACTCCGGAACGACCAAGGCTAGAGCTCTGATTCAGAGAAACGCCCAGACCGATCTCCTGCTTCAGGGGGACGGTGCGCTTGAGTATATGCAGTTCCGCCACGCCTTCCAGTTTGGCACCACGGGCGGGACGGCCATTGGATTGATGACGACAGCGGGAAAGTTGAGGCTCGGGGACGGGTCCACTCCGGCGCAAGGCCTCGAGGTGGTGGGCAGCCCACTCTTCACGGGGCTGACGAGTGGGAAGTACCCGAAGATTTCAACGGGCGGGCTCATCATCGACGGCCCCACGCCATTGGCTGGAACGAAAATCTACTGGGTCTCGGACACGAGCGGAGGCGCGGTCAATCGCAAGCTGACGTTCACGGACGGGATTCTCACCGCGGAGACGTAATGACAACCGCCGAGATGGTGACCCTTTGCAGAACCAGGATGGGCGAGGACTCGACTACGGCTACGGCCATTTCAGACGCCCAGATCCTTGCTCTTTTGAATGAACGCATGGCCGAACTATGCGCCGACACCAACGTCCTTGTGTCTGGATGGACGGCATCCACGGTGCTCAATCAGCAGCAGTATTCGGTACCCGCGGAATATACGTCGGTCGAGGCCATTCAAATCTACAGGACTACGGGGGACAACAAAAAGCAGTGGCTTAGGAAGGTCCCGGTCATCGATACCGACTCCTCGAAGTCTACTGGGTCGCCGGACAAGTTCGCGCTCTGGGGGCTCAATGTCTCCGGGGACAACTCCCCCGCGTTCTGGCTCGACCCGATTCCGAACGCCAACGGCTCGTCTGACTTGATCTGCTACGGGAGGCAGTTGGCGAAGACGATGGTGTCCGGAGGTCAGGGGCCGGAAGTGAGACTCCGCTGGCAGTACCTTGTCGTGGATGGGGCCTTGGAGTTGATCTACCTCCGCTTCGCGGAAGGATCGCCCACGACTCTGGCGCTCGCAGACCGGATGCACGGGCTTTGGGAAGCGGGGAAGATGAAGGCGATGGAATACATCACGCTCGACCTCTACGCACCTGGCGAGGCAAGGGACACGATGGGGTATTGCTGGTAATGAGCGCAACCGAGCTCCGCTGTCTTCCTCTCACTGGAACGACGGACGGGCCTATCTTTGTCGCCAAGGAAGGCACGGCGCAGAGTCTGACGAATATGCGCCTTCGCCCGGACGGGTTTGCGGAGGCTCGAGGTGGGTTCGACAAGCTGAAGCCCTCTGGAGGGTCCGCGGTGGACGCTATCTCCGCAGGGGCCTACTCCGACATCCAGCAAACCAACACATCGTACGGGTGGGTCCGGACGTTCGACCCCGAGCAGGCCGCAGGGTCGCAATACACAAAGAACCTCCAGCTCTCACAGGGCGGGAACAATCCCTTCAATCTAACCGCCATACCTGCCACGTACGTCGGGAAAATCCTCTACTGGGGAGCCGACGACAAGTTTAGCCGGATCATGGTCTCCATGGCGGTCGCGGCCACCGCGGGAACCCTGACCTACGTCTATGAATACTGGAACGGAGCGGCTTGGTCGGCCTTGACGACTGCGGAGACGATCGATTGGACCGTGCTTCGAACCCCGACTTTCGCATCCTGGACCCTTCCCACGGACTGGGTCGCTTCCACTATCGGAGACGCAGGTACCGGGAACGTTCTCAAATACTGGATGAGAATTCGCATTTCAGCGTGGACAGGGGCCTTTACTAACAGTGGAAGCATGGCAGTCGCACGCGGCTTCTGGGGAGGAATGCGGGAACTCTATGCCGCGACCCAGAACCCGAGATCCAACGCCGCGACGGGGACCCTCAAGCGGCACGGGCAGACCGGGACAACGGAAGAATGGTTCCCGATCGACTCGACTCTATTCTCGGCCCACGCTTCACCAGCTCGGATGCTTGAGTATCGAGGGCGGCTGTTCCTCATCAACGGCAAAGAGCAGAAACGGTGGGACGGGTACAACTTCCAGGACATCGGAGTCACGAGCACGTACGCCCCGACCGCAGCAGCAGCAGCCGGTGGAGTCTTGGGTGCGGGGATCTGGCGCTATTACTACGCCTTCGGATACGGGTACTGCCAGAACATGGCGGTCTATCAGGACCGTCAAGACGCACAGGCTCTCTATGGGCCGAGTCAAGCCTACGCACTCGGGGAGATTACGACTGTTGCCGCACAGCGGGTCAGCTTCCAATACTTCGCCCTGAATCCTCTTCCAACTGGCGTTAGTTCTATATATCTCTATCGAACGGACGATTTGACGAATGTTCCTGTGGGGGACCGTGCGAACGCTCCCGCGTACATGATCCAATCGCTCCGCATCGAATCCCAAGGAACCAACTTCGAGCAGGGCCTTGGACTAGTTGGGAGTATCTATTACGACGATAACCTCTCTTACGTCTTCCCGCTGCAAGAGGCCAAGGCTTTTGACGTGCTTCCGCCGTCCCGGTGCAAGTACCAGTTGATCTATCAAAACCGGCTCATGCTCGGGGATGATGAGACCTGGTACACCTCGGACCCCTTCTTCCCGGATCTCTTCTCGAAGAAGAGCTACAACTATATTCGCCTCGCAAGAGCCTCAGGCGGGAGGCACATGGGCGGGGTCGAGTTCGCGGATCAAGCCGTCCTTTACACGGAAGATCAGACCTGGGGATTAACGAGCGTGGACCAGGACGTGCCGCAACTCTTCCCGATTCATCCCACGGTCGGGTGCATCGCCCCGGACGCTATAGCTACGGGAGACGGTCGGTTGATGTGGCCTGCACGGGATGGGGTCTATACCTGGGACGGGGACGGGCGGCACTTGCCACGGAAGGTCACGGGGAACTTCGACACTACGCTCGGGAAGATGTCCTATGAGACCCACGGGGGAAGCCGCGGCGTCATTCGAGACCGGGCCTATATCCTTTCGGTCTGCGCTCCCGGCGGGACTCCATCAGCGACCTACGTCTACGACATGGACACGGATATGTGGTCCACGTGGACTCTGGCCGGGTTCACTTCGACCCTCGCGCCATTGGCCTTGATTCACGCTCCGCTTGGGAACGCGGACGCGGGAGGAGTCCATGCGCTTTGGGGGAAGGTGGACTATGGGACAGGGGCAGGGGATTACAGCCTATATCTGGACGAACTGACGACCCAGGACTCCTCGACCAACTACAACTGTTCCGGGGTCCTCTACTTCAAGCAGCCTCCGGGGGAACTCTTCACCCCGCAGCAAGTGATTGCCTACTACCAAGCGACGGACGGCTGGCAGGCTCCTACCTTCACCTATGCGGGGGGAGAGTTGGGGAGTTCTCCGGGGTCGGTCAATACGAGAACTCCCGACACCGGGACAGACTACTCGGTCGTAGGCGGGGTCTTCTCTTCGGTGCCGCGGGGCTCCTCGAGCCTCAAGGTAACGTTCACGGTGGCGAGTCAGGCCGGGGGTACGGTGAACGGCCAGCGACTCTTCGGAGCCGTCTTGAAGGGTATGGCGTCCGGATTCCGCAGGGGGGCTCCCTAGATGCCGCGGATTATTGGAACCGCTCGTCAGCTTGTGGGGACGCATCAAGTCTCTCTGTCTTCGATTCCGATGCAGGGCAGCTCCTTTAGCCGTCCTGCGGGATTCTCCCAGGCTCAGGGTGGAGCGAGGGAGCGGCGGATCTCGGTCAGCTTCCAGGCGGCAGACGCTCCGAAGGTGATTTGGCACGGTCTGGGATTCGCTCCGACGGGATATCAAGTCATGGGAATGAACCGGGCCGGGCGGATCTACAACGATTTTCCCCTACGTAGTTCATCTAGGGTTCTCGTGCTCAAGTGTGATACAGCGAATTTGACGGCGGACATTCTGGTCCGATAGGAGGGGATATGGCTGAATTCTCAAGGATCGAGGACTTCATCAGGAAGACGGGCAAGATCGGGCCTTCGGCGGATATCACGACGGCGAACGTCTACCGGAACGCCTTGGAGAAGTCGGCCTACGGGGATTTTGGGCGGCAGTACGGGGCGGGACTCAACGACATCACGAACTACCTAGCTAGGAGTGGTCCTCTCTACGACTCCGGAGCGGCCACCGCACTGAGGGCGAGACTCGCAAGCCAGCTCTACGGGCAGGCACAGAGCCGCATCCAGGGGAGTTACGCGGACTATCTGAGGCAACTCCAGATGATGCGAATTCAGAACGCCTATCAGAAGGAACTCTTGAGGTACCAGAAGAAGGCTCAAGGGGGCGGGTTCGGTAGCACGCTCGGCTCGATCGCGGGCGGCGTCGGCGGGGCGATCCTCGGCGGGCCTGCGGGAGCGATGGCCGGATATCAGATCGGCGGGAGCCTGTAGCCATGGCCTACCTTCCACCGCTACCGGACGTGCCTGGAGGCCTCGGGACCGCGGAATCCATCTACCAGTCGAAGTACGGCACCGCCCCTTACGACGAATTGAGGCGGAAGGCCCAGTCCCGGTTCTCCTTGATGAACCTTCTCGCAGGGGGTCTCTCAGGGCTTGCGGCGGGTCCAGGGCTCAACTTCGGCTATAGCCTAGGGCGAGGGTTCGGCCTGAGTTACGGACGCTCCCAGGCGGCTTCTAGGGCGGCTCAAGAGTACGCGATGAAAGCCGCAGAGCAGCAGCAGGCGGAAGAAGACAAGGCGTATCAGAGGCAGAAGGACGAGGCATATCTACGGATTGCCGAGAAGAACGCCACTAGGGAGCCTCCGAAGCCGGAGAAGCTGGAACTCTGGCAGCGGAGCCCGGAGGACCAAGCCAAGGCTATCGCTTTCGAGGCGAACCGAGCCAAGGCCCTAGCCGCAGCCGTTCCCAAGCCCGGAGAGAAGCCGAAGTCTGAAAAGCCTAGCCTCGCGGACTTTGACAAATTTGCCGACGACTATAGGCAAGAAAAAGACGTCTCCAACTTCACGACCATTCGGGACTACTACAAGCGAATGCAGAGTAGTTCCAAGCTCGGCACGGGTCCTGGGGATCTGTCCCTGATCTTCTCATTTATGAAGGTTCTGGACCCAACGTCCGTAGTCCGGGAGACGGAATTCAGTAACGCGGAGCAGGCGGTCGGGCGGGTCCAGCAGTTCTTCAACGTCCCAAAGGGATGGGTCCAGGGCACTAGGTTGACCCCCGTAGGCCGGGCCGGGTTTATGAGGGCTGCCAAGGAAATCTACGACACGCAGCGGCGCACGCTAGGGGCCACTCAGGAACGCTATCGGCGTGCCGCCAAGAAATACGGCGTAGACCCAAATGACTTCATCACGGATTACGGAGACTCGACCGGAGATCCCCTAGACCAATTCATGAGGTAGTACGGTGCCGAAATTTGATTACGCCGCGGCTCGGGCCGCAGGGCATTCGGATGAGGAGATCGGGGCCTACCTGACAAAACAGAAGGCCGCGGGCGTTGATGTCTGGCTCGATCGGAAAGAGGTCGATTCCTTGAGGGCCGCACAAGCCCCGCCTCCGGTCGTAGCGGCCCATCCGGTATCCGGCTCTCCCTACCGTCCCATCGATGCAGCGGGGGCTGCTATGGGTGGGGTGGGTCAAGGTCTCCTCAAGTTGGCGGGCAGGCCGGGCACGATTCCCAATGTGGGCGGGTTCCTGGGTGGGTTGGGCGGTGGGGCTATGGGAGTCGCGGCTGGTCCAGGTGCCCCCGCGGCTGTTCCCGCCCTCGCTTTGAGTGGGTCCTTGCTCGGCGGGACTGCGGGCCAGAGTCTCGAAGACGCCCTCTTTGGTCGGCCCCAAAACTTCGAAAGGGCAGGCCTTGAAGGAGCACGCCAACTGGCCTACCAAGCTACAGGGATGGGCGCTGGTAGGGTCTTGGGTGCCGCAGGCCGGGCTATCGCTCCGAAGGCCGCAGCCGTGGTCCCTGACGCCGTGGCAGGCCTTCGTGGGGTCGCCCCCAAGGGCCTCAACTTCTTTCAGAGCGTCGCTCGGGGAGCCGGGAAGGTTGGGGAATTCGTCCTACCGAAAGGAGCCGGTCCCGCTGCAAGGGTTGCCGGGAAGGTGGCCGCTCGCATCGTGGCGAATCCCATGATCCGGAACAAGTCCGCGGCGTTTCTCAGTAGTGCCGCAGCCAAGACTCTAGCAAGGCAATCCCCCAGAGCTTTCGCCGCGATGTACCAACAGATGGTCTTGACCGAGGAACCCGACGCAACGAAGTAAGCCGACCGTTCGCCCCGGTCGGTCACTCGTGGGGTGGAGGGGAGTTAAATGGGTTGGAGCTTATCGAACTTGATGACGAGACGTACGTGGGTCTAGCGGAATGGTTGAAGCGATACGGACAGATCACGGCCTACACCATCGCGGTCATTACCTTGACCGTGTTCCTGGTCCGGTTCGACCAGAGGTCCGCCGATGCGAACCGCTCCCTGACCGAGATTCGGGGCCAAGTCAATACCTTGGCTAGTCAGGTGAATGGACTTCAAGCCGTGCTCCAAGATCAGATCAAATACGAACGCTGGAGGAAGGGATTCAATACCCGACTCAAGCGGCTCTATAACGCTCGAGGGTGGGACTATGAGGACGTGGAGTAAGTGGGCGACCTAAGCGAGCATTTCAGCCGAAGCGAGTTCGCCTGTAAGTGTGGATGCGGGAAAGATGGCGTCTCGATGGACTTAATATTCCAGCTCGAGCGGCTCCGGAACTTCATTCGCCGTCCCGTCCAGATCAACTCCGGGCTAAGGTGCGAGACAGAGAACTTGAGAGTCGGAGGGAAGCCAGACTCGGCGCATCTCACAGGGGAAGCCGCGGACATCGGCTGTGTGGATTCCCACACGCGATGGCAGATGAAGCGGGTCATCTACAGTTGGAGCCTCTTTAACCGGGTAGGGCACGGAGCCACGTTCCTTCACGTGGACATTTCCAAGGTTCTGCCCCAGGAGGTCGAATGGATCTATCCGTGATTCTCAACCTCGTCTTCGTCTTGGCCGTGGTGGGAGGCGCCCTCTACCTATTCAACATGCTTCCGCTCGACGCCACGGTCAAGAAGGTGGCGAACGTGTTAGCGATCTTCGTGATTGTGGTCTGGGCGATTCGCTGGTTGATGGGAGCCATCCCCCACTAAGGGAGGATCTATTGGGTACCAAGGAATGGTGGAAGTCGAAGGCGGTCTGGACTGGAATCCTCACGGTCCTGATTGCAGCGTACACCGCGTATCGGACGAGCCTCAACCCGCACCTTCCCGAGATCCCGGAATGGTTCTATGCGATCCTCGGAACCTTCGGGATCGTGTTCCGTCTCTCGGCCAACACGACGCTCACCAAATGAGCGCGCCCATCGAAGACACGGTGGCTAAGGTCATTACGACCTTGAGCGGGCTCCTGTCGCTTCTGGCGATCTGGAAGAAGCCGAAGAAGAAGCCTTGAGTGTTCCCATCTTCTCGGGTCTCACGCATCGGGAGACCAAGAATCGCGTGGCGAAACTGGCTTCTGGTCGCGGTTGGGTGGCTGGCAAGCCTCGGGGTCGCTACCGCAGCCGACGTGAAGCTACGGTGGACCAACCCAAGCTTCAGCGCAACCGACTCCTGCACCGAGGACTCGACCCAACCCCTCCTTGACCTCTACCGCAACACCCTGACAGCGGTACGCATTCCGGAAGGGGATACACTCCGCTGGTATCTCCCGGCCACGGTGGACTCCTGCGTGGTCGAACTCGCGGATTCCGTCCATTACGTCATCTTCACGATGACCCCGGAAGATCTCTCCGGGAACCTCGCTTGCCCCGGCAATCAAGAGTTGGTGGCCGTACCTGCTCGGGATTGGGCTCCGGGGCTCAAGGGCACCTACTACGACAACGAGGATCTAACCGCGCCGTTCGGCTCGAGGACGGACCCCACTATCTCCTTCACCTGGGGGCAAGGCGCACCCCTTCCAGGCATGGGTGCGGATCTCTTCTCGGAGCATTGGGAGGGGGAAATCTACTTCCCAGTCTCTGGAGTCTGGAGTCTGTCGGCCATTGTGGAGGACGGCTGGCGGGCTTGGGTCAATGGGGTCTTTGTGGCGAACGACTTTGGGGTCCAGGCGGTGCATGAGTCGAGCTGTCAATTCCAGGCCGAGGCAGGCTGGACGCACCTAGTCGTCGAGGCGATGCACCACAACGGGAACGCTCAAATGACTCTTTCCTGGACCCCTCCCGGTGGAGCGAAGATCATCGTCCCCACCGCCAACCTTCGGCACTAGCGGGCAATCGTCGGCATGGTCGTAGCAGCAGATGAACGCCGCGCATTGCGGGCATTGCTCCAACTCGTGATCCCGGAATAGGTGCGCGCACCCCGGCGGCTGCTTCATTCCTTCCTCTTGGCGAGAGAGTCGGCCACTTCGTTTGAGTCGCGCAATCGAAGCGGTCGCTGTCTGAGCCGTTCCGCCTCCTCCTCTAGCTCGGAGGCGATGGCGATGAGTTCGTCCGGTGATGTTCGCCAGTCAACATTGTCCGCCACGTCCCGAATCCTCTCCGCTATCGACTTCGATGGGGCGGTCACTTGGCTAGGTCCGCGAGGAGAACGCCGAACGCCCAGCATAGCCACGTACGGAGTAGTTCAGGGCGGAGATGACCGCACACGCGACCGCTGCCATTGTGAATCGGTATCCAGGTCACGTTCCCTCCTTGAGCACTTCATCCAGAGCGGCGAGTTCGTCAATCTCCACGAGCGCAATCCGCAGCGCCTCGTCCACGCCCATAGGCTCGGTCATGGCTTGGCCCCTGGAAGAACCAGGGCGCGTATGACGGCGGTGACTACGCATGAGAGAGCAAACGCCCATACGATGATTGGAGCCTTCCATGCGCTAGCTTCGTCCCATACGGCTTTTAGGAAGTCCCCTAGCGGGACCGGGACGATGAAGCATCCCACTAGGAATTTAAGGAACTTCACTTCGCTCCCCCCTCCTTAGATGGCTCGGCCTTCAGGCGGCATCCCAAAGCACGCTTTGAGACGCAGATTCTGGAACGTCATGGCTTCACTGGCTCGGTGAGGGCGCGGTAGGCGGCAGTAACTTCGCTTACTATGTTGCCGCACACGCCGATTGTGTCGTCGAATACTCCTGGACCACCAATCAACCGCTTCGCCGCATCCGTGAACGCCCGTTCCTTCTCGTAGCGTTCGATGAAGGACGAGAGGCGATCTAGGCTCGCTTCGGCCTCGGCCACGTTGATCTCTACGTTGCCGTCCTCGTCATGCGCTAGAAGCATTGAGCGCAGATTCGCGATCTCGTCTCGCAGCGCCTTGAGGTCATCTAGGGTCATTCATCGCCTCCAGGGTTAGTCGGCTCGCGGGCCGGGCTTGATACCGGCTGTTTTGGTGGCGTTTATCGGGGCACCGCTTTCAACTGGTCGCTATGTGGCCCAATCCCTGGTGTCCAGAGCCACGGCCCCTTCCGAACCGGCAGGTTCCGGTTGCCACTTCTTCCCGTTTGGGTGGCGGCGTCGGACCCAGTTTGCCCGCACCATTTGCCGCCGTTATTAACCCAGTCCGTCTCGCACGGACCTATAGCGTGTCCATCCACGCCGCCGCGAGCCTCACAGCTTCTCCAAGGAACCGCGCTCCTTCGACTCCAGGGTACTCCAGACCCCCGAGACCGCTGCGTAGGCGAATCTCATCTGAGCCACCTCAACCAGTTCCAGAACTCATACCAGAGCCGCTTCATAGCTTCTTCCTTTCCGCTTCCAGGTAGGCTCTCACGAGTTCCGGGTCGGTCTTGCGGGGCTTGGCGGCTCGAAGGACGAGGGCTTGGTAGCGTTGTGGCCCGATGAAGCGACACCAGAACTCGGCCCCCACTAGTGGTTGGTGGTGCCATTTCAGGTGGCAGCCTTTGCAAGCGGCCCATGAGTTATCCAAGTCCCACCGCAACCACTTGTACCTACGAGAGTAGACATGGCTCCAGTCCACGGCGGGCGCACAGCACCAAACGCAGAGGCCCCGGTCACGCTTGAACACGACCTCCCTACAAAGGGCATCCAGCTCCTTCACCGTGGCTCGTCTCTTGGCGGTACGTGGGGAGGCTCGGCGTACCGACTTACGAGGAGGGGCCAACATCAACAGCCACCGCTTGAGGGTTTCCTCTAGGGTCAACCTTGGGACGGGGCTCCGCTTTAGATAGTCCGCGATCTCTTTGGCGACTCTCTGGCTGGCCCTAGTCATGGATGAAAGCCAACACGCCGCGAATATTGCAGGGGGCGTATTCAATTGGCGTCCTCCAAATCTCCGGCAGAATGGCTACCATCACCCATATGTGGCTTAGGTAGCGTCGCATCCTTCGATTGGCGAAGCCTGGATGGACGGCGCGAACGCTCTGAACAAGTGGCCTTTGGGATTCAGTGCGGGCCCTAGTCAAGAGCGCGGCCCTCCCGCCTCGAGCGTGGTGGGGGGTGCTTCCGACTCGAGATAGGTCGAGCCGCGCTTTAGGCATTGGCAGTTCTGGGGGCTTTTCCCGCAACCCCTACACGCTAGGACCACTTGCCCTCCGTGTCTCACTCGCTTCACCATGTCCCGACCGCACCAACACGCCGGCGGGGCTTCCTTGATCGCTTTGAATTCTGGGTCCATGCCCGAGATACCGACCCCGAGCCGGATGATTTCAGGCATCGGCCTGGGCGACGTCCCGTAGTCTCTCGCTGAGGCGAGCTCGTTCTTTGCGGTACGCCTCGGCCCCTTGGCAGTCGTGGCAGAGGTGGACCGAGATTCCGTAGATGTTATCGATCGGCCAAAGGAGCCCTTCTCGCTTCGAGCAGTAGTCGCACGGTTCTCCCGGATAGGTACCGGCGCGAAAGGCGCGGATCTTGGCCACGTTTTCAGCCATCCCCACCTTCATCCCAGAGGCGACCAGGGGACCCACTAGCCCCTCAAGCGCCTTCGCTACCGTTTCGTCCATCGTGCTCCTCCTTCCACCGCTTCACCTTTTCCAGGAAATCGTTTCTGGGGCGTTTTTGTGGCTCGGGGGATACCCGAGTAGGGGTCGAGGCTAGATCGTCGTCCCATCGCCTCCCATTGAGCCAGGAAGCGGCGTGTGGGATGAATTGGATCTCCCGGCCTTGCCATTCGGTGGCTTTGTAGCGTCGGAGGCCGTCCATGACGTGATCGAGTTCGGCCTGGGTGAGTTTCTTCCAGGCTTTGGATGCTGCGGCCTTGCCTACCTTTCGGGGGTATTGGGGCCAGAAGTTGTCTTCGAAGGAGATCAAACTCAAACTCGGTCGAGCGTCAGCTTGACCAAGAGTCTTTTCTTTATGTGTCTGTATCTGTGTCTGTATAGCGTTACCGAGCGTTACAGAGCGTTTCACAGCGTTACGGTGCTTCCTCACCCGCTCCCGGGTCAGGCTTCTCTCACGGTCTAAGTCTTTGCGGTTCAGGTATTTCTCGTGGTTGAGGATCAACCATCCCCAGTCTCGATGATTGTCTAATCGGGCGATTCGTGACCCTTCGAAGTCGGCGGTGCGGCTCATCGGATCGCCCTCTTCGAGCTCTCGAATGGCATCGATGACGCGCTCGAGGGGTAATCCGGTGGCATCAGCGATGGCTTTGGGGATCATGTCGAGGATGCCTCGGGCGTCACAGTTCGAGATCATGAAGACGAAGACCAACTGGAGGTCGGACTTTCCACGCATGGAGCCGGTCCAGAGCGAGTTGAACACTTTCCCATACACGCCTCCCAACCTCCCTGGAAGATCCGCCCCCAAGCCCCGCACTGGGTAGAGCGAGGGGGGCACGCTGCCGGTCTACCGCCGAGCCGGAGGCTACCCCTAGCTCGACCCTGCGGCCCCAGTGCTATCCCCTTTGGGCCGTCCTTGGCCCCACACCCGTCCCTGGAACTAGCCGTTTCCTGACCCGTCGTCCACGGGTACTACGGTCGGGAACCCATAACGCTCGACCAACATCGTGCAGGCCGCGGCCAAGGGGCCGATGATGAGAAGCCCCAAGAGAAGGGCCAGGATGATGATTTGGCCTGGGTGGTGCTGGCTTCGCTCAGCCTGGGCCAGTCGCTTCTCGATCGATCGTTCCATCTGGCGGAACTGTTCCCGGTTCATGGTGCCTCCTTGGGTTACTTGACCCACTTCCACGTATGCTCCTTCAGCCCACAGACCCCCGACGCCTCGAGTTCTTGCATGGTGGCTTCGGCCTCAAAATCTTTGCGGAACGCCTTGTCTGAGAGTTCACAGGTTTGGTAGGGCTTCGAGCCTTTTTCATTCGAGGTGGTCTTCGTGAGGAGTCTCGAGCCGCACTTGCAGGCCTCCTGCTCGTCCCCCGGCCACAAGCCCTTGGGAGGCGCCTGCGGGGCTTTCAGGGCCTCGTTGATCTGGTTGCTCAACTCCACGGCTAGGGGGGAGTATTTCGCGGCCTTATTCGCTTCGACGGTGGCTTGGTACTCTTCGGGTGTTTTCTTCTTGGTGATGGGTTCCCCGGACATACGGGAATCGACTTTGGCGTCGTCTTCGGGGTCGTCTCCGGTGGATATGTTCAAGAGCATCATCCAGGCGTACTTGAGGGCTGCGGTTTGGGCCTTCATGACGGCCTTGTCGCCGTTGTCTTGTCCGGAGCCGAAGGCGCGGCACTTGATATCGTCTTTGCTGTCGAGGTCCTGGACATAGAGGTTGCACTCAACGATAACCAGGTGCTCAGTCCCGCCTTTGGCGTTGGTGCGCTCCTTTTCGCTGGCCAAGTCGAACATGGGTTGAGAGATAAGTCTATGTTCGATAAGGGCTTCGTTGACCTTTTCGAAGATGGTGGCGGCAGTAGCGTAGTTGTATTTATGGAACAGGTTGACGCCGTCTTTCCGGACATAGGCGCAATGAGCTGCGACCTTGGACAGCTTTTCCTTGAGGGTGGGCTTGGGGTTGGCGAACGGGAAAACGTCGGCCACTAGAATCGGGTTGCCAGCATCGTCTAATGCGGGCTTGTCATAATCTGGGAATGTTTCCGGCGCTAGTTCTGGTGCTTCGGGCATGGTGGGCTCCTTCTTCTTCATTGGGCTTCCGTCCAATCTGGTAAATCGTTATCACTTGGGCCGTTATCGGCCATATCCACGCAGTCTTTATGGCAGAGGCCGTAGTCCGGATGGTCGGAGAAGGTTTCGTTTTCTTCGATCTCGTGGCCGCAGATCTCGCACATGGGGACGTATTCGAAGCTACGGCTGAACTCGGTGCTCATTTGGCGCTCCTTTCGGCCAGTGGGCCCCATTTGAGCCTGTATTCCTCGTTCATTTCCTCAACGGTCTCGTATAGGTCCCAGTTCTCCATATCGCAGAAATGAACCAGCTTCTGAACGCTTGGGGCTCCGGTAATCCATTCAAACAATTGGACCAAGCAGAACTCTTTCCCAACCAGACAGAGGACAGTTCCTTGCCACTTCACAAGCCCCTTATCGAAGGAGTGGAAGTACTTCCCGACTAGGCTGTGGATCTTGTTCACTTGGAGCATTTCTCCTCCACGGCATGGACTGGGCAAAGGGCGTAGTCGATCCCTTCGATGTGCTCGAGGTGGTCGGTCTCACGGTCGCAGACGACACAGGGGCGGATGACACCAGCCCGCTTCAGGAGGGCGGTCATCCATTCGATAGTCCTTACCGGGTCCATTTGGCCTCCTCGAGCAGAACCGCAACTGCGGGATCGTAGGGAATGAGAAGTCCGTCCTTGAGCCGGTAGGCGTAGGTCTTACCACACTCCTGGCACTGACGAAGGAGCGCACTCTGCCCCAGAGCCTTCGAATTCCTCGACCCACACCGGCACAAAGGAGCCCCGTGATAGGTCACTCGAGGCTCGTCATACCCAGGCTGGTTCCAAGGAGCCAACCGATGGAGTTCGTCACGCTCTTCAGGGGTCAACGTAGGAAGGAAATAATCTTCGACATACTGGGAGGAGTTCGACACGGGGTAGCCTCCTTGTTTGGGTTTTCCGAGGGGGCGGCAACCGGGCTCCTCGACTGCTCCCAATCACCGCTCACCCCCGACACAAGGAACGATATCCATCTAACGTGCGCACGTCAAGGGATATCTTCGGCTACTTCTGCTTTTTCTTGCGGGCTTTCTTTCTAGGATGTAACCTCACTGCAGACATAATCTTACTGCGGTCTTCCGCACTCACCC